>OIUX01000061.1_pt1 | contig 34601 bp, 24 predicted proteins | sample 1587091 | NCBI WGS metagenome assembly OIUX01 (sample SAMN02675049, study PRJEB24791) | human gut metagenome, SKBSTL061 | isolation source: stool | host: Homo sapiens | place: USA
TTGCTGTATATTTCAATCGTGGATTAAGGGTGCAGTGCTATCGCTGAATAGTTACTATTAAGCGGGTCTATGCTCATTCGGAATAATCTGGCAATCACCGTATTTTGATAATTACTTACATAAGGTAATGTGACATTGGTATACGGCGGTCATTCTGCAACATGTACCCATGCAATAATTATAATGGAGTTGATAAACCCCAATGCGGTCATTACAACTCTATTTTTCTCTTTTAGTCTTATCACAACCCGTTCCCCTGGCTGCTTTCATATATTTGCCCGCCGTTTTTCTTGACGTAGCCCACTGCGCCTGAAAAAACAGCCTACTTGGGCAATCGACTACTATCAGTTCGGGCTATAAAGACCGATTTGATGTGAAAGGGCATTGTGAAACAGAATAAACGAATGTGATTATAGTTGGTTTGCAATATTATTACATTCGTTTTGCAATCACATGAAATAAAATTCTACGAAAAATATAGCCATCTGCTTTTTTTTTCATACCTTTGCAGTGCGTAATCTGAAAGTGGCAATGAAACTTGTTTTAATGACAAAACCCACATTCTTTGTGGAAGAAGACAAAATATTATCCAATCTTCTCGAAGAAGGTATGGATTTCCTTCATATATGCAAGCCAGACTCATCGCCAGTTTACACTGAAAGACTTTTATCACTAATACCTGAAGAATATTACAAAAAGATAGTTGTGCATGGCCATTACTACCTTTATGAGGAGTATGGGTTGCGAGGTATTCATATTGATGACCCCATAGCGCAACTGCCAACAGGATATAAAGGCAAATTCTCAAGAACCTGCAATGCCATTGAACAATTAAAAGAAGCCAAAAAAGGCGCTGAATATGTATTCCTTAAAAACATATTCCGTGACAGTTCAAAAAACGGGGAGGCGCAAAACTTAACAACGGAAAAAATTACGGATGCGCGCAGGTTGGGATTGATAGACAGACATGTTTATGCCATCGGGGGAGTGAACATTGACAACCTAAGGGAAATCAAACAAATGGGCTTTGGCGGCGTTGTGATTTGTGGAGATATATGGAGACGTTTTGACATACATCATCAACAAGACTACAAGGAGTTGTTGAATCACTTTGACAGGATAAGAAAAATCGTGGATTAATGGGACTATAATAAATTACTTTACTTCAAAATAAATAATCAATGATTGACCAAAATTCTTTCATGATATTCTCGGGCACTAACACGAAATATCTGGCAGAAAAGATTTGCAGAAGTTTAGGTTGCCAATTGGGAAACCTCGTTATGACGAAATTCTCAGATGGCGAGTTTGCCGTTTCTTACGAGCAATCTATAAGGGGAAGAGATGTCTTTCTCGTACAAAGCACATTTCCACCATCAGACAACCTGATGGAACTGCTGCTTATGATTGATGCAGCCAAGAGGGCGTCAGCGAAAAGCATAAATGCAGTAATTCCATATTTCGGATGGGCTCGTCAGGACAGGAAAGACAAACCACGCGTAAGCATCGGGGCAAAACTCGTGGCAGACTTGTTGAATGCCGCAGGGATTGACCGCCTAATAACGATGGATTTACATGCAGATCAAATCCAAGGTTTCTTCAATGTCCCTGTTGACCATTTGTATGCCTCTGGTGTGTTGCTGCCATATCTGCAGAGCCTCAATATGGACAATCTCGTGATTGCGTCTCCTGATGTAGGCGGCAGTAAGCGCGCAAATACTTTTGCAAAATATCTCGGTTGCCCACTGGTTCTCTGCAACAAGACAAGATCAAGAGCAAATGTCGTTGATAACATGCAGATTATCGGAGATGTAAAAGGCAAGAATGTGGTTCTCGTTGATGATATTGTTGACACAGCAGGCACTATTACAAAGGCTGCGGATGTTATGATTTCAGCAGGGGCAAAAAGCGTGCGCGCGTGTGCAAGTCACTGTGTAATGAGTGGTCCTGCAAGTGAACGCGTCCAAAACAGTGCCCTTGAGGAAATAGTAATGACAAACTCAATACCATACGCACAAAACTGCACGAAAATAAAACAATTGTGCGTGGCTGACATGTTTGCAGAAACAATACGTCGTGTGCTTGAAAATAAGAGTATAAGTGACCAGTACATTATTTAATATTTTGTATCTGTTATGAGAAAATCAAATACGGTTGCTGCAATAGTATTAGTGGCATCAATAACATTGTCGTTTGCCATAGGCTCATGCGACACCTCTTCGAACAGACATGGAAAGGAATATCAAGGGCGTGAAGATAATCCTGGATTGACAGAGGATAGAGGTGATAATATGGCTGCCTTAGACTTCAACTTAAACGACATTGATGGCAACAATGTAAATTTTATGAGTGAAGTATCAAAAAACAAATTAACCATTCTTGATTTTTGGGCAAGTTGGTGCAGACCGTGTATGGATGAAATGCCTAACATGATAAATATCTATAATAAATATAGTGACAAAGGACTCGGGATTGTTGGCGTGTCACTTGATGAGAGGGAACAAGATTGGAAAGGCACTATAAAGTCAAAGGGGCTGAAATGGCTTCAGTTGTCTGACCTACAAGGTTGGGATAGCCCAGTTGCCAAGAAATATGGCGTACAGTCGATTCCTCACATCATTGTGATAGACCAAAAAGGAAATATCATTGCAGATAACTTGCGTGGAGCAAGTTTAGAAGAATTTATTTCGAGAAAAATTGAATGAAACCAAATAAAATTTACAAGAACAAGGGGGCGTGTCAAAATAGTCACACCCTCTTTTTTATTTATCCCAAATGCTCTAAGTTTGCAATATGAATTGCAAACTTAAAGATTGTGGTTAAATCATTGTTTTATATAAAGGGATAAAATAAGTCATTTATTCCATAAAATTAGATAAAATATTCAGTATCCATTATCAAATATCAATTTAATTGTTTAATTTTGCAACAAATAAAAAACATATTACACATATAAATTATATTAAAAGTTATGACAATCGACCAATTCAATTTTGCTGGCAAAAAGGCAATCGTTCGTGTGGATTTCAATGTTCCTATTGATGAGAATGGAAATGTAGCTGATGACACACGAATACGCGGAGCATTGCCGACACTTAAGAAAATCCTTGCCGACGGAGGAGCCGTCATAATTATGTCACACATGGGAAAGCCCAAAGGCAAAGTTAACCCCAAACTTTCACTGAAACAGATTGTCCCGACAGTTAGCAAGGCTCTGGGAGTAGAGGTCAAGTTCGCCCCAGACTGTGCAAACGCTTCGGATGAGGCTGCGGCACTTAAAGACGGTGAGGCTCTGTTGCTTGAGAACCTGCGTTACTATCCCGAGGAAGAAGGAAAACCTGTTGGGATTGAAAAAGACGCTCCTGGATACGCTGAGGCAAAAAAGGCTATAGCTGAATCGCAGAAGAAATTTGCCAAGAAACTTGCATCTTATGCCGACGCATACGTAATGGATGCTTTCGGCACTGCTCACCGCAAACATGCTTCAACCGCAGTAATAGATGAGTTTTTCGACAAGGACAATCGTATGCTCGGCTATCTCATGGAAAAAGAGGTAAAGGCAGTGGATGCTGTGCTTGGCAACATCAAACGTCCGTTCACGGCAATAATGGGTGGCTCCAAAGTATCTACAAAAATCGGAATAATAGAAAATTTGCTCGGAAAGGTGGATAACCTTATACTTTGCGGAGGTATGACATATACATTTGCAAAGGCACAGGGTGGAGAAATTGGCAACTCAATAGTTGAACTTGACAAACTTGATGTAGCTCTCGACGTTATTAAGAAAGCAAAGGATAATGGCGTGAACCTCCTTCTCGGAAGCGATTGTATAGCAGCAGATACCTTCTCCAACGATGCAAATACACAGGTCGTTCAAGCAAACGCCATACCAGAAGGATGGATGGGACTTGATGCAGGACCTGAAACGCAGAAGGCTTTTGCAGAAGCAATCGAAAATGCCAAGACAATCCTTTGGAACGGTCCAGCAGGAGTGTTCGAATTTGATAATTTCATAGGAGGTTCCAAGGCCATAGCAGATTCCATAGCAAAGGCTACTGCAAATGGCGCATTCTCTCTAATTGGAGGAGGAGACTCCGTTGCCTGCATAAACAAGTTTGGAATGGCAGACAAGGTGAGTTACATATCAACAGGAGGCGGCGCACTCCTTGAAGCAATTGAGGGCAAGGTTCTGCCAGGCGTTGCTGCCATCAAAGGTGAATAATAGGAAAAGGGAAGAAGGGAAAGTGCTGCCAGAAAAGAGTTGACGTAAATCGCTGACACCCTATCAGGACCGCACTTCCTTTTACTATCTGTGAGTATGTATCATCATACAATTATAGATACACTTTTGTCTTTTTGAAAATCACGCATATTGGATAAAGAATATAGAGGACATTGATTTCCAATTATTTATAACTTGACTACAAAAAGACGTGATAATAGTTGAAAAGGAAAATCATAATAGTAATATACGTTTATTTAAATAATTAATAACAATATACATCCTATTAAATTTTATAAAGTTATGACGAAGAGAAAAAGCAACAACAAGATTTTATATCGGGAAATTATGGACTACATAATGATAGCACTGGGGGTACTTTCATATTGTGTAGGATGGACTGTTTTCCTGCTGCCAAACAACATCGGCACAGGAGGAGTGGCGGGACTTTCGTCAATACTTTACTGGGGCGCGAAGATACCAATTTCTGTGACTTTCTTTGCAGCAAACTTAATCCTGCTTGTTTTTGCACTGCGGGCGTTGGGATGGAAATTCTGTGTTAAAACTATATACGGGGTAATTATGCTTACGATAATTGCCTCTTTATTCCAACAGCTTTTCCCCAATCCAACGATACTCAGAAACGAACCTTTCATGGCATGTATCATAGGAGCCGTGTTCTGTGGAACTGGCCTCGGCTTCATTCTTTCTTTCAATGGGAGTGCCGGTGGTTCTGATATTGTTGCAGCAATAGTAAACAAATATCGCGACATATCACTCGGACGTGTCATCTTGCTGGTTGACATGACTATTGTCACGCTCAGTTATGTCGTACTGAAAAGTTGGGAACAGGTAATCTATGGATATGTTGTACTAATCATAACCGCATTTGTATTAGACCAGGTGGTTAATTCTGGGAGACGCTCTGTACAATTTCTTATCATGTCTGAGAAATATGAGGAAATATGCGAACGTATATCGACAGAACCACCACACCGTGGATGCACAATAATTGAAGCACATGGGTCTTATACAGGAAGTAACATAAGACTGTTGCTCGTTGTATCAAAACAAAGGGAAGCAGGACTCGTGTACCGTATAATAGATGACATAGATCCTAATGCCTTCGTAACACAAACGGCTGTAATGGGCGTTTTCGGAAAAGGATTTGACAAATTCAAATTGAAGAAGAACCATCAGAAGATGATGAAAGAACTTAATGGACAAACAACCGATAAAAACGGCAGGATGAATGCGGAAAACTGATAACAAATAACATCTCAACATGGGCAAATTCAATCTGTAAAAATTCCGATTTCACCGACTGAATTTGCCCATATAGAATTAAACTCAAATCGGTCATTAAAGCCCGAACTGCTTGTAGTCGGTTGCCCAGGCAGATTGGCTGTTGTTTTTTTGCAGGCGTAGCGGGCTACGTCAAGGAAAAACAACGGGCAAGATGCCGGCAAGCGACTGCAAGCAGCCGGGGAACAGGTTGTCAGGATGAAATTGAAAAATCTGTGTTGTAATGACCGCGATTTGGGTTTAACCCAAGCAGCCGCTTGCCGACATCACACATATAAAAAACAATTTGTAAAAAAAAACTAACATGTTTTTATCATATAAGTCCACATATTTGTCATATAAGTCCACATATAGTTGCTTGTATGTAATTTTGTTCGTAACTTTGCACCAGATATATTTTTTTATATGAGAAAATTTAAAAACTATGATGAGAAAACATTATGTATCACCGTGTGCTCTTTTAATTCTGTCTGCTGGCCCTGTCGGTCCTAATGTCGGGTCAGGCAATGGGGGTGCGGAACTGCAACCGGATGAGTTGACGCCAGATGAGCAGGAAGATTTGGAGAACGGCGGTGGTTGGTAAGATCTGTTGAAACAATTTTGAAAACGAAAAAGGTAATGAAATTTATGAAATCAAATTTACAACGGTTTTTGTTATTGTCGTTAATGCTGCCATTTTGCCTGCTGGCATCGGCAGCCATCGGGGAGGTGACAAGGGACAACAGCGAGTTGACCCATGTTGACGTGGGAGGCTCCACCCTGAGCAGCATCACGTTGACGGTAACAATGGGGCCGGACGAAGTCCCAAATGGTATGGCGATGCTCCGTACAAGCACCGACCCGGACAACTTGGTTAACAATGGAGCAAATTTTCTCGTTGACGGTACTTTGACCAAGTCCTCTTCGGGTAATGAAAGCAGTTCCACATGGACCATCACATGGAGAAACGTACCTGTGGGCGACTACAAGGTGTATTTCAAGCAAACCGGCGGGACAGGGAAAACAGAACTCGGCGACGTCACCATCAAGGAACTGCCCGCCACGGGGCCGCCAACCGTGACTTTTGACATTGTCAATGAGACATGCGAACAGTTAGGCTCAATCACTATTAATATAGCCAACGGCAAACCGGGATTTACCGTGACGGGAGGCATATATACGGAAGGCAATAGCGAGAGGACACCCATCAACGTGACTACCAACAATCGGGCCTTGACTATTCCGGATTTGAGGATTGGCGAATATATCAGGGTGAAAGTCACAGATGCTGAAGGACGAACAACCGGTGAACAATTGATATGGTCTGAGAGAGTGGGCAACAGTTCGGTGAAGGTTTCTCATGAGCAAAACATATACTTGCTTCAGACGGCGGATTGCACATTTGACTATTATCTTAGGTTTACAATAGATTCTAATGACGAAGAGGCGGTCGCCAATCAAACACAAATGTTGGTGGAGACGTTGCGGCTGTTGAGATATGGATACACAGAGGAATATCCTATGGAATATATGCCGGCATACGATTATAACAACGGAACAAATCATTACCGCTTTTTCCGAATTAAGGCATCGGAAGTTCCTGGATTTTCGTATTACGGGTTCAAGTATAATACTATTTGCGATGGGGAGCGCAATACGATAAACAGTTACAACGCTGTTGCGACACTTAATGATATGATGCACCTCACCACATCTTCATCCGCCAACCTCAATCCGGAGACTTGTGAATACGAAGACAAGAATTTTGTGGTCTACTACGACTTCATGGGAAATGGCAACAAGTATTACAACTGGAGGAACAGTTATTACTTCTTCCTTGACGATGCCGCCCACAAGTACGCCAAAATATATAAGAAGAAGGCAGACGGCACCTACGACACCACGCCTGTCAAGAACGATGTGCTGATGCCTACAAATGCTTTCAATGCGCCATTCTCAAACACTTTCACACTCGGAGAGCCCGGCACATACAAGTTTGTTTATGGCACACCTGATTGCCCGAGTAGTTATATTGAGAAGGAGTTTGTGATAGAAGCCCTGAAACCGGAGTTCGTTGAATTCGGTGGATTGATGAGTCCGACCATCGACCAGAAATTGGGTATCCATGGCAACACCGCAGGCTTGAGGATAGACGTGCGGAATGCTGCCGCGCCGTTCAAGTTTACCTTGCGCCGTCCTGATGGCAAGACTTCGTTTGTCGTGACCGATTTCCTTGACGACAAGGAATACACGACGACGATTGTTTTCCCGCAGGAAATCACTTATCCCAATGCACGGGAGGAGGGCTATTTCTTTGGCGACCTGCCGGCGGGAGATTATGAGTTGGAACTGGAAGACAAGTGCATGAACACTGCGAAGTATTCATTCACCGTCACCGAAGACAAACTCCAGACCTACAGTCCGAAGCGGAAGGACGGGTTCAAGGACGGTGTATATGTTGGCGTGGACTGCAATGGCAACAACACCGTCAAGTTCGACTTCGGTCCCAAGGCCAACACCCTGGCTTATGCATATAAGAAAAATACAGGAGCGTCAGGCTCGTCAACCGGAAAGACATGGTCATCAACAGAAATACCATCCGGGAAGAATTATTTTGCCGTCGCCTATGCTCCAGAGTTGGAAGGTGCCGACGGGGTAAACCGCAGTTACAGTTATGTCTATTCCGCCATCGCAAAGGAAGTGCGGGATCGCAATTCTTCCATGGTTGACATTGATCCAAACAAGCCACTTGACTATGATTATTCGCCATATTGTTTCGACTTTGACAACATCTCCGGCGGTGATGCCTTCGAGGTGTTTGGAGCGATGTGCGACTTGAAAGACAACAATACCGGCATAATAACCGTTGGGCCCAAGGCAGGCACAAATGTCTCCATGCCGGTGAAGTACGAGCTGTTTGCAGCCGACAACAATGGCAATGTGATAAACCCGGGAACACCGATAGGAAGTGCGTTCGAGTCATCCGACGCGTCTAATGTCAACACTGTGTGGAAAGGCCTGGCAAAGGGCTTCTATGCCGTCAAGGTGACTTACGGCAATGGCTGCAAGTTGAAGAAGATTGCCGAGGTGAACGCCTCGGGTATTCCAGACCCGATCTACGATTCCGGGAAGACGGTTGCCCGAGAGATCACCATCGACATCACAAAGGGCATGAAGCCTATCGACCTCGCCCTGCCGGTCTCCACATATATATATGACGTGAAGTGGATTGACATCACCAACAATGAAGGCAACACGGAGCCACTTCCTAACGGGACGGGCAATGAGTATTACGCAACGTTCACCGTACCCGGGGATTACAGGTACAGGGTGCAGACCAATTTCACCGACAAGACCGGATGCAGTGGCTCTTCTGGCGGTTACAAGGACATTATATTCCACGTGACAAAGCGCAATTTGTGGCTTGGCTCCAAGGACAACGACTTTAGCACGGCAGTCAACTGGACAGCCGGGAAAGTGCCTGTGGAAGGAGAGGACATCGTGTTTGCAACTGTGGAGAACTACGTCAGCGACGCCGTCAACGACTGCCATCTCACCAATGGCGCCGCCAACCTGAACTTTGAGGCTGGCAAGCTTGAAAACAAGTCGGGCAAGGCAATGGTCATACCGGCAGGCAGCGGCCTGAAAGTGACAGGCATGGTTGGGTTTGAGCATCAAACCGGCGATCCTGTACGCCTGAAGATAGAAGCCTCGGCGGGGAAGCCAAACGGCACGTTTGTGTATGACGGTGCTCCTGACGGCGACAAGGTTTTTGCCGAGGTTCAGATGTATGTGAAGTCTAAGAAACTTGCGGAGGAGACAACCTGGACAGATAATGTTGAAGGCTCGCCGACTTACGGCAAGAAACTTCCTGTGCAATATACTGACCAGTTCTTTGGTGTACCATTCCAGCGAACCTCCTCTGCATGGTTCGGCGGATGCTACATCTACAAGTATGATGAAGCAACCAATGCCCCTGACAGATTCTACCAAAAGTTCACGGGACTGAAGGCAAAGGATATGATGACAGCGTTCGCGGGTTACTCCGTCCGCAGCACGGCAGACAAGCCTGTGATTAAGTCGATGAAGGGCTACCTCAACTTGGGTGACGTTACGCTGACACTGACCCGCAAGGCTTCGCTGGTGAATGGCGCGGCTGCCGTGAGCGACGCCGTGAACCACTGGGGTCTGGGGCAGAACCTGTTCGGGAACTCCTACACCGCGCCAATCCAAATCAGCCAGCTTTCGTTGCCTGACATACTCGACAAGACGGTATATATGTACAACACCGGCAGCGCGAAGGATTGGGGAGATGCAGGCGGCCAGACGAGCAATTCGCTCGCAGGCCTGTCGGCAGGCACTTACCTGGCAGTCCCCGTAAACACTGCCTCACAGCAGGGCGTTAACGAAATCCCGTCAATGCAGGGCTTCTTGCTCAAATTCACAGACGCAAACACAACCCCGGGAGGCGATGACGTGACCGTTAGGCTGAGTTACGGCAGCCTGCTCGCCACCGCCACGCAGGAACAACTTGCAAAAGGAAATGGCTGGGAGGCAGGCAACGAGAACGAGCCTGGCTTCGTGAAGTTTGTGTTGAACGGCGACAATGTGAACGATGTTATGTGGCTGTTTGAGCAGCCCGGCACATCGGATGCTTTCGATAACGGATGGGATGGCCAGAAACTCGGCGCAGAGATGATGTGCGACATGATTTATTCCGATGCACTGGCAGGTAAGATGCAGGTGAATACCACATCCAGCCTGACAGCATCCAACATTACCGTTGTGTCGGGAGAAGGCGGTGACTACACGTTGACGCTTGTACGGGGAAATCTGCCCCAGTACGCCGACCTGAAGTTGATAGACACCAAGGCAAGGCAGATTGTCCCGTTTGACGGTGACTCGTTGGTATACAGCTTCTCCTGCGATGCGACAGGCGCCGACGGCGCGCGCTTCAAGATGATGAACACAGCCGAGACCTCATTCGATAATTTGTCATCAGGCATAACGGAGGTTTTGGGAACGTTTACTGGTTCCGCAGTGGTTTACAACCTGTCTGGAAAGGCTGTCGCACACGTCAGCCTGCCGCAGGACATGGAGAAACTGAAATCACAACTCGCGTCAGGTGTATATATCATATCTGTGACGAGTGGCAGCAAGACCGTGAACCATAAAATAGTTATCGGTAATTAATCGGCATCTTACCTTTCAACTTCTCGTGTGTCGATACGCGGAAGCAAGGTGCCGGGACGCAATCAGGTGGCTGGCTGGTTTTAGCCAAGCCACCTGATTTCTTGTTGTTTTTCTGTTCCATCAAGCCGAATGATTATTATCTACAATCGGCCATTACAACACAGATTTTTCCATTCCGACTTGGCAACCCGTTCCCCAGTCTGCAATCAGTTCGGGCTCTGATGACCGATTTGGGTTTTGACCAGCATGTTGTGCATGGATGGGACTCATCCTGGCAAGCACCTCGCATGCGTTGTCTGATTTCCCATATTTGTTTTTCCGGCCCTGCAATGCTCGCCTTCACATAGTGCCGCCAACAAGAAAAATAGTAGGGAAATAGCATTTTTGTATCAATACATTATTTCATTATGTGATTTTTTTTGCTTACTTTTGCAGAAAATTATGGCTTATGGACATTAAGGATTACAGGATAAGGCCGTGGCAGTGGGTGGCGTTCGTCATTGTCGCCGCCGGGCTGAGGATACTCACCGGGTCGTTTCTCATGTCATTGGGCATTTTCATGATCCTGCTTCTGATAGATTTCTTCATCGTGCAGTGGGAGAAGAAACGCCGTGACGGTGACGACGACCTGCTGTGAACGCTGTAGCAACGGTTTGCAATGGAAAAACTTATCGAGCTGTACCGGCAGTACCGGGGAGAGATGCCTGCCGCGACGGAGAGGATGGCCGGCGCGGGCAGCAACCGGCAGTATTACAGGATGACCGCCGCAGACGGGTCCTCGCTGATAGGTGTCGTAGGCACGAGCCGTGAGGAGAACCACGCATTCGTTTATCTCGCGCGGCATTTCGTGCGCAGGCAGTTGCCGGTGCCGCGTGTGCTTGCCGTCGCCGACGACGAGATGCGTTACTTGCAGGAGGATCTCGGCACGGTGTCGCTCTTCGATGCCCTGAAGGGCGGACGTGAGTCCGGCGGACGCTATAACCAAAGGGAGAAGCGTCTGCTCGTTGACACTATACGCCAGTTGCCCAACATACAGATACGCGGGGCGCGCGGGCTGGAATGGGACAACTGCTACCCACAGCCGGAGTTCGACACCGACTCGGTGCTGTTCGACCTTAACTATTTCAAGTATTGTTTCCTTAAACCAGCCGGCATCGATTTCCACGAGCTGAAATTAGAGGCAAACTTCCGGCTGTTCGCAAAAGACCTGACCTCGGAAAAGTACGACAGTTTCCTCTACCGCGACTTCCAGGCACGCAACATCATGCTGAAGCCGTGCGGTGACTCTGGGTCAGACACCTCGCTGTATTTCATAGATTTCCAGGGTGGCAGGCGCGGCCCGTTCTACTACGACCTCGCCTCGTTCCTGTGGCAGGCATCGGCAAGATACCCTAACAAACTGCGGCGCGAGCTCGTCTATGAGTACTACGACTCGCTGCGCAACTACATCGAGGTGCCGTCGGCGCGCCATTTCGTTCAGCGTCTGTCGCTCTTCGTGCTGTTCCGCACCATGCAGGTGCTGGGCGCATACGGTTTCCGTGGATATTTCGAGCGCAAGCAGCATTTCATCGACAGCATACCGCCAGCCATGCAGAACCTGCGCGAGTTTCTCGAACTTGATGTCTTCCCATATCCATACATGATTGACACGCTGCGGCGACTTGCCGCGCTGCCCAAGTTCGCCGTCAGGGAAGAGCAGGCGGCGGTGCGTGCCGACGGACTGCGGACCACCGACAGCGACGTTTACAAGGCCCACCCCAATGACGGTCCCGCGACATTCTCAAAGTATGACAACAGAGGCCCGCTCGTTGTGCGCGTCTACAGTTTCTCGTACCGCAAGGGAATCCCTGCGGACGAGAGCGGCAACGGCGGTGGATATGTGTTCGACTGCCGCTCGACGCACAACCCCGGGCGGTATGAGCCTTACAAGAAACTCACCGGGCTTGATGAGCCTGTGATACGTTTCCTTGAGGACGACGGCGAGATACTGACGTTCCTCGAGCGTGTCTATCAGCTTGCCGATGCCCATGTGGCACGCTACATACAGCGCGGGTTCACCTCGCTGATGTTCTCCTTCGGCTGCACTGGCGGCCAGCACCGCTCGGTTTACAGTGCGCAGCACCTCGCGGAACACATAAACAGCAAGTTCGGCGTTGAGGTCATGCTGTGCCACCGCGAGCAGAACATCGCCCAGACCTTACCCGCCAGGTGAGGCGGAATTGCAGAAAAAGTCTGTGAGAAACGATGTAAAAACTTTCTCATTTTCAGATAAAATATTTATCTTTGCAACATGATAACCATACTCGGCCCAACGGCAAGCGGCAAGACTGCGCTGGCGGCCAATCTCGCGGCACGCATCGGCGGCGAGATAATATCCGCCGACAGCAGGCAGGTGTACCGCCGCATGGACATCGGCACAGGCAAGGACATTGCCGAATATGTCGTTGGCGGGCGGCGAATACCGTTTCACCTCATCGACATCGCGGAGCCGGGGACGAAGTACAACCTCTTCCAGTATCAGAAGGATTTCCACGATGCCTACGACGGGATAACGGGCAGGGGAGCCGAGCCGGTGCTGTGCGGAGGCACGGGGCTTTACATCGAGGCCGTGCTGAAGGGCTATGCCCTCTCGCCTGTGCCGCAGAACGCCGCGCTTAGGAAGAGCCTCGAGGGCAAGTCGCTTGAGGAACTGACGGGCATACTGCGCCGGCTGAAGGAGCAGAACAAATCGGCAATGCACAACCGCACCGACGTTGACACGGCGCAGCGTGCAATACGCGCGATAGAGATTGAGACATACAATGCCGGGTGGCCTGCCTCGGAGAGGGCAATGCCCGGGATTGACTCGCTCGTCGTCGGCGTGGCAATCGACCGCGACACACGGCGGGAGAAGATAACGAGGAGGCTGAGGCAGCGGCTCGACGACGGACTGGCCGGGGAGGTGAGAGGGCTTATCGACAGCGGCGTGCCGCCGGAAGACCTAATATATTATGGCCTGGAATACAAATACGTCACGGAGTATGTCATGGGGAGAACAAGCCGCGACGAGATGTTCCGCCTGCTGGAAACGGCCATACATCAGTTCGCAAAGCGGCAGATGACGTGGTTCCGTGGCATGGAACGCCGTGGTACGAGGATAGAGTGGGTTGATGCGAGGCTGCCTATGGAGCGCAAGGTGGGCCGCGTAATTGAATTGTGGGAAGAAAGGAAACGGTGCGTTTCCAACAAATAGGTCAAGACATGGAGAAACAGTCGAAATGGGGCGTGTTGTATTGCCCGAAGCATGTTACGCAACGCCGTCACAAATTCCGCGAGAAGGTGGAACGCTGCCTCTCGGAGAAGGGCGTGGAGTATGACTTGGTGCAGAGCGAGCATACCAGGAGCGTGGAGCGCCTGGTAACGATGTTCATAAACAACGGCTACAAGACAATCGTGATTGTCGGGGGCGACTCGGCGCTCAACGATGCCGCAAACTGCCTGATGAGCGCGGAGAAGAGCGTGCGCGACGGGATTGTGCTTGGACTGATTCCCAACGGGGTGATGAACGATTTCGCCACGTTCTGGGAAATGGAGCAGGGCGACATAGAGCGCGGGATTGACTGGATAAAGGAACGCCGCGTGCGGAAGATCGACCTCGGCTGCATAAGATATACCGACAAGCGCGGCAACCGCCGCCACCGTTATTTCCTCAACAGCGTCAACGTGGGGCTGCTGTCCGGAATAATGCACCTGCGGCAGAGGACGCGCCGCCTGTTCATGTCGCGCGTGCTGTCGTTCATCTTCTCATTCGTCCTGATGTTGTTCCGCCGCAAGGACTACAGGATGCACATCAGGATAAACACCGACGTGGTTAAGCGCAAGGTGATGACGGTGTGTGTGGGCAACGCCCTCGGGTATGGCCAGACACCGAACGCCGTGCCATACAACGGGCTGCTTGACGTGTCGGTGGTTTATCACCCCGAGGTAATGCAGCTCTTCGAGGGGTTCTATCTTTTCCTGTCTGGCAAGATACTGAACCACAGGAGCGTGCATCCCTACCGCACGCGCAGCGTTGAGTTTGTCGAGGCGCAGCACGCGCCCGTCAACATCGACGGGCGTATGCTCAACGACATAGACGGAGGCTTCCATATAGATGTGGAGCAGGAAGTGCTGAACTTCATCATGCCGGGCTGAAAGACGTTACCGCAATCTCGTAAACCTGTATTACACTATGAGTTATATTAGATTTGAAAAGGTTTTGATGACCAACCTCGAGGAATCGCTGCGGCGGGAGTTGCTGCGCACCAACCGCTCCGGGGCATACTCATGCTCCACGATAGTGGATTGCAACACGAGGAAATATCACGGGCTGCTCGTCGTGCCGGTGCCTGGGCTTGACGATGACAACCATGTGCTGCTGTCCTCGCTCGATGCCACGGTGATTCAGCATGGCGCGGAGTTCAATCTCGGATTGCGCAAGTATCACGGCAACAATTACAGTCCCACGGGACACAAATATATACGCGAGTTCGACTGCGACAAGGTGCCGACGACGCTTTACAGGGTCGGTGGGGTGGTGCTCCGCAAGGAAGTGGTGTTCCAGCATTACGAGGACCGCATACTGATAAGATACACTCTGGTGGATGCCCATTCTGCAACGAGACTGCGCTTCAGGCCTTTCCTCGCCTTCCGCAGCGTGAGGGAGTTCACGCATGAGAACTCTGTGGCAAGCCGCGAATACCATGACGCAGACAACGGGATACGCACCTGCATGTATGCCGGCTATCCTGACCTGTACATGCAGTTCTCGAAGAAGAACGACTTCGTGTTCATTCCGGACTGGTACAGGGGCGTGGAATATCCCAAGGAACAGGAGGTGGGGTATGCGCCGAACGAGGACTTGTATGTGCCGGGATATTTCGAGATGGATATAAAGAAGGGGGAGAGCGTGGTGTTCGCCGCTTCCACGGGCGAGGTGAAGACGCGCTCGCTGAAAGCATTGTTCGAGAAGGAAGTGAACGAGCGCGCCCCGCGCGAAAATTTCTTTCACTGCCTGGTCAACGCGGCACACCAGTTCCACTACTTCCGTGGTGAGGACGAGCGATACCTGCTCGCCGGATACCCGTGGTTCAAGTGCCGGGCGCGCGACACGTTCATCGCACTGCCGGGACTGACGCTCGCCATTGAGGAGCGGGACTACTTCGAACTCGTGATGGGCACTGCGGCACGCGGACTGCGTGAGTTCATGGATGGACAGCCGCTAACTGTGAAGATATACGAGATTGAGCAGCCCGACGTCCTGCTGTGGGCAATTTGGGCGATACAGCAATATGCCAAGGAGGAGGGCGATGAGAAATGTATGGGGATGTATGGCGCGCTGGTGCGTGACATAATGAAGTTCATCATCGCAGGCAAGCACCCCAACCTGACACTCGAGGAGAACGGGCTGCTGAGCACGGATGGCAGGGAGGAAGCCGTGACATGGATGAACTCTACCGCAAACGGCAGGCCAGTGGTGCCGAGGACGGGCTTCATCGTGGAATTCAACCTGCTGTGGTACAACGCGCTGAGGTTCGCCGCGAGACTTGCCTGCAATGACGGTGACACGGACAGGGCTGCCGTCCTGGAGGAACGTGCGGAGAAGGCGCGGCAGTCGTTCCTTGACACGTTCCTGAACGATTGCGGCTATCTGTTCGACTATGTGGATGGGAACATGATGGACTGGAGCGTGCGCCCGAACATGATTTTCGGCGCCGCGTTCGATTACTCGCCGCTCGACCGAAACATGAAAAAGTCGGTGCTTGATATATGCACCCGCGAGTTGCTCACGCCGAGGGGGCTGCGGTCGCTGTCGCCGAAGAGCGGCGGGTATAACCCGATGTACGTCGGGACGCAGTCGCAGCGCGACTATGCCTACCATCAGGGCACAGCATGGCCTTGGCTCGGCGGTTTCTACATGGAGGCATGTCTGAAACTTTACAAGATGACGCGCCTGAGTTTCATCGAGAGGCAGATGGTGGGCTACGAGGACGAGATGACCCTCAACTGCCTCGGCACAATACCCGAAATGAGCGACGGCAATCCGCCGTTCCATGCCCGAGGGGCAATGTCGTTCGCAATGAACGTGGCAGAAATCCTCCGCACGCTGAAGATGCTTGAGAAATACACATATAAATAACAGAGCCTATGAAAGTGCTTATGTTCGGATGGGAGTATCCGCCGCATGTGTTCGGCGGGCTCGCCACGGCAAATTACGGAATATCCGAGGGACTGAAGGCACAGGGCGACATCGAGACCGCGCTCTGCCTGCCCAAGCCTTTCGGCGATGAGAGCACCCACGCGGCACGCATCATCGCAATGAATGCCGTGCCGATAGCCTACCGCGACGTGAACTACGACTATGTGAAGAGTCGGGTGGGGGACATCATGGCTCCGGAATACTACTACCGCCTGCGTGACAACATATATGCCGACTTCAACTACATGCACGTCAACGACCTCGGGGCGATGGAGTTTGCGGGCGGCTATCCGGGAAACCTGCATGAGGAAATAAACAACTACTCGATAATCGCCGGGGTGGTGGCGCGGACGGAGCAGTTTGACATAATACATGCGCACGACTGGCTGACGTATCCTGCCGGCATACACGCAAAGAACGTTAGCGGGAAGCCGCTTTGCATACATGTGCATGCAACAGATTTCGACCGCTCGCGCGGCAACGTGAACCCTACGGTTTACGGCATAGAGAAGAACGGAATGGACAATGCCGACTGCATAATGTGTGTCTCGGAACTGACACGGCAGACTGTCATCAACCACTACCACCAGGACCCGCGCAAGTGCCACACGGTGCATAATGCCGTCTATCCGCTGCGGAAGGAACTGCAGGACATCCCGCGTCCTGACCACAATGGACGTGAGAAGGTGGTGACGTTTCTCGGCCGCGTCACGATGCAGAAGGGCCCCGAGTATTTCGTCGAGGCAGCGAACATGGTGCTGCACCGCACGCGCAACGTGCGCTTTTGCTTTGCCGGCTCGGGCGACATGATGGAGGATATGATCAATCTCGTGGCAGAACGTGGCATTGCCGACCGCTTCCACTTCTTAGGGTTCATGCGCGGGAAGCAGGTTTATGAGTGCCTCAAGAACTCTGACGTTTATGTGATGCCTTCGGTGTCAGAGCCCTTCGGCATATCGCCGCTCGAGGCTATGCAGTGCGGCACGCCGGCAATAATCTCAAGGCAGAGCGGGTGTGCCGAGATTCTCGAGAACTGCATAAAGGTTGACTACTGGGACATTCACGCAATCGCCGACGCCATGTACTCAATATGCAACAACGAAAGCCTGTTCCGTTATCTGCAGGAAGAGGGCAAGAAGGAGGTTGACCGCATCACTTGGGATAAGGTGGGACGATGGATACGCACGCTGTATCTGCGCACGCTCGGATGGGAGTAGGAGCGCGTGGCGAGAAAGTGGAATTTTTGCAATAAACGATAAAGCCCATGCCCCTGAGCAGGCTACCCGGTTAGGGATAAGAGAGGGGACGAGACCATGAAAACAATATGTTTGTATTTTGAGATACACCAGATAATTCATCTCAAGCGATACCGGTTCTTCGACATCGGTACCGACCATTACTATTACGACGACTACGAGAACGAGCGCAACATAAACGAGATTGCCGAGCGTTCTTACATGCCCGCGCTGAGCACCATCGAGCAGATGATACGCGACGGCGGAGGATATTTCAAGGCGGCGTTCTCGCTGTCGGGGGTCGGCATGGAGCAATTGGAGATGCACGCGCCGGAGGTGCTGGAGAAGCTGCAGGTGCTGAACGACACTGGCTGCGTGGAGTTCCTCGCCGAACCCTACAGCCACGGGCTGTCGTCGCTCGCCAATGAGGCGGCGTTTGCCGCCGACGTGAGGAAACAGGCGGAAAAGATCGAGCAGTATTTCGGCAAGAGGCCAACCGTACTGCGCAACTCATCGCTCATCTATTCCGACGACATCGGCACGCAGGTTGCGGCGCTCGGTTTCAGGGGTATGCTCACGGAGGGGGCTAAGCACGTCCTCGGATGGAAGTCGCCGCACTATGTGTATAGCAGCGCTCAGGCGCCGGGACTGAAACTTCTGCTGCGCGACATCGAACTGTCCGACGACATTTCGCTGCGTTTCAACAACTCAGAATGGGAGGGCTACCCGCTGTTTGCCGACGACTATGTCGAGCGGATAGCGCGCTTCCCGGAAGCGGAGCAGGTTATAAACATATTCATGGAACTGTCGGCTCTCGGCATTGCGCAGCCCCTGTCTTCGAACATACTCGAATTCATGCGTGCGTTGCCTGTATGCGCAAGGCAGAATGGGATAACGTTCTCAACGCCGTCAGAGATTATCTCCAAGATAAAAAGCGTGAGCGAGATAAACGTGCCATATCCCATGTCGTGGGTTGACGAGGAGCGCAACATATCGTCGTGGCTCGGGAATGCAATGCAGCGCGAGGCGTTCAACAAACTGTACAGCGTTGCCGACCGCGTGCGAATAGCAGACGATCCGAGAATCAACCAGGACTGGGACTACCTGCAGGCATCAAACAATTTCCGGTTTATGACCACAAAGCCGTCAAACGTGGGACTCGACCGTGGCATATATAGTTCGCCGTTCGATGCTTTCACGAACTACATGAACATACTCGGCGACTTCATAAACCGCGTGAACAGCCTGTATCCGGAGGAGATAGACAACGAGGAACTTAACTCGCTGCTGACAACCATAAAAAACCAGGGCGATGAAATAACGATTAAGGAAAAGGAGATCGTGCGGCTTCAGGCCAAGGTGGAGAAACTCAAGGCGCAGCTCGACAAGGTTTCAGAATGCAAATCTGCTGCGAGGAGTGTCACAACGAAGGATGGATTGTGAAAAGCAAATATACTTGTCTGTCTGAGTCTTGGCAAGTTTATCATCATATTTTATTTTTATGCTATAAATTAATACTTGCTCTTTATGAAGAATTTTTTCAGAACGATTTTCATTGTTGTTTTCTGCATCGCCATGACCACTGCGTGCGAGAAAGGATATTACGGGGAGAACGATAACGGCAAGACAGTGACACCCAACGGGAATAATGGTGACAACGGGAATAATGGTGACAACGGGAATAATGGTGACAACGGCGACAGCGGCAATGACAGCGGCAACACCGGTGGAAATGACGGCACGGGCGGCAACAACAATGGCGGCACAGACGGCGGAGGGACGGAGCCTGGTGGTGGCACAGACACAGGGGACAATGGTGACGGCGGTAACGACAATGGCTCTGATAACGGGGGCAGTGACGATGGCGCTGGCGACATTGACGGAGAGCGCGTCTTCACTGTCGGACAATTCATCAATTACGAACTGACTGGCCAAAGGTGGGTGAGAGGCTACATTGTGGGGGCATGCACGAGGAAGATTGAAAATGCTGACTTTGACCCGCCGTTCACATATCCGCAGGCTATACTTTTGGCAGACAGCCCGACGGAGAGGTCGAGGGGGAATGTCATTTCCATCTGTTTGCCGAGCGGTTCCAGATACCGCAAGGAACTCAACCTTGTTGACAATCCCAAGAACTACCGCAGGCGCGTGGCAATATTTGGCGAGCAAGCCACTTATCTCGGCATCACAGGCATAAAGAAACCTGACGGCTGGAGGTTCGACTGACAGACCGTACCCTTGATCGCAGCATAATTCTGTCCGGCAAAACTCGGAAGTGCGTGGCAAGTGCCGGGGACAGACTCGTGATGAAGTAATGCACAGACCTGTGTCGTGAAAGAACGAGGTTTGCCTTGTTCCTGAGCAATTCGTCTACGCACTCTGTGATGTACCTTTCCCCGAAGCATTGTCCTGTCTCAGATGCGCATTGGTTTGTCCTTCATGTTTGCTTTCAGTTCATGCACAAGACGCACCACTTGGTCGGATAAAGTATCGAAAAGAAATTGACAATGGGCTGTTGTTGCCGTCCATTGTCAATTCCCTTTTATAATTTAACCACAATCTCTAAGTTTGCAATTCATATTGTAAACTTAGAGATTTGGGTTTAAGTTGCGAATCCGAGTTGTTACTTCTTCATTTTTTCTATTCCCTTGTCCAGGAAGTCCATGTAGCCTTTTACGTCCTCTTTATACACGAAGGAGCCTGACAGCGGCTTGCCCTCTGCGTCAACCGTCACATAGAAAGGCTGTGCGAGGTAGCCGAACTTGGTTTCCTCGAGGTAGCTCCACTTGTCGCCCACGGTGCGCAGCACTTTCTTTGTCTTGTTGGGCATCGTCACCTCGAGCGGCTCCTTCAGCGGAGTCTTGTCGTCCACATACAGCGAGATGAGTATGTAGTCATTGTTAAGGCGGTCTGTCACCTGCGGGTCTGTCCACACGGCAGCCTCCATCTTGCGGCAGTTTACGCAGCCAAAGCCAGTGAAGTCGAGTATGACGGGTTTGCCCGTCTGTGCCGCTGCTGCCATGCCCTCGTCATAGTCGAGGAACTTTGGCTTGACCTCCTTGTTGTTGAGGTTGAAGTCCTGTGTGTTCATTGGCGGTGCGAATGCGCTTATGGCCTTGCACGGCGCGCCCCACAGTCCTGGCAGCATGTACACCGTGAAAGCGAGTGAAATCATGCCAAGCATTATCGCTGCCACCGGTTTTGGCTTTATCTCGCTCCCGTTCATGTCGCTCTGGAAGTGCAGTATGCCGCACAAGTAGAGTCCCAACATTCCGAATATGATAATCCACAGGCTTATGAACACCTCGCGGTCAAGCAGATGCCAGCCGTAGGCGAGGTCGGCCACGGAGAAGAATTTCAGTGCGAATGCCAGTTCGATGAAACCCAATGTCACCTTTATCGTATTCATCCACGACCCGCTCTTCGGTGCTTGCTTCAGCCAAGCAGGGAACATGGCGAACAGCGTGAACGGCAGTGCGAGTGCTATGGCGAAGCCCAGCATTCCTATTGCCGGCGCGAGTATCTTGCCGGATGTGGAGAAATCAACGAGCAGGAATCCGATGATCGGACCCGTGCATGAGAACGACACTATTGACAGTGTGAATGCCATGAGGAATATTCCGAGCAGTCCTCCCGTCTTGCCTGCCTTGGAGTCCAGTTTGTTGCTCCACGATGACGGCAGCGTCAGTTCGAACCAGCCGAAGAACGAGAGTGCGAACACCACGAGCAGCAGGCAGAAGAAGACGTTGACGTAGGCGTTTGTGGCGAGGTCGTTAAGTTGTTGCGCGCCATAGATAGCCGTCACAGTAAGACCCAGCGTGAGGTATATGATGACGATGGAAAGACCGTATGTCACGGCATCGCTTATGGCCTTTCGCTTGTTGTCCTTTGACCTTTTCAGGAAGAAGCTCACCGTCATTGGTATGATGGGCCACACGCATGGTGTGAGCAGTGCGATGAGGCCGCCGAGTAGTCCTGTGAGGAAAATCCTCCACAGCGATGACGTGCTGTCCGAGGCACCGTTCAGGGCGTTCAGTTCGACTATCACCGGTTTCCACAAACTGCTCGAAATCTGCTCCTTGGTGATGGTTGTGCTTGATGTCGGTGCGGTTGCCGCCATTGCGGAGTCTGCCGGGGCGACAGGTTGCTCGCCCGCAGTTTCTGCGGCATCCGCTTCTGTCTGTTCCTTATCCGTGGCCTGTTTGTCATCGGTCTTGGGCGCATTGCCCTCGTGCTTGAAATCCACGGATGTCGGCGGCATGCACATCTCGTTGTTGCACGCTCCATATTCGAGTCTTCCGCTGACGTGGTACTTTCCGCCTGTGGCCTTGAAACGCTGTATGAACGTGACGTTGTTTTCATAGAACCTCACTTTCATGCCGAACATTTCGTCATATTCGTTATGCTCCTTTCCGACAGCCTTCAGTTTCCCAACGGTCTTTGCCCCGTCAATCTTGTCAACGATGAGTTTTGCTGATGTGGGGCCTCCTGCCGACATCCCCGCACCATACACATGCCAGCCTTTGTTTATCGAGGCTGTGAAAATTACGTCGAATGTGTTTTCGTCGATTTGCTTCTTGCTTGTCTTGAAGCGAACCGGATTGCCCATTCCCTGTGCAGATGCCATGCCCGCAAAGACGGTCATTAACAAGAATAATAATAAAGGTTTTAATCTTGACATAATGGTTTTAAATATTTAAGGTTTTGTTTATATATCTTGTTTCACACTATTTGTCTCCATCCTTGTCGTCAATTATCTTCGTTCCCCTCACTTTCTCGCCTTTCTTCAGTCCGCTGCGGATTTCGATGTTCACTCCGTCGCTCAGTCCTGTCACCACCTTGCGCCGCTCGTATGACTTTTCCTTTCCTTCGCCTTTCACAATATATATGTATGTGTTTGCGCCCTCGAACTCTATCGCGCTCTCTGGGATTGTCAGCACTCCCTTTGCGCTTTTCAGCACAATCTCCGCGTTCGCGCTGTAGCCCGAGCGCAGTTTGCTGCCTGCGGGAATGTCAACCGCAGCCTTCACCTCGAATTGGTTCGCTCCGTTTGTCTCCACCGCCTTTGGCGATATGTATTCGAGCCTGGCGGTAAATTTCAGGTCCTGCAGCGCGCCGATGGTTATTTTCATAGCCATTCCCTGACGCAGGCTACCCACCTCTGTCTCGTCTATGTTGCCACGGAAAATCAGGTCGCGCATGTCGGCAACGCTTGCGATGGTTGTTCCGTCGTTGAATGCGTTGCTTAGTATCACCGAGTTGCCCACTTTCACCGGTATGTCGAGAATGATCCCGCTTATTGTGGAGCGTATGAGGGTGCTGCTCGCGCTTGCGTCGCTCGACGACACGCCGTCGCGCACCACCTGGAGCGCGTCGCTGGCAGCCTTCTTCTCCTCGCGCGCCTGTTTCAGCGTCTGGTGCACCTTGTCGTATTCGTCTGCGCTGACGAGCCCCTTGTCAAACAGCGTCTTCTCGCGCTCGTAGTCCACCCGTGCCTGCTTCAGGTTTACGTCCGCCAGGCTTACGCGGCTCTGTGCCGCGCTCAGTTGCGACATGTCGGGTATTACCTTAACCTTTGCGATTACCTCTCCGGCAGTGACTGTCTCTCCGGCCTCCTTGTATATGTTTGTTATAATTCCGCTTATCTGCGGCTTAACGTTGATTTCGTTGCGTGGCTCAATCTTGCCCGTTATGATGGTCGTCTTGCTGATGTCCATCACCTTAGGATTGATTTCCTCGAATACATCCTCCTTTGGGCGCGATTTAATGTAAAGGAATACGAACGTCCCGAAGAACAGTAGTGCGGCAAGTGCCGCCAGTACAAATTTATAATATCGTTTCATATATGTTATGATTACTTTTATCACACTGTTATCCATCGTCCCTCATGGCATCGACTGGTTTTATCCTCATGGCTCTGAGGGCAGGTGCGAGTCCTGCGAGCATTCCGAGGATGCTGAGCAATGCGAGCGCGGCGACGGCAGACCAGAAGCTTATTTGGAATTGTGCCGCGAGTATGCCGTCGGTGGTGTTTGCCAGTTCGAGCATCTCGAGGACGAACACCGAGAATAGTATTCCCATCATCCCCGCAACGGTCGTCAGCAGTATGCTCTCTGTCATTATCTGCGAGAGTATGTTCATCGGCGTTGCGCCTATCGCTCTCCTTATGCCGATCTCTGTTGTGCGCTCCTTTACCGTCACCATCATTATGTTGCTCACGCCTATTGCCCCGGCGAGCAGTGTGCCGATGCCGACGAGCATTATAAGGAAGTTTACTCCCGAGAACAGGTTGCTCAGCATGCCGAACATCACTTCGGTGTTGAAGACGGTGATGCCCTTCTCGTCGGTGGGGTCAATGTTGTGGGCCTTTGCCACCACGGTGCGCATGTCGTCGGTGATGTCGCTGATGGCCACTCCCGGTCTTGCCGTCACTGCTATGAGATGTACGGTGTCGCCCATGTTGTAGGCCTGCTGCATCATCGTCAGCGGCACGGTCACGGCGACATCGCTTCTGCCGTTGATGTTCATGTTGCTGCTCGAGTAGTCGACGCCCACCACGCTGTAGTAGATGTTGTCGATACAAATCCGTTTGCCGCACGGGTCGCTGTTGTCGAACAGTTCCTTGAATATCTTTTTCCCTATCACGCACACCTTGCGCTTCTGTTTGACGTCCATGTCGTTGACGTACCGTCCGAAGCGCAGTTTTGGCTTCTCCACTTTCTGGTAGCCGGCGAGCACCCCTTTCATGTTTACTACGCTCTTCTTGTCGCCGCAGGTGGAGGTCAGCCCCCATTGCGAAATCATCGGCTGCACCTCCTCGAGGCCGCCAACTTGTTCTTTCAGCCGCACCACGTCGTTGTAGTTCATGCTCCACGAGCGTCCCTTGCGCAGTCCGTTGTATGGCTTTGTGGTGCTTTGCGGCCAGATTATCGCCGAGTTCGTGGCGAAGCCCTCGAAGTTGTTCGACAGCAGTTCGCGCAGCCCGTTGCCTCCTCCGAGCAGTGCCACGAGCATGAATATGCCCCAGAACACCCCGAAGCCGGTGAGCAGCGAGCGGCTCTTGTTTCTCGTTATGGTGTCGAGAATTTCCCTGTTGCGGTCAATGTCAAATAGTAGCACCTATCTCAGACTTTAAACGTTCGTTTCCTCTTTTAATTGCTGTTCATACATTTTTTGCGACGACATCACTCCGCCCTCAATGCCTCTATCGGTCTTATCATCGCTGCCTTGCGCGCGGGAACAAGTCCCGCCACGGTACCTGCGATGATCATGACCAGCGTTGCCTCTATGCAGACACCGAGCCCCACCGTTGGGTTGAGGAATATTGTTGCCTCGAAGATGCCGGAGTTGACGGTGGTGTGGCCTATTGTGGCATCCATGTATTCGTTTGCCGCCACCCCGAGCACCATCCCTATGTATCCGAAGAATGTTGTTATTATCACGCTCTCCACGATTATCAGTTTCAGTATCGACCACGGCGTTGCGCCGATGGCTTTCCTTATCCCGAACTCGCGGGTGCGTTCCTTCACTGTTATCAGCATTATGTTCGACACTCCCACTATGCCGCTGAGCAGCGTGAACAGCCCGATTATCCACAGTGCGGTGTGGATGATGGTGATGCCAGTGTCCATCTGCATGCTCTGCGTGAAGCGGTTCCATATCCATATTGCCCCGTCATCGTCGGGCGCGGCGTGGTGGTTGGCGTTTATCCTCGTCTTGTATCTCTTCTCGAAGGCCTCGTTTGCCTCTTCCGTTGGCAGCCCGTGGAAAGAGAACACGATGAAGTCTGCCTTGTCGCCCTTGTTGTACATGGTGCGGAAGGTGGTGAACGGGGTGTATATGCTGACGTTCATTCCGCTCTTGTCTGCCTTGTATATCCCCACCACCCGGAATGATATGTTCTCCACGTTGACGTACTCGCCGATGAAGTCCCTCAGGTCTCCCTTCCATAGTTCCTTGGCATCGTCTTCGCTCATGACGACGACCTTTCGCCGCTCGCGCAGGTCGATGTCGTTGATGAAGCGTCCGCAGAGCATGTCCTTTTTGTTTATCAGCACCTCGTTGGGGTACACCCCCTCCATCTTCGTGCTTACATAGTCTGTTCCGTGGCTCACGGTGTTGCCCCCCTTCTGTATCGATGCTCCGACATCGTCTATTATGCCGTCATATTCGTTGCCCGTGGTCTGTATGTCCTTGTCGTTCAACTGTATGTCGCGTCCCTCCATCATCCCTTCGTGTGCCTTTGTGGTCATTCCGCCGCCCACCATCATCGAGTTGCTGAAGAAGCGTGACATCTGTGACATCTGCGCGTTTATCAGTCCGTTGCCGGAGCCGAGCAGGAATATTATCATGAAGATGCCCCACGCCACCGAGAAACCGGTCAGTGCCGTGCGCAGTTTGTTCCTTCTTGCCGTTGCCAGAATTTCTGTTAAAATATCACGCATAGTTAATAATCAATCACAGTTGGATGCCCCGTCGGTCAGCCCCTGTCTTCCCCGTAATGGAGTTTCAAAGCGATGCGGTGGCGGCGTGCTCGATTACTCCGTCCTTTATCCTTATCACCCTGTCTGTCTGTCTTGCCACTCCTGGGTCGTGGGTCACTATGACCATTGTCATGCCATCCTTGCGGTTCAGGTCCTTCAGCAGTTGCATCACCTCCACGCTTGTCTTGGAGTCGAGTGCCCCTGTAGGCTCGTCGGCAAGTATGATTTGCGGCTTTGTGATAAGCGCCCGTGCCGTTGCCACCCGCTGTTTCTGCCCTCCTGACAGTTCGTTTGGGTAATGCCCTGCCCATGCCTTCAGCCCCAGCCTGTCGAGATATTCCATCGCCAGGCTGTGACGCTTGCGCCGCCCAACGCCCTGATAGAACAGTGGCAGCTCAACGTTTTCCACCGCCGTCTTGAACGAAATCAGGTTGAACGACTGGAAGATAAATCCAATCATCCTGTTGCGGTATTCTGCGGCCTTGCGTTCGCTAAGGTCTTTTATCAGTGTTCCTCTGAGGATATATTCCCCCGAGTCATAGTTGTCGAGTATGCCGAGAATGTTCAGTAATGTTGACTTGCCTGAGCCGGATGCCCCCATGATGCTTACGAACTCGCCCCGTCCGATGTCGAGGTCGATGCCTTTCAGCACATGCAGCGGCTGTGCACCAAGGTATGTCTTGTTGACACCGCTCAGATGTATAATACTTTCCATATCTCTGTTTTTCGGGAAGCAAAGATAAGTAAAAACTACAACATGACAAAAAAAAAAGCGTTTTTTCTAACTAAATGCACCGGCATACGCGTAGACTTTCCGCAGTTAATCTTCTCCAGTTTCTCCCTTTTTCATATCAGAAAGCAGGTAGTAGGCTCCAGATAATGCAACGATATCTATTTTCGCATTAGCCTGAACAGGCTGTACAGCTACCATGCCGTTTTCCTCTTTTATTTTCCTGACAGCAAGAGGAGAAAACTTCCAGTTGCCTTTTACTTTGGTTGCGGTGAAAATATAAGATTTTCCAGCATCGTCTACTATGGCCTCTGTTGGGACGGCCTTCATTTTGGTTGTCTTTGTGGCTATACGAGCCTTTACATAGAGCCCTGAAATAAGTGCATCTTTCTTACCATAGATGTTCACTCTTACGGGAACAGCTTGTGTATTACTGTCAAAAGTGCTTCCTATTGAAAATACTTTCCCGCTATAAACCTGTCCACCATCTGTTTGTGTCTGTAAAATAACTTGCTGGTTCTTTTGCAGTTTTGGTATATCACGTTGATATACTTGCAGTTCGGCAAAAATGGTTTGCGTGTTTACTATTCTTATCATCGCCGTTTCGGGTGTTGCATATTGTCCTATTTCTACATTTATTTGCTCTACAGTACCAGCGATAGGACTCTTCACAGCAATGTTTGTAAATGCCTTCCCTTTTCGCACAGCTGATGGGGATATACCTAACTGTTGCATTTGTGTAGAGAGCATGCTTATTTCACTATTGGCAATTTTAAGTTCAGACTTAGTGCGATCGAAATCTTTACCAACCCCCACGCGCTCGTTCATCATCTTACTTTGTCGTATGTATTCTTTGTAAAGATAATCTCGGCGATTAACAGCCGTAAGATAGCGGGATTGTATGTCTATTAAGTCCGGATGGGATAAGTAGGCCAAGATTTGTCCTTTGCTAACTTCTTGTCCCTCGCGCACAAGAATACGTTGCACGGTTGCTCCTATCTTTGGTGCTACCGATGCTTCTCCTTGAGGAGAGGTCAGTAATCGACCACTTGCTTCAACATTTCCATGAAATGATGCATAAATTAATGTACCCGTAGTAATATCAAGCTGTTTGAGTTGTTTGTCAGTAAGCTCAACAGTATTCGAGATCGATTCGGTTACTTCTTTATTCTCTTTTACTTCTTTTGTGCCACACGATGTAACAAACAAGGCGGCAACTATGTACATGAATATATTTTTTTTCATTGTCATTATATATTTGGATATTTTAAATCAATTTGTGTTAGGAGGAGTTGTTCATAAGCAGTCCAATAGTCAAGCTCAGTTTGCACAGCATCTCCCATTGTCTGAATAAATCCTACATAGTCTGTAGCTCCTAACTGATAGGCTGCTGCAGCTCCTTTTTGTTGTTCACGTGCTGTGGGTAGTGCTGTTTTTTGATAATACACTAACTTGCGCTGCAATTTATTATACTGTGCTTCGGAAACTCTTTTGGCTGCTTGTGTTGTCATCTCTACTGTTTCATAGTTAGCCTGAGCTATATCTCGTTCTAAGCGTGCAGCTCTTTCGCGTGCTTGATAAGTCTTCTTGAACAAGGGAATGCTAATGCCTGCACCAATGCTCCAATATCCAGCCCGATTACCCACCATCTTTGTTCCACCTTCCACGAAGAATGTAGGAAGAGACTTCGACTTTTCCAAAGTAATTCCCTCATCTGCTAACCTTACCTTTTCAGCATAGAGTTTAGTCAAAGTTGTACCAATCAGACTGTCGCTATGAACCACTGTCAGGTATTCTTCAGGTGCAGTTGTAGGTTCGTAAAACCCACTTCCCAGCCATTGCGAAAGTTGTAAGACTGCTGTATAATAGTCGTCTGTAGCTTGTAGTTTATCTTCTACTATTTGTCTGGATTTCTTCTTGGCGGTAAGATACTCTAAGTAAGATATTTCCATAGCATCATACTTTACTTTAGCTGCATGTTCGAAATTGCGATAGATGGAGTCTATTATAGCATATACTTTCATTCGTTTATTCGTAACGTATGCTGCAACATAGGCTTGGCTAACACTTTTCTGAAGCTGTTGCCGTGTGAGTTCAACTGCAGCTTGTGCTGTGGTAATAGCCTGTTCCTGATAGCGAGTTCGCACTTTGTTACCAAGTAAATTGAGATTTTGACGAACAGACAGAAGTGTGAAAGTTCCATCTTTGCCTTTTCCTATTTCATCCGCTCCAGATGAGAACTCTGTTGTTCCAATATCATTCACACCCGCTTTCAATTCCGTTTCACGTTTAACACTTAATTGTGCAGATTTAATTGAAGGATAGTATTGTTCGGCCAATATTAGTGCTTGTTTCAAATTTACCTTTTGTTGTGCGTGAGCCTGATTAGGGATATTTACCAAAAACAGAACGGCGAAGACAGAAAGGGGAAGTATTCGTTTTAAAGATATTTTTTTCATTCTCTCTTCCAATGCATAAAGAACAGGGATAATAATCAATGTGAGCAATGTGGCAGTGAAGAGTCCGCCGATAACAACTGTCGCTAAAGGTCGTTGTACCTCAGCACCAGCTGATGCCGAGACAGCCATAGGTAAGAAACCAAGCATAGCTGCTGTTGCAGTAAGTAATATAGGACGAATACGCTCACGTGTCCCAACTAATATTCTTCTATTGATATTGTTCATTCCTTCTTGTTTTAATGAATTAAAACGGTTGATGAGTACAAGTCCGTTAAGTACGGCTACACCGAACAAGACGATAAATCCTACACCTGCAGAAATAGAGAATGACATTCCACGCACTGCCAATGCAAAGATGCCTCCCATTGTTGCAAGCGGAACGGCCATGTATATCATTATACTTTGTTTAAACGATTTCAGTGCAAAATAGAGCAGCAAGAAGATGAGTAGTAATGCTATGGGCAGAATAATCATCAAACGTGCCTTGGCTTCCTGTAAGTTTTGGTATTCGCCTCCATACGTGACATAGTATCCTGCGGGTAATTTTAGTTGCTTTCCCAATTGTTGTTGTATATCGGCTACCACAGATTCAACGTCTCGTCCACGCACATTAACTCCTACATAAATACGTCGAGAAGTTTGGTCACGAGAGATTTGCATTGGTCCTGCTTGGTAACTTATGTCCGCCACTTCGCGTAGAGGAATCTGTGTACCATTTGGGAGGTCAACAAATAGATTCTTCAAATTGCTGATGTCCTTTCGATAATCATCATTTAAGCGTATGACAAGGTCGAAGCGCTTTTCTCCCTCAAATACTACACCTGCTGAACTGCCGGCAAAAGCAGCGCTCACATATCGGTTGATTTTATCTATTTGTAATCCATATTGTGCCAAGCGCTTGCGATCATATCTCACAGTAATTTGTGGAAGTCCTGCAGTACGTTCAAGTGCCACATCTTCTGCACCTGGTATTTTACTAATTATATTCACCATTTGCTCTCCCAGTTCGTTTAGTTTGTCCAGATCGTCACCATAGAGTTTTACAGCAACATCTTCACGAACGCCTGTAAGTAATTCATTGAAACGGAGTGCTACAGGCTGAGAGAAAGAAAAGTTCAATCCGGGTATGGTTTGCAGTTTTTTCTTTATTTTTTCAATAAGTTCTTCTTTGTTTTGAGCCGAAGTCCATTTGCTTTTGTCTTTCTCTAAAATAATGAAACTATCGGTATAGTCGAAGCCCATTGGATCTGTTGGAATATCAGCTACACCAATGCGTGCACATACCGTTTTAATTTCCGGAAAACTTTTTAGTAATAGTGTTTCCACTTCCTTTTCTCTCTTGATGGTTTCAGAAAGAGAGCTTCCTGGTCTTAAAAATGTTTGCATGGCAATGTCTCCTTCGTCAAGTTCCGGAATAAATTCCCCTCCCATATTACCAAAAACAAATGCAGAGAAAGTAAACAAAACCACGGCCGATATGATAACACGTTGTTTATGTCGCAATGCAAAACGAAGCATGGGGTGATATATATTGGTAATCACAGCGACCAGCCTATTGCTCAGCTTTTTTAACCATCGTTCTGTGCGAGCCATACGGCTATTTGTATTTGCCGCTGGTTTCATCAATAAAGAAGATACCATCGGTACGTAGGTTAGGCAGAGAATGAGCGCGCCGAGTACAGCGAACGAGAACGTATAGGCCATAGGTGCGAACATTTTTCCACTTATACCAGCAAGGAACAGTATTGGTGTAAATACGATGAGGATAATGAGCTGTCCAAAAAACGCTGAGTGCATCATTGTGGAAGCTGCCTCGTAACTTATTTTGTTCATTTCGGCACGATCGAATGCAGCTTTCTGAAAGCTTATTCTACGTTCAATCTCGAAAACGATTCCTTCGACAATAATTACCGCTCCATCTACAATGATACCGAAATCAATAGCACCAAGGCTCATTAAGTTTGCCCATACACCAAAGATTTTCATTAAGATGAAAGCGAAAAGTAGCGAAAGTGGTATAACAGAAGCCGTTATGAGGCCTCCACGAACACTGCCCAACAATAAGACAAGTACAAAAATCACAATAAGCGCACCCTCTATCAGATTGCGTGAAATAGTGCTTGTCGTACGTTCTATCAGGTTGGAACGATCGAGAAATGGTTTTAATTCTATATCGGACGGAAGCGACTTTTGCACTTCGTCCATTCTCTCCTTCACGGCCGTCACCACTTTATCCGAGTTTGCCCCTTTGAGCATTAATATCATACCACCTACGGCTTCATGACCATCTTGTGTGAATGCGCCGTAACGAACCTGAGAGCCAAAGTCTACTTTGTCAGCGATGTCGCCGATAAGAATTGGTCGACCAGTATTATTCTTCACAACGATATTCCTAATATCATCTAACGACTTAACAAGTCCATCTCCACGAATAAAGTTAGCCATGTGACTCTTCTCAATATAGGCGCCTCCCGTGTTTACATTGTTCTGACTCAAAGCTTCGTAAACTTCGCCAATGCTTACTTTCATTGCGTTGAGCCTTTCTGGATTGAGAGCTACCTCATATTGCTTTATACTGCCACCAAATGAGTTCACTTCTACCACACCAGGTAGCATGGACAATCGTCGCTTTACTATCCAGTCTTGCATTGTGCGCAATTCCTGTGGTGTATAGCGAGCTGTATCTTTGGGGACAAGCGTGTATTGGTAAATTTCCCCGAGACCAGTTGTTATCGGTCCCATTTCGGGTGTTCCGAAATTCTTGGGAATATCATTACGCACTTCTTCCAATTTTTCCTGTACTAATTGCCGAGGCAAATAAGTACCCATATCGTCTTTGAAAACAATGGTAACAACCGATAGTCCAAAGCGAGAAACCGAACGGATATCTTCCACACCAGGAAGATTAGACATTGCAAGTTCGACGGGATAAGTAACAAATTGCTCAATATCAGCTGTTGATAAAATTTCTGACACCGTAATAACTTGTACTTGATTATTTGTTATATCAGGGGTTGAGTCTACATTGATGGTACGTAACGAATAGATACCACCTGAGATGATGGCAACCAATAGTAATGCCACCACAAACTTATGTTTGATGGAAAAATAAATAATTCGATTTATCATGTTTATATATAATCAATAGTTCGTTAAAATTTGAGATAATGGCTACGCAGCTTTCCGCTGCCAGCCAAAGAGTTCTTTGATAGTATGACTAATTAACTTCCGGTTCGGTACGCTCCGAAACCTGTCGAAAATTAATTTTGCGATGTATGTACTCGCCATGATTTCCTTGAAATAATCCATGGAATACGGCAGCCTGTTTTCCTTCATCATCACCTTTGCCATACGCGTGAGGTCGAGTTTTCTCGTAACTGATTTCCCCGTCAAGTGTTTTGGGACGTCCGGGCTTATTGGAACGAGGTTCCGTGTACACATAGTATAGGCTCGCCGTATCCCTGAAACGGCTGACAAGATGAAGGCCTTGCTTCTTGATTCCGTCCACAAACTGACGTATGGAGAATAAGGCATCAGCGACGACAATATCGGTGACCTTCGACAAATATTTCTTTGTATCGCCATATATAATAAGAGTATTTCCAATAGAAGATTCTCGAAAGTTTTGCCAAACTTTGCAGATGAGCTTTTGATGGCATCTCTGCAAATTTCCGTATATTGGTCGAGTGGTTCTGATGTCATTTACTTTATGTTTAGTCTACTATAAAGTTACTGATAATCAGCCATGTGACCAAATTTTATTAGTCATATATAGTTAATTAACTCTCTCATTTTTAAACGATTATATTAGAATTAACAGAGTATTGTATAATTATATGCTACATCAACAGAAAGTATTTGAACACTTCCTGAAAAAATAATGCTGTATAATGTGGGTGGTGCGCGCAGCCCACGCGACTCAATCCATCCGTCATGTAGAAGAATTATAGGATGACGTAAGAACTTTCTAAGGGATGAGTTATTTGCTCGAAAATAAATGAGTGCGGACAGGACGGAATATAGCAAGCATATTTCTTGCAAAAGATATTGGTCACTCTGATGTAAATCTTTCTCTGTTGTAAATGCTTGTTTGATTTGCTCAATTGCACATCCCCTTTCCGACCCAGTAGTTTGATGTGTTGTATGCTGATCATTAATACGACTATCTATCTGACACTTCTCTTGAGTAAAACATAGCATTTTTAAGTGATGATGGTGAGGCAAGAAAGCTGTTGACAACATTAGTAATGTTGCCAACCAAATACAGGATATGTAAACTTTCTTTTTTATCACGTTGCAAAGGTAGATATTCCTTTTTGCAACTCGGTTGCAAAATTGCTGAATACCCATTTCTCCTTTTCAAAAATTACTAACGTTCACTGTACGTTGTCAATCACCACCAATAAGAAGAACGTATTTCGTAGACGGAGAGAGAATTCCAGTCAAAGGATGAATTACGACCATAAGCCTATTGTTCGTTATTTCTTCACCGGCATGAGTATATAACATTCTTGAGAAATTCAAAGAAATTGGAAATTATTTTGGCTCATACGACAAATCGTGTTATTTTGCGCCTTTTCCAGCCTGCGTATACCCCTTTCCAGGTTATAGGCATCTTTATTTGCACGGTCATCTGTATAGCCGACCAGGAGACGGCGTCCGCCCCCTTTGTCATATTCAACCATCAGGCAGTCGCGCTTGGGCTGTCCCAGTATCCAGTTCCTGACCTGCTGACTTTCATTCTTTATCTTCGCACCTATTATATACTTGTAGCCGTG
>OIUX01000062.1_pt1 | contig 34470 bp, 28 predicted proteins | sample 1587091 | NCBI WGS metagenome assembly OIUX01 (sample SAMN02675049, study PRJEB24791) | human gut metagenome, SKBSTL061 | isolation source: stool | host: Homo sapiens | place: USA
TTTTCGTAGTTGATGAAATCGGCAAACTTCTTTTCCGCCTTCCACATATCTATCAATTCGGGAATGAAATAGATACCCGGTTCTACCGTATGCACAAATCCCGGTTCCAACGGAATGGCGAGACGTTGCGATTTGCGACCGAACTGTGTGCTCTTCGGTTGGCCGTTATATCCTACCCATATCTCTCCCAGATTTTCCATGTCGTGTACATCCAATCCCATCATGTGACCTAATCCGTGAGGATAAAATAATGCATGAGCACCTTCGCGGACCGCATCTTCCGTATTTCCTTTCATCAATCCGAGTGCCTTCATACCGTCTACCATGACACGGGCAGACAGTTCGTATACCTCCATATAAGGAATACCCGGACGAAGCGCTTTGACAGCCTCCAAATGCATTGCATTCTGAATTTCATAAACAGCCCGCTGACGAGGGGTAAACGTTTTATCGGCAGGAATGGTAGAGGACATATCGCCCGCATAACCCGACTCCACTTCCGCACCGGCATCAATCAGGAATAAATCTCCCGGCTTCACCTTATTGCCATGATAATGATTGTGCAAAGTCTGTCCGTTGACGGTGGCAATCGTTGCAAAAGAGAGCTCGCAATTATTGGATTCGGCCACCCGGTTCATTTCTGCTACGACTTCGTATTCGTACATACCCGGACGAAGTACTTTCATAGCCGTAATGTGCATATCAGCCGTCACATTACAAGCACGTTCAATTTCAACCAACTCCTCAGCAGTCTTATAATTCCTCATATTCACGACTCCACGAATAAACGGAACAGACGGCTGTTCCATGCCAAGCTTTATATCCAACCAGTCCAACAGCTTCAATCTGTGCTCCGCACGATAAACAGGCAGATAATGAATCACCTGTCTTTTAGCAACTGCTTTTTCCAAACACTTCTTCAAATCCGCGGCAGGACGAGTTTCCGTCACTCCCACCCTCTGCGCTTTCTCACACAAGGCAGGCTGGATTCCCATCCATACAATATGATCCATAGTCAGCTCATCCCCGAAGATAATTTCCTTATCCTCATCCACATCGATAATGGCAGCCAACCCAGCATAGGGCAAGCCGAAAAAATAAAGAAAAGTAGAATCCTGGCGGAAATGATAAGTATTATCCTCATAGTTCATGCCACTCTCCTCGTTGCCTAGAAATAGCAAGAGACCTGTTCCCAGGCTTTTTTTCAAGCTGTTACGGCGGGTTGTATAAGTTTCTTTTGCAAACATAATCTTATGTTTTTTATATAGATGACAGGTAAAGATAGCCATCCCCTTAAAATAATCCCCCCAAAAAGGAAGATTATTACAATACAATTTCCTATTTTTGTCGCAATAAACAAGGAAATAAAAATATTATGGCACAAGGCTCACGTCAAGTACAAACACAAGCCCAGCAACAAATACAAACCTTATCTCCACAACAGATACTGGTAGTGAAATTGCTGGAACTGCCCACTGTGGAGTTGGAAGAACGTATCCATTCCGAAATACTGGATAATCCGGCCCTGGAGGAAGGGAAAGAAATGCCCGATAATGAAGATGACAACACAGAATACGAAGAAAACGAAGACGAAAATACGGAGTCGAACGAGGATTTTTCATTAGGCGATTACAGTAACGAAGATGATATTCCCGATTATAAACTACAGGAACATAATCGTTCCAAAGAAGGAGTAGCCGAAGAAATCCCTTTCTCGGATGCCGTATCTTTTTATGAAATATTGAAAGACCAGTTGCAGATGCAGGAACTTACCCCAGAACAACGAGATATAGCAGAATACTTGATCGGTTCATTGGACGATGACGGCCTGTTACGCAAAAATATGGAGTCTATCATGGATGAACTTGCCATCTATCGAGGCATCTATACCACTGAGGAGGAATTAAATAAAATCTTGGAAATAATCCAAGACTTTGATCCGGCAGGTATCGGTGCCCGCAGTTTACAAGAATGTCTTCTGCTACAAATACAAAGAAAAGCCGATTCACCGTTAAAACAAATAGAACTGGACATCATCGGTAAATGTTGTGATGAATTTACCCGCAAAAATAAAGAAAGGATTATCCAAAAACTAGGTATTACCGAAGAACAATATAATGAGGCGGTGAGCGATCTCACCAAACTGAATCCTCGTCCGGGCAGTTCACTGGGTGAAGCAATGGGTAAAAATATGCAGCAGATCATTCCCGACTTCATTGTAGAAACGTATGAGGATGACACCATTACTCTAAGTTTAAACAATCGTAATGTTCCTGAGTTGCGTCTGAGCCGTCAGTTCACCGAATTGCTGGATGAACACACTCGCAACAAAGACAATCAGAGCAAGGCCTCAAAGGACGCACTGATGTTCCTAAAACAAAAAGTAGATGCCGCACAAGGTTTTATCAATGCCGTAAAACAGCGACAACACACGTTACTCACCACCATGCAAGCCATTATAGATATTCAGCGCCCCTTCTTTTTGGAAGGAGACGAATCCCTGCTAAAGCCCATGATCCTAAAAGATGTAGCCGAACGCTCGGGATTGGATATTTCCACCATATCACGGGTAAGCAACAGCAAATATGTACAAACAAACTATGGTATCTATTCGTTGAAATTCTTTTTCAGCGACGGTTACACTACCGAAGACGGTGAAGAACTCTCTGTCCGCGAAATCAAGCGTATTCTGAAAGAATGTGTAGACACCGAAGACAAGGAAAAACCGTACACTGATGATGAACTGGCCGAAACACTAAAGACGAAAGGCTATCCCATAGCCCGCCGTACTGTAGCCAAATACCGCCAACAGCTTAACATACCCGTCGCACGATTAAGAAGGTAATATTATGAAAGCTAACGAAACAACCGAAGCAATAAGAGTAGCCAAGAAAAATAGTCCGCTTGAAGTCAGCTCACGTATCATATCAGGCATATTCACGCCTTTTATGATTCCTTTTGTGGCATTTTTCCTGCTTTTTTTCTTCACTTATCTTCGTATCATGCCCATCCAGTACAAACTGATAGTATTGGGCATAGTCTACTGTTTCACCATTCTGATGCCGATGCTCGCCATCTACCTGTTCCAAAAAATAAACGGTTGGGGTATTCATGAATTGGGACACCGCGAAAAACGTTTCGTACCATACGCGCTGACTATCATCAGCTATGTCACCTGTCTCATCACTATGTACAAGATACATCTGCCCCGCTATATGTCGGGTATTATCGTAGCCGCCCTCATCTGCATGATCCTTTGCACGCTGATCAATTTCAAGTGGAAAATCAGCACACACGTGGCAAGCAGCGGCATGATGGTAGGCGGATTATTATCCTACAGCTTTATATTCAATTTCAATCCTGTATGGTGGCTCTGTTTTTTCATTTTGCTATCCGGGATGCTTGGCACAGCCCGTATCATTGTAAAACAGCATACCTTATTAGAAGTTTTAGCCGGATTTATTGTCGGATTGTTTTGTGGTGTCATTGGAATTTTGTTTATTTGAAAAAAATTAGTATTAACCTTATAAATTGAAAACATTATGGAATTTCCAAGCAATGTAAAGTATACCAAAGAACACGAATGGATACGAGTAGAAGGTGATATAGCTTATGTAGGCATCACTGATTATGCACAAGAGCAACTGGGTGACATCGTATTCGTAGATATCACAACTGAAGGAGAAACTTTAGAAAAAGACGAAGTTTTCGGTACTATTGAAGTAGTAAAGACTATTTCGGACTTGTTCCTTCCCGTTTCAGGAGAAGTTCTGGAACAGAACGAAGCATTGGCCGACAATCCCGAATTAGTAAACCAAGACCCGTATGGTAAAGGGTGGCTGATTAAGATTAAGCCCAATGACACTAATGACGTTAACGATTTGCTGGATGCTGAAGGATATAAAGCATTAGTCAACGAATAATATAGATTCCCATTAGGAATTGTTCAAGCGCGGATTACGCGGACCTCACGGATTTTTCTATCCGCGTTCATCCGTATAACCCGTGCTTGAAGTAAATATATAAACCAAACAATAACAAAAAACAATGAAACCTATCGTAAGCATTATCATGGGTAGCACTTCCGATCTTCCCGTAATGGAAAAAGCTGCCAAATTACTGGACGAGATGCACGTACCTTTCGAAATGAACGCCCTTTCGGCACACCGCACTCCCGAAGCTGTGGAGGAATTTGCGAAAAATGCTGCAGGCCGTGGAATTAAAGTCATCATTGCCGCTGCCGGCATGGCTGCCGCACTTCCCGGTGTCATTGCTGCAAATACCACACTACCTGTTATCGGTGTACCCGTAAAAGGTTCAGTTCTTGATGGCGTAGACGCACTTTATTCTATTATCCAAATGCCTCCCGGAATTCCTGTAGCTACCGTAGCAATCAATGGAGCCATGAATGCAGCTATTCTGGCCGTACAAATGCTAGCATTGAGTGATACAGAACTAGCCACCAAGTTTGCAGACTACAAGACCGGCTTGAAAAAGAAAATCGTGAAAGCCAACGAAGAACTGAAAGAAGTCAAGTTTGAATATAAAACAAATTAACTAGTGGTTAGTGATTAGTGGTAAGTGGTTAATATTTCAGCGCAGCCCACTAATCACTAACCACTCACCACTAATCACTAACTATGGATTTATTCAATTACTCCCGCCGCGAATCTTCCGAAGTGAATATCGGAGCCACTCCCTTGGGTGGCAACAACCCCATCCGTATTCAGAGCATGACAAATACCGTCACTATGGATACCGAAGCCTGTGTGGAACAAGCCAAACGCATTATAGATGCCGGCGGTGAATACGTTCGCCTCACCACACAAGGTGTCCGTGAAGCCGAAAACTTGAAGAATATCAATATCGGATTACGCTCTCAAGGATATGATACTCCATTGGTGGCCGATGTACATTTTAACCCCAAAGTAGCCGATGTAGCGGCACAATATGCAGAAAAGGTACGCATCAATCCGGGAAATTACGTAGACCCGGGACGTACTTTCCGGAAACTGGAATACACTGACGAAGAGTATGCGCAAGAAATAGAAAAGATACGTGCACGCTTCGTTCCTTTTCTAAATATCTGCAAGGAAAACCACACCGCCATCCGCATCGGGGTAAACCACGGTTCTCTGTCAGACCGCATCATGTCTCATTATGGTGACACCCCTGAAGGTATGGTGGAATCGTGCATGGAATTTCTGCGTATCTGTGTTGCGGAACATTTCAACGATGTGGTTATTTCCATCAAGGCATCCAATACCGTAGTAATGGTCAGGACGGTCCGTCTACTGGTAGAGGAAATGGAAAAGGAAAATATGGCTTTCCCGCTTCATCTGGGTGTTACCGAAGCAGGGGATGGCGAGGACGGAAGAATAAAATCCTCATTAGGAATAGGTGCACTCCTTGCCGATGGCTTGGGAGATACCATTCGTGTCTCATTGAGCGAGGCTCCTGAAAACGAAATTCCGGTAGCCCGCAAACTGGTTGATTATATACTAACTCGGGAAGGACATCCTTTTATTCCTGGAAAAGAAGCTCCGCAGTTCAACTACCTATCTCCGGGACGCCGGAAGACTAAGGCTGTCCGAAACATTGGAGGAGATAATCTTCCCGTAGTAATAGCCGAACGTCTGGAAGGGTCTTTCGAAACTAATCCTCAGTTCAAACCTGACTATATTTATTGCGGTGGAAGTGTGCCCCAATCACGAGATAACAATATAGCCTATCTAGTAGATGCCAATGCATGGAATCCAGAAGACAAAAATGTCTATCCGGCATTTAACTACCAGCAGATGATAGAATTACATCACACGGTTTCCGATCTGAAATTCCTGTTTCTGCCCTATATGGCTATGAATGACGAAGTAATCGCAGCCCTTAAACTACATCCCGAAGTGGTAATCATCGCCCAAAGCAATCATCCCAACCGCCTCGGCGAATATCGTGCCATGACACACGAACTGATGAATGAAGGGTTAGAGAATCCGGTCGTATTCTTCCAATACTATCAGGAAACGAAAGCTGAAGACCTGCAAATCAAAGCGGCAACTGATATGGGTGCACTAATTTTTGACGGACTCTGTGACGGAATCTTCTTGTACAACCAAGGCCCCTTGAGTCATATAGTGGTAGATACCACTGCATTTGGTATCCTGCAAGCCGGCAGAATCCGAACCAGCAAAACGGAATACATTTCATGTCCGGGATGTGGTCGTACCTTATATGATTTGGAGTCTACCATCGCCCGTATCAAAACAGCTACCTCGCACTTGAAAGGTCTGAAGATCGGCATTATGGGCTGTATTGTCAATGGTCCCGGCGAAATGGCGGATGCCGACTATGGCTATGTAGGTGCCGGTCGTGGAAAAATCAGCCTCTATAAAAAGAAAGAATGTATAGAAAAAAACATTCCCGAAGACCAGGCTGTTGAGAAGTTGATCGAACTCATCAAAGCCAATGGTGACTATACAGAAAAATAAAAACGTCCAAATCATGGATTATCAACAGATTCTAAAAGACATCTATCAAGAAATCCAGCCCTACGCCTCTATTGGCAAACAGGCTGATTACATTCCGGCACTTGCCAAAATCAACCCAGATCAATTCGGAATGTGCATCCATACGATACAAAACAAAACTTTCATGCATGGAGAAGCCACCACCGGCTTTTCCATCCAAAGTATTTCGAAAGTCTTTTCACTTGCCATGTGTTTGAGTCTTGAAGGAGATAATCTATGGAAAAGAGTAGGTAAAGAACCTTCGGGAACAGCTTTCAACTCATTAGTACAACTGGAGGTAGAAAAAGGAATTCCTCGGAATCCCTTTATTAACGCCGGAGCCATTGTAATGACAGATATCCTGCTGAACCATCTGAAACACCCCGAAGAAGAATATCTTCGTTTCGTCCGCTCAATCAGCGGAAATAACCAAATTCATTATAATGAAGAAGTTGCCCTGTCCGAACGTGAAAACGGTTATCTGAATGCGGCAATCACCAACCTGTTGAAATATTATCATAACATCGACAATGACATAGAACGTGTACTTCATTTCTATTTCCTGCAATGCTCCATAGAAATGAGTTGTTATGATTTATCCAAAGCCTTTTTGCCGTTTGCCAACCATAAACAGGCTTTTACATTCGAAGGAATCACGCTGACCGCCTCTCAAGTGAAACGTATCAATGCCATCATGCAAACATGTGGATTCTATGACGAAGCAGGAGAATTTTCTTATTTGGTAGGTCTTCCGGGGAAAAGTGGTGTGGGAGGCGGTATAGCCGCAGTTTACCCACTACGATATTCAGTTGCAGTGTGGAGCCCGAGATTGAATCCAAAAGGAAATTCCGTTATGGGAATCAAGGCGCTGGAACTATTGACAACACAGACACAGGAATCTATTTTCTAGAAAACAAGTATCTCTCCATACTCAATCATCTTCTTTCTTGTTGGAATAATCCAGAATGAAGTTGAATATAACACGCATAATACTTATAGCCTTTTTATAAAGATAAAAAGAAGTCCCTGGAATGTATGTGGAAATAAATGAACAAGATAATCCGGATAGGGAAATCCGAATACCACCGAAATGAAATACCAGAACAAAAACAAACAGTCGGATATAGTCTCTACCTTGGAAACTAAAGGATTTATATCCGAACGAAGATATTAAAATGGAAAGATTTCATAACAAACAATTGGAAACAAGATTTTTAGACAACCATAAAAATCTGAAGAAAAAATTGAGAAAATTAATTTTATATCCTGAAAAGGCACTATAAAAACCTGCCTCAGCATTTCAAATGTCCAAGGCAGGTTTCTTTATATTTTATAGAGATACAGATTAATATCTGTTTCTGCCACCTCCATAGCCATTGTCTCCGCGACCACCACCGTAGCCACCACCACGACTGTTGTTACCACCACGATAACCACCACCATTGTTGCCATAACTACGACGCGGACGTTCTTCTCTAGGACGCGCTATTGACACAGAAAGAGTTTTTCCATCCATGTCAACTTCATTAAGAGCTGCAATCGCTTTATCTCCAGCTTCATCATCAGCCATTTCAACAAAACCATATCCCTTAGAACGACCGGTCTCTCTGTCCATTATAATCTTAACAGAAACAACTTCACCATACTCTGCAAATAATTCTCCAAGTTCGGCTTCACTCATATTATAGTTAAGCCCTGCAATAAAAATGTTCATTTTAAAATAAATGTTTTAATAAAAAAATAAGTGCGTTTTGCTATTAGGAATCTTACAGAGAGACAAACGATTCTACCATCATCACTAAAGAATAAGTTGGAAAAGTATTAATGTACTTCTATGAGGATACTTAATGCAGGGGACAAATGTACGCAATTAGACTTGAACTCAAAACTAATTGGAGATTTATTTTTAATAATAAATGTTTTTTCGTTCTCTTTGAAAGAACAGACAAGTTTTAGAACGGAAATAACTGTTCCTCAAATACATATTTATACTTTAAAAGCTATTATACAGAAAGTTATCCTGTACTACATATCAAAAAGATACAGAGAAAGAGAATCAATCTATAATAACAGGAGATGCTAAAGGAATAAAGTGATTCCGATCTACACTTCCAGCATTCATACGCTTTAATGCAGACTTCCGGTTTACTGCATCATATTCAAGGAACTTATCACGACTATAGCTTTCACCAGCCAGTTTCATGACACGACGATAAATAGCCTCCCGGCAAGGAGCATTAAAACCGCCGACATTATAGAGCATGATACTGATATTCGTCGGACGCCAGACACCTGACCGGTATCCGTATGCTCCTTCCCATGCTCCCAGTCTTTCATTAACATAACGTTTGTCAGAGATAAAATAATTCCATTTCACTTTCGTTATATCCGGAGTGAAATCAATGTTAGAATACCATCCATACCGGTCTGCAATTTCTTTTAGTTCCGCCATAACATTTGGCGGGATTTCATCATCATATTCATCTCCCAAATATCCGAAGCCATGCCCCACTGCTTCATGATGAATAATCTGTGCAAAACGTTCATCATCATTATCCACATAAGGACAGAATGCTATGGAATAGCCCAAAGAATGCATATAGGTGGTACCGGCATAGCGAGGACTATTCATGACTACAATCATCGGTGTATTTCTAACAGAATTACCCAACAGAGGCACTTTAGTAGCATATTGCTTACATTTTTCATTATCGCCTTTTATGGAAGTGCCTCCTGTAAAAGTAGTTCCTAGAGCTGTTCCACCGTCAATGCTGTCGGATACTGAAACAACAGTGACACTATAAACATCAAAATACTCCCGTAAAGAATGCATCGGCTCCACAGAAAAATAGGAATCCATCGCCTTTTGCATCATTACCTCGTATTTTCCACCTCTCCCCATATCCATTTCCACAAACCCGTCTCCCATCATTACAAGATTAATTCCCCACCCTTTCGTATGTTCTTGCCAAGTTCTTACATCACCATCTTTAGAAAGAGTTGCCAGATAATTGAAATTTTGACGAACGATAACAGTATCCGCAACTTCTCCACACTGAATTATCACTTCACCTTCTCTATCCTCGGCAGAGGGATTGGAAGCCAATGTAATAATAAGTTCATTATCCCCCTTATTACCGGTTAACGGTGACACAGCTAACCAATCTCCAGCCAAATCAGCAGTCTTTATAGCAACAGACCATCCTGTTGTTGCAATAAAAGCAAGGGTATCCTCCCCTCCGTCCGAAGTGAAAACAAGCCGGGTATTTTCCGTGGAAGGGATAGTAATGGAAGGAATTTCAGGAACAGGAGCTACAGGAAGCTCTCCAGTTTCTGAACAAGCTACGACAAACAACAAAGTAATAAAGTACAGAAATACAAAAAGAAAACTTATCTTTTTCATCTTCCCAACCATAATTCCGGATTAAGTTTAGCCGTTTCCTTACGAAGTTGAAAATGCAAGACCGTATTACCCGAACTATCTGTATGGATAGTTCCAAGAACAGTACGTGTATTGACTTTGCTGCCTTTAGAAACCGATACGGAAGAAAGGTTGCAATAGACAGAGATGTAATTACCATGACGCACCAGTATATTGTTCAAACCATTATACTGGAAAATAGCCGAAACTTCTCCATTGAAAACGGCACGTGCCTGCGCTCCCGGTTTGCCCTTAATATCAATCCCTTTATTATCCAGCTTCACATTACGCAAACCATCTACGGCATACTGTCCGTAATGGCTGACAATCACGTATGGACCGGTAATGGGAACCGGCAAAATACCCCGGTTACGTTCAAAACTGCCCGACAGCTGGCGGTCCTCATTATTCAGACTGAACTTCTCCACCGGAGCGACCTTCTTTGTAGACTCATTTTTTTCCGTAGATTTAGAACGGGACGCCCCTCCCGTAGTTTCACGCTCCGCTTTCTTAGCTGCTGCCGCCTTTGCGGCAGCCTCAGCAGCGGCTTTCCTACGAGCTTCCTCCTCTGCACGCTTTCTAGCTTTCTCTATTTCAATTTCAATCAAACGGTCAATCTGGGCATTCAATTGCTCAGCCGAACGTTTTTTCTTCCTTATCTCACTTTGTATACCTTTCTGCTTCTTTTGCAAATTCGCCAAAAGAGTCTGGCGCTCCTTTTCCTGAATCTCCAGTTTGGCCTTTTCAACCTCACCCTGTTTTAAAAGATTCTGTTTGGCATGCTTAGTTTGTTCCACTTCTCTTTTTTTAGCGGCAATTTGCTTCTGCTTACGTTCTATCTCCATTCCCTGAAGACGCTGGAAGTTTGCATATTCCTGCACATAACGCATACGACGGTAAGTCTGACTCAAATTCTCGGCAGAAAAAATAAACATTAATTTCTCTTGAACAGACTTGTTACGATACATATATTGCACCGAAATCTCATACTTCTGCTTCTTGTCTTTCAAATCACGCTGAAGTTTATTCAGTTGTTTCTGTAAAGAAGCGATCTCACTTGTCAATGTATGAACATCACTCTCTATGGTATTGATATATTTTCTTCTCTCCTCAATCTGACCTGTCAGCAAAGCAAGGTTGTCCAACTGGCTTTTCACATCCTTTTTGGTAGATTGCAACAGAGTTTCAGACTCGGCAATCTGCTGATGAAGTTCCTTCCGTTTGGCTTCAAGCTCCCTTATTTTCCGAGTACTTTGCGCTAAAAGAGTACTTAAAAAGCAGCAGGCTATGAGTAGTAAGAAGATACGTTTCATTATTTAATAAGCTGTTTTAGCAAATCTTGCAATTCTATTCTTTCGTATTTTCCGGGCACTTCGGTATGAGCTTCCCAATCCTTATTGGTAGAAAGGCGGGAAAGTTCAAATACAGCCGTAACCGGTTTGGCAGCCCCTTCAAAAGAAACCGTCATAGTTCCCGGAAACTGTCTCTGCTCCAACGGACGAAACTTATCATAACGCCAATTTATCCCGTACCGGGTACCGGACAAGCCGATATGACTTTCTTTCAGCAGCCCATCATTTGTATTGGTACGAAAACGGTAGGCGAAATGTTTGCCGTTCTTAACTTCTATTAATGCATTTTCGTTTTCAGGACGCACAGCAAAGGACGAAATATCACGGACAGTCAGCACCTTTTTTCCCGGAAGAAAAATTTCATTCATAAACAAGGCCTGCAAAGTATGAAAATCCAAATCAGCCTTTGCCAGATTTTTCAATTCATCAAAAGGGACTTGTACATAACGTTTGTTCATACGATCCATCACTAAAACTCCGTCCGGAGATATTTCAGCACGTGCCACTTCAATACCCAAAAATGGAGCGATAGAAAGCTGGATTACTTCATCACGTTTCATGCGCAACGTACCATTTACTTTAGTCGGTCCTTTACCGTTCAAGTCAACGGCCAATGACATTTTCGCAGTAATTGCATCCCATCCCGGAGAACGGCTAATCAGCTCTTCCATATATTCCGACTCGGATAAATTGCCAATAGATACCCCTTTCTTCATACTCCGGGTAGATGAACATGAAGAAATAAATATAATCAGCAAAGCGCTAAACAAATAAAAACAGACACGTTTCATCATTCTGCAAAGTATTTCTTTTGTACAATTTTCTTTCTCAACAAGTTCAATTCCTTTTCACTACGTTCTTCACTACCTTCTTGAGGAGGCTCCTTGGATAATTTTTCCGCTTGTTGCCAATATTCCAAAGCCTTTTCACGATCTCCATTCATATAGTAAATATCTCCACAATGCTCTACAACAACGGAACTTTTACTTCCATCATTCTGCATAGCCTGGTCAATGTAAATTTTTGCTTCTACATATTTACCTTTCTCAAAAAGTATCCAGGCATAGGTATCCAGATACGTACCATTGGTAGGTTCGGCCTTTACGGTACGGTAACTCATTTCTTCCGCTTTATCCAGGTTTTTACGCTCTACAGACAGGTAATAGGCATAATTATTCAAGGCCCCTATATTGTTTTCCTTATAAACCAAAGCGGAATCGTATGCGGCATATGCCTCCACATTCATCTTCTTTATATGATAAAGATCCCCCATAATGGCATAGAAATCAGAAACGATATCCTTATTGCTTTTATCTGTTACTTGATTCACTCCTTTTTTAAAAACCTCCAATGCCTCGTCTGTTTTCTCCTTCTGATGATAGGCCAATCCCATATAATAGTAGAATTCCAATACATCCGGAGTATATTCTAAAGCTGGAGCACACAATTTGATTACTTCATCCATATTCTGCTCACGAATGGCAAAACTCAATAGCTGCAAGCGTGCCGGCGTATTTTCCGGATCAATTTCAAGCACTTGGTGCAAAACAGGGGTTGCCTCTTTATCCATCTTTTTCGTCAGAAGATATTGGGCCGCCAACATAGCAATATCTGCATTCTCTTGTTTTTCCTTCAATATAGAAGTAAACAGGCCTGCTATTTTCGTACTGTCCTTGTTCGTTTGCTCGGAACGCAGAATAAGCTGGCGCATAATGTTCATCTTTGTATCGCTATCCACATTATCATTCAGCAAAATAGTATCCAACTGTACCTGATACAAACTATCCTGCCCTTTTTTCTCGTAATAAGAAGCCATGGAAAGCAACGCCGGCGCATAGCCCGGTTCTTCCTTCAATACTTTCTGATAAGTTTCGTATGCTTCTTCTTCCTTACCGTTGTTCAGATAGACATCTCCCAAAATGGTAAGATAACGCATGTCATATGGATATTCTTTCGCCAAATTCTCAATCTCCGTAAATGCCTGCTGATCATTGTTCATGGCCAGATACATGCGGAATTTCTCCATGCTGATTTGTTCAGACTTCCCATCCAAGGCTTCAAGGCGGTTCAATGTATTAACTACCTGCTGATAGTCCTTGGTACGGGTATAGAGATCAATCAAAGCCATCAACGGTTCCAGACGTGAGGGGAACTGACTCGCCATATCCTCATAAACATAAATGGCTTTCGGGTAATTTCCCTTACCTTGATAATAGGCTGCCAAAGTTTGCTTATACCAAAAACTCTTAGGATCGGCATCCACTGCCTTCTTCAAAGCTTCCTCCCCTTTTTCCGGCTGATTGAGAAACATATGGAAGCGGGAAATTTCGAACAAAGTAGCGGCTCCTTGCGGATAAATGTCCAAACAGTGACTATACATTTCGAAAGCCGCATCCAAGTCACCTTTTTCTTTCATCCGGAGCGCTTCCAAAAAGAAATAGTCGTATTTACGACGTTGCTCCGGAGTAAGCGGATCCTTTTCCTCCACAACAGCTTTATTTCCGGACACTCCGGAAGTTCTCTTCACCGTACCGCATGAAACAAGCATGCCTATCAGACATACACATAGCATGGGCACATATTTCAATCTTCTATTCATTGTTTCCTTTTACTTTTTTCCGGTATGTCCAAAGCCACCTGCACCACGTTCCGTTTCGTCCAACACCTCCACTTCCTGCCATTCGGCATGTTCGTGACGGGCTACAACCATTTGCGCAATGCGCTCCCCATCTTCTATCATAAAATCCTCAGATGACAAATTGACCAGGATAATACAAATTTCACCACGATAATCGGCATCAATTGTGCCCGGAGAATTCAGGACTCCGATGCCTTTCTTAATAGCCAGCCCGCTACGTGGACGGATTTGCGCTTCAAAACCTTCAGGCAATGCGATATAAAGTCCCGTAGGAACCAAACAACGTTGCAAGGGTTTCAGCACAATCGGTTCGTCAAGATTAGCACGGATATCCATCCCTGCCGATTGCCCGGTAGCATACTCGGGTAAAGCATGTTTTGATTTATTGATTACCTGTATTTTCATAATTTTAATAATTTATCAATATGCTTATATGGCAATGTGCTAATAATTTGCAGACAACAAACACAGTCCAGACATGATACAGCCCATTGGCATATTGACGAATCAACACATTGCCACATGATTAATAAGGTGCGAATTTACACATTTAGATGGATTTATCTAAGCGTTTACAGTTTTTTAAACGGAAGTTTCTTACTTTTGCAAACAGATAAAGCCTGAATTATGAACTGGAAACAATTAATATCAAATAAACGCTTCGGCATGGAAGAACTGCACGAGGCCCGTAAAGATGACCGTTCCGAATTCCAACGCGATTATGACCGTCTCATCTTCTCAGCACCTTTTCGCCGTTTGCAAAACAAAACTCAAGTATTTCCTTTACCGGGTAGCGTATTCGTACACAACCGGTTGACTCACAGCCTTGAGGTGTCTTGTGTAGGACGTTCTTTAGGAAACGATGTCGCCAACCAGCTTCTGAAAAAGCACCCAGACTTGGTCGACTCCCATATATCGGAAATAGGTTCTATCGTTTCAGCCGCATGTCTGGCACACGATCTGGGAAACCCACCTTTCGGCCATTCGGGAGAAAAAGCCATTTCAACTTACTTCTCGGAAGGACAAGGAATGGCATTGAAAAAAGAACTTTCACCGATGGAATGGGATGATTTAACCCACTTCGAAGGAAATGCCAATGCATTCCGAATCCTCACCCACCAGTTTGAAGGAAGACGGAAAGGAGGGTTCGTGATGACCTACTCCACACTGGCGTCCATCGTAAAATACCCTTTTTCCTCACAATTGGCAGGAAAGAAATCAAAATTCGGCTTCTTCTTAAGCGAAGAGGCTGATTATCAGAAAATAGCCGGAGAATTAGGAATTATCCGGCTCAGCAAACCGGATGAGCCTTTACGCTACGCACGCCATCCGTTGGTCTACCTGGTAGAAGCCGCAGATGATATTTGTTATCAGATGATGGACATAGAAGACGCACATAAATTAAAACTTCTGACACATGATGAAACCAAAGAACTGTATATGCAGTTCTTTGATGAGAAAAGAAGAAAACGCATTGAAGAAGTTTGCCGGATTGTAACAGACGTCAATGAACAGATAGCTTATTTACGTTCTTCGGTCATAGGCGCACTGATAAAGGAATGCACACGAGTATTCACTGAAAATGAAGAAAAGATATTGACCGGGGAATTTGAAGGCACCCTGATAATGCACATTTGCAGTCCATTGAAAGAGGCCTATGACAATTGTTCTGCAATTGCCTTTCAAAGAATATATCGTTCCAGCGATGTGCTGGACATAGAATTGGCAGGATTCAGGGTTATCAGTACCTTGATTGACCTGATGATTAATGCAGTGCGCTCTCCGGAAAAAGCGTATTCACAACTACTTATCAACCGCATATCCGGACAGTACAATGTCAACGCACCTACTTTATATGGAAAAATTCAAGCTGTGCTGGATTACATATCGGGCATGACAGACGTATATGCGCTCGACCTCTACCGGAAGATCAAAGGCAACAGTCTGCCAGCAGTATAATAAAAACATTGTCAGATGCGAGCAAGATGAATCCTGTAAATTTTATCTGCACCTGACAATGTTTCCCCAAATATTACTATTAGTCCGATTATTTGGTCAGTATGGGATGAGCGCCTGAAGTTATTTTCAAAGCTTCAGGATGTTGCTTTACAAACGATTCGATATGGCGCACCCGTTTGTCTTCCAGGATTTCATTTACCGCAATCAGAATTCCGGTTTCCTCCACATCTCCGAATCCATAATTAATCGCTGTTCCAAACATACGCATCGTAGGAGACAGACTCATGTATGCGTTGACCAAAGGAGGAATATTATATCCCAGCTTACGCACTTCCGTATTCAAAATCTTGTAGTCTTCTTTAAAAGAATCATAACAGAAAAGATTTTCCAACATTTTCTTATCTGTTTCTATTTCCAGCGGTTTCATCGGAGTTATCAACTTATCTTTATCACCAAAATGTTTATTCAGGAAGTATAATATCATATCACGCCCCTGACGATGATAACTAGGATACATAGTCATCTTACCAAAAAAATATTTCACATTAGGCTTAATCACGGTTAATGCGCCCAAACCATCCCACAAATTATCCAAAGCAAACAATCCCTTGGAACCGGCACGGGTTGACTGATATTCCAATGTAACAAATGAGCGTCCCAACTCCACCGTGTAAGGCAAATATTCTTTCAAAAAAACTTCCGAGAAATTAAACATGTGAGCAGTAGCCAGCACAGGCTTCCCATGTTCATCAAATTGCACCTCATCCCCCAAAAGATAACGATAACCTCCCAAAATCTCCTCCGCTTCAGGATTCCATACAACTAATTGCTTATATGGATTTTCCATCACGTCATATTCATCGATATCCATCGCCTTTCCTGTTCCGCCACCTGCAGCACGAAAGGCTATTTCTCTCAACCGGCCAATCTCCTTCATCACATTGGGCGAATCCTGATACGTTATGACGTAAATTTCATTATGACTTTTATTCGTAAACCTCAGGCGTTTATCCTCGGAAAGTTCCGCCTTGAGAATCTCTTTGCTAATCGGTGCAATAATTTCTTCCATATCTTTTATTCTCTCTTTTGTCCATTATAGCTTGTAGACTACATCTTTTACAAACTGCGCCCACTGAGCCGGGGTCTTTGTCTTGTCGAAAGTTTGCCAAGGAATGGGTTTTCCAATGGTCAAGGTAAAGGTTTTATGACGATTTTTCAACATTTCATCTGCCAAGTAAAGCATAGCAATATTAAACTTAATGCCAAGGGCCTTACATATATTTGCCAAATTATAGAAAAAGTCTGAATTCCGGCCCTCAAAGTGCAAAGGTACCACATCACGATGCGTTTCAATACTTTTAGTGACAAATGTCTTTTTCCATTCCAAATCCTTGATTTCCCCACCCTGTCTACGGGAACATAACCCCGCAGGAAACATAATGATATGATTATCCGAGGCAAACCCTGCCTCTACCATCTTCGGGAAATCCCTGGATTGCGAGCCTGTTTTATTGATAGGAATACATAAAGGAGCCAAACCATGCAAATTCATCAACAAATCATTGACCAAATAGCGTACATTACCATTGTAATGTTTTCCCAATATATACCCCAAAGCAACTCCATCCTGTCCCCCCAGCGGGTGATTGCTGACAAAAGTGCATTTACCGTTTTCAGGCAAGTTTTCCAAACCTTTTATCTCCACTTTTGCATCCAGGAACTCCATACAAGCTTCCAGAAAGTCAACTCCGACTTTATTTTTGGAGTCTTTTAAAAAGACATTCAGTTCATCCTGATGCACGATATGCTTCAGGTACGAAACGACAAAACGGGGAATATATTTATATTTTTTCCCGGCTTTCGTTTTCAATATCTTTTCTATGTCGATTAAAAATATAGAGTCGTCAGTCATTTTGCAAACGTTCTTTTCCATGCAAAAGTAACTTATCTTTTTTTATATTGGCAATTTATGACAGAAAAAACTCTTAATCTCTAAAGAAATTAAGAGTTTTTGTGTATGAAACTATACAAATTCTTTCATTTTTGCGCAAAACAAAAACGAATGTGCAATAGTTTGGTTTCGTTTTTCAACCTCCGAGAAGCTGCCCTTTCCATTATTTTTTATCATAAAATTATTAATTTTAAACCTCCTGTTTACCAAGCTACTAGCTACATTAACAGCCTGTTGAAAACTTCTCGAAATATTTTCTTAAAATATTGTGGGGAATTGTGGGGAATTGTGTAATTTTACACCTTGAACAATATAATAAGGTGTAGATATGCGATTTCTTGGGAATTCTGAAGCAAAGACGGACGCAAAAGGCAGAGTGTTCCTGCCTGCCGTATTTAGGAAGCAGTTACAAGCTGCCTCCCAAGAATGCTTGATTTTACGCAAAGACACCTACCAAGACTGTCTGGTTCTTTACCCCGAAAATGTGTGGAACGAACAAATGAATGAACTACGTTGTAAGCTCAATCGTTGGAATTCCAAACACCAAATGATTTTCCGTCAGTTCGTTTCGGATGTAGAAGTTATCACATTGGATGGAAACGGGCGCTTTCTGATTCCAAAACGATATTTGAAATTAGCTAAAATACAGCAAGATGTACGCTTTATCGGATTGGACGACACTATAGAAATCTGGTCTAAAGAACTAGCAGACAAACCCTTCATCACGCCGGAGGACTTTGGAAAAGAATTGGAAGAAATTATGGGAACTAATAACAACGTAGAAATAGAATGAGTGAAGCAAAACAGATATATCATGTACCGGTATTATTAAACGAGAGCGTAGACGGAATGAACATCCAACCCGGAGGTATTTATGTAGATGCCACTTTCGGCGGCGGAGGACATTCCAAGGAAATTCTAAGCCGGCTGGATAGCACCGCGCATCTATATAGTTTTGACCAAGATGAAGATGCCGAGAAGAATATTGTAAGCGACAGCCGCTTCACTTTTGTGCGTAGTAACTTCCGCTACCTTCCCAACTTCCTACGTTATTATGGCGTGGAAGGGGTGGATGCCATTTTGGCCGATCTGGGCGTTTCCTCACATCACTTTGACGACTCCGAACGTGGATTCTCATTCCGCTTCGAGGGCAAATTAGACATGCGGATGAACAAACGCGCAGGTATGACAGCTGCTGATGTAGTGAACACCTATGACGAAGAACGTTTGGCTAATATTTTCTATTTATATGGTGAATTGAAGAACAGCCGCAAACTGGCATCAGCCATCGTTAAAGCACGAGGTGTAAAACAAATTGTCACCATCGGTGATTTCCTCGAAGTCATCAAACCGCTTTTCGGGCGGGAACGTGAAAAGAAAGAGCTCGCAAAGGTGTTCCAAGCTTTACGCATAGAGGTAAATCAGGAAATGGAAGCATTGAAAGAAATGCTTTATGCAGCAACCAAGGCACTGAAACCGGGAGGCAGACTGGTAGTAATCACCTATCACTCTTTAGAAGACCGCATGGTAAAGAATATCATGAAAACCGGAAACATAGAAGGCAAGGCCGAACAGGATTTCTTTGGTAATGTACAGACACCTTTCAAATTAGTCAACAGCAAAGTTATTGTTGCCGGCAACGAAGAAGTGACACGCAATCCGCGCTCCCGAAGCGCCAAGTTGAGAATTGCAGAAAAGAGATAACGAGATGGAAGAAGAACTGAAACAAAATACACAACAACCCAAAGACGGACAATCTGCTTCGCCCAAGCATATGTCTATCCGCAGCATATTAGGAGGAGATATCCTTGCGAACGACTTTTTCAAAAGACAGACCCGTTTGCTGATTCTCATCATGATCCTGACTGTACTATACATAGACAACCGTTATAGCAGCCAACAGGAACTCATTGAAATTGACAAGTTGAAAAAAGATTTGATCGATATCAAATACGATGCATTGACACGCTCTTCCGAACTGATGGAAAAGAGCCGCCAGTCACGTATTGAAGAATATATTTCGACGGAAGACAGCCCCTTGCAAACGGCTACCAACCGTCCTTATTTAATAAAGAAAGACTAAGCCCATGATGCCCAACCAAAAAAACATAATGCTCCGCTTCTCCTTCATCATCCTGGTCATGGTGTTGATAGGCATTGCCATTATCTGCAAAGCCGGCGTCATCATGTTTGCCGAGCGTCAATACTGGAAAGACGTAGCCGACCGTTTTGTAAAAGAAAACGTCACCGTACGTCCTACCCGTGGCAACATCATCTCATCCGACGGCCAGCTAATGGCAAGCAGCCTTCCCGAATATAAGATTTACATGGACTTCATGATAAATAAGAGGAAGAGCGAAACCGAAGAAGAGGAAAAGACACGGCTGAAGCTACAACATATCAAAGACTCAGTTCTTTATGCAAACCTTGACACAATCTGCAAAGGGTTACATGAAATATTCCCTGATAAAAGTGCCGCCTTTTTCAAACAGCACATCAAAAACGGAAGAAAAAAAGAGAGCCGCAGTTGGTTGCTCTACCCCAAACGCATTTCTTATATACAATATAAAGAAGCAAAACGTCTGCCCGTATTTAATCTGAACAAATACAAAGGCGGATTCCATGAACAGGCATTCAATCAACGGAAAAAGCCTTTTGGCTCACTGGCAATGCGTACATTGGGAGATATGTATCCAGATATAGAACAAGGTGCAAAGAACGGGCTGGAACTTTCATACGATTCCATATTAAAAGGCAGAAACGGTATCACTCACCGTCAAAAGGTAATGAACAAATACCTGAACATTGTAGATATTCCTCCTGTAGATGGCTGTGATATCATTACGACCATTGATGTAGGTATGCAAGACATCGCAGAAAAAGCATTGGTGGATGAATTGAAAGAAATCAACGCTACTGTAGGCGTTGCCATTCTGATGGAAGTGCAGACGGGAGACATCAAAGCTATCGTCAACATGACCAAATGCAATGACGGCATTTACAGAGAAATACGCAATAACGCCATCTCAGACATGATGGAGCCAGGCTCTACTTTCAAAACCGCATCCATACTGGTAGCACTGGACGACGGAGTCATCACTCCGGAAACGGTGGTAGAAACCGGTAACGGAGTCTATATGATGCACGGTCGCTATATGAAAGACCACAACTGGCATCGTGGAGGCTACGGCACTATCAACACAACAAAATCATTGATGGTGTCCTCAAACATCGGTGTATCACGGTTGATCGATGATCATTATCATGATAATCCGGAAAAGTTTGTACGCGGACTGCATCGAGTAGGCATTGCCACTCCGTTAGATCTCGATATTCCCGGTGCCGGCAAGCCGAACATCCGCATCCCCAACAAAGACTTGAGCAATTGGTCACGTACTGCACTGGCATGGATGTCTATTGGCTATGAAACCCAAATTCCCCCCATCAATACACTGGCATTTTATAATGCTATAGCCAATAACGGAGTAATGGTCAAGCCCCGTTTTGTGAAATCAATAGTCAAAGACGGGCAGGTAGTGGAAGATATTGCTCCTGAAATACTCAACCCGGCCATCGCTTCCCCCAAGGCTATCAGCGAGATACAAACGATTTTGGAAAAAGTCGTCAGCGAAGGACTGGGAAAGAAAGCAGGATCCAAGCAATTCCATGTATCCGGGAAAACCGGTACTGCACAGGTTTCACAAGGGAAAGCCGGATACACTAATGGCACACGCCGTTATTTGGTAAGTTTCTGTGGATATTTTCCTTCAGAAGCGCCTAAATACAGTTGCATTGTAGCCATCCAGAAACCTGGACTCCCCGCCTCGGGTGGTCTGATGGCCGGCAGCGTGTTCAGTAAAATTGCCGAACGCGTATTTGCCAAACATCTGGCACAAGATTTGAAAGAAGCAAAAGACTCAACTTCTATCCTTATTCCGGATGTGAAAAACGGGGATATAAGTGCGGCACATTATGTACTGAACCGGATAAATGTAAATTCATCCGGAGTTTCGGAACAATCAACCGAAGGCAAACCGGTATGGGGAAATGTGACTAGTAATCCGGACAATGTATTATTCAACAAAAAAGACATTAACAATAAACTTGTACCAAGTGTTATTGGTATGGGCGCAAAGGATGCTGTCTATCTGCTTGAAAGCATGGGATTGAAAGCCCGCATTACCGGCATCGGTAAAGTGAAGTCACAAAGTATCCCGGCCGGCAACACTTTGCGCAAAGGACAAACCATACAATTACGATTAAATTAACAGTGTAACAGGAAGAATATGAAACTGGAAAAGATTATTAAAGGAATAACAGTCAATGAAATCATAGGTGATGCATCCCAAGAAATTTCGGGAATAAACATGGACTCGCGCCTGATAGAGCCTGGTCATATTTTCGTTGCTGTAAAAGGAACGCAGACTGACGGACACACTTATATTCAAAAAGCAATAGAAAAAGGAGCCCGTACAGTGGTATGTGAGAATCTTCCTGAGACATTGATTGAGAATGTTACCTACATCAAAGTGAACGATACGGAAGACGTTGTCGGGAAACTGGCAACTACGTTTTACGGCGACCCCACCTCGAAATTGGAACTGGTCGGTGTTACAGGCACCAACGGAAAAACGACTATTGCCACCTTATTATATAATATGTTCCGTAAATTCGGATATAAAACAGGACTCATTTCCACTGTATGCAATTATATAGATGAGGAAGCCATTCCAACTGACCATACCACCCCTGACCCTATTACACTAAACAAACTGCTGGGGCGCATGGCAGATGAAGGATGCAAATATGCCTTTATGGAAGTAAGCTCACATTCAGTCGCACAAAAACGAATTGGTGGTTTAAAATTTGCAGGCGGTATATTTACCAACCTTACCCGTGACCATCTGGACTACCATAAAACTGTAGAGAACTATCTGAAAGCCAAAAAAGCATTTTTTGACGGTCTGCCTAAAACAGCCTTTGCCTTAACCAATCTGGATGACAAAAACGGATTGGTCATGACTCAAAATACCAAAGCAAAGGTACACACCTATTCGCTGCGCAGTTTGAGTGATTTTAAAGGAAAAGTGCTGGAAGATGGATTCGAAGGAATGCTGCTTGATATAAATAATGTGGAAGTCAATGTACAGTTCATCGGACGCTTCAATGCTTCCAATCTGCTGGCAGTCTATGGAACAGCCTGCCTGCTTGGAAAAAAAACAGAAGAGGTACTGCTGGCATTGAGTACTCTTCGCCCCGTTGCCGGGCGTTTTGACTCACTGCGCTCACCCAAGGGATACACCGCCATTGTGGACTATGCCCATACTCCGGATGCCTTGGAAAATGTGCTGAATGCCATTCACGAGGTCCTGAATGGCAAAGGTAATGTAATTACGGTAGTAGGCGCCGGCGGCAACCGCGATAAAGGCAAACGCCCCTTGATGGCACAAGAAGCGGTAAAGCAAAGCGATAAGGTCATTATCACCTCTGACAATCCCCGTTTTGAAGAGCCGCAGGAAATCATCAATGATATGCTGGCAGGGCTGACTAAAGAGGATATGCGTAAAGTGATAAGCATAGCCGACCGTAAAGAAGCGATCCGTACAGCTTGTATGCTGGCCCAAGCTAAAGATGTCATTTTAGTTGCCGGGAAAGGACACGAAAATTATCAGGAAATCAAAGGTATAAAGCACCATTTCGACGATAAAGAAGTATTAAGAGATATTTTTGCTAATGAATAAACCAACCAAAAGATGTTATATTATTTATTTCAATATTTAGAAAAGTTCGATTTTCCCGGAGCCGGTATGTTCGGTTACGTTTCATTCCGTTCATTGATGGCAATCATTTTATCATTGTTGATCTCGGCTATCTTCGGTGAATATTTCATCAACCTGCTCAAACGTAAACAAATAACCGAAACCCAACGTGACGCATCTATAGACCCTTTTAATGTGAAAAAAGTTGGTGTGCCGACGATGGGAGGTATAATTATTATTGTCGCAATTCTCATACCTTGCCTTTTATTGGGGAAACTGCATAATATTTACATGATATTAATGTTGATTACCACCATTTGGCTGGGTACGTTAGGCTTTTTGGACGACTATATCAAGGTCTTCCGTAAAGACAAAGAAGGGTTGCACGGCAAATTCAAGATCATCGGCCAAGTAGGTTTGGGACTCATTGTGGGACTCACCTTATATTTAAGTCCGAGCGTGGTTATCCGTGAGAACGTAGAAATACAAAGAGGAGGAGAAATTGTGGAAGTGGTGCACAAGGAACAAGATCAGAAGTCCACCAAAACTACGATTCCTTTCTTCAAGAACAACAATTTGGATTATGCTGATTTCGTAGGTTTTCTGGGAGACAATGCCCAGGCTGTAGGTTGGATTATTTTCGTATTAGTTACCATCTTCGTAGTTACTGCCGTATCTAACGGTGCCAACCTGAATGACGGGATGGACGGGATGGCAGCCGGAAATTCTGCTATCATCGGTCTTACCTTAGGCATATTGGCATACGTATCCAGCCACATCGAATATGCAGGATACCTTAATATCATGTACATTCCCGGCAGTGAAGAACTGGTAATCTTTATCTGCGCCTTTATCGGCGCGCTGATCGGTTTCCTTTGGTACAATGCTTTTCCCGCCCAAGTATTTATGGGCGATACCGGCAGCTTGACCATTGGTGGTATCATAGCGGTATTTGCAATCATCATTCATAAAGAGTTGCTTATACCTATTCTCTGTGGAATCTTCTTGGTAGAAAACCTTTCGGTCATTCTACAGGTGAGATATTTCAAAAGCGGAAAAAAGAAAGGACATTTGCAACGCGTATTCAAACGTGCCCCTATCCACGACCATTTCCGCACTACATTAGCACAGTTAGACCCCAATTGCAGTTATCTGTTCATGAAACCCAACAGCGTATTCCATGAGTCAAAAATCACGGTACGCTTCTGGATTGTCACCATCGTACTCGCTGCAATTACGATTATTACATTAAAGATAAGATAAGATAAACGAAGATTATGGCTAAAAGAATTGTCATACTAGGAGCCGGAGAAAGCGGTGCGGGAGCAGCCGTTCTGGCAAAGAAACAAGGTTTCGACACCTTCGTTTCAGACATGTCCACGATTAAGGACTCATACAAAAACATGCTGAACGAGCGAGGCATCGAATGGGAAGAAGGCAAACATACCGAATCTCTCATTCTGAATGCGGATGAAGTGATCAAAAGTCCGGGCATTCCGAATGATGCCCCGATGATTCTTAAATTAAAGGCACAAGGTACCCCTATCATCTCCGAAATAGAATTTGCGGGACGTTATACCAATGCCAAAATGATTTGCATTACAGGAAGTAATGGAAAAACAACAACTACTTCGCTGATTTATCATATCTTCAAGAAAGCAGGTATGAATGTGGGACTAGCCGGAAATATCGGTCAAAGTCTGGCATATCAGGTAGCAGAATACAACTATGATTATTATGTAATCGAGTTAAGCAGCTTCCAATTAGACAACATGTACAAGTTCCATGCCAACATTGCCGTATTGATGAACATCACGCCGGATCATCTGGACCGTTACGATCACCAGATGCAAAACTATGTGGATGCAAAATTCCGCATTATCCAGAACCAGACTCCGGACGATGCCTTCATCTTCTGGAACGATGACCCCATCATCCAGCGTGAATTACATAAATATGGCATTCATGGCCATTACTACCCTTTTGCCGAAAGGAAAGAAGAAGGAACCGCCGCATACGTGGAACAGGACAAAGTTTATTTTACAGAACCAATCGCTTTCAACATGGAACAGGAGGAACTGGCGCTGACCGGAACCCATAATCTGTTCAACTCCATGGCGGCCGGTATCTCTGCCAACCTGGCGGGTATCCGCAAAGAATGCATCCGCGAGGCCTTGGGTGATTTCAAGGGAGTGGAACACCGCCTTGAAAAAGTCTGCCGGGTAAGAGGAGTAGATTACATCAATGACTCCAAAGCTACCAATGTGAATTCCTGCTGGTATGCTTTGCAAAGCATGAAAACCAAAACCATCCTGATATTAGGCGGGAAAGACAAAGGCAACGACTATAACGAAATTGCCGACTTGGTAAAAGAAAAATGTACCGGATTGATCTACATGGGATTGCACAATGAGAAATTGCATGATTTCTTTGACAAGTTCGGCCTGCCTGTAGCCGATGTACAAAGCATGAAGGATGCCGTAGATGCTGCTTACCGGATGGCCAAGAAAGGTGAAACCGTATTATTAAGTCCATGCTGCGCCAGCTTCGACCTTTTCAAAAGTTACGAAGACCGTGGCGAGCAGTTCAAGGAATGTGTAAGAAACCTGTAATATAGTATTAAGGTATATAGATAATGGATCTGATAAAAGACTTGTTCAAGGGCGACAAAGTAATCTGGATTATTTTCCTGTTTCTTTGTCTGATCTCTATCGTCGAGGTATTTAGTGCCGCCAGCACGCTTACCTACAAAAGTGGGGATCATTGGGGACCTATCACCCAGCACAGTGTCATCCTGATGGTAGGTGTGTGCATTGTGGTGCTGGTACATAACATCCCCTGCAAATATTTCCGTGTACTTCCCTTCTTCCTGCTGCCTATATCGGCTGTTTTGCTGATATTTGTAATGGGTATGGGATTGATTACCGGAGACCGTGTCAATGGTGCAGCCCGTTGGATGACTTTCTTCGGTATCCAGTTCCAGCCTTCCGAACTGGCAAAAATGGCCGTGATTATTGTCACCGCATTTATTCTATCCAAGTTTCAGGAAGAAGACAACGCCAATCCGAAAGCATTCAAATATATAATGTGGATCACCGGAGTTGTTTTCATTCTGATTGCTCCCGAAAACGGTTCTACCGCAGCATTGCTGTTCGGAGTAGTCTTTTTAATGATGGTGATCGGCCGGGTACCTTGGAAACAGTTGGCCAAGTTAATGGGAACTGTCGGAGTCGTGGTGATACTTTTCGTAGGCATAGTGATGGTTATGCCTACACATAAACTGAACAAAGTTCCCATGATGCACCGTGTAGAAACCTGGCAGAACCGTATAAAAGGCTTCTTTGAGGACAAAGAAGCCGTTCCCGCCGCCAAATATGATATAGACAAGGACGCCCAGATAGCACACGCCAATATTGCTATCGCCTCCAGCAACATCATAGGAAAGATGCCGGGTAACAGTGTGCAGCGGGATTTCCTGTCACAAGCATTCTCGGACTTCATCTTTGCTATAATCATAGAAGAGCTGGGGTTGCTGGGAGGCGCCTTTGTAGTGATTCTCTACATCTGGCTGTTGATGCGGGCGGGTAAAATAGCCCGAAGAAGTGAAAAAAGTTTTCCTGCCTTTCTGGTGATGGGCATCGCCCTGTTGCTGGTATCTCAGGCGATGCTTAACATGATGGTGGCCGTAGGTCTGTTCCCCGTCACCGGACAACCCCTGCCGCTTATCAGCAAAGGAGGAACCTCTACACTCATCAACTGCGCCTACATCGGTATGATATTAAGTGTCAGCCGCTACGTGGCTGAGAAAGAAGAACAGAAAGCCGCCGAGCAACAAGCGCAGAAAGAAGCCGAACTGGCAGCCAAGACCGAACGGCATCAGGAAATGGTAGCTGCCATGCAGGAAGCCATTACCACACTTCCGTCGGGTGACAATGCCACCACTTCCCTCCCGCCGGAGGAGAACTCGCTGCCCGATGACTTGAAGGCAATGCTGAATGCAGCCGGGAAGCGGGAGCCGGAAGAAGAAATATAATATAAACCATTCATTTTAAAAGTATTATTTATACTTTTGCGAATAATTCGACTAAAAAGGAATTATGGAAGAAAATTTAAGAATCATCATCAGCGGAGGAGGAACCGGGGGACACATTTTCCCCGCAGTCTCTATTGCCAACGCCATCAAGGAACAACATCCCGAAGCGGAAATCCTGTTCGTAGGCGCTGAAGGCAGAATGGAGATGCAACGCGTTCCTGCTGCCGGATACCCTATAAAAGGATTACCTGTTGCCGGATTCGACCGTAAGAACTTATTGAAAAATGTTTCGGTTCTTTTCAAATTGGTCAAAAGCCAGCTATTGGCACGTAAAATCATCAAGGATTTCAAGCCACATGCAGCAGTAGGTGTAGGCGGATATGCCAGCGGTCCTACTTTGAAAATGGCCGGGATGATGGGTATTCCGACACTGATACAAGAGCAAAACTCTTATGCCGGAGTAACCAACAAACTATTGGCAAAGAAAGCCTGCAAAATATGCGTGGCATACGACGGCATGGAACGTTTCTTTGAAAAAGACAAGATTATCCTGACCGGCAACCCCGTCCGCCAAGGACTGCGCAACCATCACATCAGCCGTGAAGATGCTATCCGCTCTTTCGGGCTGGACCCATCCAAGAAAACAATCCTGATTGTAGGAGGAAGCTTGGGAGCACGCACCATCAACAACTGCGTGATGGAAGGTTTGGACAAGATTAAAGCATCCGGCGCGCAGTTTATCTGGCAAACCGGGAAAATATATATCGGCGAAGCACGCGCCGCAGTAGCCCAGGCCGGTGAGTTACCAATGCTCCACGTAACCGATTTTATCAGCGATATGGCCGCCGCATACAGTGCTGCCGATTTAATAATCAGCCGTGCCGGAGCAGGTTCCATCTCCGAGTTCTGTTTGTTGCAGAAACCCGTCATTCTGGTTCCGTCGCCTAATGTGGCCGAAGATCATCAGACCAAGAACGCACTGGCGCTGGTCAATAAAAACGCAGCACTCTATATCAAGGACGCCGCTGCCAAAGAAGCTCTGCTGGACAAAGCGGTTGAAACCGTGAAACAGCCGGAAACATTGAAAAGTTTAAGTACAAATATTGCTAAATTAGCCTTTACCGACTCAGCCAACGTTATTGCCCGGGAGGTATTCAAACTGGCTGATAAATACAGAAAAGAAAATGGACGTTAACACATTAAAATCAGTTTATTTCATCGGCGCCGGAGGCATCGGCATGAGCGCATTGGTACGCTACTTCCTGTCAAAAGGCAAGAAGGTAGGCGGATATGACCGTACGCCCAGTGAACTGACAGAAAAGCTGATAGAAGAAGGAGCAGCCATCCATTACGAAGAAAACACGGGACTGATAACGGATGCATTCCGCAACCCGGCAACTACATTAGTTGTCTATACTCCGGCTGTCCCCGACACACATAAAGAGTTTACCTATTTCCGGGAAAACGGTTTCGAGATACATAAACGTTCGCAGGTATTGGGAATGCTTACCCATGCAGGAAAAGGACTTTGTGTAGCCGGCACTCACGGTAAGACCACCACTTCTACCATGACAGCCCATCTGTTACACCAATCCCATGTAGGATGCAACGCCTTTTTGGGAGGCATCTCAAAGAATTACGGCACCAACCTGCTGTTGTCTGACAGTAGTGAATACATGGTTATTGAAGCCGATGAGTTCGACCGTTCTTTCCATTGGCTCTCTCCCTACATATCGGTGATTACCGCAACAGATCCCGATCACCTGGATATCTACGGAACCAAAGAGGCTTATCTGGAAAGCTTCCGCAAATATACCTCACTCATCCAGCCGGGAGGTGCATTGATTGTACGTAAAGGCATCGAGCTGCAACCGGCTTTGCAGAATGGTGTGAAACTGTACACCTATTCCCAAGAAGAGGGTGACTTTCATGCAGAGAATATCCGTATTGGGAACGGTGAGATTTTCTTTGATTACGTATCACCCTTGGGAAATATCCCCAATATACAGTTAGGTGTCCCCGTCAGCATCAACATAGAGAATGGAGTAGCTGCCATGGCTTTAGCGCAGATGAGCGGATTGACCGATGAAGAAATAAAGAGAGGTATGGCAAGTTTCCGCGGAGTAGACCGTCGTTTCGATTTCAAGATAAAGAACGACAAGGTGGTTTTCCTGAGCGACTATGCGCACCATCCTTCCGAGATAAAACAAAGCATACTCTCCATGCGTGCCCTCTATCGGGACAAGAAGCTGACGGCTATTTTCCAGCCACACCTCTACACACGTACCCGTGATTTCTACAAAGATTTCGCCGACAGCCTTTCCTTGTTGGACGAAGTCATCCTGGTAGATATCTATCCGGCACGCGAGCAACCCATCCCCGGCGTCACCAGCAAACTGATTTACGACCATCTGCGTCCGGGCATCGAGAAGAGCATGTGCAAGAAAGAAGAAATTCTAGACGTACTGAGCAAGAAAGATATAGAAGTATTAATCACCCTGGGCGCGGGCGACATAGATAACTATGTACCCCAAATCTGCGGATTACTGAATAAAAAATGATAAAGAAAATTCTCATACTCCTGTTTCTGTTGCTGATAACCGCCTACCTTATTGTAGCCGTTACCGCTTTCAACACCAAGCCTGCCGACCAGGTTTGCAAGGGTATGGAATTGATTATCAAGGACAGTATAGACCATGGTTTCATCAGCCAGAAAGGGATACTCCGCTTACTGAACGGTAAGAAGCTCTCCCCTGTGGGTAAGAAGATGGGCGACATCAACACCCGCCTGCTGGAAGAAGAACTCAGCCAACATCCCTTGATTGAAAATGTGGAATGTTACCGTACACCGGGATGCAAGATAGGTATCGAAGTGACACAGCGCCTCCCCATCCTCAGAGTGATGGCAAACAACGGAGACAACTATTATATTGACAATAAAGGAAAAATCATGCCGATACCCAACAGTTCGGCACACGTAGCTGTTGTTACAGGATACGTGGATCGTGATTTTGCCGTCAAGGAACTATATACCTTAGGAGTCTTTCTACAGGCCCATCCGCTATGGGATGCCCAGATAGAGCAGATCAATGTGACACAAGCCAAAGAACTGGAACTGGTTCCACGGGTTGGCGAACATATCATATTCTTAGGCAAGCCCGGGAATTATGAGGAAAAGTTCGAGAAACTAAAAACTTTTTATGAGAAAGGACTGAACCAAGTAGGCTGGAACAAGTACAGCCGCATCAGTCTGGAATTTAATAATCAGATTATTTGTACTAAAAAAGAGAAGTAAGATATGGCAGCAACAGATTTTATAGTAGCAATAGAACTGGGATCCTCCAAGATCACAGGTATTGCAGGAAAGAAACATGCGGACGGAAGCATACAAGTGCTGGCCCTCGCCAGCGAAAACTCTTCGGATTTTATCCGTAAGGGAGTGATTTACAATCTGGACAAAACCGCACAAAGCCTTACTTCGATTATCAAGAAACTGGAATCGACATTAAAGGCTTCTATCGGAAAGGTCTATGTAGGCATCGGAGGACAATCTCTACGCACCATCCGTAATACGGAGGTACGTCATCTGGAAGAAGAAACCAAAATTTCACAGGAACTGATTGACTCCATCATGGACAGCAACCGCGAAGTCCCCATCATAGACCAGGAAATACTGGAAGTAGCACCTCAGGAATATAAAGTGGGCATCAACCTGCTGGCCGATCCTGTAGGAGTTCCCAGCGATCATATAGAAGGGCGTTTCCTTAATATCATCGCCCGCAGCAGCGTGAAGCAGAACATTGACAAATGTTTCAAACAGGCAGGAATCGAAATAGCCGACTACATCATCTCACCGTTGGCTCTGGCCAATGCCGTACTGACCAACAGTGAAAAACGTTCGGGCTGCATGTTCATCGACTTTGGCGCAGATACGACTACCGTATCTGTCTACAAAAACAACATACTCCGCCATTTGGCAGTCATCCCACTGGGAGGAAGCAACATCACCAAAGACATTTGCAGCCAGCAGATTGAAGAGGAAGATGCCGAAGAACTGAAAAAGAAATACGGCAATGCCTATGCCGACAAGTCGGAAGACGGAGATGACAACCCTACCTACTCGCTGGACGGGAAATGCAGTATTGAGTCACACTTACTGGAAGACATCGTAGAAGCACGTATCAATGAGATACTGGCCAATGTATGGAACCAGATTGTTCTTTCGGGATATGAAGACAAACTGCTGGCAGGAGCTATCATTACCGGCGGTGCCGCCAATCTAAAGAATATGGAGGAAGCATTCAGCAACCGTACCAAAGTAGAAAAGGTAAGAATGGCCAAAGAAAGCCAGCTAAGCCTGAAAGGTGGCATGATGGAACTGAAAAAAGATGGTACATGCAATACGATCATCGCTTTACTAGGAGCTGGAAAAGAAAACTGTTACCGTCCGGAACGTCCTATGAAACCCGTACAAGTACCTCTCTTCGATGAAAGCGGCGAGAATGTGGAAGACAAAAGGAAAAGAGAGAAAGAAGAAGCAGCCAGAATAGCAGCGGCAGCCAAGAAAGCAGAGGAAGAGGAGAAGCTGCGAAAAGCCACTTGCGAGAACCTGATAAGAAACGCAAAAGAACTGAAAGAGGCAGGCAAATACAAAAATGCCTTGTCGCAACTGGCCAAAGCACGCGATCTGGGAGTGGCAGAAGCTTTGAACCAAATACGCGACCTGGAAAAAGAAATCAAGAGTTTGAAAGAAGCCAACAGTCCGATCAAACGGCTGACCGACTTGTTTGGAAGGATTCTGGAAGAATAATAACGAATTACATCACCTTAATATAATATAGAAGATTATGTCTGATGAAACTATAATGCCATTCGATTTCCCGGCAGAAAACCCGACTATCATTAAAGTAATCGGTGTGGGAGGTGGCGGCGGCAATGCCGTAAATCACATGTATAAAGAAGGTATACACGATGTAACATTTGTTGTGTGCAACACAGATAACCAGGCGTTGGCCGAATCCCCCGTTCCCGTGAAGTTGCAACTGGGAAAAGAAGGATTAGGAGCCGGAAACCGCCCGGAGCGTGCACGTGAAGCAGCCGAAGAAAGTATAGAAGACGTAAAAGGAATGTTGAACGACGGCTGTAAAATGGTATTTATCACTGCCGGAATGGGAGGAGGTACCGGAACCGGTGCGGCTCCGATCATTGCCAAGACAGCCAAAGATATGGATATCCTCACCGTAGGTATTGTCACCATTCCGTTCCTTTTTGAAGGAAACCGGAAGATTGACCAGGCACTGGACGGCGTGGAGAAAATGAGCCAGCATGTAGATGCCCTGCTGGTGATTAACAATGAACGTCTGCGTGATATTTATTCGGACTTCAGCGTGATGAACGCTTTCGGCAAAGCGGATGACACTTTATCCATAGCAGCCAAGAGTATTGCCGAGATTATCACCATCCGCGGTACCATCAACCTGGACTTCAATGACGTGAAAACAGTACTAAAAGATGGTGGGGTAGCCATTATGAGTACGGGATACGGCAAAGGGGAAAGCCGCGTGAGCCAGGCTATCAATGATGCGCTCCATTCCCCGCTGCTGAACAACAACGATATCTTCAACTCGAAGAAGATCCTGTTCAACATCTCTTTCAGCACCAAGAGCGAGTTGATGATGGAAGAGATGAATGAGGTTCATGACTTCATGAGCAAATTCGGCAAAGACGTGGAAACCAAATGGGGGCTCTATATCGACGAGTCGCTGGAAGAACAGGTGAAGTTCACCGTACTTGCCACCGGTTTCGGCATCAAGGATGTACCGGGCATGGACAACATGATGAACAAACGCACCATCGAGGAACAAAAGAAACTGGAAGAGCTGGAGGAAGAGGAACAGCGCAAAGATGAACGTCGTGGAGATTACTACGGCAAAGACACCTTCAAGAACAGCAACAAGAAGAAACGCCATAACATTTACATCTTCAGCCTGGAGGATCTGGACAATGATGACATTATCAGTATGGTGGAAACGACCCCTACTTTCCAACGTACCAAAACTGTGTTGGAAAGTATCCAGTCTAAAGCAATAGCCGAAGAAGAGGAAACATTCAATAACGATGCCGAAAACGGCGGAATAACGATCACATTTTAACAACTAAAATAGAAAAGAACTATGGATTTATTTGACGTAATCAGCAACGATATCAAAGAGGCTATGAAAGCCAAGGACAAAGTGAAACTGGAAACTTTGCGTAATGTGAAAAAATTCTTCCTTGAAGCAAAGACAGCACCGGGCGCCAACGACACTTTGACGGATGACGCTGCATTGAAAATCATGCAGAAACTGGTAAAACAAGGGAAAGATTCAGCCGCCATTTACCAAGGTCAGGGCCGCGCCGACTTGGCTGAAGCCGAACTGGCCCAAGTGGCAGTGCTTGAAGCCTATCTGCCCAAACAAATGAGTAACGAAGAACTGGAAGCCGCTTTGAAAGAAATAATTGCAGAAGTGGGTGCCGCCGGTCCTCAGGATATGGGTAAAGTCATGGGTGTCGCCACCAAAAAGTTGGCAGGCAAAGCCGAAGGACGTGCCATCTCGGCTAAAGTGAAAGAATTACTGGGATAATACTCCGGCAATCCATATTCGAGAAACGAAACTTCTGCCCCGATTCATCTTTACGGGCAGAAGTTTCGTTTTTTATAAAATCAGTGAGAAGCAAACGTATGCAGTACCCTATCCAGCTTCCCGTTTATCATTCTCACTTCACCAATACCCTGGAATTCAAAGTATCCTTCAGTGTGTTCAGCTACAATAAAAATCTGATATACAGCGCATAAGGCTGACAGTAGTTCCTTC
>OIUX01000112.1_pt1 | contig 26615 bp, 23 predicted proteins | sample 1587091 | NCBI WGS metagenome assembly OIUX01 (sample SAMN02675049, study PRJEB24791) | human gut metagenome, SKBSTL061 | isolation source: stool | host: Homo sapiens | place: USA
CGAGGTAGAAGAAAAAAGTCCTGGACGGGTCGGCGAGGAACTTGTAATAGTAACCGCCCTCGGCCGTGAACTGCGCCACAGGGATACGTTCCGACTTGTAGGGGTAATAACGGTTCAGGAACTCCGCGCCGAACACCCACTTGTCGGCATTCTTCGCGTAGCGGCTCATGGCCAGCCCGAACCAGTAGCCCGTTTCGCTGCGGCTGTCCCGGGTATAGAAGCCGTCGGTCATGCCTCCCCGTATTTCCAGCCCGCGCATGGCGGGCAGGGCACGCTGGGCGTGCGCCCCGTCCGAAAGGAGGAGGCATAACCCCAGCGTGAGAATGAATATCGCCCGTTTCATATCACTTTACCTTTAACTCGTTGATAACACGTGCGCGCACCAGGTCGGCATTCTCCACCGTGAAAGTCTGGTGTCGCCCGCCCTGCTGCTCGTGCAGTTCCACGACCAGCTGCTTGTCGTCGGCCAGCGTGAACTTCGGGAGCGTGAAGACCATGCGCTCGGTACGCTTGCCGCCGATGACCTGCACGTTGTTGTACGCACGCACGGGCCATACGACCTGCTCCTGGATGGCCGTGCGTTTGGCCACCTTCTTGTCCGTAATCTTGAACGTCAGGTAGTCCACGTTGAAAGGCACGTTGGAGGAGTTTTTCAGTTGGAGGTGGAAATAAAGCAGGTCGTTATGCACGTAGATACCTTTGAGGAGGTATTGTACCCCGAAACGCTTGCAACCGATATGCTTGATCTCGCGGCGGTCATTCTTGTAAATGGACTGCATGATCAGTTTGACCAGCAGCGGAGATTCGCATCCCAACTCCTGCAAATAGATGTCCAGCGCGTTATTGGGGCGGTTTACCGCCTCCCCGCCATGCAGGAAGTCCGCCATCTCGACCGACAGTTTCACCGGCTCGTCGGCATACTTGACATTGAAGCTGTAATAGGCCCCGTCCTCGGTAATGACCGAAAGGTTGCTCTCGCGCGAGAAATCACGCAGGGCCGCCTTTACACGCAGCACGTTTTCCGTGCCGTCGGCTTTCGCCGCCAGAAGATCCGAAGACCCCAGATCGACGTAACGGATGGCCGAGGGGAAAATCACATGCACGGTCTTGCTGAACGTCACCTCCAGCGCGTAGGGCGGGATAACCCGGTTGAAGGTCAGCGGACGGGTAAGACCGTCGTACAAATCGCCCGTGGAGGGCTTTTCCTGCGCGTGGGCAGCGAACATGCACCCGATAAAAGCGAGTGCCAGAAGAATCTTTTTCATACTCGATAAATTTTTGATTGTTGATAAAAATGGATTTTTTCAGTGGTGTACGGAAGTACGTCGTTTGTACCCTTATTGAAGGGGCGGGAGCAACAGGACGCTGTAACCGGCCTTGAGCGTGACCTTGACCGAGCGCATCTTCTTGCTCACGTATTGCGACACGCCCTGGATGGCGCTGCGCCCCAGGTCGGAGAGCAGTTGCGAACCGGCATCGTCCGTGATCGTGATACTGCTGCCCATGCCCGCGCCCATATTGGCGGCGATCTCCTTCACGGCATTGAGTTCTTCCGACCCCGGCACGGGAATACCCTCGTTGCCGTTCGTGTCATAGACCGACAGATCGACCGGAACGACCGCCCCGCCGTGCTGGACAGCGCTGACCTTGACCGTCAGCCGTTCGCCGTTGATCCTCGCCGCCCCCGTTACGGGCGTACCCGAGGGGATGAGCAGATCTCCCGCCATCATCGGTTCCAGCAGCCGGAAAGTAACCTCCCCGCCATCGGTGAGCGTCACGGTTTGCTGCACGGCGGCACGGATACTGTTACGCTCGGGCTCGCGAAGGTCGCTCCCCACCGTGTTGAAACCCCAGTTCCGGGGCTTGACGAACTCACGGGCGAAGACCGAATCGGGCAGCGGGGCGGCGAGCAGCGACACGATGTTACGGCGCACCTGGCGCACGGGCTGCACGGAAGCCTTGCCGGAAACGGAGGTTTTCTGACGCGGGGCTTCAGGGGCCTGACCGCCGTTCATGTAGCGGGCGGCGATCTCGTAGGACTTCTCCAGCAGCGCCACCTGCTCCTCCTGGGCCGTTTTCTGCGCCTGCTGTTCTTCCAGGCGGCGTTCCAGTTCCTCGATGCGGGCCTGCATCTCGCGCTCTTCCCCCGTTTCACCGGCGGTCTCCTCGTAGAAACTGCCTAACTGGCGGTTGATGTCGGCATAGGCGGCACGGGAAGTCCGGAAAGCTCCCGACGAACCGCCGGCAGAGCCGGAAGACTTATCCGGCACGGCAGCGGGCATGACAGGCTCTTCCTCCTCGTCCTCCATCCCGAACGCGAAATCCTGCAAGGAGCGCATCTTTTCCCGCTCCCTGCGCCGCATCTCCTCCTGCACGTAGGCATCACGCTTGTCCGAGAGGATACCCTCCGATTCCGGGGTCGGCAGCTCCGTGTTGAAACCCGCCGAAGGCTCCTCCCGTTCTTTTTCGCCGGGGGAGAAGATCAGCCACATGCACCCGGCAAAGGCCAGGAAAAAGAGCGGGAAGACCACCATCTTCTTCCGCATCTGTATCTGCCGGGGCGTGAGTTCCTTTTTCCCCGCCTCCGGCTGTTTATTCTGTTTTTCGTTCGTCGTCATAATTGAAATCTTTTAGATGTTTTACACTGTCGGCCTCCTGCCGTTGTCTTAATTCCAGCTCCAGCCGCTCGATATGCCGTATCTGCATCCGTTCCCCGGCTCCCTTGCCGAAGCGGTAGATGGAAGACACGGTAAAGTAGAGCGACAAGACGGAAAAGAACAAGAGCAGCGTGAGGATCACGATAATCCGCTTATCGGGCGAGAGCGCCCCGCAAGCGCGGCGCAGGTGGTCTTCGACCCACTCCCCGAAAGCCTTTATTCTCTTCTTTGCCATAGCCTTATCTTTTTAATGTACGTAAATCGCGGTTCTCCAGAATCTCGAATTTCTCCATGATGAAACCCTGCGGGTTATTGTCCGAACGCCCCGAGTTGATCAGCTCGCAGCGCGTGACCAGCGAACGCTCGGTGATGTTGCTCTCGCGGACAATCATTTGCCGGGCATAGGTCATGGCCCGGTAGGGATAGGCGTTGAAGTCGCACACCACGGAGTCCACCTCGATACGCTGGCTGATGTTCCCCGACACCACACGGTTGTAGTAACCTTTCTCCTGCATGTCCTGGTAATAGGCGAAGGCGCTCTTATCGACCAGGAACAGCGCGCGGTTGATGTTGCTCTCGATGGCCGCACGGTCGGGCGAGAGGGTGAAGAACAACTCGTGAAAACGCCGGATATGTTCGCGCGCCTCCACGGGGCGGTTCTGGCTCAAATCCTGCGAGAGCGCCAGCATCAGCGACTTGCCCCCGTCCAGGACGTAGATCTTCTCGCGCTGCTTTTCGGCGAAACGGAAGCTCGCGACCACGCTGAACACGGATACCAGCGCGCACAGGCAGAGGAACACGATACCGAAAAGCCGAATCTGCCTGAAACTTGTTTCGATGTTTTTTAATGACTTGAATTCCATTGTCCAAATTGTTATGAATGATTACTGTTACCTTGTGTTGCCAGGTTGCGCCCGTTGGGGGCACTGCCCGAAGCCTGGCCACCGCCCCCGTTACCGGAGGAGGAACCGCCACCGCCGCGACGCCCGAACGTGCGGCCGATCATGTTGCCGGCGATACCGCCCGCGACACCCGTGGCGAATGCCCCGGCCTTGTTGATACCGCCCATAGCCCCGCCGGCTCCGCCCGACTGGATCACCCACTCGGCAACGGTGGGGATCGTGAAATAGCCTATGATACCTATAATCAAAAAGATAATATAGACACCGCTGCCGCTGTCGGGAATGTAGTTGGGGTCTTGCAGGGCCAGGACGTCCGCCTGGAGCATCAACGTCTGGATCTTGGCCAGCACCGCGGAGAACAGGTCGGCGATGGGAAGCCAAAGGTACACGCTGATATAGCGGGAAATCCAACTCGCGAGCGTCGAGTGGAAGCCGTCGTAAATGGAGAGGGCGAACGACAAGGGCCCCAGAATCGACAGCACGACTAAAAAGAATGTCCGCAGCGTGTCGATGGTAAGCCCCGCGGCGTTGAACAACAACTCGAAGAAGTCCCGGACAAGTTGCCGGAAACCGGCCTTGATGTCGTACCACGTGCGTTCGGCCCACATGCTGATAATCTCGCCCAAGTCCGTGATACCCATATCCGCAAGCCGTTGTTCATACACCTCGTCGTCCACTAACCAAGCCTTGCCCTCGCGCCTGTGGGCCTCGGCTTCCAAATCGTCCTTCTGTTGCTGGTATGCCTGCAAATCCAATGTCTGCCCCTCCAGTATGGCGTGCGTGCCCTGCACCACGGGCGACATCACGGCGTTGATCGTCCCCAGAACCACGGTGGGAAAGAACATCACGCACAAGCCGATGGCGAAAGGCCGCAGGAGCGGGAACACGTCGATAGGCTCCGCATTGGCCAGTGCCTTCCATACCCGGTAAGCCACGTAAAAGAGCGCACCCAGGCCGGCGATACCTTTCGCCACCCCGATCATGTCGCCGCATAGCGGCATCATCTCCTGATACAGGTTCCGGAGAACCTGGTGTAAATTGTCGAAATCCATGACTGCCTCCGTTTTCAGGTTACCAATATCTGTCGTTCGGGTTCCCGTAAAGTGCCAGCACCCGGTGCGCGTCGCCCTTTTCGCGGCTGCGGATGAAGGACACGGAGATGGTCTTGCGCGTGTAATAGCGCGTGAGGTTGCGGTACTCCAGCATCTTCGTGTAAACCTGATCCACCACGTCCATCCGCTCCTTGTCCGAGAGCGAGAGGCCGTTGCCGCCGGTTATGACCGTCTTGAGTTCCGCCACCAGCGCGCCGCCCTCCTCCAGCAACCGGGCGTAACCCGCCGAGATCGCCGCCAGCTCGTCCACCGTGAAGTTCGGGTCTGAAACCATACGGTTGAATCCCGAGGTGTAGATTTCCGTGATCTCGCTGACCATTTCGAGCGTCAGCTTCACCTTCCGGGCATCCTTGATGATGTTATGCACCGATTTGAGGGCGTCGTAGTAAGCCTTGCTCTGGTTATAAATCTTGATACTCTCTTGCAGCGACTTGACCATGTTGGTCGCCGTGGTCGAGCTTTGAACCGCGCTCTTGATGTTCTGAACGAGGTTCGACGGGTCGATGACCGTCCACTGCGCTTTTGCCTGGTACGTGAAGCAAAGAAGCCCCACGAACAGCGTTAAAATCAATCGTTTCATCCTTTTCATTATTTAATTCGTGAATACTTGGGCGGTCATTCCGACGCCCGATAATAATCCCCGTAGGCGGAGAGCTGGAGCACCTCGCGCCCCGCATCGTAGGCCAGGGCGACATACCCGTAGAGGTCGAAGTAACGGATACCTCCCCAATACTTCCTCACGGGACGGGAGAAGCGTGTCCCGTCCTTGTAGGACACCTCCACGTAAAAACCGCCGCCCCGGCGTCCCGGGTTGCGGTAGATGCGAACCCGGGGAGAACCCGAGCGGCTTTCCCACTCGCCCGCCACCTCGTACAGCGCGAAGTCCAAACGCGCCGCCGTGGGGTCTGATCCGATACACTTGCGATACATGGCCTGCCCTCCCTTTAACGTTTGCCCTCGGCGAGCTGCCTGATCGCCAGTTCCATATCACCGCCCAGCTCCCCGGCAAGCCGCTGTACCTCCACTTTCTCCGTTTCCTCGGTCGTGTAGGCCAGGTACTCCGGGACGCTGACCTCCGTGGCATAGACCGCCGACTGAACGCCGCCCAGACCGATCCAGACCTCCTTGTATTTACGGGAAGGGTCGTTGGACTGGTTGATCGAGAGAATCTGCGCCTTCTCCTTGTCGGTCAGCCCCAACAAGGACTGAATTGCGTCGAAACGGTTCATGAACTTGCGCTGGTCGAGCAGGATCTTGCAGTCCGAGTTGTTGATGATCGCCTCCTTGACCACCGGGCTGGAAATGATGTCCTCGACCTCCTGCGTCACAACGATGGCCTCACCGTAGTATTTGCGGACGGTTTTATACATATAACGCAGATATTCAGCCATATTGGCCGTAGAGAGCGCCTTCCAGGCCTCCTCGACGATGAGCTGTTTGCGTACCCCCTTGAGCCGTCTCATCTTGTTTATGAAAGCCTCCATGATGATAATGGTGACCACGGGAAAAAGCTCCTTGTTTTCCTTGATGGAATCCACCTCGAAGACCACGAAGCGCTTCGAGAGCAGGTCGATGTTGGCCCGGGAGTTCAGAAGGAAGTCGTAGCGTCCGCCCTTATAATACTGCCGCAGGGTGATGAGCATGTTGTCGATGTTGAAATCCTCGCGGCTGACCCGGATCTCCCGCTCCTCCAGCTCACGGCGGTAGTCGTCTCGCAGGTACTCGTAGAAACTGTCAAAACACGGCACGATATTCCGGTCGGCGCGGATACGCTCGATATAGGCGTTCACGGCACTGCCCAGCTCGCCGCTCTCGGTCTTCGTGATCTTGTCGTCCTCGGTTTTCCAGAGTGTCAGCAGCAGCGTCTTGATGCTGTCCTTCTTCTCCACGTCGAAATAGTAGTCGTCGGTGTAGAACGGGTTGAAACTGATGGGATGTTCCTCGGTATAGGTAAAATACACGCCGTCCTCACCTTTGGTCTTACGCCGGATCAGCTCGCAAAGACCCTGGTAGCTGTTACCGGTATCCACCAGCACGACATGCGTGCCCTGCTCCCAGTATTGGCGGACTAAATGATTCATAAAGAATGACTTGCCTGACCCCGAGCCGCCTAACACGAATTTATTCCGGTTGGTAATGATCCCTTTTTTCATCGGTTCGTCCGAGATGTCCAGGTGCAGGGGCCTGCCGCTTATGCGGTCGCACAGCTTGATGCCGAAAGGGCTGGACGAGGATTTATAGTTGGTTTCCTCCGTGAAGAAACAGACCGCGGGCTCGATGAACGTGTAGAACGATTCCTCGGCGGGGAAATCCCCCGCGTTGCCCGGCATACCCGCCCAGTAGAGCGTGGCGGCGTCCACGGTGTTGTGGCGCGGGCGGCACTCCATCAGAGCGAGCTGGCTGCCCACATCATTGCGGATATGCCGGAGCTCCTGCACGTCGTCCGACCAGGCCAGCACGTTGAAATGGGCCCGGACGGATTGAAGACCGAACGAGTGCGCCTCGTTGAGATACTGGTCGATGTCGAGTAGGTCAGCCCCCTTACGGGAGCTTTCCCCTCTAAGAACCGTACGTGAGAGTTTCCCCTCATACGGCTCAAGCAATTCAAAACTTTTATTTGTAACTAAAAGCCGGCTCATAGTAACTTCCATTTATTTCTGTTAGTAATTCGGCTGCAATGGTCATGTATTAGGACTTTCGCCTTTCTACTGCTCCCTGTCATTTCAGTAATTTTCCAGGGAGTTTCCCGTGTGATGTGCTTGCCACACACAGGGCAACATTGCATTTGCTGATTCCACAGGCGATAGATATATTGCTTGCCGTCTAAGTGTGCAAGCATTCTTCGGGTCTTGTATTGATCGAAGAAATCTTTCCAATCGGCATCATATGGGTTGGCCTCACTGCGGATTTTGATATGTCGCTTTATTTTCGTATCCGACAATCTCACAAGAGTGTGGTATTTATCCACTTTCCTGTTTTCAAGCGGTACGGCAAAAGTCCAGCTTCTACCTCTTACAGTGTGATAATACTTGTTGGCAATCCATCGTTTACCTTTTTTGGGATGTCTTCTGCGAGACCATCGCCATAGTTTGTTGAAAATTTGTGCATCTGTTTTACGGAAAGTTTCCGATGCAGAACACCCCTTGTAGTAGTTCGCCCATCCTCTAATGACTGGGTTTAGCAATCGTATCAAAGATTGTTGCTTAGAAGACTTGTTCTTGTCCACTATTTCACGAACCTTATCTAAAAATCTCTTTCGACTCTTCTTGGATGGTTTTGTGATAAACTTGCCTTTATATTTTCTGATATTGAACCCAAGAAAATCAAACCCTTCTTCTATATGAGTTATCTTAGTCTTTTCTTCTGATAAGGTAAGCCCTCTTGCTTGAAGAAACTCAATGACTAATGGTTTAACATGGTTCTCCAACAACTCCTTACTCTCTCCTGTGATAATAAAATCATCCGCATAGCGAACAAGATTTATCATAGGAGTATAGTAATTTTTCTTCGAGCGGTTTATCGGAAAGCTATCGGCAAGCAGTTTTTCCAGTCCGTCCAAAGTCATATTTGCAAGAGTTGGGGAGATGATGCCGCCTTGAGGAGTTCCCTCCTCTGTCGGAAAAAGTTGCTTGTTGAAAATAAATCCACTTTTCAACCATTTACGGAGCAAAACTTTATCCATAGGGATATTGTCAAGCAACCATTCATGACTGATATGGTCGAAACAACCTTTGATATCACCTTCTAAGATCCATTGTGGGGATGTCGTCCTTGCCAGGTCATTGAAGCATTGTTGAACGGCATCTGCCGTGCTCCTTTCTTTTCTGAAACCATAAGAATTGGCATCAGCCGTTGTTTCAGCTACGGGAGCCAGTGCCATCAGATACAATGCCTGCATAGCCCGGTCTTTCATAGTTGGTATACCCAATGGTCTTAATTTCCCGTTACTCTTTCTGATATGTACTCGTCTCAGAGGTTGGGGTGTATAACCTCTCCTTTTCAGTTCGGTTATTGCACACACTTTAGCATCTGGCGTTTTCCATGTTACCATATCGACGCCAGCCGTTTTACTCCCATTATTGGAAGTTACACGTCTTACCGCTAATGCTTTAGCGTAAAACGAGTGGGTCAGTGTCCACTGCAAGGCTTTGACCTTGTTGTGGCGACCCTCTTTTTGAGCCTTTACAATACGCGCTTGTAGCTTTTGAACCGCAGCTTCGCATTTGAGCCAATTTATACTGTCCCATTTGCTCTGCGTTTGGTCAGTCGATGCACACGATTTTTTAATTTCGTTCATTTGCTTTTCTCCTTTTAAAAGTTCTAAAAGTTTCTTGTAAAGAATCACCTACCGCAGAAGTCAGCCTGCTTTCGCAGCGGGATGATGTTTCAATCCCTATTCACCCCATTACAGGGTGGCATTCGCTTTTTCTGCAATCCTATACCCGCACTCCATTCGGCATTCCTTACGGTCTGCTTACCTGTCATTGGCAGGAGAAATACGGGCTTACTACGTTCCGTGCAAGTAACTTATAAGTGGGTTAGGTTCTGTCTATTACACCGGCAGTACTCTGTTCGTGTATTCCCAGAATGGAGAGGAATAACCGACTGCTTCCCTTTTGGGCTGAAGCCTATCAGTATCTTTGGCTTCTTCAACCTTACGACGTTTAGACGACAGTTCGCTTACGCTAACCATACCACCCAAGCCAAGCTCCCTGACTGTATGATACTAACAGCCATTGTCTTTCCCTCACGGTTCTGACTGCTCCTTTCGGAAGGGCTACCTTGTCTGGACAGCTTTGATACAGTATATTACTATTGGTGCATCTGTCCATAGGCTACCGTTGACGAAACAACGGGTTAAATCTAAGTTTAACAATTACTTACACAGCGACGTATCGCACCCACTCCTTGTTTATCTGGTTCCCGCGGGAGTAGCGGGAAAGGGACTGCATGTTACGCGCACGTTTCTCGAACATACGCAGGTTTTCGTCGCTGTCTTCCAGGAACACGTCGAGTAGGTCGGGAGCATTACTGCTCCCTTCCCCTCTAAGAACCGTACGTGATACTTTCGCATCATACGGCTCAAGCAACTCAAAGTTTCTATTATGAAACCGGCTCATAAGCTCTAATTTTACGGGTAAGTGTACGACTGCATCTGTCATGGGCGATGATTTTGGATTTGCCGGACTTGTCGGATAACTCCGCAATAGTCCAGATTTTATCCGCGTCGATTATCTCGCCGCACAACGGACAACGCTGATTTTGTTTCTCCCACATTCTGAGAAAGCCCTGTTTGCCTTTGAGAGAGCTTAACATTTTCATCCTGTTACGCATCTCAAAGTATGGTCGCCATTCCGGGTCGAATGGGTTGGCTTTGCTGCGGATTTTGATAGGCTTGGTCTTCGTATCAATATCGGATAGATACTTCAGTGTGTACGGAAATGGTTTCCCGTTGTTCTTCAGCATCGTACCGAATGTCCACGCCCGGCCTTTCTTCGACAGAAAATACCTGTTGTAAACCCACTTCTTACCCTTGTGGCGGTGGCGGCGTAATGCCCACGCCCACAGTTTGTAGAAGATTTGTGCGTCTGCGTTCTTGAAGGTTTTGGCGGCTACGCAACCCTTGTAATAGTTGCCCCAACCGGTTATGACGGGGTTTAGAAGTCCGATAAGTTTGTCCTGCCTAATAGCTTGGTTCTTACGAACAATACTTTTAATTTTGGCAAGGAACTCCTTGACGTTCTTCTTTGACGGCTTGATAAGCAGCGTACCTTTATATTTCCTAACATTGAAACCCAGAAAATCAAATCCTTCGTCGATATGAGTAATCTTCGTCTTTTCTTCTGATAGGGTAAGCCCCCGTGCTTGAAGAAACTCACTGACTGCAGGTCTGACAAGTGTTTCCAGTGTTTCCCTGTCGGAACAGGTAATTATAAAATCGTCTGCATATCGTACCAGATTCACCATAGGATTGAAATATCCCATTTTGGTACGTCTCAGTTTGAAATTCTCTGCAAGCATTGCTTGCAGGCCGTCGAGTGCCATATTCGCGAGTGTCGGCGATATGATACCGCCCTGCGGCGCACCTTCCTCGGTGGGAAACAGTTGCCGGTTGAATACGAATCCACTTTCCAGCCATTTACAGAGCATGACCTTATCCGTAGGGATATTGTCGAGTAGCCACTGGTGGCTGATGTGGTCGAAACAACCTTTGATGTCTCCCTCGAGTATCCATTGCGGAGATACCTCTTTTGAAAGTATCGTATGGCATTGTACTATCGCATCGACCGTACACCTTTCCCTACGGAAGCCGTAAGAGTGTCTGTCGGCGGTAGTTTCTGCTACCGGGTTCAGAGCCATGAGGTATAATGCCTGCATGGCCCTGTCTTTCATTGTGGGTATTCCTAACGGACGGAGTTTGCCGTTACTCTTCTTGATATGTACCCTTCGTAACGGTTGCGGGTTGTAGCCACGTCTTTTCAGATCGGCGACAGCACCCATTTTTGCGTTGGGAGTAGTCCAGAGAACTTTATCCACTCCCGCCGTGTTCTTACCTTTGTTAGAGGTAACTCGTTTGACCGCCAACGCTTTGGCGTAAAACGAGTGGGTCAATGTCCATTGCAGGGCTTTTACCTTGCCCGGACGACCCTCTTTCTGAGCCTTTACAATACGTCCTTGCAGCTTCTGAACCGCAGCTTCGCATCCGGCCCAATCAATGTCGGTCCAGTTGTTCCACTGCCTACGGTCAGCAGGCGCACACGATAAATTAATCTCGTTCATTTGCATTCCTTCTTTTAGAAAGTTCTACATAGTTTCTTGTAAAGAGTCACCTCGCAGAAGTCTGCCCGCTTTCGCGGCGGAGTGACGTTGAAACTCCTATCCGCCCCGTTACAGGACGGCATTCGCTTTTTCTGCGTTCCCATACCCGCACCTCATTCGGCTTTCCTTGCGGTCGGCTTACCTGCCCGAAGGCAGGAGAGATACGGGTTTACCAAGTTTCGCGTAAGTAACAAATGAGCGGGTTAGGTTCTGTCCGTTGCGCCGGCAGTGCTTTGTCCGTGTAACCCCACAATACAAAGGGTTATCCGACTGCGTTACCTTTTGGTTCAAGCCTCTCAGCAACTTTGGCTTGTTCGTACATTACGACGCTTATAACAGTTCGCTTGTGCTAACCATACCGCCCAGCCTCGCTCCCCGACTCTTTTGTGCTAAGAGCAGTTGCCGTTCCCTCGCGGTTCGGGCTTCTCCTTGCGGAAGGGCTACTTTGTCCGGCCAGCTTCGCACCCCGCCTTTTGAGCGACGCACGTGACCGTAGGCTACTATTGACGGAACAATAGGTTTAATCTGATCTGAATGATATTTGTTACTTCATTTAATTGTTAAACAATTACTTACACGACCTCTTGTCGCACGTACTGGTTGTAAAGGTGGTCGCAGGAAAGCAGAAGCCCCACGGGGGCCGCGAACGAGAGCAGGCAGTCCGAACGGTCGGTGGAAAGACGCTCGTAACGGGTGTCCGTACCCACGCGCCCCGGCAGGTCTTCCGTGTCCGAGAGCGTGTGCAGGCACACCCGTTTGTTGCCCACGCGCAGAACCTCGGCCCCCAGCTCGATGTCCTGAAGAGAAGTCGTCTCCGAGAGCGAGAGGGAAAAGTACCGCTCCAGCAGGCCCGGACAATCCGCCGTACCCGTGATCTCGTCCCCCGTGAGGCGGACAAGGGTCAGGAAACCCGAATCGTTCAGAATACGCTCGAACTGTTCCGCCGCCTCCAGGAATTTTGTCGCCGATTCCCGGTTTACCTCTTTGGGAATGATGTTGCCCCGGCAGAGGGTCGAGAAGTCTGAACGCATGTGCATACGCTCCCTCGTCGTTTTCGTCAGGTAGAGGAAGCAGGCGTGGGTCAGGAACGGACGCTCGTTGAAATGCCGCTCGTAACTGCGGGAGAGGAAACTCATGTCCCCCTCGCCCGTGGCCGGGCGGTAACGCTCGCGGATGAAGTCGGGTAGGTCAGGGACATTACTGCCCCTTTCCCCCCTAAGAACCGTACGTGAGAGTTTCCCCTCATACGGCTCAAGCAACTCAATGCTTTTATTTCTACATAAAAGCCGGCTCATAATCCTCTGTTTTTAACTGGTAATAACTTCTGCGGCAACCGTCATGAAGAAGAAAACTATCCATTCGGTTATTTGTCAGCTGTTTTACGACACTCCAAGAGTGTTCGTTGTCTATCGGCTCACCACAGTAGGGACAGCAGCGTTGTTGTCTCTTCCAGAGATGCAGCAGTGATTTATACCCGTTGAGCGATTGGAGCATTTTGTAGGTTTCCCTGTGTTCAAAATATTCCTTCCACTGCGGGTCGTATGGGTTTGCATCCCCTTTGATTTTTACAAACCGCTTTATTTTGGTGTCGTACAGTCGTTTCAGCACGATTATACTTTCGGGTTTTCTCTTGTTGGGAGTGACCGCGAAAGTCCATTTACGGTTGTTAATCTTGTGGAAATACTTGTCAGCAACCCAATACTTCCCCTTTTTCGGGTGTCGGCGTTGTGCCCACTGCCATAACTTTTCGAAGATCAGTTTGTCAGCTTTCCTGAAAGTCTTGGATGATACGGAGTAGCGATAGTAATTCGCCCAACCCGTTATGATCGGGTTCAGTAGTCTTATCAGGGATTCCTGTTTTGCTCCCTTATGAGCTTCGATGGTTTCCCGGATTTTGACCATAAACCTTTTCAGACTCTCTTTTGACGGTTTTATCAGAAGTTTTCCGTTATACTTGCGAATGTTGTATCCGAGAAAATCGAATCCTTTGCCGATGTGAGTTATCTTCGTTTTTTCTTCTGACAGGGTAAGCCCCCTTGCATGGAGAAACTCACGAACAATAGGCAAGATCTCGTTTTGCAACAATTCCTTCGATGCTCCGGTGATTACAAAATCATCGGCGTACCGTATAAGGTGTACCTTGTAGCTGGTATAGACGCCCTTTTTACAGTGTGTCTTAAACCGTCTTTTCAGTACCGCCTCCAATCCGTCAAGGGTCATATTGGCAAGGGTCGGCGATATGATACCGCCTTGCGGCGTGCCTTCAACCGTCGGGAATAGCTCGGAGTTGTAAACAAAACCACTGTTCAGCCATTTGCGGAGCATCACTTTATCCATCGGGATATTATTCAGCAGCCATTCGTGGCTTATGTGGTCGAAACAGCCTTTGATGTCCCCTTCAAGTATCCATTCGGGCGATACGTCTTTTGCGAGTACACAGAAGCATTGTTCCCTTGCATCGAACGTGCTTCGTTCCTTGCGGAACCCGTAGGAGTTGTTGTCGGCTGTCGTTTCAGCTACCGGCTCCAATGCCATCAGATACAGCGCCTGCATAGCCCTGTCTTTCATGGTAGGAATACCCAACGGCCGTTGTTTGCCGTTCTTTTTGCTGATATAGACCCGTTTCAACGGTTGGGGATTGTATCCCCTGCGTTTCAGTTCGCTGATTGCCTGAAACTTCGCTTTTGGGGTTTTCCATAATACACGGTCAACCCCTGCTGTCTTTTTACCTTTGTTAGAGGTCACCCGCTTTACGGCCAATGCTTTGGCGTAAAACGAATGCGTTAGCATCCACTGTAAAGCTTTCACTTTACCGTATCTGCCTTCTTTTTGAGCCTTTACAATACGTGCTTGTAGCTTTTTAACCGCAATTTCGCACCGGAGCCAGTCTATGCTGTCCCAAGCGTTCGATTTTCGGTCAGTCGATGCACACGAAATTTCTAATTCGTTCATTTGCGTTTCAACTTTAAAAAGTTCTAAAAGTTTCTTGTAAAGAGTCACCATGCGGAAGTCTGCCCGCTTTCGCGTAGGGTAACGTTGAAACCCCTATCCGCCCCATTACAGGACGGCATTCGCTTTTTCCGCATTCCTGTGCCTGCATCCCGTTCGGCCTTCCTTACGGTCGGCTTACCTGTTTTCGTAGGAGAGATACAGGTTTTCCATGTTCCGTGTAAGTGACAAAGAGAATGGGTTAGAATCTGTCATTCCGCCGGCAGCAGTGTGGTTCGTGTAACCCCAGACTGGAGAGGGTTATCCTCGCTGCACCCGTTTCCGGGCTTGAGCCTGTCAGTATCGTTTGGCTCATTCAAACTAACGACGTTTAGCGACAGTTCACATGTGTTATTCATACCATTCAAGCCAAGCTCCCGCGCCGTCTGATACTGACGACGATTGTTTTCCCCTCACGGTTCAAACTGCCCCTTTCGGGCGGGCTACCTTGTCTGGGCAGCTTAATACAATTAAGGTGCATCTGCCCATAGGCTACTGCTGACGAAACAGCAGGTTTAATCTTTGTTTTATGTCATACTCGATGACTTAAATTATTTGTTAAACAATCACTTACACGACATCATGTCGCACCCAGTCCTGCTTGTGTACCACGCTGTATTCGGGCAAGACCTTCAGGGCCTTGCACCAGGCGGCGTGGATCGCCTCGTACTCGGCGGACGTGACGGTGAACAGCTCCGGGAGTTCGACCCGATAGGCGACCGTTATGTCCGCATCCTTGCTGATGATACAACCGCCTTCCACGGCCAGGAGCGGGAACTTGCTTTCCAGCGTGGTGGCTTTCAAGATGTTTCTCATACGCGGCCCCCCTTTCTTTTCAGCAACCGGCGCAGGGACTTGCGGTTGAGCAGGTAGCGGGGATGCCGGCGCGCGGCGAGCAGCTTCATCAGCCCGTGTTCCCCGTAACGGGCGTTCAGGCGGAAGGTAAGCCAGACCAGCACCGAAGCCGCCGCAACGCCGAAAGCGATACATACCCACTGATCGACCCCTGCCATGTAGAGGATGACGAACACCACGAAGACGGCCAGCAGGCCGCCCGCGAAGATGAAGAGGTACTGCGCCTTCAGGCCCCGGAACTCCACGCTCTTGCCGATTCCCTTGTTGATTCCATATTCCATAATTATTTGCATGACAGGTTGGACTACAAGAAGAAAGAGCGTAGGATCGTCGCGGCGACAATCAGGAAAATACACGCGCCGAACCAGCTCGCGGCGGTCTTCGACGTGTCGGGGTCGCCGCTCGAAAACTTGTTATAGACCTTGATGCCCCCGATAAGGCCGACCACAGCCCCAATCGCGTAGATGAGCTTCGTTCCGGGATCGAAGTAGCTGGTTACCATGTTGGTAGCCTCCGTAATGCCGGCGATGCCGTTGCCCTGCGCGAAAGCGGAGGAGATGGCGGCAAAGAGAAATGCCGCCGGAAGAAGAATCTTGTTCTTTCTCATAACTCGATAATGTTTGAATTGTGGCGCGGGGATGGATAGGCCCCGCACCGGGTTAAACTTCTTGATTCGGATTTTTTCAGTGGTTCGCGGGTAACCTCATGCGCTACCCGTAGTCTTTTTCTTTCATCGTGATGTCATTATGGGGTTAAACAAACTCACGGACGTCGAAACCCGTGGGAACCGAACCCTGCGGAGATGGGCTTTCCGCAGACCTCTCGGACATACGCCGGTGAAAGGCCGAGAGGTAGGTGTCGATCAGGGATTTTACCCTGTCGTTCCCGTCGGGGCGGCCCGAAACGATGACCTCGAACATGTCGGTCTGTTTCAGGCCCAGGAGGACACGTCCCGTTTCCTCCCTTTGCTCGTCTGTTGAAGGTGGATCGTGTACCACGTGGCGGTAGGCTTCGCCCATCTGTTCAAAACTAACCCCCTGGGCAAGCGAGCGGCCCAAAAGGGGCAGCTCTTCGGTGTCGTCTTCATCCTCGTCATAATCCGGCTCCTCCGCGTCCGCATCCGGGAAAGATTCATCGTACAGCGGAAAGTCGATTTCCAGAGGTTCGTTAGGCTCCCCCTCGGGAGCGACACCGAACACTTCATCCAGGTCTTCCGGCGGAATCTGCCGGGGGTGTTCGGGTACATTCGTGGGCACAAATATATCGGCTTTTTCCGTAACTTTTTCAGTTTCAGATTCTACGGCAGCTTGTGGCCGGGAGTGGCGCGGGTCGAGGACAAAGCGGCTCCTGCCGATGATCTCCTGTCGGCAGGGAGTGTCTTCGGCAACGATCCCGTCTGCCGGTTCGTTGCGTTCCATCCGCCGCAGGCGGAAAAACGCCCACAAGGCATACCCCACGGCAAAGAGGGGCAGCAGCCACAACGCCCCGTTCATCGCTCCTCCGCTTTGGGTTGCCGGGAGGCCACGGCCTCACGCTCCTCGAAAAGCCGCTCGATGGTTTCCCGGTTATCGTCCAGGTGCGCCTTGAGAACCTTGTCCACGTAGGCCGTGATCGTCACGTCGCCACGACCGATGACACGGGTGATCTCGCGGATACGCTCGTGATACGACGGACGTATCTTCACGTGCTTGTTACCGGCGAAAGGCAGCCGCAGCAGGCAGATGTAACGGGCCAGGTACTCGGCCTCGGGGGTGGGGACAGTCCCCACGGCGACCTCCCCCGAAGGGCCGTCGGGGACGATAAGGGTTTTCATCCTGCGCCGGTAGCGGCACACGCGGAAGATGAAGGGCACGGCGACGCAAAGGACGGCCGCCAGGATAACAGATAAAATAATTGCTTTGTCTGACATGATGGATTGTTTTTAATAGGTTGTAAATATTGGGTTCATAACTAAAAAATATCGGAGTTCCGTTTCTTGTAGAGTTCCGAAATTTCCTCCTGATAGGTAGCGAAATGCTGCTCCAGCACATTGTCCAGGTAGCTATACAGCGAGAGTTCGTTCTTACCGATAACCTGCACTATCCGGGTTATACGCTCGTGAAACTCCTTGCGGATATACACCGTTTTGCCGCTTCGGGTATTGGAGGGGGCGTTCCGGATAAAAAGACGCTCGTAATCCTGGCCTTTCCCTCTTCGGCGGCGTCCCTCCTCTTTCGTAGCCGACGAGGAGGCGGCCTCGCCGGACGGTTCCGATAGAGCCGATGCCTCCTCCTCTTTTTCCGGCGTGTAAGGATGTAATGGCCGGTTTCGGCTTTTGGCCTGGCTGATGATGAAGGAAGCGTCCAAACCGTCGTCATGTTCTTTTCCGCTCATAAGATCCTACTTTAACAGTTCGATCAATTCATCCACGAGTTTATCCAGGTTGCTGCCCCGGATCAAAGAACGGTCTGCCGGGAAGAGCGTGGAGCGGAAGACAGAGCGACGGCTGGCGTTCTGCTCACGACGAAAACGCTTGGTGTCAGGCAGGAAGGTCTTCAGAACAGGAAGATCCAGCTCTTTCATTACCGCCTCGTAAACCTGATATAACTCTGTTTTTTCACGTCCGTCCACCATGTTCCATAGCATATACAGCCCTTTCATCCGGGACTTCTCGCGGCCCATGATATGCTCTTTTACCACAACCGCGTAATTCAGGGTGCTTTCCATGACAACCCGGTCGGCACTGATCGGGGCGACGAGATAATCCATTCCGGCCAGGGAATGAATCAGATCCTCGTTATTGATCGTACCGGGAAGGTCGAAGAACACATAATCGAAATCACCTTGCGGCAGGAGGTAGTCGGCATCGGCCAACGCCTCTTTCGTGTTGCTTTCCACGACGGGATAGGCTTTCTTTTGAAGCCGGGTGAATTGTTCGTAAGCTAATCTCTTGTAATGTTCGTCTTCGAGGGCAAGCTTCAGGTCACGTTCCCGCATCTCCACGATGGAGTGTTGGGGATAATCGCAGTCGATGACCGCGACATTGAAACCCTTTACATAGTGCAGGTAAGAAGCTGCCAGCACCGTGAGGGTGGTTTTACCCGCTCCGCCTTTCTGGGTGGAGAAGGCCACGAATTTCGTTTTCTCTTTCATTGTTCCATGCGTTTTTAGTTATACAATCGGGTAATCGTTCATCTCTTCACGTATCCGGGCAAGTGACGGCATGAGATTTTATGCAGGTATGCCGGCACGCATATATGCTGGTGCGCTGGCAGGCTGTTACGCCGGTATGCCGGTGCATGGGCGCGTGTCCGATTTTATACTCATGCGCAACCGCATTTGCTTATCCGGACAAAGACCCGCTTTTTCCTCTGCACACGGTGTTTTCTGCATCCGTCCGCACGTGTGCGGACAGGAGGATGTGTCATTGCCCGTATCCGTTCTCACGTGCAAAGTAAACCCTTAAAAACACGGGTTGTATGCTCTTTTTCCGCTATGGCCGCGTGTGGCATCAAAGTGGACGCAAGTGGCGTAATCACTTGTAGTACAAGCGATTGAATAGGTCGGTATCTTTGCCTCGTGAACGATCCCGACGCTAATGAAGCCGTCCTTGCCCCGTTTTACGGCGGCTCTTTCAATGTTCTGTCCGCGAGCGGGCAGAAGGTATTTGCAAAGGGCAAATAGCAAGCTGTGTTTTCTGCTGCACGATTCTCGTTTTGCAGCAGAAAACAGCTTGCCCGCAAGGGGGAGAAAGCACCTCCGGAGTCGGTGCTTTTCAGAAGGGCGGCAAGCCGCGAAGGGATCGGAATTTTCAGGAACCGGTGGGGCCCTGGCCTCTCCTTAAAATTTCGATGCGATGGAAAAGAACAGAAAGCCCCGAGGGGGCAAAGGGGGACGACCCGCGAAAAACGACCCGGCCGTTTACCGCTTTTCGGTAAACTTTTCAGCCGTGGAACATGCCCGTTTCCTCGACCTTTACGAGCAGTCCGGGCTATTGTCCAAAGCCGCTTTTATCAAAGCGAGAGTGTTCAACGAGGCGTTCCGGGTGGTAAAGACCGACCGGGGAACGCTCGAATACGTGGCGAAGCTGACCGCTTTCCACGCCCAATTCCGTGCCGTGGGAACGAATTGTGCGCCCGTCAAGGCGATATAATAAATATAGCGATGGCAAGCTATTAGGTAAGTGTTCTTTGAAAATAACCTATCATCAACCGACTTATCTGAAAGGGAAACCGGACAGGGAGTGTAGCATGTCGGGGTAAACCATAAGTCAGTTAGTTACCGGACTGCGACTGAATGGGGTGATGAAAGACAGATATGAGGATAAAATCCGGATTGATTGAATGACAGCCTGAGCGGTACCTTCCGAAACTGTGACGTTAAGGTAACTATACTCGTCATATCGTGATACTCTCATTGTAGTAGTTGGACAGAGAGAGCAAGAACTTATCACGACGCAACTGTAATGAACAGTAAAGGGCGGACGTCATATCCGACAATCTGTCGCGCCATAGTTATTATATCGTAAACGGGGATTACCTAAACCGGAATGCCGTAAGGCTATTGGACGAAGGTCTATGAATATCCGGTATGGTAACGGAGCCGCCGTAGTAGTCCGCGCGGGGGAAAGCCTCGTACAAGGCGAAGGGCGGCAGCTAATATTCATTAATACGATTAACGGAAAATGCGAGAGGCATTATGAGAAGTCCCGCAAGAGTATTAAACAGTCTGACAAAGCATAGTCAAACCACGGAATACAGGTTTGAGAGGCTTTATCGTATTCTTTTCAATGAGGAAATGTATTATCTGGCTTATCAGCGAATATATGCCAAGCCGGGTAATATGACACAAGGTGCAGACGGGAAAACCATCGACCGTATGAGCCTTTCCCGCATTGAGAAACTGATCCTTTCGTTGAAAGACGAAAGCTACTCTCCCCAGCCATCGAGAAGAGTGCACATCCCGAAGAAAAACGGAAAGACACGACCTCTCGGCGTACCCTCTTTCGACGACAAACTGGTGCAGGAGGTAGTACGAATGGTACTGGAAGCTATTTACGAAGGTCACTTTGAAGATACTTCGCACGGCTTCCGTCCGCATCGCAGCTGCCACACCGCATTGAATGCCGTACAGAAGACTTTTACGGGTAAGAAGTGGTTCATCGAAGGAGATATAAAAGGTTTCTTCGACAATGTCAATCATGATATTCTGATTGATATCTTGAAGGAACGTATCTCCGACGAACGGTTCATACGGCTTATCCGGAAGTTCCTCAGGGCGGGTTATCTGGAACAATGGCGATTTCATGGGACGTACAGCGGAATGCCGCAAGGCGGAATTATCAGTCCGGTACTGGCGAACATTTACTTGGACAAGCTGGATAAGTACATGAAAGAATATGCCACCGGATTCGACAGGGGTAACAGGGTAAGAGCGTGCCGTGAATACGAAGCTCTCACTTACCAAAAGAGGCTGGTTATGCGTGAACTCAAAACAGCGACAAATGATGTAGAAAGAAAAGTGCTTGTTAACCGACTCAAAGAGATAGACAAAGCCCGATCCGCGATGCCGTGCTTCGCACCTATGGACGGAAACTTCAAGAGGCTTAAATATGTGAGGTATGCCGACGACTTCCTCATTGGAATTATCGGCAGTAAAGAAGATGCCGTAAAGATCAAGGACGATATAAAGCGTTTCCTTGCAGACAGACTGGCATTGGAACTATCGGACGAGAAAACGCTCGTCACTCATACTGAAAAGCCTGCAAAATTCCTTGGATATGAGGTGACTGTCCGCAAGTCGAACCTGCAAAAACGGAACAAACGGGGAAGCCTGTCCCGTGTGTATGGAAACAAGGTCAGATTAAAGGTAACGACCGAAGTAATAAAGAAAAAATTGCTGGAACTCGGCGTGCTGAAATTCAGCTATCATAACGGGCACGAGCAATGGATTCCCAAACACCGGTCGGAACTTATCAATAATGACGACCTTGAAATCCTTGACAGTTACAATGCCGAGATCAGAGGGTTTTACAACTATTACTCGATAGCTAACAACGCTTCTGAACTGAACACTTTTCACTACATCATGCAGTACAGTATGTACAAAACCTTTGCCGGGAAATACCGAACCACAGTAAGACGAATTTGCCGGAAATACAAACGCAACGGAGTCTTTACAGTCGGGTATACGGTAAAAAACGGCAAAGCAAAAGAACGTCGCTTATACAATGAAGGGTTCAAAAGAAAAAGACCTTCTTATGATCGGTCGATTGACAGATGCCCGAATCCAATGCCCGGCGTCAGCACCACAAGCCTTATAGACAGGCTGAAAGCTCAGAAATGTGAGTTGTGCGGTGCTACGGACAATCTGGTTATGCACCATGTGCGGAAACTCGGAGAACTGAAAGGCAAGGAGAATTGGGAAAAACTGATGATTGCCAGACGGCGTAAGACTATGGCCGTTTGCGGCAGCTGTCATCAAAAGATACATCATGGAACGTTTTAGACTGACAATATTAGCGGAGAGCCGGATACGCTGGAAGGTGTACGTCCGGTTCGGAGGCGAGTATTGGGAAACCTATCATAGAAATATGACAAGGCGCCGGGTACTTAGCCTACACAACCAGGTGGTGAAGGAGCTGCACGCGCATTTTTCCGAGAAGAAAACACTCGCGCTGCTCTATAAACTGGAGAGAGCGACACGTGAACTGGCGGCCGTCGGGCAGCAGGTCGTGTCGCTCTCCGAAGAGTTCAAACAGCGATGGTAGCCAATATCACCACCGGAAAAGACGTGTACGGCGCGCTGGCGTACAACCAGGAGAAAGTCGATCGGGGCGACGGGAAGGTGCTGCTGACCCACATCGTGAGGGAGCCGGCGGATGGGCGCTTCAACGTGGCCGCGACGGCAGAAGACCTCCTGCGCTGGATGCCCTCGCACTACCGGACGGAAAAACCCGTCGTGCACGTGTCGCTCAACCCGGCTCCCGAAGACCGCCTCGACGACGGGCAACTCGCGGAGATAGCCGGGGCCTACATGGAGCGCATGGGCTGGGGAGGACAACCTTATATCGTATTCAAGCATACCGACATCGGACGGGAGCATATCCATATCGTGTCGGTGCAGGTGGCCCAGGACGGGCGCAAGATAAACGACAGCAGGCGCAACGAACGCAGCGTGGCCGTTACCGAGGAACTGGAACGGGAGTACGGACTGCATCCCGCCAAAGGGAGAAGGCGGGAGAAAGGGCAAGGGATCGTCCCCGCCGATTACACGCGGGGCGACCTGAAACGCCAGGTGGCAGCGGTAATAAAACCGGCCGTGGCGACATACCGCTTCCAGACCCTCGGCGAGTTCCGGGCATTGTTGTCCTTATATAATATAGGTATAGAGGAAGTCCGGGGAGAGCGGAACGGAACCCCCTACCGGGGATTGCTCTACACGCTGCTGGACGAGAACGGGGACAAGGCAGTGGCCGCGCCGCTCAAATCCTCACTGTTCGGTAAAGAGGTCGGGTATGACGGGCTGGAACGGCACATGGAGCGCAACGCCGAACGGTTCGGGAAGGACGACACGAGGAGGCAAATCCGTGGCCGGGTCGATAAAGCGCTTCGGGGAGAACCCACGGAGGAAGAACTGCGCGAACGCCTGCGGGGAGCCCGGGTGGATCTCTACATACGACGCAACGAAAACGGCCGCATCGTGGGAGTGACGTTCATTGACCACGAAACACGGACGGTCGTGAACGGATCACGGCTGGGAAAGGCATACTCGGCCAACGCCTTCGAGCTGCGCTTCGGCGGGAAACGGAATCCCGGGGAAAACACGAGGGACTTGTCCCCGAAACAAGCGCCTGCCGGACGGGACGGGCAACGGAAGCGGAATACCTCACGACGGAGGAAAGTATAACATCTCAATTATCATTCATTTATTAAATTTTACGGTTATGCAACAGGAAGACGACCTTCGGGGTCTTGCAAAAACAATGGATTTCATGCGGGCATTGAGTATCTTGTTCGTGGTTATCAACATCTACTGGTTCTGTTACGGGCAGATACGGGAATGGGGAATCAATATCGGCGTGGTCGATAGGATTCTGCTGAACTTCGACCGCACCGCGGGGCTGTTCCGGAATATACTATGGACGAAACTTTTCGCCGTCGTGTTCCTCGCCCTTTCATGCCTCGGGACAAAAGGAGTAAAAGAGGAGAAAATTACCTGGCGGAAAATCACGGCATCGCTGGCCACGGGAGGCGTGCTGTTCTTCTTCAACTGGTGGCTGCTGGACTTGCCGCTGACGGCGATGGCGAACGCGGCTTTCTACATACTGACCCTATCGGCCGGGTATATCTGCCTCTTGATGGGCGGCGTGTGGATGTCCCGCCTGCTGAAGAACAATCTCATGGATGACCCTTTCAACAACGAGAACGAATCATTCCAGCAGGAAACACGCCTGATCGAGAACGAGTACTCCATAAATCTGCCGACGAAATTTTACTATAACAAACAGTGGAACAACGGGTTCGCCAATGTCGTAAACCCGCAAAGGGCTTGCATCTGCATGGGAAGCCCGGGCAGCGGGAAGAGTTATTGTGTTGTAAACCAGTTCATTAAACAGCAAATCGAAAAGGGCTATACCCAATACATCTATGACTACAAGTTTCCCGATCTTTCGGAAATCGCTTACAACCACCTGCTGAATCACCAGAAAGGTTACAAGAAAATCCCGACTTTCTACGTCATAAATTTCGACGACCCGCGCCGCTCGCACCGCTGTAACCCCATTCACCCGGACTTCATGACCGATATTTCGGACGCCTACGAGAGCGCCTATACCATCATGCTCAACCTGAACCGAAGCTGGGTGCAGAAGCAGGGCGATTTTTTTGTGGAAAGCCCCATTATCCTTTTTGCGGCCGTGATCTGGTTCCTGCGCATCTACGACAACGGGCGGTATTGTACCTTCCCGCACGCCATCGAGTTCCTGAACAAGCGGTACGAGGATATTTTCCCGATTCTGACATCCTACCCGGAACTCGAAAACTACCTCAGCCCCTTTATGGATGCCTGGCTCGGAGGCGCTCAAGACCAGCTCCAGGGCCAGATAGCATCGGCCAAAATTCCGCTTTCCCGCATGATTTCGCCCCAGCTATATTGGGTCATGTCGGGCGACGATTTCACGCTCGACATCAACAACCCGGACGATCCCAAGATACTCTGCGTGGGGAACAATCCCGACAGGCAAAACATTTACGGAGCGGCTTTGGGATTGTATAATTCCCGGATTGTCAAGCTCATAAATAAGAAAGGCCAGCTCAAATCGGGCATCATCATCGACGAGTTGCCGACAATCTACTTCAAGGGACTCGACAACCTGATCGCCACGGCCAGAAGCAACAAGGTCGCCGTGCTGCTGTGCTTCCAGGATTTTTCACAGTTGAAGAGGGACTACGGGGACAAGGAGGCCGCCGTCGTGATGAACACGGTGGGCAACATCTTCTCCGGGCAGGTCGTAGGTGAAACGGCCAAGACACTCTCGGAACGGTTCGGTAAGGTATTGCAGAAGCGGCAGAGCATGACGTTGAGCCGCAGCGACAAATCGACATCCATATCCACGCAGCTGGACAGCCTGATCCCGGCCTCGAAGATCTCGACGCTCACGCAGGGAATGTTCGTCGGGGCCGTGGCGGACAATTTCGACGAACGTATCGAGCAGAAGATTTTCCACTGCGAGATTGTCGTGGACAACGAAAAAGTGAAAGCGGAAACGGCCCGGTACAAGAAGATACCACAAATTACCGATTTCACGGACGAGAACGGGACGGATCACATGAAACAGGTCGTGCAGGAAAACTACGAACGTATCAAGGCAGAGGCCGGCCGCATCGTCGCCGAGGAACTGGAACGTATCAAGAACGACCCGGTGCTTTGCAAGCTCCTGCCGGAACAGAACTAAATGAACACAAACACCCCCGCAAACAACCTCCGTGACCTTAACCGGGGCTGTTTCCTGGTTTTATAACCGTACAGCCGGTGTTTTGGAGCATAAAGTAGTGATTATGTGAACGGAAAACATTATTTTTGTGTTCGGAATCCTTTTAATTATAAGTATGACAGTTACCGATATATACGAAGCAATGAACAGCAAGGCGGAAGCGTTTTTCGAGTGGTTGCAGGCTCACCCGAAATACGGGTTGCTGTTTGGTGTCGGGTTGCTTGCCCTATGGCTTGCAGGGTTGCTGTTCCGTTGGAAATGGGCGTGTCATTGGCAGTTTAACAGCAAACTGTGGTTATTTGATGATTGCAAGCCTGAAACACGCCGCAGGGTTCAGATTGTGTTGGTCAGCGTTCTGATTATACTTATATTGGTTGGTTTCTTTGTATGGAGATAACGGTATGGAAAAGGACAATCGCAAATACCGGATCTGCTTCATCGACTATATGTGGTATGTAGCCGAGATATGGCACGAAAGGGAGCGTACCAATCTCAACGGACGTATGCTACTGTTTTGGTGCTGGCTCTTCGTCCTACTCATACCGCTTGGGGTTCCGCCGATATTGCGCCTTTTCGGCTGGATGATTGGTTTGGCCATAGTGATTCCTCTCTGCTTTCTTCCCGATTTATTCTGCAAGCTACGCTATACAGCCGGACGGCGTGAAGCGCTCCGTGAACATTACGGGAAGATGAAACATCCCGGCAGGAAGCTCGCCAAAATAGTTCTTATCGCTATCGCCCTGATCGTGGCAAATGTAGCGCTGATGTTCCACCTCGGATTTATACATTGGGCATGATGAAACGGCAGGAGAATAAGCAACGGTTTTATCTCTGGGACTACCTCTGGTGGATGGGGGAGAAATGGAAGCAGGCAAGACGAACAGGCAGGGTCGATGGCGAAATGATGCTCTCGATTTATATCTTCGCTCTTTTGATATTCCCTATGATGACTGTTACTATCCGGCTTTTTCCAGGTGTGTCGGCATTGTTGCCATGTGTCGTTTTTAGCATTGTCACATTTGCCGTTATGTCGCTCGTCAGCAGGATTTACAAATGGCGAGGCAAAGCAGTGATGTCTCACTATGCCAAGTGCAGGTTTAACGAACTCCTTGCGGTTCTGTTATTTTTCCTTGCGATGGCCATTATCTGCTTTATGATGTATCTTCTTGACAAAAAGTGATACATACTTTGATACGGACTCCGGGCCGTTATATCGAATGGTCTAACTCGATGTACCAGTTTCCCTTGATGGGTTTGTAAAGCGTGGTGTCGTTGTACGTCCTGCGGTAGATCTCGTTCAGGTCGCCAT
>OIUX01000118.1_pt1 | contig 25801 bp, 17 predicted proteins | sample 1587091 | NCBI WGS metagenome assembly OIUX01 (sample SAMN02675049, study PRJEB24791) | human gut metagenome, SKBSTL061 | isolation source: stool | host: Homo sapiens | place: USA
TGGAGTTTGCAGGTCAACCTCAAGAAAACCGACAGCGAAACCGGCAGCCAGATCGCAACCGATGCCCAGTATGAGATCTATCAGTGGGATGTGGTGACCGGCAAATACCAGCCCACCGGGGGCTACAACACCTACAGCGTACAGCGTCAGGGCGACGGCAGCTACGCGGTCATCAACAGTGCGGCCTATGCGACCACAGATTCCATGCGGCATACTCTCTACTATACCCAGCGTAATGCGGGCAAGTTTATCATTGTGGAAAGCAAAGCGCCCACAGGCTATTTTGGCGATTGGACAGACATCAATCATCCCGGCATCGTCAACACTCCGCTGGGCAAGCGCGGTTACTATATCGAAATCACCGAGGACAGCGACAATTCTGTAATCTGGCTGGACAACGCTGACTATAATGCCGACATTGCCGCTACCGATAAAGGCGGCACCAAACTTGTCACCAGTACGGGCGTAGAAACCACCGTTACCATCTACGACACTGGCAAGGATTCCAGCCGCACTTTTAACACCGACAACAGCGGCAAAGCGGCCAACGAGGACAGCTACACAATCACACCCTCAGACGGCGTTATGAAAAATGACCGCACCTTGGGCGAAATCAGCATCTCCAAGGTTGACCTTGATGCCGTGCGGTATGTGGGCGGCAGCGCCGCCCACGGCACAGCCCTTGCCAGCGGGCAAGCTCACGGCGATGCCACGCTGGACGGTGCCGTGTACGACCTTTACGCCGCCGAAGATATTACGCATCCTGACGGCGTGACAGGCGTGGTGGACTACTCCAAAATTGTGGATGCGGACGGCAATTCCGTCTGGCACACCACAATCCGCGACAACAGCGGGCAGTGGGTCAATGACTATCTGCCAATTCTCAAAAAGGACCATCTGGTCGCCAGCGCGAAAATCGAGGACGGCTGGCTGACCTTCGCAAACCTGTACCTCGGCAAATATTATGTGGTAGAGCGCTCCACCGGCACGGTCATTCCGTTGCGTGAGGGCGCTCTTGCTGTTTCCGGCACCTATCCCACCGTGGACAGCCGCACCAAGGCAGCCACCGGGCAGACCGCCGCGCTTGCCAAGAACGGCAGCGGGCAGTACACGGATTGGGTGTACAAGAACCAGTTTTCTACAGTCTCTAAAGGTAAAGCGTTGGATGGCTCTTGGACTTACGATGCCTATTACCTGTCCTTTGCAGATGGCTACCTCTGCGATGAGCATAATTACTACATCACGCCTGCCTATTCTGATGAGGGTTGGTATGTAGAAAAGACCACCTTTGCCGACAACCGACAGGCAGCCGGTGAACAGATCGACAAGACCAGTTACAGCGCCAATTACCACATCCATGCTGACAATGCACTGGCCGAGAGCCAAGACCAAGTAGCAAAAGGCAATGTGGAAATCAGTAAAATCGTATCCTCCAGCGGCCAAAGCAATGGACTGGAACTGGAGGGCGCAGGCTTTACCTTCTTCCTTGTGTCCGACCTGTCCAAACTGAAGCAGTTTGAGCAGACCCGCAGCGGCAGCTACACCCTGCAAAGCATTTTGGATGCCTACATTGATAAGACCTACGATAACGAGCATCCGAAGTGGGATTTTTCTGCGGAAACGCAGGCCATCGCAAAGACCTATGAGGTCAACGCTGACGAAATTGACGCGTACAACAAAACGCTGACTGCCGCAGGAGAAAACAAGAACGGTAAGGGCGATGGCTGGCAGCCCACCGGCAGCGCCAACGAATACCAGCTTGCCGAAATCTTCAGCAATGACACCGGAAATATTCGTGTGCAGGGCTTGCCCTATGGCACTTATCTGGTCGTGGAAACCACCGTACCGCACGACCTGTTCCAAGCTGAGCCTTTTATTGTCACCGTTGACCCCGAACAGGATAACAACCCATGGGGCGCTATGGCCACCCCCAAGGACAGCGTAATGACAGGCTCTGACAGTTATCAGAAATTTACGGTACTGGACGAGGAAATCGAAGTTTATCTCCGCATCACAAAAATTGACGAGGAAACCGGCAAACCGGTACTGCTGCCAGACACCGCTTTCCAAATCTACTGGCTGGACGAGCAGGGGCATTACCGTTATGACAGCAACGGCAACCCAAAACTCGTCACGATGACCGATACTGTCAACGGCCATCTGACAAAAGATGTAGACACTTTCTACACCAACAGCGAGGGCATCTTGACGCTGCCTGAAAAATTGCCGCTGGGTAAATATCGCATTGTGGAAGTCACCGGCCCGAACGGATTCTACAACGAATGGCTGGATTCTGCCGGATATGAAAACGGCATTTTGGCCGACGATGCAGATGGCATCTACTATGTGGATTTTGAAATCACCACAGACCGCATTTATGCAGCCACCGGCGACAAAAACGAGAACGGCATGGATACCCTTGTGATTGGTGAAAACTACTCTAACCATGAGACGCTGGGCAAATTGACGATCCGCAAAACAGGCGAGGTCTTAGCTGGCTGGAAAACAGAAGTTGGCGCACTTGACCCGTGGATGACCGGCGAGGCCGAGGACGGCAATTTCGTGTATGAAACCCGCCCGCTGGCCAGTGCGGAGTATACCATCACCGCCGCCGAGGATATTTATACGCAGGATCGGCAGACCGACAATTATGGCAACCGCACGCTCTGGTATGCCAAGGGTGATGTGGTCGCCGTAGTCACCACCGGCGACGGCAGCGCAGACATTGCCGCCTTTGCCCCTGCCCGCACCAAGGCCACCTACGATTTCCTGTCCGTAATCCATGACGGCACGATTGGCGAAGTCAGCGTGACCCTGCCGCTGGGCAGCTACCATATCGAGGAAACCAAACCGCCTTACGGCTATATCGGCACCCCTGAAAGCTATGATGTCACCTTTGCATGGGATAACGAACGGAACGATGTGGTTATGGCCACGAGCATTGCCAAGGTTGACGGCGCTGCATCTTCCCAGAGTTTTGAGGTCGTGCGCAGCAAGGATGCCAACGCCGATTTCACCGAGCAGCAGACCTTAAAATTCTACAATGACCGCGAAAAGGCCAAAGTCGGCATCTACAAAACCGATCTGGAAAGCGGCAAATACCTTGCCGGTGCCGTGTTCAACCTGTACACCGCCGATGACATTTACGATGCAGACGGCAGCCTTGTTTTTGCCGCCGGTGAGCTGGTAGCCACCAGCCCCGAAACCAATGCGGATGGCACCACCTACTTCGATTGCGATATTCCCATCCGCGGTGAACAATACGGCAGCAGCACCCACAAGGACGCCGCCACCAACAGCGGCAAGTATATCATCGAGGAAATCCGTGCCCCGCTGGGCTACTATGTCAACGAAGAACCCATGGAAGTCACCTTTACCTACGACGGGCAGACTGTGCGTATTTTGGAAAGCACCTGTACCGACAAACCCACCGAAATGTGGGTAAGCAAGCGCGATTTGACCAATGACGAGGAACTGCCCGGTGCCACTTTGACCATTCAGGATATGGACGGCAACATTGTGGAAAGCTGGGTATCCACCGACACACCCCACCGGGTGACCGGGCTGCACTTGGGCGATGCCTATACCCTGACCGAAACCCGCCCCGCCGATGGCTACGCGCTGGCGGATGAAATTACCTTCCGTCTGCTGCAAAAGGTGGACGAGGACGGCAGCAACCTGCAGGAAGCCGAGGCCTACTATTTGACCAAGAAGTCCTTGCTGTTCTGGACGTGGGATGATTGGAAACTGCTGGACGATGCAACCGTGATTATGCGCGATGACACCATCAAGGCAGAATTCTCCAAGAAGGATCTGACCACAATGGAGGAATTGCCCGGCGCGGAACTGACCATTACCGACAAGGACGGCAAGGAAATTGACCGCTGGGTATCTTCCGACAAGCCGCACTATATCGAAAAACTCCCTGCCGGTGACTATACGCTGACCGAAGTGAAAGCCCCGGACGGCTATGCCTTTGCCGAAAGCGTACCGTTTACCGCGTTGCCCACCGGTGAGGTGCAGCAGTTCGAGATGTTGGACGATGTCATTAAGGTAGAAATCTCCAAGAAGGACCTGACCACAATGGAAGAACTGCCCGGTGCTGAGCTGACCCTTACCGACAAGGGCGGCACGGTAGTGGAACATTGGACATCCACCGACAAGCCGCACTATATCGAAAAGCTCCCCGCCGGTGACTACACGCTGACCGAGGTGAAAGCCCCGGATGGATATGCCTTTGCCGAAAGCGTACCGTTTACGGTGCTGCCCACCGGCGAGGTGCAGCGGTTTGAGATGCTGGATGATGTCATCAAGGTGGAGATTTCCAAGGTGGACATCACCACAAACAAAGAGCTGCCGGGTGCCGAGCTGATTATCACCAACAAGGACGGCAAGGTAGTGGAACATTGGACCTCTACCGACAAGCCGCACTATATCGAAAAGCTCCCTGCCGGTGAGTACACCCTGACCGAAATCACCGCCCCCAACGGGTACGAAATTGCAGAGGATATTCCCTTTACCGTGCTTCCCACCGGCGAGGTACAGCGCGTGGTTATGAAGGATGCCCCCATCCCCGAACAGCCCGTGCAACCGACACCGCCGACTACCCCGACCCCCACACCGCTGATTCCCCAGACAGGCGATACTTTCCCGCTGGGACTGCTTCTGGCGCTGGCAGGTCTTTCCTTGGCAGGGTTGGCGGCATTGATTTTCAAGTGTGTCCTCTGCAAAGCCGTTGCCCAAAAGGACGACGATGAAACCGAATAAGGAACACAAAAATGAACCATCCAACCACTATGGGTGACCCGCGAGGACCACCCGTTTTTTATGAGGAAATCGAATGAAGCATATTCTGACTTGCAGCTTTGGCAAAGACAGCATCGCCACGGCGCTGCTTGCCTTGCAGCACGGCGAACCGCTGGATGAACTGGTTTATTCCGAGGTGATGTTCAGCGATACCGTATCGGGAGAACTGCCGGAGCATAAGCGGTTCATCTATGAAACAGCAATCCCGTATTTTGAAAAGCGCGGCATTCCCACAAGGGTCCTGCGCGGGCAAAAGACATATTTGGACTGCTTTTACCACATCGTAAGCCGCGGTAATGCCGAGGGAAAGCTGGCGTCCTTTCCGCTGACCGGACGCTGCAGTATACAAAGGGACTGCAAACAGGAAACGGCTTCGGAACCAGAGAAACAGGCATCATACCAAAACTTATATTGGGAAAACACAGATATGGTCGGCTGGATTCTTATCGAGGACACCAACATTGACTATCCCGTGATGCAGACACCGACAGACCCCACCTATTACCTGAAGCACGACTTTGAAAAGAACTACACCGACTACGGCTGCCCCTTTATGCAGGCAGACTGCGATGCGCTTGCCCCGTCCGATAACCTGATCCTCTACGGCCACAACATGAAGGACGGCTCGATGTTCGCAGATCTTGCCAAGTACCGCAGCAAGGATTTCTGGCAATCACACAAAACCGTCTGGTTCGATACCGCGCTGGGCAGCTGTGCCTATGAAATTTTTGCCGTGATCCACACGACCGTGCAGGCAGATACCGCCGATGCGTTCCCGTTCTATCGGTTTGTGGACGCAGCAACCCCGGAAGAATTTGCCGATTATGTGTCGGCCTGCCAAGCGCGGGCGCTGTACGATACAGGCATTTCAGCTAAGTACGGCGACAAGCTGCTCACGCTTTCCACCTGCGACAACATTACCGATAACGGCAGATTGCTTGTAATTGCCAAAAAAACGAAACAGAATAGAGGAAACAAAAATCCATGAAAACATCAAAGGAACCCCAGCGCGCATGGTTGTATGCGCGCGTCCCCGGCAACTACATAGAAACGAAAAACACCCTGAATGTTTTGATGCTGCAGGCACAGCGTGATGGTGCCGAAGTGGTTGGCTGGGGATATGACATTCACCACGGCTGGCTGCGCCGCCCTGCTTACCGCAGGATGATGCGCGAGGCAAAGGCAGGACATATCGAGAGAATTTATATCTGCCGTATGAGCCAGATCAGTGGTCAGGAACGGCATCTGATTTCCTTTTTCAGGCGGCTGATGCGGTACAAGGTCAATGTCATTGCAACCGAGTACGCCCTGAATCTGAAAGTGCCCGCCTACCACATGGGCACGATAATTGATGAAATCTGCGCCCGCAAAGGGTGGGAGCGACCTTGGTTTGTTTCAGAAAGCTCGGAACGGCATTGCGTTAGCAACGCCGTGGCAAGCACGTCAAAATGATAGCTTGCTATCATTCCGACCCCTTGTTAGGGGCTGCCACCCCTAAGACCCCCTCGCGCTTGCAATAATCCAAAGGAGAGCAGCGAAATGCAAACAAGAAACAAATCCTTCCTGCTTCGGTTGACGGAGCAGGAATATGCCACGCTGAAAAGAAAAAGTGAACTGGCAGGTCTGAAGATGAATCCTTTCTTGGTTTCACTTATCAACGGCCGCGAGATTCACCCCCGCACACCGGACAGCTGCAAGGCGCTGGCAAGGCAGGTGGCGGCGGTCGGCAACAACCTGAACCAGTTAGCGCGCATAGCCAACTTCAACGGCAAGGCGGAGGATGCTTATCTGCAGGAAGCGCAGCAGATCATGACTCGAATCTGGCTGCTTATGAAGGAGCAGTTATAATGGCGACAACAAAAATCCTGCCGGTGCGCAAGCGCCTGAAAGACTGCCTGGACTATGCTGCCAACCCGAAAAAGACCGAGATCTTTCGCGGGGATGCGCTCGACCGGCTGATGCACTACACCCAAAACGAGGACAAGACGGAACACCAGCTCTATGTCACAGGCTTTAACTGCGACCCGCAAAATGCCTGCCTGATTATGGAGGCAACCAAACGCCGCTGGCATAAAGACATCGGACACGGCAATGTCGGCTACCATATTATTCAGAGCTTTAAGCCCGGCGAAGCCAGCCCGGACCAAGTGCATCAAATCGGCTGCGAATTAGCCAGACGCTGTCTGGCAGATCGGTTTGAGTGTACGGTGTCCACCCATCTGGACAAGGGGCATCTGCATAACCATATTGTGGTCAATTCGGTTTCCTTTATGGACGGCAAAATGTTCCGCAACGATTTCAAAACCTACTATCAGGGCATACGAAAGGTTTCCGACGACCTGTGCCGGCAAAATCAGTTGTCGGTCATAGAAACGGACGGACGCGGCATCTCGTATGGCGAATGGCGCAACCGCCGCGAGGGCAAGCCGACACTGCGCGGTATGGTCAAAGCCGATGTGGAAATGGCGCTTGCCGAAAGCTCCGACTTTGACGATTTTGTCGGCAAGCTGCAAAAGATGGGCTATGAGGTCAAGTACGGTCCCCGCGTCAAGCACATGGCAGTTCGGCACCAAGACAGCAAAAGGTTTGTGCGGCTGGACGGTGTTGCGCCGCAGTTTTCCGAGGCGGAATTGAGAGCGTTTTTCACGCAACTGAAAAAACTTCCGCCAGAAATGCAGCAGGAATATCAGGCAGAAAACCAGCCTGTGCAGCAAAGCTGGCAGAAAGAACCGGAACTTCCGGTCGTGCGCCGCGTGCGCTGCCGCAGCAGACTGAACCGTCCGTATAAAAAGGTAGGCGGCATTATGGCTTGCTACTACCATTACTGCGCCTTGCTGCGCAGAAACTACCGCGGCAGAAGTGGACGGCGCTGCTACTATCTGCTGCGCGAGGATTTCAGCAAATTCAACCGCTATCGGCGGCAATGCGATTTGCTGTGGGAGCAGAAAATCGAATCCACCGAGGAACTGCGGACCTACAAGGCAAGGCTGACCCACGAACTGGAGGTGCTTACCCAAAAACGCAAATACCTGTATAACCACAAGGAAGTCCTGACGCCGGATGTCCGCAACAGGCGGCTGGAGGAACTGTCTGCCCGGATGCGAACCGTGCGCAGGGAGCTGAACACCTGCACAGACATTGAAACCGATGCTGCCGCTTTGCTGCTGAAATGGCAGGAAGTGCGGCAGGCTGAAAAAGAAGAACGCGAGGTGAACGAAAATGAACAACGGCGGAGAAGCCGCTGACCAGATGGTGCGGGAAGCACTGCAATTTTCTGAGGTTGCTATCAAGCTGACAGCGCTGGGCTTTAAGAACTCGCTGGCGATTGCGCTTGCCTACGCCAAGGAAAACCCCAAGGTGCGCGGCAAGACAAGTCTTGACCGCCTACTGCGCGAGGGCAAGGAGATGAAGATCATCCCCTTGCAGACCAAGGATCTTGCTCAATTCAAGGCGTATGCCAAACAGTACGGTGTGCTGTTTGCGTCCATTAAGGACAAGGGCGCACAGGGCGAGAAAATCGACATTATGTTTAAGGCAGAAGATGTATCCAAGCTCAACCGCATTTATGAGCAGCTTGGATATACCGTACCCAAGAAGATTTCGGCTGACCGAAAAAACGCAGAAACCCGCCGCCAGACGCCCGATCCGATGCTGACGCGCGGGAAGACGATGGAGGATATTGACCCCCGCCCCTCGTTCAAGACGGTGGCGGCACAGCTGCGCAAGGCAGCAGCCCGCAGTGCGGAACGCGCGGTCAATGCGACCCGAAAGGAGGAACGCTAAATGTATGAGCGTATGAACATTGAGGATTGGAAAGCCAAAAAGAAGAACGACCGCGATGCCGTGCTGGCCGACCAAAAGCAGGCGTTGCAGGAGGTTTTGCAGGACGGCACGCATCTGACCGCCTACCTGCTGGGGCGCGGCAGGCTGGGCAGCGGGATCACCTCCGGCAATGCCGCACTGGTGTTGAAAGCCTGCCCGCAGGCGACTGCCGTGATGTCCTTTGACGGATGGAACCAATTTGGGCGCAGGGTCAGCAAGGGTGCCGTTGGCATTTCGCAGTTGGTGCGGTCCGGCGGCTATTTTACGGTGGGCAAGGTGTATGACCGTTCCGCGACCTACGGCAACAAGCCATGCCCGACGGTAGAGCTGCAGGGCGACCAGCTTGGCAAAGCCATTCCTGTATTGTCCGCCTTGTCACCGGTAGATGTACAGTTTGATGATAAGCAACCCACCGGTTTTCTTGCTGACGAAAATCTTATTCTCTATCCAAGTGGTGCAAGTGATGAAGAAGTCCTTGCGCGTCTGCCCGCGGATATTGTTCTTGCCACGGCAGCGCAGTGCTATGCAGAGGTCGGTAATGAAGAATACCTGCACCAAATGGCGTTGGCTGTGTCTGTTGAAGTTTGTGGTCGGCTCGGCATTTCACCGCCCGCCGATGCCGCCGACAGGCTGAACGGCTTGCGGGCGCATATCCCTGCCGGGGAGGAGCGCCGCGCGTTGGAGGAGGTGCGCGAGATGGCCAAGGTGTTTGGCGATACCGTCTGCAAGGAATTGGACTTGCAGCGCCCGCGCAGTGATTTGCAGCGCGCAGAGGAACGCTGACCGCCATGCGCCCGAATAAGGATCGGCAGAACCTCTGGCTCTGGGCTGCCTTGCTGCTGCCGCTGCTCTGGCTGGCGGCAGGGTTGGCGCAAATCACCGAACAGGCGCACGGGCTGTCAGCTTTGGTGGCAGGGCTTACTGCGCTGCTGAATGACCCGCTGAGCCTGCGTTGGTGCAGCAGCACCCCGAAATTTCTGCTGGCGGTCTTGGTGCTCTACCCGCTGGGGATGTATTGCTATCTGCTCGATCAGGCGGACCGTCGCCCCGGCGAGGAACACGGCTCTGCCCATTGGGGCATTGCCAAAGAGTTGAACGAACGCTACCGCAACCGCAAGAACCCGTGGCAGGAAATCATTCTTTCCCAGAATATCCGCCTCAGCAATGATTCCTACCAACACCAGCGGAATCTGCACGTTGTTGTGATCGGCGGTTCCGGCAGCGGTAAGACCCGCTTCTTTGTAAAGCCGAATGCCCTGCAATGCAGCGGCTCCTACTTCTTTTTGGACCCCAAGGGGGAGCTGACCTATTCCCTCGGCGGTGCTATGGAGGAAAACGGCGTCACCGTAACGGTCATTGACTTTGTGCATTTCCGCGGACATTACAATCCGGTAGCGTACCTGAAAACCGATGAGGACGCTATGAAGCTGGCTTATGCGCTGGTGTTCAACACCAAAAAGAACCCGGCAGCCTCCGGCGGCGAAAACGAGTTCTGGGACAAGAGCGCTGTTATGTTTCTGGCATCGCTGATTTTGTATATCCTGTACGAATCCCCGCTGTATGAGCGCAACCTCAACACGATGATGGATATGATTCTGGAATGCAAGGTCAGTGAGGACAGCTATGACGAAAACCGTATGGATATTCTGTTCGGTGAACTGGAGCAGCGCGATCCGCATCACCCGGCTGTGCTGCAATACCGTTCGTTCAAGCTCGGCAGCGCGAAAACCCTGTCCAGCATTATGGTCACGGCGGTATCCAATCTGCATATGCTGCAATCGGCGGCGTTTGCCGAGATGATTGCCACCGATGAAATGTTTCTGCCGAAGTTGGGCGTGGAGAAACGCGCCATCTTCTGCGTCATCCCCGACAATGACGATACCTTTAACTTTATGGTTTCGATTCTGTACACCCAACTGTTTGACCAGCTGTTTCGCCTTGCGGATTCCACGCCGGAATTTCACGGCACACTGCCGGTTCATGTACGCCTGATGATGGACGAGTTCGCCAATGTCGCAACGCCGGAAAACTTTGTAAAGATTCTTGCCGTTGCGCGCAGCCGCAACATAAGCTGCGATATCATTCTGCAAAATATTTCCCAGATCAAAAGCAAATACAAGGACGACTGGGAAACGATCATCGGCAACTGCGACAGCCTTGTTTACCTTGGCGGCAACGATTACAGCACCTTTGAGTACATTTCAAAGTTGTTGGGCAAACAGACCATCCGCACCAAGGGGCAGAGCATCGGCAAGGGCAGCCACGGGTCGTCCAGCGACAGCTATCAGGTCACGGGGCGCGAGCTGATGACCCCGGACGAGGTGCGCCGCATGAAACGCAGCGACTGCCTTGTAATGATCAGCGGCGAGGCACCGGTAAGGGACAAGAAATACAACCTTTTTGACCACCCGAACCTGAAATACACACCCGACTACCGCAGTCCGCGGGGGCTGCTGCATCGGGCTGCAACCCCCATCCCCGCACCGGAGGGCTACACGATGCCTCCGGATTATATGGCGCAGGCCGGCACCGTATCGCTCGCTTATGTGGCGGAGCTGACCTGCCCCGAAATTACCGAAGATTTATATGATGAATTACAAGAATGGGAGGAATCTCTATTATGAAAATCAAAAAACCTGTATCTGCACCGGAAACTCAGCGCAAAATCAAGCGCAGCTACCTGACGGTTGCTACGGTTGCCGCCGCCGTAATCGTGATGGCTTTGCCTGTGTATGCGGACGACCCGCTGGCAACCATCAATGCACTGAGTGATTTTGTGTTCAGCGCCATTAAGGCGATTGGTGCCATTCTGCTGGGCTTCGGCATTGTGCAGATCGGTCTTGCCCTCAAAAGCCACGATGCCGGGCAGCGTGCGCAGGGCTTTATGACCTTTTTCGGAGGCGTTGTCATCTACTTTGCCAAGGATATTCTGGATATGATTCTGTAAGAAGAAGCACTACGCTCATTATACTTGATTATTTTCCCGGAAAATGCTATATTATATTGAGCAAGATTCCAATACTTTCAGTCAGTATAATGAGGTGATGAGTGTGGCATTGGTGACAAATGAGCAGGTAATTAAAGCCCTCCGAAATTACAATCCTTGGTGGAGAAATCCAAGCGCTGCGAAAGAAGAAGATCGACCACAGCATCGTGTTGCCTATCATGAAACACTGCGAATTATGCAGCATAAGACGATTCGGCGTTTTGCTGTTCTTTCCGGCGCACGTCGCGTAGGTAAAACGACCATTCTTTATCAAATCATCAATCACCTGATTGATAACGGTGTGAATCCGCGAAATATCTTTTATGCAACCTTTGATAACCCCGTACTGAAAATGGCGGGAGTTGATATGGTTTTATCTGCTTACGATTCCATGTACCCGGTAGAGGGTGTGCGCTATGTTTTCTTTGACGAAATTCAGTACACCGAAAATTGGGAACTCTGGATGAAAGTGATTTATGACAGTCGTAAAGACATTCGGCTGGCGGCCACAGGTTCGGCAAGCCCTATTATTGAGGATGCGTCAACCGATAGCGGAACAGGTCGTTGGACAGTCATTAAAATTCCCACGCTTTCCTTTTATGAATACTGCCAGCTTTTGCAGTTGGATGATATGCCGTTACTGCCGGACCACTTAAAAATCACAGATATACCTAAAATGGAAAATGCCGAGGTCGCGGATTTGATGGCGCGCTTTGAACCGTTAGTTAAGCATTTCAACCGCTATCTTACCATCGGCGGATTTCCGGAACTGGCGCTGTCCGATGATGATCTTTATGCGCAGCGTATGCTGCGTGAGGATGTTGTGGATAAGGTAATAAAGCGCGATGTGCTTACCTTGTTCAAAGTTCGCAGTCCACTGTTGATGGAAAAGCTATTCCTATACTTGTGCATGAATTCAACAGAAATCTTTAGTGCTACGACTGCGGCTAAAGAGTTAGATAATATATCCCCGAACACCATTGAATCCTATGTGGATGCCCTTGTAAAATCCAACTTGATTTATATGGCATATCCAATCGCTGTCGGAAGCAAGTCGGTTCTGAAAGGGCGGCCTAAGATTTATATAGCGGATGCCGCCATTCGCAATGCGGTTCTGATGGTAGACGACGTTCTGTCCGATGAGCGTGAGTTGGGGCTTTTAATTGAAACCACTGTATATAAGCATCTGGTATCGTTTTATCAAGGGACAGGCGCACAGCTTGGCTATTATCGAAAGGCAAAAGAAAATCAAAAAGAGGTCGATGCCGTAATTGAACTCCCGCAGCAAAAAATTCTGTGCGAAGTCAAATACAAAAACAATTCGCATATACCGCAGACGGATGGCATTGTAGAATTGTGCAATGATCCTAAAGCTGGCATTACAGATGCCTTTGTCATCACGAAGCAGCTGGAGGACTTTGGCGTGACGCGCCATGAAACTTCTCCTAAAATCTATCGAATTCCTGCTATTGCATTTTTGTACCTTATTGGCAAGGAAGAATCCGATGGAATGAGTGGCAGACTTTAAACCCTGCATTTTCCCATTGCACCCAACCGCATAATGTGTGATGGTGGAAAAAACACAGCGACCGTTTTGCTTTTCAGCAAGGCGGTCATTTCTTTTATCCGAAAGAAGGTGAAACCTTGAATCAAAACTGGATCGTAGAAAACCTGAACAATGCCTTTTCCACTTGGAACGGCAAATTAACAGAGCTTTGGGGGCTGGTGACTACCAGCCCCCAAACTTTTAAGGGTGGCGCAGTATGGGGCGTGATGCAAAGCCTGCACAATGCGATGATCGGCATAGGCTATGCGCTGATCGTGCTGTTCTTTGCCATATCGCTGTTCAAAAACACTGCCAACTTCCATGAACTCAAACGCCCGGAGGCTGCCGTGCATTACCTCATTCGCTTTGTGGCAGCCAAAACCTTGGTGGGATACGGCATGGACATCATGCTCAACATCTTTTCCGTCTGCAACGGCGTGGTCAGTGATATGGCTGCCGGTATGGGCGGCATCTCGCAGGCAATGGTCACACTTCCCGATGAGGTGCAGTCTGCCATTGAAAATGTCGGCTTCTTAGCCAGCATCCCTTTGTGGCTCGTCACGATTCTGGGCAGTCTGTTCATCACAGTGCTGTCGTTCGTGATGATCCTCACCGTGTACGGGCGGTTTTTTCGCCTGTATATGTACACGGCGCTGGCTCCCTTGCCGCTGGCGAGCTTTGCCGGGGAAAGCACACAGTCGGTCGGCATTTCCTTTATTAAGAGCTATGTCGGCGTCTGCTTGGAGGGTGCTGTCATCGTGCTGGCGTGTGTCATCTACGCCGCTTTTGTCAGCACGCCCACAGTTTCAGGCGGCGAGGCAACCACAATGGTGTGGAGTTATCTGACCGAAATTATCTTCAATATGCTTGTGCTGGTCGGGCTGATCAAAGGCTCTGACCGTATTATTCACGAAATGATGGGGTTGTAAAAGTATGCAGATACCGATCAATAAAGACATTCGGCGCTACCAAGAGGAAATCTTTATGGGGCTGACCCTGCGCCAGTTACTTTGTTCCGGCATCGCCATTGGGTTGGCGGTGCTGATTTATTTATGGGCAAAACCGCTGTTGGGGCAGGAAACCGCCAGCTGGCTGTGTATCCTTGCCGCGGCACCCATTGCCGCCGCGGGATTTTTAAGCTATGACGGGCTGCCGTTTGAAAAGTTTGTTATCATCGTGTTGGAAAGCACGATTCTGTGCAGCGGTTGGCGGGTATGGAAAACCGAACTGCACCCCAAACATAAGAGTAAAGGCAAGGTGAAGAAGATTGCGTTTAAGTGAGTATGCGTCCACCCAAAGAACCTACGGCAGCCGCAAGGTGCCGCGCAGTGTGCAGCAGAGCATCCCCATCGACCAAATTTACGAGGACGGGACATGGCGCTGCGGCAATGTGTACAGCCAGATGTGGTCCATGCCGGACATCAACTTTACAATGAGCGATGAGGACAATAAAGCAAAAATCCTTAACCTGCTCGGCAAGGTGTATATGGGTGTGCCTTCTGACTGCTGGCTAAAAATCTGCATTGTGAGCCAGCGTATGGACGAGAAGTCCTTCCGCGAAAATGTTTTGCTGCACCGCAACCTTGACGGCTTGGATAAGTGGCGTGTAGAACGCAACCGCCGAATCCGACAATGCGTCCAAGACGCGGGCAATGTGGTGCAGCACAAGTATCTGATTCTATCCACCAACAAACAGAATGTCACCGATGCCCGCAGCCGTCTGCGGCAGGTGCAGGGCAACCTTCTGGCGGAGCTTTCCAATCTGGGCTGTACAATCAAACCTATGACAAACAATGAACGATTGGAGGTGCTGCACAACTTTTTTCGCCGCGGCGAGGAAGGGCGCTTTCAGTTCAGCTTTGATGACTACGGAAAATTGGGCAACGATTTCCGCAACACGATTGCACCCGATGCGATGCGTTGTACCACCCAATATGCGAAGATTGACGACGGATTTGCCAAGGCGATGACGATTGCGCAGTATCCGCAGCAGCTGAGCGATAATTTTGTGGCGACGCTGCTCCAACAGGTGCCGTACATCGTTCTCAGCATTGATATTACGCCGGTAGAAACCGAGGATGCAATGCGGGAAATCGAGGCTTCTCAAATGAAGATTGACTCCGAAAAGTACCGTGCAAACCGACGCAACGTAGAAAATCTCGACTTTATGGCAACCATCTCCCCGCGCAACCAGCAGCAGGAAAAATACACCGCTGAAATCCGCAATGCCATCTGTGAGGGTGACCAACAGGTATTTATGGTGCTTTTGAGTGTGGCGTTCTTTGCCGACACGCCGGACGAATTGCGGCAGGAAACCGATGCACTGCAATCGGCAGCCGCCAACTTTAACTGCCGCTTTACCGAGATGCGCTTTCAGCAGGAAAACTGCTTTAACACAGCTATGCCCTATGGGCTGCGACGTGTGGAAAGCAGCCACATGATGCTGACCCGCAGCGTCACAGCGCTGGTGCCGTTTGTGGCGCAGGAGGTACAATCCCCGCAGGGTATCTTCTACGGCAGAAACGCAATTACCGGCAACCTGATCGTGGGCGACCGTACCAAGCTCATCAACGGCAATGCGATGGTGATTGCCACCTCCGGCAGCGGCAAATCCATGAGCGTGAAGATGGAAATTATAATGGAGTTTTTGCGCTGGCCGAACGCGCGGTTCATTCTGGTGGACCCGGAAAATGAATATGAGCTGCTGGTCAAGGCGCTGGGCGGCGAGGCGATCAAGGTGTCTGTGGACAGCCGGACATACTTTAATCCGCTGGATTATCATTACGACCCCAAGACCGATGTGCCGCCCGATGTTGCCAAAATTGAGTTTGTACTGTCGATGCTGGACAAGCTGATCGGCGAGAATGGGCATCTTCAGCCGGAGGACAGAAGCCTGATTGCTGCCAGCCTCAAAAACATTTATAAACCGCTGATTGCCTCTGGCTACACAGCGCCCTGCCCGACGCTCGGTGATTTGTATCGGGATTTGAACAAATCCAACCTGCGCCGTGCAAAGCAGCTGGCGTTGATGCTGGATGTATTCGCCAACGGCAGCTTGCAGGCGTTTTCCCACACCACCAATGTGGATATGAACAACCGCCTGATTTGCTTTAATATCCAAAGCCTGGGCGACCAGCTCCGCCCGATTGCCATGATGTCCCTGCTGGAGTTCATCAATATGCAGGTGATGACCAACCGCCGCAAGGACGCCACGGCGGCAACATGGATCTACTTTGATGAGATTCATGTGCTGTTAAAGGACCCGATGAGTTCCAATTTCCTGTATTCCTCTTGGAAAAGATTCCGAAAGTACAATGCCTACGCCACCGGCATCTCGCAGGATATTCAGGACTATCTGGATAACCCCGTGGCGTATGCGCTGCTTTCCAACAGCGAGTTTGTCATTATGCTGCGGCAATCGAAAAGTCTGGAAGCCTTGGAACGCCTGTACGGGCTGTCCAAGCCGCAGCTGGAATTTCTGCGCAACGCCAGCGAGGGACACGGCATCATCAAGATGGGCAACAGCATGATACCGTTCTCCAATCTGGAACCCAAGGATACGGCGGTGTATAAGCTCATCACGACCAAACCGGGTGAGGCAACCGCAGAGGAATGATACAATCACCCATAATACGCGGATCACCATTCATTTGCGTTCTGCGCATCGGCAACACAGATATTGTAATGCGGACAAACCATGCAGCAGGAATAAGCATTCCGGTGTATAAAAAATAGCGCCCACTTTTCGGTGAGCGCTATTTTTATAATACTGCGAATTGGATTTGAAACTAGGGTTTCACTCTGTCGGATGCAGGCATCATTCATCTGCTGAAACGAGCTTTACCACTATTCATTTTCGGGGGGGGGGTAACACGGAAACGTTTTACTGTCTGTTCCAGTGCGCGGATGTCCACAGGTTTGGACAGGTGTTCATCCATGCCGGCCTCCTTGCTCTTTTGCATATCCTCAAGGAAAGCATTGGCGGTCATGGCAAGGATGGGGATGGTTTTACCCAGCGGGTTTTCGCCGCTGCGGATGCGGCGGGTGGCTTCCAAGCCGTCCATTATTGGCATCTGCACATCCATCAGGATTATGTCATAATCACCGGGCTTTACACCGGCAAAGGTATCCACAATCTCCTGACCGTCGGAGCAGATGGTGCAGCTTGCACCACTGGCTTCCAGCAGCATCTGCAAAATCTCGGCGTTGATGGCGTTGTCCTCGGCGCAGAGGAACTTCATGCCGGACAGAGGAGAAGCGATTTCTCCTTCCTCCGGGAGCATCTGTGCCTCTTGCACCGTATCAGCTTCGGTATCAATGGGAAATTCCAGCACCACCTCAAAGCGGGTGCCCTTATCGGTGGCGCTTTCCACGCTGATGGAACCACCCATCAGGTCTACGACGCTCTTGGTAATAGCCATACCAAGACCCGTGCCCTGCACCTTGTTGGTGCCGGATTTTTCCTCTCGGGTAAAGGGTTCAAAAAGGGTCTTTTGATAGTCCTCACTCATGCCGATGCCGTCATCCTGCACCACAAAGCGGTATCGGGCGTAATGTTCGTTCCGGGGCAGCTCGTCCAACTCCAACCGGATGTGACCGCCTGTGGGTGTATACTTGACCGCGTTGGAGAGGATGTTCATCAGTACCTGTTTCAGACGGTTGGGGTCGGCCAGCACGTTTTCGTGCTGCAGATGGCTCTCCACCGTAAAGGTCTGGCTGCGCTGACCTGCCTGTTGGCGGATGATGCTGTCCAGCTGGCTGATCTGCTTGGGAAGGTTCATTTTTTCCACATTCAGGGTGGTCTTGCCGCTCTCGATGCGGCTCATATCCAGAATGTCGTTGATGATGCCCAGCAGCAGCTGACCGGAGCTTTCCAGCTTACCCAGATGCTCGGCCAACTTTTCCGGCTGATGCAGCTCGTTTTTCATCAGGATGGTAATGCCGATGATGGCGTTCATGGGGGTGCGGATGTCGTGGCTCATGTTGGAGAGGAAGTCCGTCTTAGCCTTGCTGGCGCGCTCGGCAGTCTGTAACGCATCGGCGGCAATGACCTGCGCCTTCCGCATTTCATCGTTTGCCTTCGTCAGCTGGATGTTATATTGTTCCAGACGGAGGTTTGCTTCTTTTTCGACCCGCAGCTCTCGCTGCTGTTTTTCCCGCAGGAAGAACCAGCCAACGGAAATTGCTGTGATCGAAAGCACCACGGCAAATCCTATGATGATGCCCATGACGATGTTGACCAGCTTCTGCGTGTTCACGGCCACATATTCTGCCGGAACAAGGAACGCCAGTGTCCACTGGGCGTTTTCCATCTGCTTCAGGGCGTAGAAATACTCGGTTCCGTCCAGTACGGCGTTGGAATAGCAGGAGCCTGTGCGGGCAAGCTGCTCCTTTGCTTCCGCAAAGGAAGAACCGTGCAGATAGGACATCTGGGAGAGCACGGTGTATACGTTATGCCCCTTCAGCAGTTCGGTATCATTGGCATTGAACAGCTTGAAACCGTTGTTGTCCAGTACATAGACGCTGTTGTTATTTTCGTAGGCATCGTAGCGGAAATAATCGTTCAGCTGGGTCATGCTCTGCGAAATACCAAAGTAGCGCAGGGTGATCTCTTTTTCTCCGCTTTGCAGTGTGATGGGGGTGGCAAGCTGTTCCAGAAACACCATCCGGGAATCGTTCACGGTCAGCGAGTTGGAAACGTAGCTGACCCGCTGCGGAGAGTCTGCCAGATAGTCCATTTCTCGCAGCAACCCCATGCTGCCATGCTCGGTATAATAACGTCCGGACGCATCCACGGCTACCAGCTCAGTCTGTTTTTCAGGGTAATTGGAAAGCTCCGACAGCTTATTCAGATAGCGATAGAGATCGGTATCGGTTTCCAGCGGGGTGTTGTACAAATAATTGCACTGCACATCCACATCGCTCCAGTGGGTGTCGATCACATCATCCAGACTGCGGAACATCTGGTGGGTGACCTCCTCCATCTGGCTCAGCCGCTCATGATAGACAAGGTTCCGGATGTAGGTCTGGCTCACGATAAGAAGGGTCAGGATGATTGCAAGGCTGACAACGCCGATGCCCCAAAGCAGATGTTTGTATTTTTTCTTGTTCACATCCAGTATCTCCTGTCCGTTCTATTCAGCTCCATGCGGTATCTGCCCGGCTGATGGAGGTGTATGCGCCAAAGAAAGCTTTTGCGGCATCCATACCCACCACGCCGCTGTCCACGACGTCAGCCTCGGCGGCCAACTGGTCGCTCACACCGCAGATGGCAACCTGATACGTCTTGTCCGCCTCCGGCTGCACCGGGCTTGCCATCACATAGGGGTAGCCCTTGCCGTTGCCGTAGGCATCGTAACCAGAAGCCAGCAGGTCGTTGATCTGCTGCCCGGTCAGGGTGACGGTCTGGATAGTGCGGTTCCAGCCGGTGGGCAGGATGGCCGAAAGGTCGTAATCCGTAATGCCCTTGGCGTACAGCTTGGCGGCTACGCCGTGGTGGTTCTGCTCGGTGGGGTTGCCGGGGATCCATGTGCTCAGCGAGACCAGCGCAAGGTCGCTGCCGGTGGCCTGTGCAAAGCAGCGGCCTACCAGCATGGCGCAGTCCTGCTGCGAAAGCTCCTCCGTAACGGTAGTGATGACATCCGGGGTGTTGTTCACCACACTGTCCTGATCCTCGTCCAGCTGACGGATGACATCCTCCATAGTAGCATTGCCCTTGATGAAGTCCAGCATTTTAAGGCCGGTGGTCACGATGGTGTTTTCCCAGCCGGAGTAGATAAAGGGCGCGGTATTGCCCGCGTTCAGGACATCGGCAACATCGGCGTAGTAGGTGTCATCTGCCTTTGCATCCTTGAAAGGCAGAAGGCTGCATTTCAGCGTCTTTGCGGGAATCAAGGCACTGGAGCCTTCAACGGTGGAAAGCACGCGCATCACCTTGAGCGCATCCTCCAGCTTCTGGGGGTTCTGCTCCAGCTTTTTGTTCAGACCGTAGAAACGGTTCACCTTCAGCACAAAAACGTTCTGGGTGCCGTCCTCTGACAGATAGGGCATCAACCCGAATTTATCGGCATTGTCATCCGATTCCACGATGCCGTTGGTGCCGCCTATCAAAAACAGGGTGTTGCCCTCGGTCATTCTCTGCCGGGTCACATTGTCATCAAGGGCATCGCCGGAGTCGTTCAGCATCCCGATGTCCTTCCACTTCTGGACATACGCCATCGCCTGCATCATGCCGGGGGTATTGCTGACATTCGCCTCGCCGGACAGATAATCCTTCTGCCACAGCTTACCGTCCAGTGTGCCGAGAAAATCGGCGTCTGCAATGTTGCACAGATACTGGAAACCATAGCCGGGGTACTGGATCTGCGGCAGGCAGAGATCGACCCCGGCTTCCTTTGCCTCAGCAGCCAGTGCTTCCAGCTCAGCGAAAGAATTGGGCAGCTCCCAGCCGTGTTCCCGCAGCAGGGTCTTATTGTAGGTAATGCCGTAGCAGTTGTAGGAAGAGGGCAGCAGATAGATCGCGCCGTTATCGGATACTTCCTGCAGGCGGGATTCTACATAGTTGTCGGTAAAATCGTAACCGGAAAGGTCCAGCAGCTTGTCGGACACATGGTAGGTCATGGGATCATAGACTGTAAGGGTGCAAATATCCGGCAGGTCGTTCGCCTCAAACATATTCTGCAGGCAGGTGGTGGTGTTATCGCCGCTGTACGGCACGATCTCGATGTTCACTTCCGGGTAAACGCTGTGTACCTGCTCAATAAAGGCTTCTTCCTCCATATAGGGTGCCATAAAGGTGATGACTTCGTGCGTATCGTCTTTTTTAACTGTTTCGGTCTTGCCGCCGCAGGCGGTCAGTGCTGCCGTAGCTGCCAGCAAACCGACAACCTGCAAAAAAGAGCAGCGAGAGATTTTTTTCATCATACAATAGTACCTGCCTCACATTTTCGGAAGACAGTACTGCGCAAGTGCTTTAACGCAGCGCTGCCTTAGCTATTCTTACACGCCCCATAGGAACTCCTGCGCTTGCGACCTGTCCGCAAAGGGGTTTGCGCCGAGTTACCATAAAAATGACGATATTATTATACTATTGCGGCAAAAGTGTTTCAAGCTGTTTTTGAAGTTTTTTACATGAAGTAACAATTTTTATCAGATTTTGCCATTTGCGGGGCGTAAAATGCAAAACGACCTGTCGCCCTGATTTTTCCGCACTCCTATTGCCCAAAAAACTAATCTATGCTATAATTTAAATTTAGCGACTGTAAAAATATCACACAATATTTATAAAATCTTATCCAAAATACAGTGGGGTGTTCCATGATTTTCCGTTTTTTACGTTCTGCTGCGGCTGCGTGCATTTCCCGGGCAAAGCGCGGGGGGCTTTGCCTTGCGCTGGCGGCGGCGCTGGCGGCGGGGTTGTGCGCCTGCGCGGGGCAAAATAACGCGCTGCCCGCCAATGCGCCCACCGTCACTATCGGTATGGACCCGTTTGAGCCGTACTGCTATCTGGACAGCAACGGGCAATATGCCGGCATCGACGTTGAGCTGGCAACCGAGGCGTTCTCCCGCTTGGGGTACAAGGTCGAATTTCAGGAAATCAACTGGCCCGACAAGGACAGCCTGCTGCAGGACGGCACCGTGGACTGCCTTTGGGCGTGCTTCAGCATGAACGGGCGCGCCGACCAATACCAGTGGTCGGGTCCGTATATGTACAGCCGTCAGGTCGTAGCGGTGCGCGCCGACAGCAACATCCACGACTTGGCGGACTTGGCGGGCAAGCGCATCGGCGTGCAGGCCACCACCAAGGGCGAGGGGCTGTTTTTGGGCAAGATCCCCTCCGACTTGCCGGCGGCGGGGCAGGTCAGCAGCTTTGCCACGACCGAGGATATGTTCGCCGCGCTGCGCAAGGGCTATGTGGACGCGGTCTGCGGGCATGAGGCGCTGCTCGCCGGGTGGATCGACACCGAAACCATTGCGTACCGCCTGCTGGACGAAAGCCCCATGAAAAGCGAGCTGGGCGTTGCCTTTGCCAAAGGCACCCACGCCGAGCTTTCCGCCGCGCTGACCCAGACGCTGGAGCAGATGCAGTACGAAGGCACCACGGGGCGCATTCTGGAAAAATACGGCGTAGACGCACAAAAAGCGATGGGAGGGGATGAAAATGCCTAAAGACGCACGCAGCAGAAGAAACCGTCTGTTCCTGCTGGCACTGGTTGTGGTGGGCATCGGCGTTTTTGTCCTTTTTACCAACATAGACCGCGCCATGCTGCGCCAAACCCTGGACGAAACCTATACCTATGTGGAAACGCGCCTGCATGTGTACGAGGTGGACGCCGCCAACGACCGCGTCAAAAGCCTGACCCGCCTGCAGGACAAGGCCGCCGCCCTGCGCGATGAAATGACGATAAAAGGCGATTTTACCCCCAGCGACCTCAACGCCTTTGCCGACACCCAGCGGCTGACCGGCGTGCTGGTGCTGGACGGCGAGCTGCAGCTGGAAATGCAAAGCACGCGGGACGGCAACGCCATGCAGCTGTGGAAGCAGCAGCTGCAAAGCGACTATGTCCGCGATATTCTGGACTGCCCCCAAAAATCCTACGCCGCCAACATCGAGCAGGACGGCAAGCTTTACGATTTTGCCGCCCTTGCGCGCACCGATGCACCGGGACTTTTGATCGCCTATGTGAAGAAAAGCAGCGAGGATGTCGGCGATCTGACGGTGGGCTACCTGCTGGATCATTTCCCGCTGGAGGATGGCGGCGTTGCCACCATTTGTCAGGATGACCGCGTGCTGACCAGCAACAGCACGGCGCAGCTCAACCGCACAAGCGAGGAATGCCGGCAGCTGTACAACGACAAGCAAACCCGTGTGTCCGGCGGCATTGTCGAGCTGCACAGCAACCGCGGCGTCTGGTACGGCAGCCGCAGAAATATCAGCAAGTACGAGGTGTTTGTCTTTTTCCCGGCGGGAAAGGTATTTTTGACGCGCAACATCATCTGCGTGTCCTACCTCGCGCTTTCCGTGATGATCTTTTTGATGGTGCTGCTGCTGCAAAGCCGCGCCGACAATGACGCCTTAAAGGAAACCCAAAAGCGTATGGGCATCATCACGGCGCTGGGTACGGCGTATAAATCCATCGTGCTGCTGGATCTGAAAAAAAACACCGCCGAAACCCTCAAGGACACCTTCGCCGAGAAGCAATATAAGCGCATCCGCCCCATGCAGCGCGAGGAGATGCTGCGGTGCACGCAGGCCATCGTTGCCGAGCCGTACCGCGCGGAATATCTGGAATTTATGGACGCGACCACCATGACGGCACGCTTGAAGAAGCATACCTCGCTGGTGTTCACCGGGCGCACCGTCAACGATCTGTGGTTTACCACGCTGCTGATCCCCCAGCGCACCGACGATGACGGCAGCGTCACGGCGGTGCTGGTTGCCACCCGCGATACCACCGCCGAAAAGCAGACCGAGCAAAAGCAGCAGGACGCCCTGCGCAGCGCACTGGCGGCGGCGGAACACGCCAACAAGGCAAAAACCGTATTTTTGAACAGTATGTCGCACGACATCCGTACCCCGATGAACGCCATTCTCGGCTTTACGGCGCTGGCAAGCACCCATCTGGACAACGCCGAGCTGGTCAAGGATTACCTGCAAAAAATCAGCGTGTCGGGGCAGCATCTGCTCAGCCTGATCAACGATGTTTTGGATATGAGCCGCATTGAAAGCGGCACCATCAAGCTGGACAATGCCCCCGTGCATCTGCCCGATGTGCTGCACGACCTGCGCACCATCATACAGGGCAATATCAGCGCCAAGCAGCTGGATCTGTATGTAGATACGCAAGATATCCAGCACGAGGATATCATCACCGACAAGCTGCGCTTGAACCAGATTTTGCTGAACATCGTCGGCAATGCCGTAAAATTCACCCCGGCGGGCGGCACCATCAACATCCGCGTCATGGAAAAGCCCTGCCCGCGCAGCGGCTGCACCACCTATGTGTTCAGCGTCAAGGACAACGGCATCGGTATGTCGCAGGAGTTCCAGCAGCACGTCTTTGACTCCTTCGCGCGTGAGCAGACGGTGACCCGCAGCGGCATCCAAGGCACCGGGCTGGGGATGGCGATCACGAAAAACATCGTAGATATGATGGGCGGCACCATCACGCTCAAGAGCGAGCAGGGCAAGGGCAGCGAGTTTACCGTTACGCTGGACTGCAAAATCAGCAAAACGCAGACCAAGAGCCAGCCCATCCCCGAGCTGCGCGGCGCGCGCGCCCTGGTGGTGGATGACGACGCCCAGACCTGTATGAGCGTCAGCAAGATGCTGCGCCAGATCGAGATGACGGCGGACTGGACGACCTCCGGCAAGGAAGCGATCCTGCGCGCGCAGGAAGCCCACGAGCAGGGGTGCGATTTTAAGGTGTATATCATCGACTGGCTGATGCCCGATATGAACGGCATTGAAACGGTGCGCCGCATCCGCAAGTTCATCGACCCCGATACGCCCATCATTATTTTGACCGCCTACGACTGGTCAGACGTTGAGCAGGAGGCACGCGAGGCAGGCGTGACGGCGTTTGTTGGCAAGCCGCTGTTTATGTCGGAGCTGCGCGCCGTGCTGACCCACACCCAGACCGAGCCGCAGCCCATGCAGATGCCCCAGCACGCGGGCTATGCGGGCAAAAAGGTGCTGCTGGTCGAGGATAACGCCCTGAACTGCGAAATTGCCACCGCCATTCTGGAGCAGGCGGGGCTGCAGGTGGACAGCGTGGAGGACGGCACCGACGCCGTGGCGCGTATGAACACCGCCGACGACGATCAGTACGATTTGATTTTGATGGACATCCAGATGCCCCGGATGGACGGCTACACCGCCACGCGCAAGATCCGCGCCATGGACGACCCCCGCAAGGCGAACATCCCCATTGTGGCGATGACCGCTAACGCCTTTGACGAGGACCGCAAAAAAGCCTTTGCGGCGGGCATGAACGCGCACGTCGCCAAGCCCATTGATATGGCAGTTTTGTCCCACACGCTGGACGAAATTTTTGCAAAACAGGGGTAAGGGGACGCTGCCCGGTAGGGGCGGGGCATTGCCCCGCCCGCGACCATAGAGCCGACAATGCCCTGTCATTTCGGCTATCCTGAGCAAGGTGCGGATAATCATAAATTAACAAGACCTTCTCTGAAAACAATGAACCACAGAAGGCATTTCCTGCCTCGTTCGCATAAAGATTGCTAAATTTGCTTTAAATGTCAACGAATTTGCCGAAAAAGAAAGAGTGCTATCTCCTCGCCAAGAGCCGCCGCTGTGCGGCGGTTGCGCTCCGAAACGCGCCCTATATTACTGCCTGAAAAAGCCTTTTTCTACAAGCTGCCCGCTGTATCACCCGATACAGCGGTATTTTTATTGCCAAAAAAGGAGTTATAGCAATGTCTAACGAAAACAAAATCCGTATTCTGTATGTTCAGCCGAGCAAATATCCGGAAGAACGGCTTGCTGCAAATGAGCTGCATCCCCTTCAGCGGCTTGTCGGCGGGGAACGCCTTCGGGGCGCGGGGTTTCGAAAGCTCGAACGTGGTGTACGAGATCGGAAGAGCACACGTCTGAACTCCAGTCACCATGCTTAATCTCG
>OIUX01000123.1_pt1 | contig 25264 bp, 18 predicted proteins | sample 1587091 | NCBI WGS metagenome assembly OIUX01 (sample SAMN02675049, study PRJEB24791) | human gut metagenome, SKBSTL061 | isolation source: stool | host: Homo sapiens | place: USA
CGGGCCCCCGTCAATTCCTTTGAGTTTCACCGTTGCCGGCGTACTCCCCAGGTGGGATGCTTAACGCTTTCGCTTGGCCCCCGGCAGTGTGTCGCCGGGAGCGGGCATCCATCGTTTACCGTGCGGACTACCAGGGTATCTAATCCTGTTCGATACCCGCACCTTCGAGCCTCAACGTCAGTAGGGACGCGGCACGCTGCCTTCGCAATCGGGGTTCCTCGTGATATCTGAGCATTTCACCGCTACACCACGAATTCCGCGTGCCTCCAGCCCACTCAAGCCCGCCAGTTCGCGCAGCAGGGCCGCGGTTGGGCCGCGGCGTTTCACTGCACGCTTGACAGGCAGTCTGCGCTCCCTTTAAACCCAATAAATCCGGATAACACCCGGACCTTCCGTATTACCGCGGCTGCTGGCACGGAATTGGCCGGTCCTTGTTCGCGCGGTACCTGCAATGCGCGAGCACGTCGCGCACTTTATCCCCGCGCAAAAGGAGTTTACAACCCGTAGGGCCGTCGTCCTCCACGCTACTTGGCTGGTTCAGGCTCGCGCCCATTGACCAATATTCCTCACTGCTGCCTCCCGTAGGAGTTTGGGCCGTGTCTCAGTCCCAATGTGGGGGGCCTTCCTCTCAGAACCCCTACCGATCGGTGCCTTGGTGGGCCGTTACCCCGCCAACTAGCTAATCGGACGCATCCCCGTCCGCGGCCGGACGAGTCCTATACCCCACGAAGGATGCCCTGTGTGGGGACCACGGGGAATTAGTCCGGCTTTCACCGGGTTATGCCCCTGCCGCGGGAAGGTCGGATACGCGTTACTCACCCGTGCGCCGGTCGCCATCAGGGGTTGCGAGCAACCCCCATGCTGCCCCTCGACTTGCATGTGTTAAGCCTGTAGCTAGCGTTCATCCTGAGCCAGGATCAAACTCTCCATTGTAAAATATAATGTGCGCGCGGACACGCCAGAAGGCATGCCGCGCCACGGTTTTCCTGCCAAAAGAACGCACTCTCATCCGGTACAGTCCTGGGACCCGTGCGGGATGCGGGACGCGCGGATAGCGCGCGCCCGAAACCCTTACGGCATGTTCTATGTTCTCGTATTTCTCAACCGGGACACCAAGGCCGCCCGATAGGGACGGCGGCGCCCCGCCTTACACTGTACTGCTTCTCTGTCTCATTGAAACCTGCCAAAGAACTCCTTCCAATATGCCTGCGGACAACGGGCAAGCCCGTTTTTTCCGAAAGCGAGTGCAAAGGTAGCACTTTAATGCGGAACCGCAAAACTTTTGAGGGGGAAATCTCAAAAAAAAGATGTTTTTAACATTTCACGATTATAAAACGGGGAAGGAAACACAATAACACATTATATTATATATATCCCCTGGCACACAGAGAATGAGAAATCAACCACAAACACCACGCAGTTGTACTTCATGCCACGCACGGCATTTTCCGGCAACAACAACGCTATTGAAATTTTTAATTTTGGAAAAACCATCAAAATGCAGTGATTTTGTATCTTTTTTCTTATCTTTGCCGTGTCTTCCGTTCCTTTTCTTATTTTGATTAGCAAGAACAAGGTAAGCAAGAACCCACGGCACGACATACCATACAGGGAAAATCACACTACTAACAAACATATAATAACGCCAAATCAGAGTGTTGCGTAAATAAAGACAATGAAGATACTTCACACGAGCGACTGGCATTTAGGCCACACGCTTTACAACTATGACAGGACAGAAGAACAGGCCGACATGCTTCGCCAGATGACGGAAATCGTGGAAAGGCACAAGCCGGATGTGTTTTTACTTTCCGGCGACGTTTATCATACCCCACAGCCATCAGCGGCGGTACAGACCATGTTCACCGACGCCATGGTGAGAATACATGATGCGAACCCGGGAATGACCATCGTCGTGACCGCCGGCAACCACGACAGCGGAACGAGGCACGAAATATTCCGCACCCCATGGAAAGCTCTGAAATTGCACGCCATCGGCAACCTTTCGAAGGACAACATCGGGGAACACATCATAGAAATACCAGGCAAAGGATATGTTGTGGCGGTTCCCTACGCCTTCGAAAGGAATATTCCCGAAGGATTCTTCCAGACGCTGCTTGACGCAGTCGCGGAGAGAAACGCGGAAAACCTTCCCGTCGTTATGACGGCCCACACCACGCTAAGGGGGTGCGACTTCACCGGCCACGACAAAGCCTCGGAATACTCCGTCGGCGGCATCGACTCGGTTGACATCCAACAGATGGGCGAAGGCTATGACTATCTGGCTCTCGGGCATATCCATCACGCGCAGTTCGTGCATACAGGCAAGCGCAACGTGAGGTATTGCGGGACACCCATCGCCGTAAGCTTTGATGAGAAATACGACCACTCGGTAAGTATAGTGGATATTGCGGGACACGGCGAAAAGCCAGATGTCACGGAAATCAGTATTACGAACATCCACCCGCTCGTGACACTCCCCACACAGGGGTTTGCATCGTGGGAAGAGGCAAAGAAACTACTTAGCAACTACCCGGATGACATTCCCGCATACATACGCCTGAACGTGGAAGTTGATGATTTCCTGCCGGTGGAGGCCAACGCCGAAGCCGACAGCCTGACAACAACAAAACGATGCCGATTCTGCCACATAAACTCCAAGCGAAAGTCTGAGGGGAAAGACTGTGAGGGAACGCTGACCGTACAGGAGTTCCGCCACGAGGAGCCAATCGAAATTGCAAGGCGCTATGCAGGCGACATTGGCATCGCTTTCGACGAGGATATGGCAGAACTATTCAACGAAACACTCAAATTGCTTGACGAGGATACACGCAACGACTGAAAAAGACGGAGGGAAAAGCATGAAAATACAACAACTCAAGATACACAACATAGCATCAATCGAGGATGCCTTTATCGATTTCGAAGCAGAGCCACTGGCAGGCAGCGGGGTGTTCCTGATAACAGGAAAGACGGGGGCAGGCAAATCGACAATCCTCGACGCCATCTGCCTGGCGCTCTACGCCAACACTCCAAGGCTTGCCAGCAGCCAGATGCAAGGCAACACCACGGATGCCGAGCAGCAAGTCAAGATAAAAGACCCACGACAACTTATGCGCAGGAATACCGGCGAGGCGTTTGTCTCACTCACCTTCACCGGCAGCAATGGCGTTCACTATGAGGCGACATGGACCGTTTGGCGTGCCGGGAAGAAGCCAACGGGAAAATTACAATCAAAGAACTGGCAGTTGAGAGACCTCGGCTCTGACCGAACCATCACAAAGGACGGCGAGATAAGGTTGGAAATAAAAGCCGCCGTTGGCCTCGACTTCAACCAGTTCTGCCGCACCACGATGCTTGCACAGGGCGAGTTCACACGCTTCCTGAACAGCGAAGACTCTGACAAGGCCGCTATTCTTGAGAAAATCACCGGCGTTGACATATATTCAAGGATTGGAGCAAAAGTGTATGAAATCACCCGAAACAAGGAGGAGGATTTGATACAAGCCCGACAAAAGGTGGATGACACGCACACCCTTTCAGAGGAGGAGGTCGCGGAAAGACAGAAAACGCTGGAGGAATTGGCCACACAGTTGAAAGAGGCCAAAGAACTTAGTGGAAAGGAAACCGCAAAACGCGACTGGCTCAGGGCTGACGGCGAATATGACAAGGAAATCGCAGACGCCAAGGAAGCACTGAAGACAGCCAAGGGCGTTATTGACAGTGAGGACTTCAAGAAAAAGGAACAGACCGTCAACGACTGGAAAGCCTCCGCCGACGCACGCCGCCAGATGAGGGAGACCGAGCGGGCGACAAAAATAATGGAAACGCAGGAGCGAGAACTTGAACGCCAGAAAAGCGAATACGCGAAACTGTTAGGCGGACTGGAGTTTGCCGGGAACAAGATAAGAAAGACAGAATCGGAGATAAAGGAAATCAACTCACAGCTCGAAAGCGAAGCGGAAAAGGCCGGCACTTATGCCAACGCGCAGACCATCGCGGGACACCTGAACGCAATTCGCGACGGCCGCAGCTCTATAAGGAAGAACAAGAGAATAATATCCCTCGAGGAAAAAATGATTGCCGACAAACTTAATCCCGCACTGAACATTGCGAAGGATAAAGAAAGCAAGGCAAAGGAGGCTTTCGGAGAAAAAGAGAGAGAAGTTAAAGCGCATGAAAAGGCGGCAGAAAAATCAAATCTCACGGAGTTGCGCAGAAAGCGTGACACGGCAAAGGATGCGCTTGGCAAAATAAAGACAGCCAGGGAACGCATGGAAACACTCGCCGCCGCGAGATCCGACAGGGATAAAAGACACAGGGAAATCACCGGACGGCTCGCCGCAATAGAAGAAAAAAAGAAGGCGGCCAAAGGAATCGACGGGCCGCTACATGACGCAAAGACACGGATGGACGCAAAGAAAGAAGAACTCGACAAACAAAGCGACACCATTGACAAGTTTGCAAAAGCACTCCGCGCGCGACTTAAAGCCGGCGACATCTGCCCTGTCTGCCGGCAAAAAATAGAAAGCGAGACACCTCACGAGGACGTGCTGGCAGACCTTGTTTCCGGGCTGAGGAACGCATACGCGGAGGCAGAGAAGAAGTACAGCCGCCTGCTTGACGAAAAGAACAAGGTTGACGCGGAAATCAAATCGGACACGTCAAATTACGAGCGCGACCTCAAAGCATACAATGAGGACAGGTCTGTGGCGAACGCCGAGCAGAGAGCCATTGCCGCCTGCAAGGAGTGTGGCGTAATGGAGACCAACGACACCACCCTGCCCACACTTGACACATTGGAAAACGAAACAGCAAACACAATCGAGGCGCTTGATGCCATAATCAAGGAAGGAGAGGCAAAGGAAGCGGAGGCAAGGAGACTCCGCAATGAACTGGACAAGATGCGGAAGGAGACAGAGGCACTGACCAGAAACGTCCGGACGGCAGAGAAGGCCGTCAACGATAGCAACGCGCGCATATACACCGCCAGGGAACTCGTAAAGTCAAAGCAAAAGGAGGTGACGGTGGCAGAACAAAGCGCAAAGGCACTGATAACGTCTGATGACTGGGCAATCGACTGGAACACATCGCCCGGAGAATTTGCCGAAGCGCTCACCGTCGCCGCGAGGAAACACGACGGCAACACGAGGAGAAAACAAGTGCTGGCAGGCACGCTGGATGCCGCAAGAGCCAACGTGGAAAGTATCGCAAGCATAGTGCGCGCAATAACCGAGGCAATGCCTGAATGGAAAGACACCACCCCGGCAATGGTCATGGAAATGGAAGACATGCCCGGCAAGGCGAACGAAATAAACACTGCCGTCGCCGCCGCACTGACAAAAGAAAGAAGTGCCAAGGAGACATCGGACTACAACAAGGCGAGACTGGACGAGTTCCTTTCCGGGCATGGCGGCATCAGCCTTGAACGGCTTTACCAACTCGACAAATATACGGCTGGGGACATAGCGGCAGAGGAGACCCGGGTCAAAGGCGCCCGCGACGCCGTGCTGACAAAGACGACCCTGCTTGAAAACGCCGAAAAGCAGCAAAGCGCACACAAAAAGGAAAAACCGGAAATGCAAGAGGGTGACACGCAGGAAGCGCTTGCCGCAAGGATAGAAGGCATCGACAGGCTGCTGACCGGAATAAACGAGAGTAAAGGAGCAATCAACCAGGAGTTGAAAGCCGACGGCGAGAACAAGAAAAGGGTCGGGGCGTTGATGGAGGAAGTCGGCAGGAAAAGGGAGATATACCAGAAGTGGTCGCGCATGAACCAGTTCATCGGTGACGCCACCGGCAGCAAATTCCGCAAGGTAGCGCAGAGCTACGTGCTCAGCAGCCTGATACATTCTGCCAACGGTTACATGAAGACACTGACCGACCGCTACACGCTGAAAGTGACACCCGGCACATTCGTCATATCCATGGAAGACGCCTACCAGGGATTTGCCTCACGCGCGGCGAGCACCATCTCGGGCGGCGAGAGTTTCCTCGTTTCCCTGGCACTGGCGCTGGCACTCAGCGACATCGGCGACACGCTATCCGTTGACATGCTGTTCATCGACGAGGGCTTTGGCACGCTCAGCGGAGAGCCGTTGCACAACGCCATAAACACGCTGCGCTCGCTCCACACCAAGTCAGGACGGCACGTCGGGATAATTTCGCATGTTGAGGAGCTGCGGGAACGCATACCAGTACAAATACAGGTGGAACAGGAGGGCAACAGTTCAAGCAGCAAGGTAAGTATTGTCTCCTGGAACGGCGAATGATCCGAAACAGGCATCTGAAGCCCTGAGTGTTGTTGGCTGCCCGGGCAGGCCAGTTGTCGTGCTTTTGCAGGCACGGCGGGCATCGTCAAGAAAAAACGGCGGGCAGTATGCCGTCAGGCAGGTGCTGTCAGCCGCTTTCCCAACAAGACAAAGGGAGGCGCCGCGGTCCGGTGCCTCCCTGCCATTTTTGCAAACCGTTTCCTACGGCTTATTTCTTGAGCAGTTTCTTCTCGAGATGCTTCAGCATATCGACAGTCATGCTGCTGAGGTCGTATTCCGGACACCAGTCCCACTCCTTGCGTGCGCACGAGTCGTCGAGCTTGTCAGGCCAGCTGTCGGCGATGCTCTGCTTCAGCGGGTCCACCTTGTACACCATCTCGAAGTCAGGCTTGTGCTTCTTTATCTCCGCGAAGATTGTCTCCGGGTCGAAACTCATTGCCGTAACGTTGAATCCGTTGTGGTGAACGAGCCGCGACGGGTCTGCCTCCATGATGTTGATGGCTGCGCGCAGGGCGTCCGGCATATACATCATGTCCATCATCGTGCCCTTCCCTATCGGGCAGACGAACTTCTCGCCGCGCACTGCCGAATAGTAAATGTCAACGGCATAGTCTGTCGTGCCGCCTCCTGGAGGCGTGACATACGAGATGAGCCCTGGGAAGCGCACCGAGCGGGTGTCCGTTCCGTATTTCTTCTGGTAGTAGTCGCTGAGCAGCTCCGTCGTCACCTTCGAGACGCCGTAAATCGTCTGCGGGCGCTGCACGGTGTCCTGCGGAGTGTTTACGTGCGGCGTAGTGAGTCCGAACGAGCCGATGGAGCTCGGCGTGAACACCGCGCAGTTGTTCTCGCGCGCCACCTCGAGGATGTTCCACAGGCCGTCGATGCCAATCTTCCATGCCAGCTTCGGCTTCGACTCCGCCACCACCGACAGCAGAGCCGCAAGGTTGTAGATGGCGTCGATGCCGTGCTTCTTCACCACCTCGGCAATCATCGCCCCGTCTGTCACGTCCGCGATTTCAGACGGTCCGCCCTCTTTCAGCTCGCCCGTTGGCTCTGCCCCGGTTATGTAACCGGCCACTACGTTGTCGTTGCCATACTGCCTGCGCAGTTCGCGTGTAAGTTCCGAGCCTATCTGCCCCGTTGAACCAATAACAAGTATTTTCTTCATTCTTAAATATGATAATGTATTTAATAGTATAGACTTTCGCAGTGCAAAATAACCAAAAAAAAACGACATAACACCATTTTACACCTTAAAAGTGCACAATTTTTTATTCGTTGGCGTTTTTTTCACGTTTAAAGGGCGTTTTCTCATTTTTTTTGAGTTACTTTGCGGTTTGAAATCGGACATACTCCGTCAAAGGATGAAATTATTAACCCTAATTACTAACCATAATTCAAAAGTCTATGTACGGAAAAATGAAAGACCATCTCAGACAGACATTGTCAGAGATCCGGGAAGCAGGGCTCTACAAGGAGGAACGCCTCATTGAGAGCCCGCAGAGGGCGGCCATAGAAGTGAACGGCAAGGAAGTGCTCAACTTCTGCGCCAACAACTATCTTGGCCTGTCTGACCACCCACGTCTTATCGAGGCATCGAAAAAGATGATGGAACGTCGTGGTTTCGGTATGTCTTCTGTCCGCTTCATCTGCGGGACACAGGACATACACAAGGAACTCGAGGCAGCCATAACCGACTACTTCAAGACAGAGGACACCATCCTCTACGCAGCCTGCTTCGATGCAAACGGCGGCGTGTTCGAACCACTGTTCACAGACGAGGACGCCATCATCAGCGACTCGCTCAACCACGCCTCCATCATCGACGGCGTGCGTCTATGCAAGGCAAAGCGTTACCGCTATGCCAACGCAGACATGGAACAACTGGAGGAATGCCTCAAGCAGGCACAGGCACAGCGTTTCCGCATCATCGTCACCGACGGAGTGTTCTCAATGGACGGCAACGTCGCACCTGTCGACAAGATATGCGACCTCGCCGAGAAGTATGACGCGCTCGTGATGGTTGACGAGAGCCACTCGGCAGGAGTGGTGGGCAAGACCGGCCACGGCGTGAGCGAGTACTTCAACACCTACGGCCGCGTTGACATCTACACCGGCACGCTGGGCAAGGCATTCGGCGGCGCGCTCGGAGGGTTCACCACCGGCCGCAAGGAAATCATCGAACTCCTGCGCCAGCGCTCGCGCCCATACCTGTTCTCGAACTCACTCGCGCCGAGCATCATCGGAGCATCGCTCGAGGTGTTCCGTATGCTCCGGGAGAGCAACGAGCTGCATGACAAACTCGTGGAGAACGTCAACTATTTCCGCGACAAGATGATGGCCGCCGGCTTCGACATCAAGCCGACACAGAGCGCCATCTGCGCCGTGATGCTCTACGATGCGAAACTCTCGCAGGTCTATGCTGCGAAGATGCAGGAAGAGGGAATATACGTCACTGGTTTCTACTATCCTGTTGTGCCAAAGGATCAGGCCCGCATACGCGTCCAGATCTCCGCAGGCCACAACCGCGAGCAGCTCGACCGCTGCATCGCCGCCTTCATAAAGGTGGGTAAGGAACTTGGTGTCCTGAAATAACAGAGATCCTCATTTTTTACGTTCTAATTGGCGGCAATCGGCGTTGTGTCAAACGGTGATTGCCGCCAACTTTTTAACCCAAATCGGTCATTAGAGCCCGAACTGATTGTAGTTGGTTGCCCAAGCAGATTGGCTGTTGTTTTTTTGCAGGCGTAGCGGGCTACGTCAAGAAAAAACAACGGGCAAGATGCCGGCAAGCGACTGCAAGCAGCCGGGGAACAGGTTTCCAGGATGAAATTGAAAAATCTGTGTTGTAATGACCGCATTTGGGATAATACAATTCACGGACAATCCGCGTCCTGTCCTGACGCGGGTTGTCCGTGGATTATCCAGAAACATGATACCAATGCTTCATTTGATGCAAACAAGGACGCAAACTCGCCGTGTTTACACGGCAAACTCGCCGTATTTACACGGCAAACTCGCCGTATTTACATGGCAAACTCGCCGAGTTTGCGGTCTTGTTAAGCGCAAGCGGCAAAACGATTTTGCCGCTTGCGCCCATACCATTGCTATATCCTTATGCTGACACCGGCGGTGAGCCACAGGCCGGGCTGCGGTATGTTGCCGAAGTCGATATAGTCCTTCTTGTCCAGGAGGTTGTTCACCTCCGTGAATATGGTGTATGCCGGCTTGCTCCACGACAGTCTCGCGTCAACCAGTGAGTACGGCTCGTATTCCCTGCTCGCTCCGCTGCGGTCGGTGTATGACCCGTTGCGCTTCTGGTAGCGGTAGTTGAGTCCGAGGTCGAGGCTTGCCACGATGTGCATCTGCAGCGCCGCCACGAATTTGTGGCGCAGGTACTCCTGCTTGCTCTCTGTGACCACGCCGTCCACCTCGCGCTTGCTCTGGTTGATGTAGTTGTAGCCCAGTTGCAGGTTCTTCAGCACGCCTTGCCGTGGCAGCAGCGTTGCGAGGTCGAGGCGCATGTCCGCCTCCACGCCGATGGCGTTCACTTTCGTGAAGTTGACGCTTTTCCACACGCGTTTCCCTTCCTTCTCCCCGGCTATCCAGTCGATCATGTTCTTGTAGTGATTGTGATACACGCTGACGCTTCCGTATATCCCCCGTGAGGTGTATTTCACTCCGCCCTCCACGGCGCTGAGTTCCTCGGGGTTGAGTTTTGGGTTGGGGACGTGTCCGCCCACGTTGTAGAACAGTTCGGTGAACGTCGGCGTGCGCAGCGACTTGTTCCACGACGCATACATTTTGAAGTGCGCGCCCAGCCTGTAGCTCGCGTCGATGCCCGGGTAGAACCCGAAGCGGCGTTTGTTCCATGTGTTCTTCAGCACCACGCAGCCTGCCGACAGCGTGAAATTGTCAAGCAGCACGTTGTGTTCCATGTGGAAACTGATGTCAGAGCGGCTCAGTCCGTATTTGTAGTCGCGGTCGGTGCCGCCTATGTGCCTCGGCTTGTCGAGCGGCAGTCCCAGGTTGCCGCTCTTGATGTCCTCGTTGCGGTATGCCGCCCCGAATGCCGTCCTTCCCAGCGACGTGTCGAAGAACATGTTTAGCGTAGCCCCGAACACGTTGGTGAGATGGTAGTTGTACGGCACTTTTGCCGCTTCGCCCCGGAAATACTCGAAGCGGTCGTAAGTGCGGTTCCAGTAAACCGCCGGCTTGATGTGCAGCCACAGCGTCTTGCTCTCGCCCTGCAGCGCGGTGAACGTCTTTGCGAGATGCTCAAACTGCGTGTCGCTGCCCGTCCCGTAGAACGTGTTTGAGCCGAAGTCCTTGACGCTCATCCCGGCGTGCCATCTCAAGCCGATGTCCCTGCCGTCGTAGCTGCCCTGGTAGAACGCCTTTCCGCCCTTGTAGTCAGCGTTGAGCGCGCCCGACCTTGCCCGGCTGAAACCGTCGCTGCGCCTGTAGCTTCCACTTATCTGGTTGTTGAATTTCCCTGTTCTTGCGTTGGCTCTTCCCCCGGCGGTGAGATACCCGAAGCTGCCGCCTTCCGTGTTTAGGTCGATGCTGCTTCTGTCCGCCGTCTTCGTCACTATGTTTATCGCCCCTACGAGGCTTGACATGCCGAACAGGCGGCTCGCCGGTCCCTCGATAATCTCAATGCGCTCTATCTCGCTGATGTCGACCGGATACTCCACCGAGTTGTGTCCTGTGTGCGGGTCGGTGATGTCTATGCCGTTCAGCAGCACGGCCACCTGCTCCTGCGTGCCTCCCCTTATGCCGATGTCTGTCTGCGCTCCGAGCGCGCCTCGCTGCCTGACGTCCACCCCGGCGGCATATTTCAGCAGGTCGTTGATACTTTGTGCCGGCGCGGCCTCTATCTCCTCGCGCGTCAGCACAGTAACCATTCTCGCCGCCTTGCCCATGGCAAGCGGCGCAAGCGAGCCGTTCACTTCAAGTGCGTCAAGCAACACCTCCTTGTCATCGCCCGCAGGGTTGACGTCGGGGCGGCGCGTGCTGATGCCGTCTGCCTTGGCGTATGTCAGCGTGGCGACACTGAGCGTGCCGATGATGACCTCCTTGCCGAGGCATGAGAACAGCGCGTAGCCCTTGTTGATGAAATGCGTGAACTTGATTGTCTCGCGTTTGTTAAAACGATTTTTGTACATTGTTTTTAATTGTTTCATGCATCGCTTTGTGCAATGCGGCTGCAAAGTTAGCAAAATAAAACATCACGGCAAAAACATATTGCAACGTAATTGCCGTGCCGGCATGATTGCCGTTGCCCTGTGGCAATCAATGGAAAAAAAAGAAAGTGGCGGACAAAAAAACACGGATAAAGGCTCTTTAATGAAAAAATATTTGTACCTTTGCAGCCCGAAGTATGCCCATAAAGCGGCATACCGCAGCGTAAATGAATGTCTTAGAGCCTCTTAGGATAGATTTGAAGGGTTTGCATGAAGGCGGTAATGTCTTTGAGGCCGACCTTGACGATGCTTTTTTCGAGGCTGTGGGCAGCCGGGAGGTGAGTGGTGGCCGTCTGCACGTGTCGCTGTCTGTGCGCAAGACGAGCGGTTTTTTCGACCTCACGTCACACGTCGCCGGTGTCGTTCGCGTTGCGTGCGGCCTGTGCCTTGAAGACATGGATCTGCCCATCGAGGCTGACAACCATGTCACCGTGAGGCTCGGGAGCAGGGAAACGATGGATGACGACGTCGTGACCGTTGATGAGAACGAAGGAATACTCGACGCGTCGTGGCTCGTCTATGAGTTCATCGTGCTGGCAATACCCATCAGGCATGTGCATGCACCCGGCAAGTGCGACCCTGCCATGACGAAGGTTCTGGAAGAACTGTCATCTGACCGAAGCAGTGGTGAGGAGTCCGGCGGTGCGGTGGATTCCCGTTGGAGCGAACTTTTGAAATTAAAAGATTAAACATTAAAAATATTAAAAGATTATGGCACATCCTAAAAGAAGGCAGTCAAAGACTCGCACACTAAAAAGAAGAACCCACGACAAGGCGGTAGCGCCCACGTTGGCAAAATGCCCCAACTGCGGCTCTTACCACATCTATCACACAGTATGTCCCTCTTGCGGCTACTATCGCGGCAAGATAGCCATCGTTATGGACGAAGCGGCTGAATAAAGATGGGAAAGATTAACGCAGTAATCACCGGCGTTGGCGGATACGTCCCCGACTATGTCCTCGACAACGGGGAACTGTCGAGGATGGTTGAGACCAGCGACGAATGGATTATGTCGCGTGTCGGCATCAAGGAGCGCAGGATACTCAACGAGGAGGGGCTTGGGACGAGCTACATGGCCCGCAAGGCCGCAAAGCAGTTGCTCAAGAAGACCGGGGCGGATCCGGATTCCATCGATGCCTTGATTCTGTCAACCTCGACTGCCGACTACCAATTCCCGTCAACGGCGTCAATCGTACTTGGCAAACTGGGACTGAAGAACGCCCTCGCGTTCGACTTCTGGGCGGCGTGCTGCGGTTTCCTGTATTCACTGGACACCGCTGCCTCGATGATACAGAGCGGCCGCTACAAGAAAATCATCGTCGTGGGGGCCGACAAGATGTCGTCAATCGTGGATTACACGGACAGGCAGACATGCGCCCTGTTCGGCGACGGCGCGGCAGCGGTGCTCGTCGAGGCCACGGAGGAGGAGAACATCGGCCTGATTGACTCCTATCTCAGGTCTGACGGCAAGGGGCTTCCGTTCCTGCATCTGAAAGCCGGCGGGTCAGTATGCCCGTCGAGCCACTTCACCGTGGACCACCGCCTGCACTACATCTACCAGGAGGGGCGCACGGTGTTCCGCTATGCAGTGACGGACATGAGCCAGGACTGCGCCCTGATTGCCGGGCGCAACGGCCTCAGCAAGGACAACATACGGTTCGTCGTGCCTCACCAGGCCAACATACGCATCATAGAGGCAGTCGCAAAGCGTCTCGAGATGCCTATGGAAAAGGTGATGGTGAACATCGACCACTTCGGCAACACCAGCGCCGCCACAATCCCGCTCGCGCTGTGGGAGAACGAGAAACTGCTGAGGAAAGGCGACAACCTCATCCTCACGGCCTTTGGCGCAGGGTTCGTGCATGGCGCGGTCTACTACAGGTGGGCATACGACGGGGCGGAAGGGAATGCAAAATGACATGACCACCGATTAGGATTTTGACACAAGGAATAAAGACGCATCCTATTGACTTCATAATAAGGTGCGTCTTTTTGGATAGGACAGCGATATAAACACAACAATATGCACAAGGCAGGATTCGTAAACATAGTGGGTAACCCCAACGTGGGGAAGTCAACGCTGATGAACCAGCTCGTGGGCGAGCGCATATCCATCGCCACCTTCAAGGCGCAGACAACGCGCCACCGCATAATGGGCATCGTCAACACCGAAGACATGCAGATAGTGTTCAGCGACACGCCGGGAGTGCTGAAGCCTAACTACAGGCTGCAGGAGTCCATGCTGGCATTCTCGGTGAGCGCGCTCGCCGATGCCGACGTGCTGCTTTATGTCACCGACGTGGTGGAGAACCCGGAGAAGAACATGGATTTCCTCGCGAGGGTGCAGAAGATGAGCATACCCGTCATTCTCCTTATAAACAAGATTGACATGCTCGGCGGTGGCACGCAGCCCACGGCACAGCTCGGCGACATCGTCGAGCGGTGGCACAAACTGCTGCCGGATGCGGAGATCCTGCCCATCTCGGCGAAGAACAAGTTCGGTACGGACATGCTGCTCAAGCGCATCGGCGAACTGCTGCCCGAGAGCCCGGCGTTCTTCGGCAAGGACCAGCTCACCGACAAGCCGGCGCGCTTCTTCGTCAGCGAGATAATCCGCGAGAAGATACTGCTCTACTACGACAAGGAGATACCATATTCGGTGGAGGTGTGCGTCGAGAGTTTCAAGGAAAGCGCGAAGGTGATACACATCAACGCCGTGATATACGTCGAGCGCGACTCGCAGAAGGGCATCATCATAGGCCACCAGGGCGTTGCGCTGAAGAAAATGGCCACCGAGGCGCGCAAGTCGCTCGAGCGCTTCTTCGGCAAGAGCATATACCTGGAATGTTTCGTCAAGGTGGACAAGGACTGGCGCTCGTCGAAGAGAGAACTGGATAATTTTGGATATAACCCCGGGTAGGACGGCAACCGCGTCACTGCCACACGACAACAGGAAAGGAAATAACAGATGGGAAATTTAGTAGCGATAGTCGGAAGGCCCAATGTGGGCAAGTCAACACTTTTCAACCGCCTCACCAAGAGCCGCCGCGCAATAGTCAGCAGCGAGGCCGGCACCACGCGCGACCGCCAGTATGGCAAGTGCGAATGGTGCGGCAAGGAGTTCTCCGTGGTTGACACCGGCGGGTGGGTGGTCAACAGCGACGACATCTTCGAGGAGCAGATACGCAGGCAGGTCACCGTTGCCACCGAGGAGGCCGACCTGCTGCTGTTCCTTGTCGATGCCGGCAACGGGCTGACCGACTGGGACGAGAACGTGGCGAGGATACTGCGACGCACCAACCTGCCAGTTATCTTGGTGGCAAACAAGGTTGACAACAGCACACAGCAGTTCGACGCAATGGAGTTCTACAAACTCGGGCTTGGCGAGCCGCAGTGCGTGAGCGCGATTTCCGGAAGCGGTACCGGCGACCTGCTCGACCTCGTCCTCGGGAAACTGCCGGCGGCGAAGGACGAGGACGACTTCATCGACGACACGCCGCGCTTTGCCGTCGTCGGCCGCCCAAACGTGGGGAAGAGCAGCCTCATCAACGCCTTCATAGGCGAGGAGAGGCACATAGTGACAGACATAGCGGGCACCACGCGCGACAGCATATACACGAAATACGACAAGTTCGGGTTCGACTTCTACCTCGTTGACACGGCAGGCATACGCCGCAAGAACAAGGTCACCGAGGATCTCGAGTTCTACAGCGTGATGCGCTCGATACGCGCGATAGAGAACAGCGACGTGTGCATACTGATGATTGACGCCACGCGCGGCATCGAGGCACAGGACATGAACATCTTCCAGCTGATACAGCGGAACAACAAGTCGCTCGTCGTGGTCGTCAACAAGTGGGACCTCGTGCAGGACAAGAGCCAGAAGTCCATCGACACTTTCATTAACGCCATACGCGGGCGCATGGCCCCGTTCACCGATTTCCCGGTGATCTTCGCGTCGGCGCTGACCAAGCAGCGCATCTTCAAGATTCTCGAGACTGCCAAGCAGGTGTTCCTCAACCGCAAGGCGAAGATAGGCACCACGAGGCTCAACGAGGTGATGCTGCCGCTGATAGAGGCAACGCCGCCGCCATCGATGAAGGGAAAGTACATCAAGATAAAGTACTGCTCGCAGATACCGGACACGCAGATACCCAGTTTCGTGTTCTATGCCAACCTGCCGCAGTATGTCAGGGAGCCATACAAGCGTTTCCTGGAGAACAAGATCCGCGAGAACTGGACGCTCACCGGGTCGCCGATAAATATTTTCATAAGACAGAAATAACACAGCACGGCTTATGCGTAAACTGTTTTTTGCCGTGGCGGCCGCCACGGCGGCTGCCATCATGGGATGTGGCGGCGATGCCGGTAAGGAAAAGGAGGCTGCGGCGCTGTTTGCCAAAGGGTATTACGAGCGGCTCATCGAGGGCAACTACGAGGGATATGTCGACGCACTCAACTATCCCGACAGCCTGCCGCCTGACTACCGCCGCCTGCTCGTGCGGAATGCGAGGCTGTTCGCCGAGAGGCAGAAGTCCGTCAACGGCGGCTGGGTGGGCGTGAGGATTGTCGGCTGCCGCCTCGACAGCCTGTCGCCCACGGCAGAGGTGATACTACAGATGTGCTATGCCGACAGCACTTGCGAGGATGTCGTCGTGCCGATGGTGGAGCGCGGCGGACGGTGGTATATAAGGTAGGCCCTTGCCAGCCGTCACTTGTTGCGCATCTCTTTCATACCCTCCTCCCTCACTTTCTTGAACAGGTCGGAGGCAAAGATGAAGTCGTTGAGCTTCTTGTTGTCCGATGTCATTATCTCGTCCTTGCTGCCCGTCCATGCCGACGTGCCTTTGTGTATGAAGATGATTTTCTCGCCGATGCCCATCACCGAGTTCATGTCGTGGGTGTTGATGATTGTCGTCGTGTCGTACTCCTGAGTTATGCCGTGCAGCAGCTCGTCGATGACGAGGCTCGTCTTTGGGTCGAGCCCGGAGTTCGGCTCGTCGCAGAACAGGTATTTCGGGTTCAGCGCAATGGCTCTTGCTATCGCCACGCGTTTTTGCATTCCGCCCGAGAGTTCCCCCGGAAATTTCTGCTGCGCATCAATAAGGTTCACGCGGTCGAGGCAAACCTGCGCGCGTTTCCTGCGCTCACGCAGTGTCATGCCCGAGAACATGTCGAGCGGGAACATAACGTTCTCAATCACAGTCATCGAGTCGAACAGTGCCGCATTCTGGAAAATCATGCCCATCTCTCGCCGCATCATCATCTTGTCGTGTTTCGACATCTTTATGAAGTCGCGTCCGTCGTACAGCACCTCGCCCGACGTCGGTTCGAGCAGTCCCACGATGTTCTTCATCAGCACCGTCTTTCCCGAGCCGCTCTGGCCGATTATCAGATTTGTCTTGCCGTTCCCGAACGTGGCGTTTATGTCGCGAAGCACCTCCTTCTCGCCGAAGGACTTGTACAGGTTTCTTATTTCGATCATATTTTGTTTGTCAGGGTTAAGGAGTGAAAACAAATGAGGGTCACGACAGCAGTTGCGTAAGGAACACGTCGGAGCACAACACCAGCACCGAGCTGCTCACCACCGCCGTCGTCGATGCCTTTCCCACCTCCACCGAGCCGCCATCTACGGTGTAGCCGCAGTATGACGACACGCTGCTTATGATGAAAGCGAAGAACAGGCTCTTGATAATGCTCATCCACACGAACCACTGGTTGAAGTCGTGCTGCAGTCCGAGGGTCAGGTCGTCGGGAGGCAGAACATGCCCGATGTATGCCGTGGCGTATGCGCCGACGATGCCGAGGGCCGACGAGAAAATCACGAGCAGCGGCATCATCGTCACCATGCCGAAAATCTTTGGCAGGATGAGGTAACTCGCCGAGTTGACACCCATTATCTCGAGCGCGTCAATCTGCTGCGTCACCCTCATCGTCCCCAGTTCCGACGCAATGTTCGACCCCACCTTGCCGGCGAGTATCAGGCACATTATGCTCGAAGAGAACTCGAGCAGCATAATCTCGCGCGTTGTGTAGCCGCTCACCCACCGTGGCATCCACGGGCTCTGGATGTTCAGTTTCATCTGTATGCAGATCACCGCGCCGATGAAAAACGAGATGAGCAGCACGATGCCTATTGAGTCAACCCCCAGCTGGCTCATCTCCTTCTTATATTGCTTCATGAACATCCTCATGCGCTCTGGCACCGAGAACGCGCGCCCCATAAGTATCAGGTACCGTCCGAAGTTTGTGAGATATTTGTATATAAGCATATTCCTTTAATGAAAATTGACTGCAAATTTAAATAAAATAGACTTAAAAAACGGCATACTTGCCATTAAGTTTTCTCAAATTCACTCTTGACACCTTAAAATTAATCTTTTTCTCGTTATTTTTGTCTTTTTTACAAACAAAAACAGTATGTTTTTTGCTTCGTAAGAAACTTTTTTATAATTTTGCAGCGTGATAACAAACAAAAATTACAAATTCTAAAAGTAAAGATTAATTATGAAGAAACTATTTATCGCGGCATTGATGATGGCATCGTCTGCTGGTGCATTCGCACAACACGAGGTGGGCTCGTTCTCTGTACAGCCCAAGGTGGGTGGGACACTGACAACCATAGTTGGTGACAATACGGATGATTGCCAGATGAAATTCGGGCTCGTTGCAGGTGCCGAGGTCGAGTATCAGGCATCAGAATTGATCGGTGTTGCCGCCGGCGTGAACTATTCCATGCAGGGCGCGAAGATCAAGAACTCTGATGACAACTTAAAACTTGAATATGTGAACATACCTATAGTGGCAAACTTCTATGTAGCACCGAACTTTGCCCTCAAATTAGGTTTGCAGCCAGCCTTCAAGACAAGTGCGAAAGTGGGCGACACGGATGTCAAGGACGCTTACAAATCGTTTGACCTCAGCATCCCCGTTGGCGCAAGCTACGAGATTGAGAATTTCGTCATAGACGCACGCTACAACATTGGCGTAACAAAAGTCAACGAGCACATTGAGGCTTTGGGTGGCGCCATCAAGGTGGGCGACTTCAGCCAGCGCAACAGCGTAATCCAGCTGACGGTCGGCTACAGGTTCGACCTCTGATAAAGGCATTCTCGCAGAAATGACATGACTATGAGCCGCAGGAGTAATCCTGCGGTTTTCTTTTGCGGGGATTTGCAACTTGCAGCACCCGATACGAAGCAGAACGTCGCATTATGTCTGGACATCCAGGACTGGATAATCTGTCTGGGGGCATACACCGCATAACTGTGCCGCAGCATCACCGTTGCGGCGCGTTAATACTTTGTTGGTGTTGTTTCCGTTCGGCCTGTATGTGGGATGTGTGAAATTAAAAATACGATAAATGCTGCTAAATGTTATTAAAATCGAAAGATTTTAGTGAAAACGTTATCAAAGTTAGACAAATAATCATATCTTTGTAATCGAGAGATTTATCAATGTAATTCACACTATTAACCAAATTTATCTTATGAAGAAGAGTTTACTCCTTGCAGGCGTTGCTTTGCTTGCTTCCGTTTCAGTTTCAGCCCAGTCATGTCGGCTCAAGTCTGTCACCAGTTCTGACGACTGCATCCATCTGACATACAGTTACGATGCCAACGGGCGGTTCAGCCGGGTCCACCGCGATGCCCTGGACGGCATCACCTATTACGACACCCTGTACTACAATGCCAAGGATCAGATAGATTCTGACCTTACCTATCAGTATTTCAATGACAACGATGCGTACAGGCTCGTGTCCAAGTGCTTATACGGCTACGACGACAACGGCAACGTTGTCTGGCGCGACAACTACAACTTGCTTGGCGGCACTGAGCTCCAGCAGAGTGCACATATTGTATATACCTACGATGATGCCAACCACATGATCAAGCAGGCGCAGTACTGGGCGTTCGACCTCAACAATCCCTTTGCCGTCATCGAGTACACCTACAACGAGGACGGACAGCTCACCGTAGCCTTAGAGCGGTATGCCGACTTCGCAACCCCCACATTGCTTAAGGAGGAGGGCAAGGTAGAGTACGAGTATGACCAAAAGGGACAGATGGTGCGGTCGTGCAACTACAGCATCGAAAACGGCGAAGCCCGCCTCACCACTTCCAACGAGTACGACTACGACGAGTTGGGCAACGTGGTGGAACACCGTGTGGTCTTGGGCAACAGTGTCACTGCCAAGAACGTCTACCGCTACGATGCCAGCGTGCCTGCATCTGAGGTGCTCTACCCCGTGTCGCACGAGTATAACATCGGGCTTACATTTGGTCTCAACAGCAAGCTCGTCGAGGAGGATGTCTATGCTGATGACGACAACGACGACGTGGTGCAGGCAGTGTACATTTACACCAACACCTATTCTTACGAAACGTGCGGCACTTCCGGCATCCAGCAGGCAACAACCCCTGCGGTCTGGGTGGATGCCAATGCCAAGGTGCTACATCTCGTCAACGGCGGCAGCTGCGATGTCCGCGTGTACGGCCAGGGCGGCACACTTGTGCTTTCGCTCCGCGCAAAAGGTTACGCAGACCTGTCCACACTGCCTGCCGGTATCTATTTTGCCAAGGTTAAGGATGCCAGCGGTGTCGCTTACTACCAAAAGTTCTTGATCCGCTAATCGTTAAAGTCTAGCTTGCGGCGGATAGTTGTTGTATCCGCCGGTTTTTGGTATGCCAGATGTAAAGTTTTTAGTAATATTGGGCGTACAGAAGTACATGCGGCGACTGCCATTGGTCAATTATTGGATGACAAGCGACCTTCACATCCCCTCAAAATCATGCACCCATGCAAGTCCACGTCTATCACCCCGATGCCGGGAATCTCAAGGCCGTGCTTTACCGCCACGTCACATCCCGACCAAAAACGTGCCTGCGAACGGCGTGTGTTTTCCCGCCTTTCTGATGAAACTCACGCCGATGATGATGATGGCGTTGCGTCCCATTTGCATAAAATTGCATCTTCTTGGGATGCCCGTAAAAAAGAAAAAGCATTTCCATGACGTTTGTTCGGATACTTTTGTTTAACCCACCGCAGAAATTGAATGCAGCAATGCAGGGCGTCATATATAGGGTGATCCGGCTTGTCGCAACATATAAAAAACGGGAAATGATGGCGTGATGTTGCGATTATTTCGTAAATTTGCACGCGTGAAAATCACAAGCGGGTTGAAAAGATTTATCCGGATGACTAACTGACGAGCCTTATATGACGGAAAATACAAATGTTGGCGCGGACTCCTGCGGGGAGAGCGCGGTGCTGCGGACCGAGGGACTGGTGAAACGCTACGGCAAGCGAACGGTGGTGAACGACGTGTCCATCAACGTGCGGCAGGGCGAGATAGTGGGACTGCTCGGCCCCAACGGGGCTGGCAAGACGACATCTTTCTACATGACGACAGGCCTGGTGGTGCCAAACGCAGGGCGCATCTTCCTCAACGACCACGACATAACCGGGTACCCTGTCTACAAGAGGGCGCGGGCCGGAATAGGATACCTGCCGCAGGAGGCCAGCGTGTTCCGGAAACTGAGCGTCGAGGACAACATCATGGCGGTGCTCGAGATGACCGGCAAGCCAAGGAAATACCAGGTTGAGAAACTCGAGACGCTGATACGCGAGTTCCGGCTCGAGAAGGTGCGCAGGAACAGCGGCGACCGCCTCTCCGGAGGCGAGCGGCGGAGGACGGAGATAGCGAGATGCCTCGCCATCGACCCGAAGTTCATCATGCTCGACGAGCCGTTCGCCGGCGTTGACCCAATAGCAGTGGAGGACATACAGCACATCGTGTGGCAACTGAAATACCGCAACATCGGCATACTCATCACCGACCACAACGTGCAGGAGACGCTCTCAATCACCGACCGCGCATACCTGCTCTTCGAGGGGCGCATACTCTTCCAGGGAACGCCGGAGCAGCTCGCAGGGAACAGCATCGTGCGCAAGAACTATCTCGGCAGCTCGTTTGTGCTGCGGCAGAAGGACTTCCAGAAAATCGACGAGGAGAAGCGCCAGAGGATGGAGGAGGAGTGACAGCGCAATGCGGTTCGCGCCGGGAGGCGATGCAAATACGGCGTGTTTGGTCACCAAACACGGCGAGTTTGCGATGCAATTACGGCGAGTTTGCGATGCAATCACGGCGAGTTTGCGATGCCGCCAGTATGATAATGCACGCCCTGTGGGGCATAACAGGATATTGTCTAACTAAAAAATAACTATTATGAAGAAAAAAATCACCATTTTATCACTTTCCCTGCTGTTCCTGCTTGCGGCGATGCCGGCGGGGGCAACGGTGCGCTATGTAAAGGCCGGGGCATCGGGCGACGGCTCGTCATGGGCGTCGGCAATGGGCAGTTTGCAGACGGCCATCAACGAGTCGGCGGCAGGCGACGAGGTGTGGGTCGCCGAGGGGACATACACCCCCGAGGAACTCATCAAGAGCAGCAAGCCACTGTCGCGCGCCTTCATGCTGAAGGACGGGGTGTCCATCTACGGCGGGTTTAAGGGAACGGAAACATCGAAGGAAGAGCGGGCGCAGCTGGACGGCGGGAAACCGTATGTGTTCCTCCACGAGACGATACTCAGCGCCGACGACGACGTGCCGGACACATGGGTGCGTGAGTTCCAGGACGGGTCGACATACCGCTATGCGTGGCGCGTGGAGGGCAGCATCATCCCGGGTACGGCAAAAAACTACAACCATGTGCTCTACGCCGCAGCCGGGATAACACAGCCGACGGAGATAAACGGGCTGACGCTCAAGGGCGCCCACGCCAGCGACTACAGGTCGAAGGCGGCGGGAGGCGCGCTCTATGCCAAGGGCAACGTCACGCTTAGGCGATGCAAGGTGGTGGAGAACTCGGCGTGGTTCAAGAACGAGTCAACGGCAAGCAGCGACACCAACGGCGGCGCGGTATATCTCGATGGCACGGGCGGCGCAACGATAGAGCAGTGCCTCTTCGCGCGCAACTATTCCCACTCGAGCTACGGCCGTGGCATCGGCGGGGCCGTATATGCGAAGAACACCACCATCAGCGAGTGCGAGTTCGAGGACTGCGTTGCCCTCGACATGGGCGGAGCCGTGTATAATGCCGGCGGGACGGTCAGCGACTGCACGTTCACTGCCTGCTATGGCGGCTCCGGCGGCGCAATATACAATGACGGGACTGCCAAGCACAACGTGATATACGAGTGCCGGGGACTGCTCGGCGGAGGCATATACAACTGTTCTTCGGCGGCTTACAACATCGTGGCAGACTGCTATGCCGACATGATCGAGATGGGCGAGGACAACGGCGGGAAAGGCGGCGGCGTTTACAACGAGCGCGGCGACCTGCTCGGCTCGGTGGTGTTCAACAACACATCGTTCGCCGGCGGCGGAGTGTTCGTGAAGGGCGGGCGCGTCATCAACTGCACCGTGCAGAACAACATGCTGCGCAAGGATAGCGACGAGGTGAACATCGGATTTGAGAACAAGCAGACGGGAGAGCCCAGCGTGCTCAACACTATAGGAAACCCGAACGCAGGCATGGCGAACTTCAATGCCCCGACGGCGTTCGCCGGGGTGGCGAAAAACGCGGCGGACAGCGCGGCGGTGAAGGAGGCAGACTGGTCGCTGGCCGCAGGAAGTGAGTTCATCGACGCGGGAACGCCCACCGAGGGCATCAACGAGGAGACCGACATTGCCGGCAACCCGCGCGTGGCAGGCAATGCGATAGACCGTGGCGCATACGAGAGCGCTGCCGAAATGCTGCCGAACATCACGCTGACATACGCCGAGGCCGGAAAGTACGTCACCGTGGGAACGGGAGGAAGCAACGGCGTGAAATTCAGCATTGACTGGGGCGACGGGCAACCCGTGGAGTACAGCAAGGCAGCATACATCAGTCACACCACGCTGGGCAAGGTGGTGAAAATCTACGGCGACAACCTCCTCATACTCGCGGCAACCAACCAGGAAATTGAGGCGGTCGACATAACCAAATCGCCGTCGCTTGGCCGCGTGCAGGTTGGCGGGAACATGATAACCGCGCTCGACGTCTCGAACAACCCTAACCTCACGGGCATCTACTGCGAGAAGAACAAGCTGAAGAGCATTGACGTGACACACTGCAACCGGCTGAAAGTGCTGAACTGCAGCGAGAACGAGATAGAAGGGACGCTGGACTGCAGTGGACTGGAGAACCTGTATGAGGTGAACTGCTCCGACAACAAGATAGCGGAGCTGCGGCTGCCAAAGCACGAAAAGCTCGGAGAGGTGTTCTGCTCGAACAACAAACTCACCGCACTCGACGTGACGGGACTCACCGGACTGCTTGAACTGGTGTGCGCGGAGAACGAAATCAAGTCGCTGAACCTGAATGACAACGCCGAGATAACCGAAATAAGCGCCTACACCAACCAGATTGACGAGATTGACGTGACACGGTGTGCCAAACTTGAGACACTGAGCCTGTCGGAGAACAACCTGTCATCGATAGACCTGCGGAATAACACGTTGCTCACCGGACTATATATCCAGGGCAACAACATTTCGGAACTCGACATCACGAAATGCCCGGGGATAAAGTGGCTAAACGCGGACAACAACAAACTTACGGAAATCAACACGTCGCAACAGGCTGACCTGTCAATACTCAACGCGTGCAACAACATGATCGGGGAGGTTGACCTGTCGAAAAACGGCAAGCTGCTGCAGGTGAAGCTCGGGGGGAACAAACTCTCGGCGATAGACGTGTCGAACATCGCAAACCTCTCGTGGCTGAAAGTGGACGGCAACAACATTGGCACGCTCGACCTGAAGCACAACGCATACCTATACTGGCTGGAATGCGGCGACAACAAACTGACCGGGCTTGACCTTACCGGAAACAAATACTTGCAGCGCCTCGAGGCCGGGGGGAACATGATTTCCACAATGGCAATCCCATCCAAGAGTAACCTTGAGGGTGTGCTGATACAGGGCAACCAACTGACGGCGGATGGCATCAACGCCATAATAGAATCGCTGAAGGACGTGAGCAACGTGGAAATAAACGTGAACAACGAAACATGGGCAAGGCTGCTGAACATCAGCGGGATGCCCGGCACGGCTGACGCCGACATCGAAAAGGCCACGGCAAAGGGGTGGATCGTGACGGCGGAAGAGCCAGTCGGCATAGACACCGCCACGCAGGCTTCAGATGGTTACGGGATGTGTTTCTTCTCAATCGACGGACACGCGCTCGGCACAAAGCGACCGACGGCGAGGGGCATTTACATCGTTAAGGAAATGAACGGCAACAGAGTCTCGGCAGTGCGCAAGTTCATCGTCAGGTGACAGCATGCCGCGCGTCCCGTCAACTGCCATGAGGCAGCGAGGCGCCCGACAGTGCCCGGACGGCAATCAATGAGAAGTCCCCGGAAACCGAGTGAGGAATTTCCGGGGGCTTCACTTTCCGCTGCGCCAGCAGTCGCCAGCGCCGCAATGTTAAACACCAGTCGGTCATTACAACACTGTTTTCCCCATTCCGTCCCGGCAGTCCCGTTCCCCGTCTGCTTGCAGCCGCAATCAGTTCGGGTTTCAATGACCGATTTTGGTTCAAATCTTAACTACCGATTATGCCCGCAAAAGATTCAACAAACCTGTATCTTTCAGATAACCAATAAAATAAAAATGAACAAAGAAGTAATGGGTTACGACTTGGAAACGAGCGAGTTTCTTCCCCTTTCTTTATTCTGCAATGCGCCAAAGAACA
>OIUX01000129.1_pt1 | contig 24814 bp, 18 predicted proteins | sample 1587091 | NCBI WGS metagenome assembly OIUX01 (sample SAMN02675049, study PRJEB24791) | human gut metagenome, SKBSTL061 | isolation source: stool | host: Homo sapiens | place: USA
GAAGCAGTGCCCGCTACTGTGAAACCCGTCAATGAAAAGCAACTCTCGCCATGCCACTGTTTCCTTTGTAAGAAATGGGAAGGCGCTTTTCAGGGTGAAGCCAGGAAACCTGCCAAGTCTGAACATAGATAATTCACGCTTTCCCGGGGCCAGGAAAGCTAATTATTAATTCTTAAATTATTTCGATGAAAAAGAAATGTTTACTGACAGCCTTATTCGGCAGCATGGTGGTGTGTGCATCCGCCCAGATATCGTTAAGTGGAAAAGTAGTGGATGCCCGTACAGGAAAGCCGGTGGAAGGCGCTAACGTACGTTTGGAACAAACTACAATAGGATGTGCTACCAATCCTAAAGGAGAATTTTTGTTGAAAGACATCAAAGAGGGAACGTATACCCTGCGTACCAGTTGCCTGAATTATGCTCCTGTCACTCAGAAAGTCAGTCAAAGTCAAAAAGAAATGGTGATAAGGCTGAAAAGTACCACTTTCAACATGGATCAGGTAGTGGTAACCGGAACCGGAACTCACCACAAGCTGAAAGACAGCCCTGTACCCGTAGAGGTCATTTCCCAACGTGATCTGCAAAATGCCAATCCATCCAGTTTCCAGGATGCTTTGGTGAAACTGGTTCCCTCTATCTCGGTGCAAACCACCGCTATGGGAACAACCCTATACGTAAACGGACTGCCTGATAAATACCTCCTCGTATTAATTAACGGTAAAAAAGTAGCCGGAGATATTTCGGGATCTATAGATTACGACCGGATCAATATGGATGCCGTAAAACGTATTGAAGTATTAAAAGGAGCATCTTCCGCCCTTTATGGCAGTGACGCCATCGCAGGAGTAATCAATATCATTACCGATGATCCTAAATCTGCATTGAATGTATCTTCCAATACCCGTGTAAGTTCTCACGGACGAATTTCAGAATCAGTCAACGCAGACGCCAATGATGGAAAATTATCCGCACACTTGAACTATAATTACCGCACTTCGGATGGATGGCAACTGAATCCGTATGAGGAAAGCAAGGGAGAACTGGTGGAAACCACAAAGAAACCGGTCTATAAGAATCATTCGCATAATGTGAGCCAAACCTTGAGCTACGCAGCCACAGAGCGTTTAAGCCTTCATTTGAACGGTAATCTTTTTATCAGCGAGAACGACCGTACCGGAGCCTACGATTACAACAACCGGCATCAGTCCTATACAGTGGGTGGAACAGCCAAATATCTGTTGGCTAAGCGGGCTTCATATATAGAAGGGAATATAAGCACCACCAATTTCCGTTCTTTTTATGACTATATAAATGATGCAAAAACGCATAAAACCGGTGATGAAGTCCTCAGTAAAGACCAGACTTACACCAATGCCAATCTAAAAGGTGTATTCAAAACTCACGAGAACAATACACTTTTTACCGGACTGGACTATGTATTCGAAGGCTTGGAGCCGACTGAAACCAGCAAGATGCTGAATAATGAATACCAAAGTGTTTATACACTGGCAGCATACGTACAGGACGAAGTAAAACTACTGGATGCAATCAGCGTAGTGGCAGGTATACGGTATGCCTATAATGAAAAGTTTAAAAGCCAGTTCACGCCCAAACTATCCTTGATGTACCAATATTCAGAACTGAATGTACGTGCATCCTACGCTGCCGGATTCCGTTCACCTACCTTGCAACAAATGTATGCCGTTTCTGAAAGCCGTGGACAAATCACTGTCGGAGACCCTGGCCTGGACCCGGAAAAGAGCAATTTCTATAATTTGAATATAGAATACAATCATCGTTTGTTCTCCATTGCCGCGTCCATTTATCAGAATGACCTGAAAGACAAGATTGAAGCGGAAGATATAGGAACAACGCCCGAAGATATTGAAAACGGCATCACTCGCAGACGCCAGTACCGCAATATAGAAAAGGCACGTGTGAAAGGCTTTGACATAGGTTTTTCAGTCCGTCCCTTCACAGGCTTCATGTTCGGAGCAAACTATATTTACACGGACGGGCGCAACCGTACGGAAGACATCCGTTTGGAAAGAACAGTACGTCACTCGGGTAATTTCAATGCCAGCTGGCGAAAAACATGGAACGATTATACATTCAATATTGCAATCAACGGACGCTATCAAGGTACACGCTGGTCTAAAACTTACGGCAACGCCCCCGCCCACCAGCTTTGGGATATCAACACACGCCATTCATTCAATTTAAAATCTGTTGCTCTGGAACCCGCCGTCGGAGTTGAAAACATTTTCAATTACACAGATGACCGTCCTTATAACAGTAATTATGCAACTCTGACACCGGGACGCTCGTTCTATGTCAGTCTGCTGGTTCGTTTCAAGCAATAAAACTATTTTTAGCATGACCTCTAAAACCAGACTTGTCTATCTGCTCATAACAACTTTCTGCCTGGCAGGTTGCGGCTATAAAAGCCGCAACCCGGTGAGTAAAAACGGGCTACCTTCCGCAGATACCATACAAACAGCCCTGGCCCCCCGTTATGCCAAAGGCTTCAAGATAACTGTTCGTCCGGATGGAGTAAAGCTTCTGTCCATCTCGGAGCCGAACAATAACCATGCAATACCCGAACTTTTCGCCTTAGTTCCTAAAGGAACAAAAGCCGAGATACCCGATGGCTATACCGTTATTCCGACTCCGACAGACAGAGTGATCTGCATGACCACGCCGCAACTGGCAGGTTTTACCGGTCTGAACGCTTATGACAAAGTGGTAGCGACAAGTACCACCCGCCGGATGCAGAATAAGGAATGGCTTGCCCGATTAAAAGACGGACGGGTGAAAAAGATAGGAATGGAAGGAAACTTTGATACGGAAATTATCATTGCATCCCAACCCGATATCATTTTCGTATCTCCCAACCGCCGGGGAGGGTATGAAGTGATGAAAGAGCTGAACATCCCTCTGGTCCCCTATTGGGCTTTCAAGGAAACATCACCATTGGGGCTGTCCGAATGGATCAAGGTAGCAGGTATGTTTATCGGTAAAGAGGAAGAGGCATGCCAATTATTTGCACAAATGGAACAACGCTATAACCTATTGAAAGCCAAAGTTTCCAATGTAAAACAGCGTCCCAGTGTATTCAGTGGAGAAATGAGAAGAGATACCTGGTATGTACCCGGAGGACAAAGTTTCTATGCCCGCTTGTTCGCCGACGCAGGGGCCGATTACTTTATGAAGGATAATCCTGAAACAGGAGGTGTACTCATGGATTTTGAAACCGTATACGCCAAAGGATATAATGCCGGCTACTGGAGAGTGATGAATGGTTATAAAGGAGAATTCTCTTATGAAGCATTAAAAGCTTCCAATCCACAATATGCTGATTTCCGAGCTTTTAAAGAAAAGAAGGTTATTTATTGCAATCTGGAATGGATACCTTTGTATGAGAATCTTCCCCTCTCACCCGATGTTCTTCTGAGTGACATGATAAAAGCTTTTCACCCGGAACTACTTCCCGATTATCATCCTGTGTTTTATTCGCTTCTGGAAAAAGAATAAGTATTCCAGTTCTCATGCTTATGGTAACAAACAGTTTTAATCCGGCTTATCTATTTCACTATTACAAAAATGGCTGAAGTCTCGGACTTCAGCCATTCCGTAAAAGGTTATTCCAATATACCGGCAATATCCTCCGCCATCTGCTTGTCAGTCAACCGGTTGGTTTTCATCAGCTCATCCAGATTATAGCGGTCTGCAAATTCTTTACGAAGTCCGTAATTCAGCACCCGCATTTCAGAATTACCATAATAACGCGCTATCTTCTCGCCGAATCCTCCATCCAGCACCCCGTCTTCCAACGTTACGACAATACGATGCCCCACTTTCAACTCTTCCAGCATCGGTTCGTCAAGCCCTGTTATGTAACGGGGATTAATCAAAGTAGCCTCAACACCCGACTCTTCCCGAAGCTTATTCTTCAAAGCCTGTCCCAAATCATAGAAAGAACCCAATGCAAGAATAGCGACAGTTTCTCCCCTGGCTGTCATTTTGTAGCGGTTTAACTCGCTATAATCCGTGTCAAACTCTTCCTTACGATGCACCACTGCCGCTCCCGGCACACGGATAGCAACGGGATATTCCGTCTGGCGGACAGCCCATTCCAACATAGCAAAATACTCTTCGGAACACGTAGGAGCCAGATAAACCATATTCGGGATATTGCTGATAAGCGGAATATCGAAGAAACCCAGATGAGTCACATCGTTCATTCCAGCTACTGTCCCCATAAACACAGTGATCACCGCCGGATTTCCATTGATACACAAATCCTGAGACAACTGGTCATAGCAACGCTGGATAAAAGTACTGTAAACCCCGTACACCGGACGTCCGCCACCGGCAGCGATACCCGATGCCAATGCCACGGCATGTTCCTCGGCAATACCTACATCCACAAACTGACGCCCTGCCTGTTTCCGGCGTTCAGGAGTAAAACCTATCACAGTAGGAGTACCCGAGCTGATGGCAACAACCGTGTGGTCCTCCTTCATCTTCTCCAACAAAAACTTCCCGGTCAGGCTATGGTAATCCTCCATACCGCTGCAATCCACCTTCGGCTTACCCGTTTCCAGATCGAAAGGCATCTCCCAATGAAATTCCTCCCGGTCGGCTTCTGCCGGAGCGTATCCCTTTCCTTTCTGTGTGTGAATATGAACCACTGTGGGACGTGATGTATCTTTCACCTTGGCAAAAGCCGCAATCAAAGACGGAATATCATTCCCCTCTCCCACATAAAGATAATCCAACCCCAGAGAACGGAAGAAATTACAGGACGACCGTCCCTCCGTGTCGCGCAGTTCTTTCAGGTTCTGATAGAGCCCGCCGTGGTTTTCGGCAATGGACATTTCATTATCATTAACCACTATAATAAGGTTGGTTCCCATTTCTCCCGCATTGCTCAGACCTTCATAAGCTTCTCCGCCGCTGAGCGATCCATCCCCTATCACGGCTATGATATTCTCGTGTCCGCCTTTCAGATCTCTGGCTTTGGCAAGACCGCAAGCCAGACTGACCGAGGTGGAAGTATGGCCGATAGTGAAAAAATCGTGCCCGCTTTCCCGGGGATTGGTGTATCCGGACACCACATCATAATCCTCCGGATTCAGGAAAGCACCCTTACGCCCGGTCAGCATCTTATGTGTATAACTTTGATGGGATACATCATATACCATCTTATCCGTCGGTGAATTGAATACATAGTGCAATGCTATTGTAGCCTCCACCATTCCCAGATTAGGTCCCACATGTCCTCCGTGAGCACTTAACTTGGTCAATAATGCATTGCGGACTTCACCGGCCAACTGTCTTAACTGTTCCGCAGAAAACCGTTTTATGTCTTGCGGAGAATTTACTTGTTCAATATACATCGTTCTACCTATTTAAATGATTTCATCTGTTGTCTTGCTTCATTCCGATGCGGACAAAGCCGCTTTCATTTCACAATGCAAAGATAAGCCAGACCCCATTCATTCTTTGTAGATAAATTACAGATAGAATTACCATTTTTACAGAAGGGAACTGTATCACAAAAACATGGTACTGCAACCCGGTTATCAATTCTGCGAGAGCCGGTAATCACTGGGGGCGACACCTGTTATTTTCTTGAAAAGCACACTGAAGCACTGCACATTAGGATAGCCTAACTTCCGTGCCACAGCAGCAGGCGTATGACCGTCCTGCAACAACATGTGCCTGGCTATATCCAGCCGCTTCAGTTGCAAATATTCCTCCAAAGTCTTGCCGGTTTCAAACTTCAGCAGATCATCGAAGTAAGCGACAGACAAATCAAGCTCTCCCGCCATATAGCCGGATGTGGGCAACTTGCCGCCTTGCAATCTTCCGGATGCGATATATTCCACAAACAAACGTTCCATGTTTTCCAAAAGAGCCTTGTTCTTATTCTCACGGGTAATAAACTGGCGTTCGTAATACCGGGTGCAATAATCCAACAGAAGTTCTATATGCCGGGAAAGAATAATACTGCTATGAGTATCAATGGGATGATGCAACTCATCCTCTATATTCGAGAGGCAACACGTCACTTTCTCTGTCTCACGCCGTGAAAGATGCAGCGCTTCTTCCTTGCGATAATGGAAAAAGGTATAATTTTTAATATGATTCTTCAGTGAGGTGCGGAACAACAGGTCAGGATGAAATGCCAAAAGATATCCTTTATCCGGCAACGTATTCTCCTTACTCATACGAAAGATCTCGCCGGGAGTGAGAAACACCATGGTAGCATTGGAGTAATCATAGTATTTCCGTCCGCAGCAGCAACAACCGCCCGGACAATCCTCAATCAGCAAGACAGCATAGAATTCAAATTTCACCGCATCCTCTTCCAATGAAGGATTCTCCAGATTGATGATGCTCACCTGCGGATGCAATGTCTTGCAACCCAGACAGCGATTACATTCATATACAGTCCTCAAGTCCAACATAGTCTCTTGCATTGCTTGTTACGACAGAATACTATAAAAGAAGGTTTTGTGCCCGATATTCATTCGGTGTACAGCCCACACGCTTCTTGAACAACCGGCAGAAATGCTGCGGATATTGAAATCCCAGTGAATAGGCTACCCTGCTGACGGTTTCTCTCCTGTCGGACATCCGTTCCTTTGCCAGTTCTATCACTTTTTCCTGAATATATTCCTGTGGAGTCTTGCCGGTTTCCTTCTTGAACATATCCCCGAAGTAGTTGGATGAAAGGCACAGTTTGTCAGCAAAGTATTTCACGGTAGGCAATCCGTCACGCTCGGCAAGTTCGCCCTCAAAATAATCGTCAAGCAACCCTTCAAAGCGTGTCAACACATCACGGTTCGAATGACTGCGGGTGGCGAACTGACGTTCATAAAAACGCATACAGTAATTAAGAAGCAGTTCTATATAGTTTACCAGCAAGGTCTTACTATGCTTGTCCACTCCCCGTTCCAGTTCCATACGGATAATCTTCAGGCAATCTGTCATAATATTGCGCTCATCTTCCGAAAGGTGCAGCGCCTCGCTCACTTCATACGAAAAGAAGGTATATTTCTTTATTGTTTTTCCAAGCGTGGTCCCCCGTAACAAATCCGGATGAAAAAGAATGCCAAGCACATTCAACTGCACACGGTCGGTGGTCAATGTGGTTTCCGTTGTTTGTCCCGGAGCAAAACATACTACGGTTCCTTCCTGATAGTCATAACTCCGACGCCCGTACTTGATATCACAAGCTTTCTCCAATTTCAGATAAAGTGCATAAACACCATAGTTCCAGTGCACATAGTCCATCTGCCGGGTAGCCTTGTTCAAATCAATGACACTGACCAACGGATTCAGTGTTTCAAGTCCGTATAGACTGTTATATTGGTCCACACTGTCTAAATTTAATATCTTATCCATCATTCTAACTTGTTTAATGTCTGCTAAAATACAGCTTTTTCAGTTATTTGAAATATTCCGGTCACAAAAATAAGAAGTTATCCGGACAAGGTTATAACCCCAATTACGGATTATCTTACCTTAGTTACCGAATCTTATCCCATCCGGGAATAAAAAGAAGAGCCGGAATGTTCCTGCCGGGCTACCCACTCCATATATATGGCAGAATCTGTAATTAAGGTCAGGATACCCGTAATTTATCTACAAAGAACCCAAGCAAATATACCTAAACTCGCCCACATACGGATGGATTTCAGAGGAATAATGCAAAGTGCTTGGACGAGAAAGGGATAAGTCGTTTTGTTCCACATTCTTCCTTTTGAGGTTTTTGACCTGTTTTTGGGGAGTTAGGCAAACAAATCGCTACTTATCCGTTGCCTTTTCGGGATTGAAAATAGGTATGAAATTTACTTCCAAAACTGTTTTTCTACCCCTGTTCACCACCGCAAGAACGCTGTTCTGTCTGTTTTTTGCTAATGCAAAGTTAGTCAAAATTTTCCGTATCAGGAAAAAATACAGTCTCAGATTGGAAGTCAAGGGGGCTTTTTCTATATTCCGCTATATTTTTCATGCCATTCATTTGCTCGCTATATAATAATTTTGCAAACAAAGGAATAGGTTATGAATCAGGCAAATGTAAAGGTGTCGTTCTACCTGAAAAAGAGCGAGGCGGATGCCAATGGAGAGTGTCCGGTAATGGCTAAGTTGAACATCGGGAAGTACTCCGAAGCGGCATTCAGCGTGAAGATGAAAGTGCCGCAATCCCGATGGACTTCGGGGCGTGCGTCCGGCAAGAGTGTGGCGGCAAAGGAAATCAACAACCGGTTGGATGAGATCCGTGCGGTGGCGTTGAGTATCTATAACGAGCAGTCTGCCGTCCGTGACGGTGTGACCGCTGAGGAAGTGAAAAGCATTTTGCTTGGAATGGCAAGCGGGCAGGAAACACTGTTGAGCTATTTCAGGCAATTCATCAACAATTTTGAAAAGCGGGTTGGAGTCAACCGCACAGCCAAAAGTTTGCAGGCATACCGCAATGCCTATAGGCACATTGAGAAGTTTCTGCAAAAAAAATACAGGCTGACGGATATTCCTTTCTCGGCATTGGACCGCTCCTTCATCGACAAATACGACCTGTACCTTCGTACAGAACGCAATCTCGCTCCCGGAACCGTCATCAACCTGACCGTCCAACTGAAAACCATCGTGGGTGAAGCTATAGCTGACGGTATCATTACCGCTTATCCATTCATGGGTTACGAGCCGGTTCGTCCGAAAGCGGTGCAGAAGTATCTTACCGACGAAGAGCTGCAACGGCTTATGACCACTCCGCTTCACAGGCAGACACTTTACCTTGTCCGTGACATGTTCCTGTTTTCCTGCTTCACCGGCATTTCATACAGGGATATGCGCTCGCTGACAAAAGAAAACCTGTCGCTTGCGGAAGACGGCACATGGTGGATTAAAAGTGCCCGCCAGAAGACCAAGATAGAATTTGAAATCCCCTTGTTGGACTTGCCGTTACAGATTCTGAAAAAGTACAGTGATACCGCTTCTGATAACAGGCTGCTACCGATGTATTGTAACTCTATGCTGAATCTCTACCTGAAAGAGATTGCCCGGATTTGCAACATCAACCGTCCGCTGGTATTTCACGCGGCCCGCCATACCTACGCCACGGAAATCACCCTTTCGCATGGAGTTCCGCTTGAAACCGTCAGCAGGATGCTCGGACACAGCCGGATTGAAACCACACGAATTTACGCGAAAGTGACCGATGACAAGATCGATACCGACACAAGGACTTTGAACCAGAAAATATCGGAACGCTTCTCCGTCGTGATTTGATTACCTCTTAAAAAACATGGATATGGATAAGAATATGGAAAACCAGAATATCAAACGGCGCAGCACTTTTGCCGTATTGTTCTATATCAACCGCACGAAAGTACGCAAGGACGGTATGTGCCAGTTGTTGTGCAAGGTAAGCATTGATGCAGAATGGGCACAGATAGGAACCAAAGTATCCGTCAATCCCTCCATCTGGAATCCCGACAAAGGACGTGCCGACGGGCGGAGTGAAAATGCAGTTACGGTGAACCGCGCCATAGATGACCTGACAGACGAGATAACCGGACATTACGACAGGATAAAGAACAGTCTGGGGTTCATTACAGCGGAACTTGTCAAGAATGCAGTCAAAGGCATCGGGCAGAAACCACTTACCCTGCTTGCCTTGTTCAGGGAGCATAACGAGGAGTTCAAGAAGCGTATCGGGATAGACCGCATACAGGAAACATACGACTCCTACAAGCGTTCCTACAAGCACCTTTCCGCTTTTGTTCAGGAGAAGAAAGGCGTGGAGGACGTGACATTGAGAAGCCTTGACCGTGCGTTTTATGACGACTTCGAGTTGTTCCTGCGCACGAACCGCAACCAAAAACCCAAGACCGTACATGAACACCTGTACCGCCTGAAGAAGCTGACAATGCGGGCGGTCAGCCAGGGGACATTGCGCCGTGACCCTTACTGCCGCCTGCATCCCGAACTGCCAAAAAGAAAAAGCCGGCACATGAAATTGGAGGACTTGAAGACACTGATGACCACCCCGGTGGAGAAGCCTCAACTGCAATTCGTAAGGGATATGTTCATTTTCTCGACATTTACCGGATTGGCGTATGCGGACTTGAAAAAACTGTCGGTCAATGATGTCACGCAGGCTGAGGACGGCACATGGTGGATTCACATCCACAGGCAAAAGACGGATACGCTTTCGTCTGTCCGCCTGTTGGATATTCCCCTTCAAATCATCGAGAAATATCGTAGCCAAAGAACCGGGGACAAGGTATTCAATGTTTACAATCGTGGATATTTTATAACATTGACACGAGAGCTGGGACAGGTATATGGCTTTGATTTGACCTACCATCAGGCCAGGCATAATTTCGGGACCCACATCACCCTCTCGCTCGGTGTGCCGATAGAGACGGTCAGCCGCATGATGGGACACAACTCCATTTCCACCACCCAGCTGTATGCCCAAGTAACGGACACCAAAGTGGACGAGGATATGAAACGGCTAAAGTCCACAGGTTTCGGAAAACAGATACAGCTTTGCGAAGAAGATTTCATCGTCAAGAAAAAACGGGGAAGAAAGTCTGAAATGGCATAAAATAAAAACGGAGAAATGCCCTTTGTAAAAAGGAAATCATTTCTCCGTCTCTTTTAGTGAACGATGCTATACCCATCGTTGTTCTTCCCGGCAACGCTTGTAGGAATCCTCCAGTATCTTCAGAATATCCGATTCCTTATACAGAGTCTTGCCCTGCACCATGTAATAAGGAACCACCCCGAATGTCCGGTACTCCTGCAATGTGCGCCTGCTTACCCGCAGGACTTTGGAGAGTTCCTCGTCAGTGAGGAAGCGCTCACCGTTAAAGAGGGATTTCGGCATCTTCTCAATCACGGAGAGCATCTTCTCCATTTTTTCCAGCCCTTGAAACATCACGTCGATCCGAGGGTCTTTGTCGTCCAAGAAATGATAGCTCATAATCTGCTTTTTATTAAAGGGTGATAATTCAAATCCAACAATCTCTGTACGTCTTCAGGCTTGTAGAACAGCTTGTTCTTGATACGGCTGAAAGGCAATATCCCTTTGTTGCGATATACCTGTAGTGTCTTCTTGTTGATGCGAAGCACATCGCACACCTCCTGATTATCCAGCCAGTTTTTCAAGCCGAGGTCCTCGGCCGGACGGCATACCCGCGTCATCCGTTCCTCAAAATCACAGAACCGGACACGCAATTCTTCAAAAGTCTGTTTGTCAACACATATTATTTCCATAATCCTTGCTTCATTTTAATTAAACATTTGGCTGATGTCTGAACCTCACCGGCAATGACTTGCCCTTTTGGTTGAGGAACGCCTCCACTTCGGATGCCTTGTAGTAGGTTCTCCCGTCAATCATGTAATAGGTCACGAGCTTCTTCTGGCGGTAACGCGCCAGCGTGCGTTTGGTGATGCCGAGCAGCCGGCACAGGTCGTAGTTGTCCAAGAGCGTGTCGCCGTCCAGGCATTCCTTCAGCTTGTTCATACGCTCCAATGCCCGCTCTATCCTGTCGAACCGTTCCATGATTTGGGCGAACATCTCGCTGTTTATCTGTAACATGAGTAATCTGTTTTAAGTGTAACTTATCGTTTGCTTACACCTTGTTGCGCAACAGGTTATATCATATTATAAGGCCAACAGCGTACCAATGACACCGATAGACACCAAGAGGAACTGATATAACATTGTATATCAGTGAAATAAAAATCTGAGGCTGTAAAAATGAATAAATGGCGAATCTTGCAAATTGCAAGATTTCCTTGCAGGATGCAATGGACTATCGCGAGGATTTGCGATAAATGAGACGGACAATCCCGTTTTTGAAAGCAACTGTCCTGTAAAGTTTCCAACGATTGACCGGAAGTCGATGCAGGCAGTCCGTACCGTTGCCTGTTGTCAGAGGAAGAATGTAGATGATGATTTCGTCAATGAGGTGGTAGATGGAAAGCCCGTGTAGCAAGTCAAGGCTCTTTGGGTCGGATATTTCTGAGGTAAAGGTAAAGGAGTCCGGTTTCTCGTCCTTTTCACAAATCAAGTCCAGCATGGGATAGCCGGGAAACAGCGTGAAGGTACTCCTCTCGTGCCAGAACGGGAAACCTTGGCTGTCCGTCTTCACCCATTGCAACAACTCTTCATTCGGGTCGGGAAGATAACCGTCCAATGTCACTGCCGTTATGATTTGTATTCTTGCCATACCTGTCCGTCTAAAAAAAGAAGCGTGGTAGCCACGCACTCAGACAGAGGCTCTGGTAAAGCCTAAAGGAGAACACGCAACACCACGCTATGACAGAGCATAGCATAAGCATTACGCAATCATTCTCCTTTAACGTCAATTTACCAGATTTCTGTCCGAGAAGCTTGCGCTCTTATGTTATATAATCAGCAGAGGGGTTTTCCCTCCACCGGTTTTCTTCTATGTTTCAGACCGGCAAGGCTATACCCTGCCAAATCTTTTGCAAATTTACAAAATTTCAGTCGGATTGAAAAATCATTTCAATATATTCTGTGTCAACACTGTTGCCGGAAATAGATAGAATATCGGGGATTATCTTATCCCGTATTTCTTCATCTTCCGGTACAGTGTTGAAGAGTTTACATTCAACAATCGTGCGGTCTGTTCACGATGCCCGTTGCACGCTTGAAGGGCATTTGCAATGGCTTCCCTCTCGCTGTTTTCGTCTTTCAAAGGCAATATGTCCGGAGTTTTCTCCGTAATCCGAATATCAGTCTGACTGTCTGCGTTCAAGTCCGGCAACTCCAATACAGGGGTTTCCGTAAGCAACACCGCCCGTTTGATCCGGTTCTGCAATTCCCTGACATTGCCCGGCCAACGATAAGAACGAAGTCGGTATATGGCATCTTTTGAAAAGCCTTTTGTCTCTTTCTTAAGTTCTTTGGAAAACCGTTCACGGAAAAATTCCGCCAAAGGCAAAATGTCATCAGCACACTCGGCCAAAGATGGCATCCTGATTTCCATCTCTGCCAGACGGTGGTACAGGTCTTCCCGGAATCGTCCTTCCTTGATGGCCCGTTCCAGATTTTCATTCGTTGCCGCCACAATCCGCACGTCTGCCATCCGCTCCCTGTCGCTGCCGATAGGGGTATAGGTATTCTCCTGCAACACTCTAAGGAGCATGGACTGTATGTCAATAGGCATCGTGCCGATTTCATCCAGGAAGAGCGTACCGCCTTTTGCCATGTCGAAATATCCGTTCTTTGCCGTATCCGCACCGGTGAAGGCGCCTTTCTCGTGTCCGAACAGGAGGGATGCCGCAAGTTCGCGTGGCAACGCTCCGCAATTGACCGCTACAAACTTGCCGTCACGTCCGCTGTTCGCGTGAATGCCCTGTGCCACGGACTCCTTGCCGGTACCGTTGGCACCGAGTATCAGCACCGACATATCCGACGGGGCTACTATCCTCGCGTATCTCTCCACCTCAAGTATTTTAGGGCAGGTACGTCTGAACAGGTCTTTCGGTTTCGTGCGGACAGTCGCGAGCGGACGGAATATCTCTTCCGCCAGTTCAAGCAGGTGTTCCCGGTGTACCGGCTTGGGCAGATAGTCTTTTGCCCCCAACTTGATGGCGCGTACCGCATCCGGTATAGACCCGTATTCCGTTGTCACTATGAATGGAATGTCTTTCTTCTCTTTTGTGAGCCACTCTAAAAGCGATATTCCGTCACCTTCAGGCAAGCGCACATCGGACAATATGAAGTCGAACCGATGCTTGCGTATCAATGCACGTGCGGCCGGTTCACGCATGGCGGTCATTACATCGTACCCCGCCTGTTCAAGCCAGTCTTTCTGGCGTTGTGACAAACTTATATTGTCTTCAACTATCAGTACCTTCTGTTTCATCGCTCATTTTCTTTATTTCCTTTTCAGCTTCTGTTATAAGTCCGGAGATGTGTCCTATCAGCAGCTTCACCTGTTCATTGACGGTATTCATATCGCATGCAGAATCGTTTAACGTTGTGCGGAGTTTTACCAGTGGAGCATCGGCCCGTAACAACTCCAACGAGGGCTTTATCTCGTGGGCTATGTCATGGAGCTTTTCAATGTCCCCTGTCTTTATTGCCGATTGCAAGTCTGCCATATTTTGTTCGGACTGGATAATGAAAGTTCTTAGCAGTTCTCTTTTATCAAGCACATCTGCCGTGAACGTGGCAAAATCCGGAGTATGTGACTCTTCCACATCGCGTGACACCACAGAAGAGACCATATCCAACAGTTCTCTCATGGAAAACGGCTTGTGGATGGAGTCCGTGAATCCGCCCTTTATGAATGCCTCTTTTTCTCCTTCTCCTCGTGCAGTCATGGCTACTATCGGAATTGTGTGTGAATTTCCGATGCAGGATTTGCGAAGCAATGCCAGAATTTCAAAACCGTTGGTTTCCGGCATCTGTATGTCGCTTAGCAGCAAGTCGTAATCCTGCCTGCGCATCTCATTGACCAGTTCTTTGGCATTGGAACAGGTGGTACACGATACTCCGTTGCGTTCAAGCATTTCCTTGGCTATTTCCAGTTGTAATGTGTCATTGTCTATAACAAGTACGCGCTGTGGCAATGGCAGACGGTCTTGCGGAACTGCCGACGCTTCACTATTGATTTTCTCATTGGAAACCGCTAACGGCAGGGATACACGAAATGTGCTGCCATGCCCGATTTTACTTTCCACATCAATGCTGCCTCCTAAAAGTTTGACCAATCCTTTTGTGATGGGCAAGCCCAACCCGAAACCTTCGGCATTCGCCTCAGACGACAGGCGTTCAAACGGACGGAAGATACGCGAAACGGTGTCTTGATCCATACCGATTCCCGTATCCTTTATTTCTATATAAAGCATTCCATTTTCATATCGGACATTGAACTGTATCATACCGGCGTTTGTAAACTTCACAGCATTCGTCAGTAGATTGTCTATAATTTGAGAGATACGATCCATGTCACCGCACAGTACGACATCCGTATTTTGGGAATCATGGTGGAATATGATTCCCTTATTATTGGCAATATGTGAAAATCCGGTCACAATACGTTCCAACAGATCATTAAGGTTGAACGGTACATTGTTGCAGGTTTCCTTGGACTCGTTCAGGCGGTACACGTCCAGCAGATTGTTCAGCAGGTGCAGGATATGTTTGCACTCCGTTTCGATATTTTCCAAATGGTGATTCCTGCGTTTCCTGTCCCGGGTATCTTTTGCCAGTTCGACATATCCGTAAATGATGTTCAGGGGGCCGCGTATGTCATGCGAGATAGTAAGTATGACGTTTTTACGCGTTTCCAGCAGTTCATTATTCCGGTCAATGACACCCTCCATCTTTTTCCTGAGCAGCGAATCCCGTTTCAGATGTTTCTGGATAATCAGGTACGAGAACACCAGCAGGAGGATGGCGGCGATGATCAGCCCGGTGATGATGGAGGTGGAGCGTTGGTGCGCTTGGGCTATCTGCTCTTCCCTGTCCCGGAAGGCGGCTTGTGCATGGTCGCTGATGTTACCGAGCAGGGCGAACAGTTTGCGGTTCAGTTCCCTGTTGCGGATGCGCAGGCTGTCGGTGTAATTCTCCATGTTGCGTATCCGCTCCGCTTGCAGGGCGATAAGCTGTTCGTTCAGCGAGCGGAGCTTGTCGGACGAGGCGGGCACTTGCACCGTTTCCTTGCCGCCGAACCATCCGGCTATGCCTTTCTTCTTCTGCACGACGGTACGGGTCTGTGTCGCTTGCCTTGCAGCTTCTGGCAGATGGTTCACCAGCAGGCTGTCGGCTTTGTCCTGCCGGTGGAACACCTGCATGATTTGGTGCAGGTGTGTCTCCTTGTCCGCCAACAACTGTTGCAGGGTATCTATCTGCGACAGACCGAATATGTAGCTATGGTTCGTTTGCAGCATTTGCAGCAGGCTGTCCACCCTCAGCCGTCTCGTTTGGTAGGCATGGTAGTCCTCATCCTCCCAAGCGATGACGCTCTCGCCCAATGAGGCGAGTACCGTGATGTTGCGGTGTATCTCGGATATGTCACGGCGTGCCTGTCTGATTTCGTAGGTGTCGGCCTCGATTTTCCGAAGGCGTGCGTGTTCATGGAAAAGAATAGCGGCCATGCTGATGATGACCGCCATTAACATCATATAGCCGAAGAGGATTTTAGCTTGCAGGGGTATGTTTCTGTTCATATATAACAAGGTCATATTAAACATCTGTATCGTAAATCCTCTTTTGCAGCAGGTCTATAAAGTTCATGGCATCCATAGGGGTGGAGCGAGAGAGGTCGAACGAGAGTATCATAGCCTGCAGGCTGTTGTCATACGAACTTTTGCTGCCCTTGCGGTCTTGCCCGCCCTCCGTTTTTTCGGGGATGGAGACCAACGCCTCCGCTTCGCTGCCGTCTATGCCGGAAAAGACGAAAGAACCGTCGTCCTGCCGGTCGATTTTCCCTCCGGCGGCTATTATCTGTTCCATCACTTTCCCTACATGGCTTTCCGGGAATCCTGTGGTCAGCACAAAATTTCCGCCTTTACGCTGCCGGTGCATGACACGGTAGCCTGTGGCGCGTGCCAAGGCGAAAGCCCCGCAACCGTAGGCGGAGAAAAACTTGCCCGACCGGGTCACGAGGAAACGGCTGTCGCCGAGTTCCTGCTGTTGTTGTATCAATTCGCGTTCTGTCATACAGTCCTCCTCAGTTCTTTGATTTCATTACAAATCTCCTCTTTTTTGCATTCAATCTGTCTGTACCGTTTTTTCAACACGACTTTCTCCAAGTGTCCGGCAAAATAGATGACCTGCCACCATTCCTTACCGATACGGCTCATGACCTTGCACCGCAGGTTGTAGGAGGAAAAATGCCGCATCATTCCCAAATAGGAGTTTATCGTACTGACAAACTCCTCCCCGTGGGTTTTCACGTAATCGGGCGAGCCTGCCGCCAAGCGGTTCAGGCGGTCGATGGCATCGTAGCAGAAGCCGACTGTGCGGTTGCTCAGGTATTTCCGCCCCGGAAGTATCATCCCTCCGATAAACAGGACACCTTTCGTGTAATGTTGCAGATAGATCTTGCGCGGGTGCAACGACAGCCCGTGTTCGGAGAGCCAGCCGGCAATTTTCGCTTTCACCTCTATCAGGTGCTCTTTCGAGGGATGGACAAGCACCATGTCGTCCACATACCTGCCGTAGTGCTTCACGCCCCATTCTTCGCTGATGAGATGGTCCAGTCCGTCCAGGAAGTTAAGGGCGAGCAACTGGCTTGTCAGGTTGCCGATAGGCAGTCCGCACGAGCCGTCGGAATGGAACAGGCTCTTGTCTTTGGGCAATCCGCGCCAGCTTTGGGGAGGCGTCTTGCGGATGCAGTTCTTTTCCGGACGGTTGAATATAGTCTCACGGAGCAGATAGAGCAGTATCGCCAGGTCGTTTCCCCCGTAGCGTTCGTGCAAGAGTTCTTCGGTCAGGTCATACAGCCGCCTCTTCGATATTTTCATGAAGAACGAACGGATGTCTATTTTCAGGATGTAGCACTCTTTCGTGTAGTTTTCCGAACAGAGCCGGATATGTTCCGCCACATGTTCGATGCCATAGAGCGTACCTTTTCCCTTGCGGGTGCTGTAGCTGTCATTGATGAACTTCTCTTCCAAAAGCGGAACGAGCCTGCGGGCTATGAGGTGGTGTACCACACGGTCGCGGAAGTCTGCAGCGAAAATCTCCCGTTTCACGGGTTTGTTGATAATGAAAGCGATGGAACGCGAAGGGCGGTATGTGCCGGCATTGATTTCCCGCCACAGTTCCACACACCTGCGTTCGTAATCGCTCTCGAAGGCAAGGGCATTACAGGTATTGCGTTTCTTTTTACGGCACTCGAAATACGCCTCGAAAACATCCTCCAACGGAATGCCTCCGAGTTCCTCATCCGTGAAAAGACTTTGTTGTAACTCCATATCGCAATACCATTTTGTTTATCGTAAAGTTTTTATTGAAAAGGCCAAGACCGGACGCACGTAGCTATTTCTGTTGTTCTTATTGTTGTTGTTCACGTTGCCGTTGTTCACATTCACATAAAGAGCGTTGTTCGCCGGATTGTTGTAGTTCTCCGAGGAGGACCAGTAAATGTTGTCTGTTTTTGTCTTTGCGAGCCTCCCTGCACGAGGAAAGCCTGCCGACAACCCTTTTTCAATAATAAACAGTTCGCTTCGGGAAGCCTTGACCGCCCGAATCCCGACTGATAAATCATTGCCTTTTATCTTCCTGTTTCTTCATTCCGCGTTCGTTATATTGTTTCCAGCTCGTAGCCTGCTTGCCTATCTTCTCCAACAGCAGCCCGAACGAGGCGTATTTGCGCTCGGTAATGACCTTCTGCTCCACACATACGCGGAAAAGCATCTGCAACATGCGGTAACGGTCGAGAAATTCGGTCAATACGCCCACTTTTTCATAGCTGCTGTTCGCCTTGTAAATCAGAGAAAGCATATCCAAAGTCAAATCCACCATACGGCTGCCCATACTGTAGCGGAAGAAGCGCGGAAAATCCTGCGTCAGGATCAACAGGTTGTTCAACAACCGGTAAGTGTCGCGGTATAGGGGTAATTCTTCGGATAATGCCATAACTCGATTTTTCAAAAATTTTTCCGACCCGCTTCGCGGGTATTCCATCTTTTAAATGAGCGGCTACGCCGCAAATAGATAAATAGATTGAATAGGTAAATAGGTCAGAAAGCCAAGACCGGACGCACGTAGCTAAACCTGTAGTTCTTACCGTAGTAGTACACGCGGCCGCTGCTCACATCCACATAAAGAGCGCTGCTCGCCGGACCGTCGTAGTACTCCGAGGAGGACCAGTACCAATCGGACTTTAAGCCTGATACCACTGTCTTGCCGTCAAACAAAGAAGTACGGTTTTGATAAACATTCCACATCTGACCGATAGAAGGAAGAAACCAACCGCTGCTATTGGCAGGGGACGGGACTTTGCTCGCATAATCCACAACGGCATAGTAGGTGGCAGGATAACCGGAATCTTCGGCGGCATTCAAGTTGCCCGTACCTCCGGCAGCGGCGATGATTTTCTGTGTCCAGGCGTAGCCGCTCCAGTCGATGTCAGGTGTAGAGTAATTGTTCTGTTTGTTTCCGCTTCCATCCGTGGGGCAGCAACCCAACTCGGTTCCGTAAACGCCCCACTGACAATAACCGTTTGTGGCATCCTGCAAGGCAATGGCATAGCCGTGGCACTTCTGCTGACCGATACCGGTGGCGGAGTAATCGGAGGCATCGTTTTCGTGATGACCGGCATGGAACACGATGGCGATGCACTCCTCATTCGGCATTTCCTCACCGGGGATAATATACCAATTACCATCGGAATTCTTGCACAGGTAGTCGCCCATCTGCAAGTTATAATTCTTTTCCATAGCCTGCGCACCGTCCACCTTGTATCTCTTGTATTCCCCTACGACAGGATGGGACGCGGACGTGGTGATGGTAAACTCCCTGTTCCCCCCGTCATAACATCCCTCGATAGTCGGCATGGACGAGTGCACCAAGTAGCGGTAAGTGCCGTCAGCCATGCGCAGCGGCTTGGCGGTGCCTGTGAACGTAGCTTCTGCCCCCACGGTGTAGTCGGGAACATTCGCGTCGATAAACTTGTAAACGGTCTTCGGCATCTCGATGATGGCCAACGCCATGCGGTGTTTCATGGCGAAAGAGAGGTGGATGGTGTTGCCCGTCCCTGTCGTTGAGCCTCCGGCTGTCATCAGGTCGGAGGCGGTGTAAGCGGCATGGGTGCTCTGGTCGTCCCCGGGTTGCCAGCCATCAATGAGCGGCTTGAAGAACTCGGCATCGGTCATGACCGCCCCCTCCGCAGGTGTGGCAGTCTTGCCCGCCATGTCCGCCTGATAAGGATAGTAGAGGTAGTAGCTCTCTCCATCCATTCCGGCGGCAAGCGTCGTACCGTCGGTTTTCCACATGATGCCGCCCGTGGCGGCATCCTTTTCGGCTGTCAGCTTCACGTTTGAATAAACCGGCTTTCCGCCGCGCACCATGTAGAATCCGCAGGCATCGCCTTCGGTGAACTCGGTGGTGTAGCCGTTCTCCACGGCACGGGTCTCGACACGGGTTTTCATATTCTCAACAGCCGATGTATATCCGCCATCGGTAACGGAGATTGTCAGTTGCTGCGCCTTGTCTTGCACGGCAGGGAACTCTTCTTGCGTGCAGGATACAAGCAGCAGGAGCAACGCAGCTTGCAAGAGGTGGTATATGTTTTGTATCTTCATATTCTTAAAGGACTAAATAGGCAAATAGTTCAGAAAGCAAGGACGGGACGGACAGCGTTACTCCATTTCTTATAGACAAAGTCGCAGCACACGTAATCAGAGGAGTACACGTTCCAGTTCCGTGCGCGGAACTGATTTAACTCCGATGACGACCAAAAACGGTCACCGGTGGTAAAATCATTCTTGCTGTCGGCTGCAATTTTATTCATCCAAGCATTCAAGGCAGCTGGAACATCGCCTTGACCTAGCCAACGGAAATCACCGGAATCCGACGAGGTTTGCTGACCTTTATCCGCCATAGCCGGACAACCGCCCAGATTCTGAAGGATGTCCCACCACTGACCGGAGGAAGGAATAAACCAGCCTGTGGTATTACGAGGTGGGCGGTATTCATTTATACTGTACATATCATTCCATTTCTCGACGGCTTCGAAGGCCGGATATGCCTCAATTCCACCGATACTATTTGCATGGTCAAGAATCTTGGTGTAATTGTGCAGACCGCTGATGTCAGAGTAGATTTCAGACTTGGACCAGCAGTCTTTCACGTCTTCCAAATTATTCTCTTCATGGCTCCATTGGATATCTGTTGCGGTGTTCTTTAAGGCCATTACAAGGCCATGCACATTCCCTTCGCCCAATTTGGACTTTTCGGCAGTGCCGATACGGCTCGGGTCCGTCTGGAAAACGATACCGATGACTCTTCTTTCTATTTCACTTTTTGTTTGGAGTACGGGAGCAGGCTTGGGGCTTGCTATCTTCATACTGCCGTCAGTATAGATTTTGCGCAGGCCGCCGTCGCTCCACGTACCGTCGGAGTAGAAGTAGTCACCGATTTTAAGTTCATCCGCCGTGAATCTTTGCTTTACCCTTTTGGAGGTGACGTTTTCCTCGCCATTTGCAACCCACGTGCCACTGGTCACCGACTGCACATCAATGCCGTTGGCTTTCACGGTGATGGTGTAGGCATACCGCTTGCCACCGAAAAACCCAAATTTGCCGGCAGCTTCTGTTTCGGGAGTGTAGGTAAAGTCATTGCTGCCTATGCTGATTCGGATGAGCGGCTTGCCCGTCATATCCTGCGGCGGCACTAACGCCTCGTATTTCTTCGTTGCGGCATCGTAATAGGGCTTTATCTCGCCGTCCGATTGGTCACCCGGTGATACCAAGCCGGCGGTTGAGTGCGTTAGCGGGTCTCCGAAAATGGTGACGGTCGCACCCTCCAACTCCTCTTCCGTAATGCCTTCGCCAGCTTTGAGAATTACTTCGATTTTCGCCATGCGGTGGATGAAACGGAGATTTATGGCTTGGTCATAACGCCCTATGGCACTGGCGTACAGGACATCGAAAGCGGCGTACCCGCCACTTTGGTCGGAAATATCCGTTTCCGATTCTATGTCCGGGGTCCATGCACTGACGCGGGCTTCATCGGTGTTCTTCCAATAGAAGGCATTATCGGCATCCTTCGGGCTTGCATTGCCCGATGCGTCCATCACGTATGTTTTGTTACCAAACACGCCTTCCAGTGACACTCTAATCTCCTCGCCGCCCGTCCACGCATCCTTACCTCCGGCACGGGTCTGCGGCTGCGCCACCTCCGCCGTCAGTTGCAGCGGGTACTTGCCGTCGGGCAGGGGCGCGGTGCTTTCATCCTCACTGCTACAGGAAGCGAGCACCCCACAGATGAGCATCATAACCGGCAACCAGCCGCCGATGCGCGGCCACGGCCTTCTCGCTATGTTCCTTATTATTTTCATATTGTCTTTATTTATTTCGTTTTGTGCCACTGCCCGTTGCGACGCGGGCTGCCGCACCATTTATTATATATGGCGTGCCTCCATGCTTACGCCTGATGCACGGCAGTGGCTTTCAGACACACTACATTTTTGCATCACCCGCATGGCTACCACCGTCGTTCCAGTTTTCGATGGTGCTTCCGCTAAGGGTCAGCCCCGTCTTCTTCACCGTGATGGTGTAGGTATAAGAATAACCGGCCTCCAACGCGGGTTTGATCATGTCCTTGTTGGAGTAGCTCTGGTATTCCCCGTCATCGGGAGATATCTCAAGCACCAAAGCGTTGGCGAGTGTCTGCGGGAGCAGGATCATGGTGAAAGTCATCACGCCCGTGGCGGCGTCAAAGGTTGCCACGCACTTGTCCGTGGCCGTCTTCGGGGCACCGGTGCACTGGCGTAACATCCAGTCGCTCACAACGCTGCCCGCGGTCGCGGCGGTACCGGTCTTCACATCGAACGTTCCCTCGTGAACCAGGCCGCCCAGCTTGTAGTCGGCGAATTCCAGCACGGCAGTGTCGTCGAAACCGTCGGTGTTCGACACCTGCACCTTGAGGATAAGACGGGCCATCTTGTGCTTGAAGGAGCAGTCGCTGCCGCCCGCGGCGGTGTTGTCCGTGAAGCTGACGGTCGGGCTGTCTTTATCGGCCTTGGCTCCCGTGGCATGGATGTAGTCCACCTTCTCCTGTTCCGTGGTCGTGGGCTGGTTGCTTGTATTTACCGTAATCTTCCCGTCTGTACCAGGCAGGGTGGAGGCGTTTGCGCCCGATGCGTAAGGCGCGTAGGCGGCAAAAGTAAACTCGAGGAAAGCGTCCTCGAAGAAGATGCCGCCACCCGCCGTCATCGGGGTAAAGTCCGCGTTGGTGCCGGTACTCGTGGTTGCGTATCCCACGTTCTTGTACTTGCCGCCCATGGTCGTGGTCGTGCCAGGGGCATCCACCACCATCACGCCGATTCGGTCGGCGTTCCACCCGTTGTCCACAGCACGGGTCTTCGGCCCGCTCACGCCTGCCGTGATTCGTGCTTCCACCGGATTGTTCTGTACCTCGTTCTCTTGTGTACACGCAGCCAATAGCGTTGCCGCTGCTGCAATAATGAAAAACCTCATGTTCATTGTCATAATCTTGTTTTTTTGATTAAAATATTTATCGTCAGTTAGCATCCCCATTGCCGCTTTCTACCTCGTTCCAGCCCGTGATGGTTGCGCCCGTTACCCCGGCCTCTACGGGCAAAAGCAGATTACCCGTGAGTTTAACCGGTTTGGTGCCGTTATTGAAGTCCCTTATGGCCTCGGTAAGGTCGCTCACTACCCGCTGCGTGTCACCGTTGTTGAAAGTGATGTCCACCGTCAGCGTATGCGTTTCCGTCGGGACGATGCCGAGCAGTCGGAAAAAGATTGTGAACTTGTTGTCGTCCTGCCTGAAAGCGTTTGTTACTTGTGCCGCTGCACTCCGGTCGCCTGTTGCCATATCCGCTGCCGAAGCCACGCCGGAGAGCGTTGCCGTAGCCGACTGTACACGGCTGTAGTCGCCTTCCGTGGCGGTCAGTTCGATGTCGAGCCTGCGCACGTATTGTCTCATCGGGGCGGTGACGTGCAGGGTGTCGTCCGCCACGACGCTGATGTCCTGGTGCGAGGCGAAGAGGTAGCCGGGGTGCGGCTCTATTGCACCCGTCAGATCCACCGGATTCACCGTTGCCTTGTTTCCGTCGATACTAATCCCCTCCGGGGAGTTGTACACCGTCAGACCGTAGCCACCGGGCGCGAGCAGCGCGTCGAACACGTTGGTCGCCGCGCTCACGTTCTGTTCCCACCCGCCGATGCGCAGTGTGAATGCCTGCGGTATGTCCGCCTCGGTGCTCTTTCCGCTCCAGTCCGTGGTTACGACCACCGCCCCACGGTCGGGGTGCGGCGTGTCATAGAGGTCGTCCTTCACGCACGAGGTCAGTATGGTCACCGCACCTATTAGATATAATAAGGTATAAGCCTTTCCGTATGCTCCCATATATTCCTTTATCTGTCGTATGATTGTCGTTGTATTCATTGTTCCTCCTTTCCGCTAAAATATGTTCCACACCAGGGTGACACCCGCCGAAACAGGACCCCACCAGTTCTTTGTTCCGCTGCCGCGCCTTACCCTCACGCCGTTGATGACCACATACTTGTCATAGTCGGCATGGATATAGCCGATGCCGAGGTTGAAATCAAGAGAAAGGGCATTGTTGAGTTTCAGCTGATAACCTCCGACGATACCACCGCCCATGAGGTCGCCCTGACGGCCTGTTTCGGACAGCTTGTAGTTGAACTGCCCGGCCTTGTACATCGCACCGATATAGCCCCGTTTCTCCTTGCCGAGATACCATCGCACTTCGGGGGCCACTTCCCAAAGGGCATAGCGGCGGTTCTTGTCGTCCCAGCTCCATGAAGCCCACGTACCGTTCACGGCAATACCCACATGGCGGTTGATGCGCCACTCGATACCCAAATCGGGAGTGAGGGTTGCCCAACGCAGGAGGTTGGCACGCAAGGCAAAATGATACGGGGTGGCTATTGCCGTTTCTTCAGCTTGCAGGCGGGCTTGTTCCTCCGCTTCCAGACGCTCTTTTTCGACTTGTTCCGCTGCCATGCGTTCACGCTCCATCCGTTCCGCCTCGGCTTTCTCTCGGGCTGCCTGCTCTGCAGCGATACGCTCCTGTTCTGCCTTTTCCTTGGC
>OIUX01000132.1_pt1 | contig 24686 bp, 18 predicted proteins | sample 1587091 | NCBI WGS metagenome assembly OIUX01 (sample SAMN02675049, study PRJEB24791) | human gut metagenome, SKBSTL061 | isolation source: stool | host: Homo sapiens | place: USA
CTCGGTTGGCGTCAGGCACAGCTCCTAGGATACAGGGTATAATGCGTCAGCCCTGGTGCGCTACAGATACTGTGGCGTGAGCCGATAGGAGGCTATCACAAGAAAAGTGGCGACGGAGGTATCAGAACCTTCGTCGCCACTTGCTTTTGGCGGAAGCGCTTTGACTAGTTAGAGCGCTCCGTGGTAAGTAATGTCTGACTGTGCTGCTTAGTTCGCCTTTTTAGCCATTTTCTTTTGGTGCCGCTTACCTACAGCCAGCACAGCGATGTAGCCCACGATGCCAGAGATAAGGCTACCTACCAGGATGCCCAGCTTAGCCTCACTGAGCCAGTCTAAGTGTAGTTGTACATCGTACGACAGACTGGCGATAAACATGGAGACTGTAAAGCCGATACCGCCCAATATGGACACTGCAAAGAGCATCGCAGGGTAGACCCCCTCAGACCACTCATGCTTCGTCAGGCGGATATAGATATAGGTAAAGAGAAAGATGCCGATAGGCTTACCGATGAATAGCCCCAGTGTAACTGCAAAGGGGAGTGCCGAGATCCCACCCATTGCAAAGGTAGAAAAGTCAATGCCCGCATTGACAAACGCAAAGATAGGCAGGATCAAGTAGTTCACCCAGTCCGTGAGCGCATGCTCTAGGCGCTGCACAGGAGGAATAGCCGATGCTGCAGCCTGGCGTAGACTATTGATCATCGCAATGTCAGCGCCCTCTAGATGGGTCGCTTCCCCCTTCTTAGTACTCTCCGTAGCAGGAAGCATTCTAGAGATAGCCCCAGCGAGGCTACCCAGCTGGTGACGTGATACAGACGTGGTCATAGGCACTGTCAGAGCCACCATCACACCAGCGATGGTTGTGTGTATACCGCTCTGTAGGAAGAAAAACCATACGACAAAAAGCCCGACCATGTAAAGCCCAATATGGCGTCCCCCCACACGTCCTAGGAGAGCCAGGAGAGCAACGACCGCCAGGCCCAGTCCGAGCATCAGCAGGTTGATGCCCGTGGAGTAGAAGAGCGCTATCACGATGATACCGCCTATATCATCAGCCACCGCTAGAGTAGTCATAAAGACACGTAGCGAAGCGGGCACATGATCCTTTAGTACCATCAGTACAGCCAGTACGAAGGCTATATCCGTGGCCATCGGGATAGCAGCACCTCGGCTCGCATCACCCGCCGGAGCGATCAGCCAGAAAAGGAGGATCGGCACAATCATACCTCCGATAGCTCCCACAACAGGCATCATAGCTTTTTTGACCGAGGAGAGCTCTCCTACGAGCAGTTGCTGCTTGATGTCTAGTCCGACGACAAAGAAGAAGAAAACCATCAAGACATCATTGGCAAAAACCAAGAAGCTCATCGGCTCGCCATGATACTGAAATATGTCCAGTCCCAAGATGTTTAGGTTGATCGGTATAGTGAGCAGTGTGTGGTATAGCTCCCTGAGCGGGCTATTGGCCACAATGAGTGCTACGATAGTCGCAATAAAGAGTACGACGGAGGAGTCCACCTTACGGATGGTGAATCGCCTGATAGGTCTTAGGATGCCACTAGTTTGAGACATATGCTATGGTTACTTTGTTGTTACGTGGTCAAAGTTACGCCTTTTTTGCGCACTCATCAAGATTTAGGTGCTGCTTGCCTGCCCGCTTCTCCATTGGGATAGTCGATTCCTTTAGGTGTGAAAGGTGTCTTCTTTAGGTAGCAAAAGAGTTTCACCCCAATGAAACTCCAGTTTCTTCCCGATGAAACTCCAGTTTCACCCGTATGAAACTCCAGTTTCACCCGTATGAAACTCCAGTTTCACCCGTATGAAACTCTATGACTCTAGGGAGGAAGGCTGTTTGGAGTGGGGAAGGCGTGGGGCAATATGATAGAAATACAGATAATGAAGAAGGCGACCTAAGCATGCTTAGATCGCCTTCTTAGCTTTGTGGTGATTCTCTTATGGAGAGCTTATTTAGCACTTCCCAAGTGGTGATTTAGTACCCATTAACTAGGGGACTAGTAGCTAGATCATACCTGCTTCATCAGCTGCGCCAGCCTGTGCGGTGACGAGCTAGCTACCTTGACTTGCCACTGTAATAGTCGTGGATGAGGCGCTTTGCCTCGGCGAGGTCGACCTCTTCGTTGCCGGTGATGCCTACACTTTGGGGCGAGGGAATCTTGATCTCGGTGCCGAGGGGAATGTTGTCGGGGTCCTCGATCTGCTCCTTATTGGCTAGGTAGATGTAGATCCAATACTCACTACGACCTAGGTAGCGACGTGCATAGCGCGCCAGATAGTCGCCAGCACCGAGGGTTACGGTCGTGAGAATCTCCGGTTGAGCAGTCGTGTCGGCAGGTGGTGTGACGCTATCGATGGGTGCGACGGTGTCTATCGCCGGAGTCTCCTCGACGGGTGCTGTGATGCTGGACGGAGGTGTGGCGACTGGGCACTGCGTCCTCTCTTCTCTGCCGAAGACGAAGAACCACAGCAACAGTGCCATCATTAGGACAACGACTAGCGGAATGACTATCCAAAGCCACAGCCTGCGACTCGTTCGCTTCGAAGGGGTGGGGGTACTCTCTTGTGGCTCCTCTCTTCGATAAGGTGGTGGCGTGGCAGCAAGGACTTCAGACTTGTTGCCTTCGCTCGTTGGGGGAGGTGGCGGAGTAGTCTCCTCAACCTTTGGCTCGTTGAAGGGCGGTGGCGTCGCGGGAGTTTCGGCTTGAGGCTGAGGCGTCCAAGCGGGCGGAGTGCTCACGGGTCTGGGTGCGACTGCGCTCTCAGCGATACGACTGGAGGTGATGGACGGGTAAGCCTTCTCAAGGCTCTCGGACGGGTGCTCCTCGACATCGGGCCAGTGGACACCCTCCTTGAGTAGCGTGGGGGCAAACATCTCAAAGGGCTTGTTGACCTGTCGGAGCAATTCGTCGGAAGGTGTGAAGGCGTAGCTGGTCGCATCGTCCTCACCTGCACCACTTATGGGCTGTGGCGCGAATGTGCCTAGTGGAGTCCACTCGAGGGTGTGACCAAGTCGCTCGTGCATCTCAAAGAGCTTCGTGACACTGTCGTAGAAGCTTTGGATGGTCTGCGGTATCTGAGTTGCCCCTTTTGCTAGGAGTTCGCCAAGCTCCTCGGCAGAGAGCGGTTGCTCTTTGTTGGTGATACGTGGTGTGAGTCTCGGAGGCATCAAGTAGCGCTCGCCACTAGGCAGCAGAGCGATGAAGGCATTGTGGCTCTCTGCGGACCAGAGGCCGACGCTACGCATATAGCTGGTGCTCCCCTGAGTGAGCCGCCCGATGAGTAGCGAGGTGAGGTCGCTCCATAGTTGCTGGCAGGTGGTCTGTGCGAGCTGGCTCTGCTCGGCGACTTCTAGAAGCCACTGTTCGGTCGTAATCATAGGATGAGATGCTCTGGGGATGTGGTTGCGATGAGGTCGTACTCCTCTACGCCTGTGATTTCGGCTTGGTAGAAGGAGCCGACATGGAGCGGGCGGTCGCTACTGAGTATCACTTCGCCGTCTACCTCGGGAGAGTCGTACTGGGTGCGGCCGACGTAGTAGTCCTCTTCCTCACGGTCAACGACAACTTCGAGCGTGGTGCCAATCCTACGGCTATTGACGCTGGCAGAGATGGTTGCTTGGAGAGACATCAGAGCGTCGTACCGCTCCTGTTTGACCTCTGGTGGCACGTCGTCTTGGTAATGCTTGTAGGCGTAGGTGCCCTCCTCGTGTGAGTATTGGAAAGCTCCGAGCCGTTCGAAGCGCATCTGGCTGACGAAGTCAAGGAGATCGGCAAAGTCTTCGTCCGTCTCTCCTGGATGCCCGACCATCATGGTGGTGCGCAAGGCGATGCCAGGCACTTGCTCGCGGATGCGCTCTAGTAGGGCGACAGTCTCCTCACGAGTTATCTGCCGACGCATCAGCTGGAGCATGTGATTGCTGCTGTGTTGGAGTGCGAGGTCGAGGTACTTGCAGATGTTGTCATGCTTCGCCATCACATCAAGCAACGCAAGGGGAAAGTGGTTCGGATAGGCGTAGTGTAGTCTGAGCCAGTGAACGCCCTTTACCTGAGCCAGGCGGTCCAGTAGGGGGGCTATGGCTTGCTTTTGGTAAAGGTCTACACCATAATAAGTGCTATCCTGAGCGATGATCTGAAACTCCCGACAGCCGGTGGCGACGCGCTCTTCGACCTCTCGGACTATCTCCTCCATGGGATGGGAGTGATGAGGACCGGTGATGAGCGGGATAGCGCAGTAAGAGCAGGTGCGGTCGCACCCCTCGGAGATCTTGATGTAGCTGTAGTGTCGTGGCGTGACGCTAGGCGGAGTCGTTCGGTAGGATAGTGGCGTAGCGCTGTCTGCGCTGAGTGCCGGCCCTAGGTCGGTGATGAGTTGCTTCCAGTCATACTTGCCATAGATCTTGTCCACCTCAGGGAGCTCGGCGGTTAGCTCCTCACGAAAGCGTTCGCCCAGGCAGCCCATCACATAGACAGCCCGGATGCGTCCCTCTTTCTTCGCCGCAATGAGAGAGAGGATCAGGTTGATCGACTCCTCCTGAGCTGCCTGTATGAAGCCGCAGGTGTTGACGACGGCTATCTCGCCAGTCAGCTCCTCGGGATCGTGCCGTAGCGTGTAGCCGTACTGAGCTAGCCGATGCATGAGCGCATCGGAGTCGACGAGGTTCTTAGAGCAACCTAGACTGATGACATCGATTTGGTTGGCAATCATCGCAGAGCTGCTACTGGGCTAAAGCTCATCGCCGAAGATGGAGTCGACGAACTCACGCTTGCGAAAGACTTGCAGGTCATCAATCTTCTCGCCGAGTCCGATATACTTGACCGGTACCTTAAATTGGTCGGAGATACCGATGACGACACCGCCCTTTGCCGTGCCGTCAAGCTTCGTGATGGCAAGCGCAGAAACATCGGTGGCTGCGGTAAACTGCTTCGCCTGCTCGAAGGCATTCTGACCCGTAGAGCCGTCGAGGACGAGGAGTACTTCGTGTGGGGCGTCGGGGACCACCTTTGCCATGACACGCTTGATCTTAGAGAGCTCGTTCATCAGGCTCACCTGGTTGTGTAGACGACCAGCCGTATCGATGATGACCACGTCGGCATCTTGTGCCACAGCCGACTGTAGCGTGTCGAAGGCTACCGAAGCGGGATCCGAGCCCATCTGCTGCTTGATGACTGGCACGCCGACACGCTCTCCCCAGATCTCTAGCTGCTCGATGGCGGCCGCACGGAAGGTGTCTGCAGCGCCCAGTACGATGCGCTTGCCCTGCTGCTTGAACTGATAGGCGAGCTTGCCGATGGTGGTTGTCTTGCCCACGCCGTTGACACCAACGACCATGATGACGTAGGGATGCGCATCTGCGGGGAGTGTGAAGCTCTCCCCATCGGTCGTGCCATTCTCCGCAAGGAGCGCAGCGACTTCGTCACGCAGGATGCTTTTGAGCTCGCTTGTGCCGACATATTTGTCCCGAGCTACACGCTCTTCGATACGCTTGATGATCTTGAGCGTCGTGTCCACGCCCACATCACTCGTCACGAGGATGTCCTCTAGGTCGTCGAGGATCTCATCATCGACCTTGCTCTTGCCAGCTACGGCACGAGTCAGCTTGTCTACCATCGAGGTCTTGCTCTTTTCCAGACCTGTGTCGAGTGTCTCTTTTTTCTTCTTTGAGAATAGTCCGAATAGTCCCATAGTTGGTCTCTTTCTTCTAGGTTAAATGATTAGTCCATGCGAGACTTGTAGTCCAAATAGTCAAAGCTACGGAGCGTCTCCACCGAGCCGTCGAGATGACGCAGCGCAATGGCGGGATGCTGTACACCGTTGAACATGTTCGTCTTGACCGTCGTGTAGTGTAGCATATCCTTGAGGACGAGCGTCTCGCCAATCTCCAGCGGATGGTCAAAGGTCCAGTAGCCCATATAGTCGCCGCTCAGACAGCTATTGCCTCCTAGGCGGTAGCTGTGCGTGCCAGCCTCGGGCGTGTCGCACTGTGTCGCCCCCTCCACGACTGGATGGTAGGGCATCTCGAGACAGTCAGGCATGTGGCAGGCGAAGGAGACGTTCATAATAGCTGTCTTGATGCCATCGTTGGTAACAATGTCCACCACCTGAGCGTAGAGGTCGCCCGTCTGCCAAGCGAAAGCACTGCCTGGCTCCATAATAACTCGCAGATTCGGGTGACGCTCACGGAAAGCGCGTAGCAACGCCACCAGATGCTCCGTATCGTACTCACGATGCGTCATCAAGTGTCCACCACCGAGGTTGAGCCACTGCACCTTGTCTAGGATAAAGCCAAAGCGCTCCTCGAGACGCTCTAGCACTAACTCCAGCTGCTCGTCATCACCCTCGCAAAGAACATGCAGATGCACACCCTCTAGTCCTGTCAAAGCGCCCTCTTGCTCCATTTGTCTTAGCGTCTCGGCACTCACGCCGAAGCGTGTCCCTGGCAGGGCGGGGTTGTAGATTTCCGTCTTGACAGGCGAGTAGGCTAAGTTTAGTCGCAGACCGTAAGAGATCTGCTCGACAGCGTAAGGCGATGCGGGCCCGAAGCGCTGCCACTGGGTGGGCGAATTGAGCGTGATATGGCTACTGTAGCGTACGAAGTCCGTGATATTGTCCTCTCTGTAAGCTGGAGTGTAGGCATGCACGGGTGCTCCCATCTCCTCGTAGCCTAGGCGAGCCTCCCACGGCGAGCTAGCCGTGCTAGCGTGGATGTACTCCTTAAATATAGGGAAGGTCCGCCAGAGGGCGTACGCCTTGAAGGCTAAGATAATCTCCACGCCCGCCCGCTCTGCTACGGATCGTATCAGCTCGAGGTTACGTCTCAGGAGAGACTCCTCTAGGAGGTAGTAGGGTGTGGTCATCTTGTGGGGTTGCATACGGAGCATAGTACTTAATCTCCTGCAAAGGTACTAAATAGCAAGTGTAGCACCAAAAAAACACCCCGACCTCTCTCAGGGCTGACGCATTATATAGAATGAGCCCATCGACTTCTCTATTCTTCAATTGTCGTGACGTGTAGCTCCTGACAGAGTGATTATAAGGCGCAGCCCTGGCGGGGAAAACTCAACTTCACCTCGTTACAATAATTTAGATCCGACTACATATCGAAACGGCACCATGTCGGTGAAAAGTGATTTCCACGTGGATATTTCAAAATCTCCACGTGGAGAATGAAAAATTCCTCGGAGGAATGAAATGAAACTTCGGAGGAATGAAATGAAACTTCGGAAGAAATGAATCACGCCCACGTGGAAAAAGAAAAATATCCACGTGGAGATTTGAGATTCCCCACGTGGATATTCGAGAAAGGAGGGGATCGGACGAATTTCCCTGTAAAGATATGTAAATAGAGATTAGAGGTTAGAAGTTAGAGATTAGAGGTTAGAAGTTAGAGATTAGAGATCGGAGAGATTAGAGGGCAGGGTGGGACACATTATTATATATAGAGAGATCATCTATTCCTCGCTTGTCGCTCGTGTGTAGCTACTAAAAGAGTGATTATAACGCGTCAACCCTGCGACATCGCTCCTGATGACTATGACGATAGGGGGATTTTTTGTACCTTTGCGACTGATTCAAGAGGAGAGGTGCAATTCCTTACCGGTGGTATAGTCCACAACTCCCACAGCGGGACTGATATGGTGTAACTCCATAACCGACGGTGATAGTCCGGATGGTATTCGAATCAAGATGCCACTGACCCTGTCGGGGCTTTGGCTCTACAGGTCGACGCATCTACTTTTGTGTACCACAGATCCTCGTGCTTTTTTATATAATCTCAAAGTAACAAGGAAATGGGACAGACCAAAACAATTTCCCCAGCCGTAGAGGCTCGCATCCAAGCTGCCGTCCAAGCCCTCAGAGATGGGCGTGGCATCCTACTCGTAGATGATGAAAACCGTGAGAACGAGGGAGACATCATCTTCTCCACAGAGAGACTTACTCCACAAAACATCGCACTGATGATCCGTGAGTGCAGTGGCATCATCTGCTTTTGCCTCAAGCCGAAGAAGTGCCAGGAGCTCAACCTCCCTCAGATGGTACAGCACAACACTTGTGTCAACAACACCGCCTTCACGATCTCGATAGAGGCCAAGGAAGGGGTCACGACAGGTGTCTCAGCACATGACCGCTACGTGACCATCACGACGGCTGCACGAGCTGACGCCAAGCCTGAGGACTTAGTGCACCCAGGACACGTCTTCCCGCTACAAGCCAGAGAGGGTGGCGTGCTAGAGCGTCGAGGACACACGGAGGGTAGTATAGATATAGTCTCCATTGCGGGGCTAGGTGATACGGCCGTCCTCTGCGAGCTAACCAACGAGGATGGGACGATGGCACGTATGCCAGAGATCCAGAAGTTTGGTGCAGCACACAATATGCCTGTCCTCACGATTGAGGATATCGTCACCTATCGTCAGCAAAGCTAAAACGACAATCAGCAAGACCAATAAAGAAGGAGACCATCGCCCACGAGTGATAGTCTCCTTCTTTGCTCTGTAGTCTCGCTCCGTATCAGAGACTGTTGCATAAAGGCGAATCGCAGTGTTGCTTTCGGGATTCGGCTTCGGTCACATACGGAGGTATGCTCCCTTCAGACCTCACCCTCAGCGCCTTGCGCTTCATCCTTTCTGCAAAGTCAGAACGATCTTGCAGGCAAGATTGTGAGACTGTTGACTTTTGCAACAGTCTCTATCAGTAGATGCGGTAAGCATTGCTAATGCCAGGCGCTTGCTTGAGTGCTGCGCAGAGTTGCTCCACCTGCTCAGCTGAGTGCACCTCTAGTCCCACCTTTCCTCCGAAGATGCCATCTTGCGTCTGGAGCTGTACGGAGGCGATGTTGATCAGGAAGTCTTCTGTGATCACCTGCACGATCCCATTGAGGATCCCCTTAGAGTCTATACCCTCGATCATGATTGAGCCCGTGAAGAGCCTATCCCCCTGATCGCCCCAGATGGTCGAGAGGAGCTTATTGCCAGTGCTACTCTTGAGGCGCATAGCCTCGGTGCAGGTACGCTGATGCACCACTACTTGGTCGTCTATGACGAAGGCAACAACCTCGTCTCCTGGTAACGGACTACAGTCGTAAGCCATGACGTAGTTGCTCTTGATCGCATCGCTCTGGAGGAGGTAGGGCTTCTTGTAGTCTATCTCACTGATCTGGGAGATAGACTCTGTAGGCTTGGGCATAGCGTCTTGCTTGCCTATGAGAGCCTCCTTGACCGACTTGAAGAAGCGATTGCTCTTGCTCGACTTGATACGCTTGTAGAGAGACTCCACTAGATTGACCGTGCCAGAGCCGACAGCGTAGAAAAGGTCCTCACGCTTGTGAAAGCCAAAGAGCGCTGCCACGAGATCCATGTGTCCCGCATCGACAGAGAGATCGTGCTGCTCGAAGTATTTGATCACACTCTCCTCACCTTGGCTGATGAGCTTGCGACGCTCTATACGGAGGAACTCATTGATCTTGCTCTTGGCCTTGGCCGTCTTGACATACTTGAGCCATAGAGCTGAGGGCTTTTGGTTGTTACTAGAGATGATCTCCACCTGATCTCCACTCTGTAGCGTGTGGCTGAGAGGCACTAGTTTATGATTGACCTTGGCACCGATACAAGTCTGTCCGAGTGTCGAGTGCAGTGCATAGGCAAAGTCCAGCGGCGTACTCTCGTGAGGGAGCGTGATCGGGTCTCCCTTGGGCGTAAAGACCATGATATCATCTCCGTAGAGGTTGAGCTTGATCGTATCGAGGAAGTCCATGGCACTCGAGTCGGGGTTCTCCAGTAGCTCGCTGATTTGGTCCAGGAACTTGGTAATTTCCTGATCCTCCTCCACACCGTCCGACTTGTACTTCCAGTGAGCAGCTAGTCCACGCTCGTCTATCTCGTCCATCTTGCGGCTGCGCACCTGCACCTCGATCCACTTACCTGTGGGGCCCATGACTGTAAAGTGTAGTGCTCGGTAGCCATTGCTCTTAGGCTGTGCAACCCAGTCACGAGTCCGCTCATTGTTGACACGATAGAGACTCGTGATGTCGGTGTAGATGCCCCAACAGGTCTCCTTGACATTGAGTCCAGGCGTCTCCTCAAAGATGATGCGTACCGCATAGAGGTCGTATATCTCCTGAAAGGGGATCTGCTTCTTCTGCATCTTCTTCCAGATCGAGTAGCAAGACTTGACACGCGTCTTCATCTCATAGTCCAGGCCACGAGCCTTGAGAAGAGGGTGAATAGGTGTGCTAAACTGCTTGAAGAGCTCCGCACGAGACTGCTCCGTGTCGATAATCTGATGGCAAATGTCTTCGTAAGCTTTCGGGTGCTCGTGCTTGAAGACCAACTCTTCTAACTCCGTTTTAATAGCGAAAAGTCCTAGACGGTGAGCCAGCGGGGCATAGATGTAGAGGGTCTCGCCCGTTATCTTGAGCTTCTTATGCTCAGGCATCGAGCTCAGCGTACGCATATTGTGCAGACGGTCGGCAATCTTAATAAGGATCACACGAATGTCCGCATTCATCGTTAGGATCAGCTTGCGAAAGTTCTCCGCTTGGAGGCTCTCTATGTTTCGCTCGGCTAGTATCTCGCTACTTATTTTGGTCAGTCCCACCACAATCTGAGCCACCTTGGGCCCGAAGAGTTGCTCTATATCCTCCTCTGTGTACTCCGTGTCCTCGATCACATCGTGGAGTAGCGTAGAGACAATTGAAGTAGATCCGAGTCCGATCTCACGGCACACGATACGAGCTACTGCGAGCGGGTGCATGATGTAAGGCTCTCCGCTCTTGCGCCTGACCCCTTCGTGAGCCATCCGTGCGAAGGTAAAGGCACGCTGTATCACCTCCACCTTTTTACGGTGATTCGAGTGCTCATAGTCATAGATCAACGCATCGTACTCACGCTGTATCATCTCCTCGTCGGAAAGTGTCGAGTTACTATAATCTACGGGGTAAATGTCTTCCATAGTAAGGGGAACAAAAAGGGTTAGACAGTAGCTCTATTGTTATATCTAGCCAGCTATAGGCATCTTCATAAAGAGACAAGAGGGTAGATGCTCCTCGAGCCATCCCTGGAGATAGGTGATGGTCTCACGCTCTATTGTGGCATCCTGCTCGGGGTACACATTATATATGAGGTAGCGCACCTCAATGCCTCGATGCCTGCATGCATCGATACTGAGTAGGGTGTGGTTGATACTACCCAGCTTGCCATTGGTGACCAGTGCTACCTGTGGATCCTCTTGCTGTGCTATGTAGTCTATCGTGAGGAGATGCTCAGTAAGTGGCACCATCAGTCCACCAGCACACTCTACGAGTAGCGGCTTAGCACCCAGCTCTTGCAGATGACGGGTAGCTTCGTTGAGTCGCTTGGGATCGATCTCACCACCATCCATACGTGCTGCAAGGTGTGGTGAGCAAGGGTAGCTGTAAAGGTAGGGACAAGTGAGCCCCTGGCGATCCCACTCTGAGAGCGGCTCTCCAAGCAGACGACGATGGGTCTCTATATCTTCACTGACCTTGTGACATCCCGTCTGGACCAACTTCATCGAGGTACATGCTGTATAGCCAGCTTCTCTGAACGTACGTATGAGGAAAGCAGTACCATAGGTCTTGCCTATGTCGGTGTCGATGCCACATACGTAGAGCCGATCAGGTGGGGATAGTAATTGTCGAGTGTTACTCTTCATAGCATTATCTACTAAATGGAGGAGGATAATCCCCTCCATCTACAAAGGTACAGAATAGCTATCAATCGGCGAACGTAGTAATTTTCCACATAAGGATTTCGAAATAGTTCGCTGGAAAAGGATGCCTTTCCCACGAAGGCAAGAAAAAATTCTTCGGAGGAATGAAATGAAACTTCGGAGGAATGAAATGATAAGTCCGAAGAATTTTTCCGTTCCTCGCTGGGGAATAAAAAATCTTCAAGGAGGAATTGGAGGATTTCCTCGCTGAAGAATTAGCTGATGGAATGTACGGAGCAAAATGTGCGCATGACAGAGTTGTATATGTCATGAGATTAGATTAACTTTGCCAATGCAGAGGATTCTTATAGATTACTAGAAGCATCTAATGCAACACTGTCATACAAATGCACACTAACAATTAAAACACAATATTATGGGATTACTTTGGAGTTTACTAATCGGTCTAGCTGCGGGAGCTATCGCAGGTTGGATCATGCGTGGACAGTCTCTCGGGTTCTTATGGAACATCATCATCGGTATGCTCGGTGGTGTCGTCGGAGGCTGGGTATACACGCTCTTTGGAGCAACTGAAGGGACCTCCTGGTGGGCACAACTCGTGTGTGCTGTCGTAGGAGCCTGTGTCATCCTATTTGTCGTAGGGCTATTCAATAAGAAGAAAAAGTAGCCCTTGCTCATACACACAATCAACTCAATCAAGAAGATATGAAGAAGTACGTTTGCGATGTATGTGGCCATGTATATGACCCTGCAGAGGGCGATCCCGATAGCGGTATAGCTCCAGGCACACCTTTTGAAGCTTTGCCCGATGACTGGGAGTGCCCTATGTGTGGCGTATCAAAGGATCAGTTCTCTCCAATGGAGGATTAAGAGCCTTGTGCCACGTCATCACTAGATGACACAACTCAAAAAAAAGCGTGTCCTATGAACAGACTAGTTCATAGGACACGCTTTTTTGTTGATTACTCATCAGGGCTGACGCATTATAAATGACAAGCTGATTGTGATCTTAAGAGGGAGAATGAAGGGACTAAAAAATGAACTCAATATAGTCGCAAAAACTCTTCATTTTTCTCTTCAAAAAGCTTGTCCATGTCGTAGATTTTTCGTACCTTTATAGCTGATAATCAATGTTGTAAGTAATTTCTATGAGCATATTCAATCAGCTTCTAATGGTCGAAGATCCACGCATAAATCGATGCAAAAAGTTCCCCCTAGGATACATCCTTACGACGGTGTTCACAGCAACTATCTCTGGTTGCTCCTCTTGGTACGAAATAGAAGACTACGCAGAGGAGTACAAAGATGATTTAGTGGCTCTATATGAGCGTATATCAGGAGAATCAAGCTCCTGGGGAGTCCCCTCTCACGACACGTTCAATCGCGCCATCAGTCTTCTTGACCCCAAGCAAGTAGAGCAAGTTTACAAAGCCTTTCTAGAGGAAAGCTTTGAGATAACAACTGGCAAGCACATCTGTCTAGATGGTAAGACGATGCGAGGCGTTAAGAAGCTAGACTTTGATGCCGACAGCCATTGCGTCACAGCCTTTGATCCCAAGCAGCAAGCCTCATTGGCTCAGGCATATATCTCTACTAAGTCTAACGAAATCAATGCCATCAAAGAGATTCTTAAGGCTCTAGATCTACGAGAGACCGTCATCACCATTGACGCTATCGGCACTCAGACTGAGATCGCAAAGGCAGTGGTTGAAAAAGAGGGCGACTACATACTTCAAGTTAAAGACAATCAGAAACTAACGAAAGAAGAGGTGCAAAGCTTCTTTTGTCCTCTCTACGATGCTCACATAGTGCATCAAGAGCAAAAAGACTTTGCCCATGGGCGAATAGAAACACGTACGATGAGTAGCATCGTAGACCCTTTATCTCTAGATCCAGACTCGACTTTAGACAAATGGGAAGGACTCAAAAGTATCCATATGATGACGAGAGTACGGACAGACAAGAAGACCGATAAGTCCACCAGCGAGACCACCTTCTATATCTCTAGCCTGACAGACGGAGCGGAGGTCTTCAAGTTGATACGTGAGCATTGGGCTGTGGAAAACAAGCTTCACTATATGCTGGATATGCTTTTTAGAGAGGACTACTCTACCAAAAGAGCTGGCAACGCCGCTCAGAATATGAACATTATAAACAAGATAAACCTGACTATCATTCAACGTCTTAAAGACAAGCTCAAAGGTACATCAACGCTTCGCCTAAGGAAAAAGCTCGCACGTATGACTCCAGAGGAAATCTTCGAAATGGAATTATAATGCGTCAGCCCTGGATCAAATTATGTGACAGACTCAAATCTGTGATTTTTTTTTGTACCTTTGTAGTAGGGGTCTTTTTAGGCTCCAGTACTCATACGTAACTCTTTGCTCTATGGAGGATCTCTGCAAGATGGCAAAACCTATATGTAATAATCTTAATAGATAACCAAAATGAAAAATCCAATGGACAAGAATGGCTTGAAAGCCGAAGAACCCAGTCGCAATGATCGTAAAGGCAAGGAGAGTGGCATCACGACAGCTGCTGGTACCCCAGTCTACTCCAATGAGGACTCTATGACCTCAGGAGTTCGAGGTCCTGTAGCTCTACAGGATGTATGGCTCATAGAGAAGCTGGCACACTTCGACAGAGAGGTAATCCCTGAGAGACGTATGCATGCCAAGGGCTCAGGAGCTTGGGGCAAGTTCACCGTAACGCACGATATATCTCAGTATACCAAGGCTAAGCTCTTTAGCCAAGTAGGCAATGAGTGTGAACTCTTTATGCGCTTCTCTACCGTAGCAGGAGAGCGTGGCGCTGCCGATGCTGAGCGAGATATACGAGGCTTCGCAATGAAGTTTTACACCGAGGAGGGCAACTGGGATTTGGTAGGCAATAACACGCCTGTCTTCTTCTTTCGTGACCCTAAGAAGTTTATCGATCTCAACCACGCTGTCAAGCGTGATCCTCACAACAATATGCGAAGTCCTAATACCAATTGGGACTTCTGGACCTCTCTACCCGAGGCTCTGCTACAAGTGACCATCACGATGAGCGACCGAGGTATACCCTCCTCATATAGATATATGCATGGCTTCAGCAGTCACGCATACAGCTTTATCAATGAGACCAATGAGCGGATATGGGTCAAGTTTTACCTGCGCAGTCAGCAAGGTATTCAGAACTTAACAGACCAAGAGGCTGAGATGGTCGTCGGAAAGGATAGAGAGAGCCATCAGAGAGATCTATACAATGCCATAGAGCAGGGGCAGTATCCTAAGTGGGAGATGTATGTACAGCTTATGACCGAGGAGCAAGCAGCTCAGATGAAGAATAATCCTTTTGACCTAACAAAGATGTGGCCTAAGGAGGAGTACCCGCTGATGCCTGTAGGGATGCTTGAGCTGAATAGAAATCCCGAAAACTACTTCCAAGATGTAGAGCAGGCCGCCTTCAATCCTGCAAACGTTGTCCCAGGTATCAGCTATTCACCTGATAAGATGCTACAGAGTCGCCTCTTCTCATACGGAGATGCTCAGCGGTATCGTCTTGGGGTCAATCATCACCAGATACCTGTCAATGCGCCACGTGGGGTGAAGAACCCACACTCCTTCCATCGAGATGGACAGATGCGTGTAGATGGTAATATGGGATCGCAAAACCACTACACCCCCAATAGCTATGGCAACTGGACCGATCATCCTGAGCATATAGAGCCTCAGCAGGATGGAGGAGCTATCGACACTTACGATTATCGTGCCGACGATTACGATTATTTTACGCAGCCTGGGCAACTCTTTCGCAATATGACCTCGGAGCAGCAGTTGGTCTTAGCGGAAAATACGGCACGCAATATGGACGACTCAACCCTTCAGATCAAGCATCGTCACATACGCCATTGCTACCAAGCTGATCCGAAGTATGGTGAGATGGTTGCTACAGCTTTGGGGATCAAAATTGATGATGTCGACCTGAGTTACAATGGAGCAAAGAGTCGTGAGGATTGGATGAAGGAGATGGCAAAGGACGCTGATAAAGATGTCCCCACAGATCCTGCCGAGCCAGAGAGTGCAAAGGATCTCCCTTGTGAGGGACGTGATACCAACGTTGCGGATCCATCTACACTAACAGATTGGCAAACAGATCCATACTTGCTGTAATCCTTATACCTACAAGATGATCCTGTTGCAAGAAGCAACAGGATCACAATCTTGCGAGCATACGAGCAAGATTGCCCTCATAAGACCAGCCTCTTTGCTGAACGGAGACTGTTGCATAATGGCGAATCACGGCGTTGCTAGCGGGATTCGGCTTCGGTCACGTACGCCAGTACGCTCCCTTCAGCACTTACCCTCAGCGCCTTGTGCTTCATCCATTCTGCAAAGTCAATGTAATCTTGCACGCAAGATTGTGATCCTGTTGCTTTTTGCAACAGTCTCGAACGGGGGATGAGGCGCACTGCACTCCGACTAAACGATTTGGGGGGTGTGTCACGTATTCCGAATACGTGACACACCCCCTTGTTAGAGAGGATCCGAGTGATACCGCTTACATAGAGACTGTTGCATAATGGCGAATTGCTACGTCGCTCTTGCTCCGCAGAGGTTTGCTCGCTCGGTATAGCTCCAAGGTGCGCTTGGACTCTACCCTCACTTATTGCAAACCGTCGGGATTCGGCTTCGGTCACATACGGAGGTATGCTCCCTTCAGCCCTCACCCTCAGCGCCTTGCGCTTCATCCTTTCTGCAAAGTCAGGACAATCTTACAAGCAAGCTTATGCGACTGTTGACTTCTGCAACAGTCGCATAAGACAAGTCCCCGACAGAGCTGGCTCTGCCGAGGACTTGTCCGATAGTTTGTTGGGGCTGTCTAGTAGCCCCTATGTGTCGAGTCTGCTGCTGAGGCAGCGGGGACTCTGACGGGGTGTCTCTATGCAGCGAGGAATAGACCTCTGACGACACCGAAGGTTAGGATCGATACGAGTAGCGCTAGGATGGCGTACAGCTCAGGGAAGACGGCCATGACCATCGTTGCTCCGAAGAGGTTGTTGCCAGCACCGATACCCTTGATACCATTGGCGCAGACCTGCGACTGTCGAATAGCTGAGTAGAGACCTACTACACCTAGGCTGAGCCCAGCGGCGAAGATAGCCCACGCAGCACCAGCACCGAGTGCGCTCTCGTGGATGAGATCCTTGATGAGGGTGTTGGCCATAAAGAAGCCGACGAAGCCGTACAGACCCTGCGAAGAGGGTAGAGCGGCGAGTCCGATGTACTGACCGAGGGCGTCGGGGTTCTTTTTCATAGATCCGATGGTCGCATTACCTGCGATGGTAACTCCGATAGAGGAGCCGATACCTGTGAGGATGACCATGAGGGCTACGCCTCCGTATGCAATTAGTTCGTTCATGTTATGTATATCTGTTATTGATTTGATTATTGCTTGTTTAGTTGACCTTAAAGGGGGTGTAGGGCTTACCGCCACCCTCGAACTCGCTGTTCTTGTAGTACTCCACAAAGGTGAGACGCAGCGGGTGTACGAGCGAGCTGATGATAGCTAGTCCGAAGTTGAGTCCGTGTCCGAAGAGTAGGATGAAGACCATCACGAGCCAATTGAGCCCGACGGGCAGGCCCTCAGACATCGAGACCGCTAGGTTGTTGAAGACACCACCCAGCACGCCACTCGTCAGTCCGATCGCAAAGAGACGGATGTAGGAGAGCGTGTCTCCGAGTAGTCCCGAGGCGGTGTTGTAGGTTGCCCAGAGTGAGGAGCCGATGTTGAGGAAGATGTTTTTGCCAGGGCTGTTGTAGAAGACCACAACGAGTCCAGCAGCTATCGCCAGTCCGTAGAATATGTAGGTGACGTAGCTCGGTATCCCTGTCGCAGCCATCGGCAGTGCCACGGCCATGATGAGGGCAAAGATGACGATGACCCAGGCGTACGAAGAGAGGGCGTACTTGATGCCTCGCTGCTTCTGTACCTTGACGGCTGCCACGGTCTTGGCAAAGAGGATCTGAATGATACCCAGCACGACCGAGAGGAGCATGAGGTTGTCCTGATTGAGGAAGTAGTCATCTCGCACGCTACCTAGTACGGAGCCATCGTTGGCCCACGGCATGACCATACCGAAGACGGTGCCTAGTAGCGAACCGACCACGACGGTGGTGCCTCCGAGCCACTGCGCTAGAGAGCAAATGTCTTTCGTTGATTGCCCCTTGACCTTGCGCTTAAAGATGGTCGCCAAAAGGAAGATGACGAGTCCATAGCCTGCATCTCCAAAGCATAAGCTGAAGAAGAGCATGAAGAAGGGTGCAAAGAGTGGCGTCGAGTCGAGCTCCGAGTAGTTCGGCAGTGAGTACATCCGCGTGATCGGCTCGAAGAGTCGGCTGAAGCGGTTGTTCTGGAGCTTGATGGGGATCTTGTCCTCATCGAGTATCTCCTGCTCAGCATAGTAGCAGGGGAGCTGATCTAGCTCTTGTCGCACCTCGGGAACGATCTTGCTCGGTATCCACCCCTCGAGGAGTATCACTTTGTCATCCGCCTCTCCAGTAGCCTGTAGGAAGGCGTTGCTCATCTGATACTTGTCTTGTAGGAGGAGGTCGTAGCCCTGCAAGTCTTCGAGGTGCTGATCGATAAACTCCTGTATCTCGGAGTCAATCTGCTCGGCACGCTGCTCGAAAGAGGCTAGTCGCTCGGCCAGTTCGCTGGCAGTGTGGGTCGGAGCTTTGATCTGCTCCGCCTCGATGCGCTCTGTACTCTTGTCGCCCACGGTGATGAAGTAGTGATGCGAGCGTCGGGTGTCGATGATGATGGCGTTGTGCTCCTCCTCCCAGTGCTCTTGATACTGAGCTGTGGGGATGATGTAAAAGCGAATCGGGTAACCCTCTTGCTGGAGCCGCTCTAGCTGCTGGACGTCATACTCGCCCCACGGCTCCCAGTAGTCATTCTCCCGCTGCTGGCTCTCGATCTGAGAGGCTATCTGGCGGCGATCCTCTAGGAGGGTCTCGATCTGCTGTAGCAGTGCCTCGCCCTCCTCTGCGCTAGCGGGCTTGCGGGGAGCGCCGATGGGCTGTTCCTCAGAGCGCTTGCGAGAGAGTGTGCGGATGAGGTCTGACAGATGACGACGTGCCACAACGATCTCTTTGATCTGTTCGCTCTCACTTGTCGGCTTGTTCTCCTTAATATGCACGACCCCTAGGTCGCGTAGCTTGAGGAGGAAGCTGTCGTAGTCTTGGTGATAGACTAGGAAGAGGTACTTATCTATTTTCTCTATCATTGTGCTAGTCGCTCTTTTTGTTTGGCAGCACGAATCTCTAAATTGGTGCGCATGATCTTTTGCGAAGCTTTGGAGAGGCTCTCCTCATCCTCTAGATAACGCTTGATCTTGAGGATAGCGTCTTTGTAGCCAGGTATCTGAACCTTCTCAAAGAGGTTGACCTTTTGCGTAGTCTTACGACGAGCATACTCGAGATACTCTAGCTTAAGATTGAGAAACTCCGCCTCGATGCCTAGCGTGGCAAGTGCCTTGAGAAGTTCGACCCCCTGAGCAAACCACGAGGGATGGCTAAAGAGGCTAAAAGGCTTCACTTCGTAGTCTATATTGTCTAGCACAGGGACGACCACACCGGCTATCTTCTTTGTCGATAGCTTCACGTCGGAGACGCTGACCAGCGTAGGGTCAAACTCGTCCCACAGAGCCACCATGTCCTGGTAGCCCTGTATGCCCTGCTCTAGCTGCTCATTGAGAGCATCTATCTCACGGCGAGCTTTCTTGACCTCTAGACGGAGGGCGCTCTCCTTGCTCTTGATCGTGGGCAGGGTGCGCTCTCGCATCTTAAGCTGTTTCTGCTGCTGCTGTAGCGAGGTCTTGTTGTACTGAAACTTGATCGCCATCTCTCTCCCTAAGCTTTGTCGACCTTACTATCTGTAGGCCAATACTTATCCACAAGACTCTGACGTATGCTCACCTCGGCGGGTGTGAAGTACTTGGCAAAGAGACTCCACGCATGGTCGAGCATCTCGGTCGTGTTGAGGTTGACGTCGATAGCTAGGAGGTCGTTGGCATAGTCCTTAGCGAAGTCTAGCGTACGCTGGTCGTAGTCTGTCAGGTCAAAGCCGTTCTCCAGCTTGGTCTGAGCATTGGCCGCATCGGCATAGAGACGTACGCCTGCATTCATTACCTGTGGGTGGTCTTCGCGTGTCTTCTTTCCGATGACTAGCTGCTTCAGACGTGAGAGCGAGCGGAAGGGGTCTACGATCACCTTACCGATCGAGGAGTCACGACGTAGATAGAGCTGACCCTCGGTGATGTAACCCGTATTATCTGGCACAGCGTGCGTGATGTCGCCTCCCGAGAGGGTCGTCACAGCGATGATCGTGATGGAGCCGCCGTCGGGGAACTGTACCGCCTTCTCATAGATCTTTGCCAAGTCGGAGTAGAGTGAGCCTGGCATTGAGTCCTTAGAGGGGATCTGGTCCATACGGTTCGAAACGATCGAGAGTGCATCAGCGTAGTTGGTCATGTCGGTCAGGAGGACCAGTACCTTCTCATGCTTCTGCACAGCAAAATACTCAGCAGCCGACAGAGCCATATCGGGGATCAGTAGACGCTCCACAGAGGGGTCTTCGGTCGTATTGATAAAGCTCACGATACGATCCAAAGCGCCTGCATTGCTAAAGGTCTTCTTATAGTAAAGGTAGTCATCGTTCGTCAGACCCATACCACCGAGGATGATCTTGTCGCTCTCGGCACGGAGTGCTACGAGTGCCATCACCTCGTTAAAGGGTTGGTCAGGGTCCGCAAAGAATGGGATCTTCTGTCCCGTCACGAGCGTGTTGTTGAGGTCGATACCTGCGATACCAGTAGCAATCAGCTCAGAGGGCTGGTCACGACGTACAGGGTTAACCGAAGGACCACCGATCTCTACATCCTCGCCCTCTAGCTGTGGACCGCCATCGATGGGCTCACCGTAAGCGTTGAAAAAGCGCCCAGCCAATTGGTCGCTCACTTTGAGTGCCGGAGCTTCACCGAGGAAGATAACCTCAGCATTGGTTGGGATGCCCTCAGTACCAGCGAAGACCTGTAGAGTCACCTCGTCATGATTGATTCTAACCACCTGAGCGAGCTTGCCATTGATTGTTGCTAGCTCATCGTTACCTACCCCCGTAGCGTGAAGCATACAGGTAGCCTTGGTAATGTTGGTGATGCGTGTATATATCTTTTGAAAAGCTTGTGTAGCCATTGTGAGACGTTAGATACTAGAGGTTAGATATTAGAGGTGGTGGCGTGCGTAGACTGCTGCTCGATCAGTTGCTCGTACTGCTGCTGGTACTTCTTGAAGTCTTCACTCTGAAACTCCGAGTAGTTCATCTGCTTGAGGTAGTTGATGAGCGTCTTGAAGAAAGTACTCACCTCGTTGAAGTCCTCAAAGTTCAAGTCCGTGTGACAGATCTTGATCACTCTGTCGAGCATATACTTCTGGCGCTCTAGAGGCGTGTTGCAGTCAATATCGTCAAAGGCATCCTGCTGTAGGATCACAAAGTCTATCAGCTCAGACTTCCAGAAGGTCACGTGGTACTCTACGGGTACGCCATCATCACCGAGAATGTTGATCTGCTCTGCGATCTCCTTGCCACGCTGCATACGTGTCTTGATCTCGTTTACCTTGTCTAGCCAATCAGAGCCTAGGTCTGCTGTGATGTATTCCTTAAGCTCCGGGTACTCTATATATTTAGAGTAACTGTCGATCGGGTTGACAGCAGGGTAACGCTTACTATCAGCACGCTCTTGCTCTAGAGCGTAGAAGCATCGAGCCACCTTCTTCGTATTCTCCGTGACAGGCTCCTTAAGGTTACCACCTGCTGGAGAGACCGTACCGATAAAGGTCACAGAGCCCGTCTCGCCGTTGTTGAGATAGACGAAGCCCGCACGAGCGTAGAAGTTTGCCACGATAGCTGACAAGTCCATCGGGAATGCGTCTGGTCCAGGCAGCTCCTCTAGACGGTTAGACATCTCACGCAGAGCCTGCGCCCAGCGAGAGGTCGAGTCAGCCATTAGGAGTACTTTGAGACCCATCGAGCGGTAGTACTCAGCGATGGTCATAGCGGTGTAGACCGAAGCCTCACGAGCAGCCACTGGCATGTTACTGGTGTTAGCGATGATGATCGTACGCTCCATCAGCTTGCGACCCGTGTGTGGGTCTTCGAGCTCAGGGAACTCGGCAAAGATCTCCACCACCTCGTTAGCACGCTCACCGCAGGCAGCCATAATGACGATATCAGCCTCCGCCTGCTTAGAGATAGCGTGCTGGAGGACCGTCTTTCCCGTACCAAAAGGTCCAGGAATAAAGCCCGTACCGCCCTCTACGATTGGGTTCAGCGTGTCAATGGTTCGTACACCCGTCTCTAGAAGCTTGAAGGGACGAGGCTTCTCGCTGTAGACCTGGATAGGCACCTTGACCGGCCAACGCTGGATCATCGTGATGTCATGCTTCTTGCCCTCGGCATCGACGATGACAGCAATCGTCTCTTCGATAGTATATTGACCTGCAGGCTTGACACTCTCGACCGTGTAGCTCCCCTCCATGACGAAGGGTACCATGATGCGGTGTGGCTGGTGATTTTCATCCACTTGCCCCAGCCACGAGCCAGCCTGTACCGTGTCGCCCGCCTTAGCAATAGGCTTAAAGTCCCACTTCCTAGTCGTGTCTAGTGGGTGGGTGTAGTCTCCTCGCTTGAGGAAGACACCATCCATCTTGTCTAGGTCGTGCTGCAGACCATCATAGTTCTTGGAGAGCATACCCGGTCCCAGTGTCACCTCGAGCATGTGCCCAGTGAAAGAGACCTTGTCGCCCACCTTCATACCACGAGTACTCTCGAAGACCTGTACATATACGCTTGCACCGATCACCTTGATCACCTCGCTCATCAGCTCCACCCCGCGTACGGTGATGTAGCATATTTCATTTTGCGATACGGGACCATCGACCTCTACCGTGACGAGGTTAGAGACGATTCCTTTTACCACACCGTTTGTCATTGTATCTATTATTTCTTTTGTTTGCGTTTGAACTCCTCTAGCGAGGTGGTGCTCTCATGCTTGAGCTGAGAGACTATCTGACGGAAGACCTGCTCGCCCGTCTCTTCGTTGAGTGATACCCAGCGCTCTAGGATCTCCAGCTCTAGGTAGTAGGCTAGGAGATACTCTATGTCAAAGGGCTTGAAGAAGGTCTGCTCCTCGAGCCAATCCCAGCGAAGCCGGTCTATCAGCTGCTCGCGGCGAGCAATGTCCTCCTCGCGACTGATATTGACCAACTGCTGTATCTGAGGAAAGAGCTCCTCCGTAATGCTAAAGTCCGCAGCCTGCGAAGTGCGCAGATGATGCTGCAGCGTGCCTCCTCCGATGATATACTCCTTAGGGTCAAAGCCTAGCTGCCGACTGGTGTAGGCGGCTAAGATATTCTTGATGTTAAGGTTGAACTCCGCCCACTCAGCTACGAATCTATTCTTCTGATGCCTCAGATAGTCGTAGTACATTGCCATGAGCTTATCCTGCTCTAGGCGTAGCTGCCAGATTGTGTAGGGCTCCTCCGCTTGCTGTAGCTCTTCACGCATCTCAGCTCGCTCCTCCTCTCGCTCCTCCTCCAGCTCGGGGTCGGGGAGGCGCATCTCGATGTACTCCTTGATGAAATCAGGGAGGTGCTTCGTGCGGGGGCGCTTCGTGCGCTGCTGTACAGCTATGATATAGTCAGCGAGCTCCTGAGCATCGATCGTCTCTAGTGGCTCCTTAGGCTCCAGCTCGATCTCTGAGGGGTCATCCTCCCAGTGGATAGAGTCGTCCGAGAGCCACGCATCGATCGTCTCCAAGATCTGCGGTATCTCCTGCTCCATGAGGAGTAGGTCCAGGAGGCGTCTGTCACGCTTGGTGAGCTCCTGTCGTAGCTCCGCCTGCAGTGCATCCGTCTGTATCGGTAACTTGCGGTCGTCTACTCCAATGTTTGGCAGACCTGCGATGGTCGCGTAGTACTTTGCCATAATGTTGTCGTTATAGCACAGTAAGTGGTGTGCAGAGAGGCTCTGTAGGCACCCTTAACTATACTTTATATATAGCTTGCTTAGAAAAGCTCCTCCACAAGACGAGGACGTAGGAAGCTCTTGAAGAAGTTGACAAACTCCTCCTCACCGAAGTTGACCTTGTAAGAGCCATCAGCAGGTGCTACAGAGAAGCCAGCTCCCTGAGCCGCACCCGTACGGATTGTCACCTGACCGCTATCGAGTAGCGCCTTAGCGTTGCCGAGCATATACTTCTCCAGTGCCTCAGCATTAGCCGTCTCGATCACCATCGGCTCACCGACGGTCCACTGCTGTACGATAGCGAGCATCAACTTCTGCATAAAGTCTGCATCAGTCGTCATTGCCTTGACATTGTCGCGTACGATGCGATCCGTCAGACTGTCTGCGATGGTACTCTGCGTAGAGCTAACCACCTGCTCAGCGTATAGCTTGAGCTCTGCTTGGGTGTTTTTAGTTAGATCTGCTGCCTGACGCTGGGCATCACTCACGATGCGCTGTGCCTCGGCCTGTGCGGTAGCGACCATCTCGTCGCTCTGCTGCTTAGCCTTGGCTAAGATCTGAGCAGCCTCTTGATTTCCCTTTTCTACCCCTTCGTGGTAGATCTTTTCGGTGAGTTCCTTAATCTTGGAGTCCATCTATATGTAGTCTATGTTTTTTGCATGCCTTGTAGAGCACACCAGCAGCGAGTCTCTGCATAGGTGTCTACGCTTACGAGGACAAAGGTAATAATTTGATTTAAGAGTTACAACGATTTGAGGCGACTCTTTTGATGAAACTGTAGTTTCTTCCCGATGAAACTCTATTAGCTTCGTACCCTTTGGCAGGGCTGACGCATTATACCCTGTATCCAAGGAGCTATGGCTGACGCCAACCGAGGAATAGATGGATTAAGTCTTGCTACATAGCGCTATGGA
>OIUX01000184.1_pt1 | contig 21283 bp, 19 predicted proteins | sample 1587091 | NCBI WGS metagenome assembly OIUX01 (sample SAMN02675049, study PRJEB24791) | human gut metagenome, SKBSTL061 | isolation source: stool | host: Homo sapiens | place: USA
AGAAAATTTCTAAAGGAGTAAAGAGTCGCAAACGAGGTGAGCCTTTACGGGTTATTTATGATGCCAGTATGCCTAAAGATCTTTTAAAACGTGTCATGAACAAGTTGAATCTGGATAAGTTGGATACAGTATTGGGCGGTGGAAAATATCATAACCATAAGGACCTGATGCGTTTTCCAGACTGTGGCCGGAAAGATTTGAAATACCCTGAATGGACTCCTGTTTTGAAAAATGAGCTTTCGGGTAACGTTGGTATGTTGGAGCTGATTCGTAGGAAAGATCGTTTTATTCATGTGCCTTATCATAGTTTCGATTCTTATATCCGTATATTGCAGGAAGCGGCGATTAATAAAGAAGTAAAAAGTATCAAGACAACCCTCTATCGTTTGGCTAAAGATTCGAAAGTGGTAAAAGCATTGATTAATGCGGCACGCAATGGAAAGAAAGTAACAGTAGTTATTGAATTGCTGGCACGTTTTGACGAGGCTTCCAATATAGATTGGTCAAAGAAAATGCAGGATGCCGGTATCCGTGTGATATTTGGGGTGGAGGGACTGAAGGTACACTCTAAGATTACCTATATATCCATGAAAACAGGTGCGGATATAGCTTGTATCAGTACAGGAAACTTTCATGAAGGTAACGCCCGTATGTACACTGATTATATGTTGATGACGGCTGCTAAGAATGTGACGCGTGACGTGAGTTTGGTCTTTGATTTTATAGAACGCCCTTATTCTCCCGTTCGCTTCAAAGAACTGTTGGTATCTCCTAATGAGATGAAGCAAAAATTTAGCCGTCTTATTAATGAAGAAATTAAGAACAAGCAGGCCGGAAAACCTGCTTACATTTTGATAAAGATTAATCATATTACTGATCCGGTAATGGTGAAGAAACTGTATGAAGCATCTTCGCATGGTGTTCGGATAGACTTGCTGGTTCGTGGTAATTGTTCACTGATTACGGGAGTGCCGGGAGTGAGTGATACAATTCGTATCAATGGCATCATAGACCGTTATCTGGAACATTCGCGTATTTTTATTTTTGCCAATGGTGGTGATGAGAAAATGTTCATTGGTTCGGCTGACTGGATGCCGCGCAATTTGGATAACAGGGTGGAAGTGATTGCTCCCGTTTACGATCCGGAAATAAAGGCAGACTTGAAGCGGGTAGTGGAATATGGTTTGAAAGATACTCTGCAAGGACGGGTGGTGGACGGAACAGGAGAGAATCGTCCTTGGATATCGGAAGATAAGACAGCTTTCCGTTCGCAGGAGGAATTATACAAATATTATTTAAATGAAAACAGAATAAAGGATTAAGATGGGAAAAGTGAATTATGCTGCTATTGATATTGGTTCTAACGCTGTGCGCCTTTTGATAAAAAGCATTGACAGGGAGGCTGTGCAGGAGAAAAAAATTAAAAAAGTGATGATGCTTCGCGTACCCCTACGACTCGGAGTTCGATGTTTTCTCCATAGGTGAATTGTCCGAGAAGAAAGCGGATAAGCTGAGACGTTTGATGAAGGCTTTCCGTCAGTTGATGAAAATTTATGATGTGGATGATTACAGGGCATGTGCTACTTCGGCTATGCGGGACGCGCGTAACGGGAGGACGATAATCAAGAAAATCGAAAAGGATACAGGTATCCGCATTGAGATAATTGATGGTCAGGAAGAGGCTCGAATGATTTATAATAATCATATAGAGTGTATGGAAGACCGTCTGGGTAATTATATGTATGTGGATGTGGGTGGTGGCAGTACAGAGATTAATCTGTTGACTAACGGTGAGTTGGTATGGTCGGTGTCTTACAACATCGGTACGGTGCGTATGCTGAGTAATGCTGTTAAAGAAGGAACTTGGCAGCAAATGGAAGAAGAGCTTATGAAAGTGACGGAAGGTGTTGCTGCGATCAATATCATCGGATCGGGTGGGAATATTAATAAGTTGTTCCGCCTGGCAGATAAGAAGGATAAGAAGTTGCAACGTTTGCCGGTCAGTTCGTTGCAAACAGTCTATGATGTGTTGAAACCGCTGACTCCGGAGGAAAGGGTAGAGGCATTCAGTCTAAAGCAAGACCGTGCCGATGTAATTGTGCCTGCTGCGGAAATTTTTCTGAAAATTGCAGAAGTAGTGCATGCAGAATATATTTATGTTCCGGTCATTGGACTGTCTGATGGTATCATTGACAATCTGTATGCCAAAAGCCTTGAGAAAGAAATGAAAGCTGAATAAGCTTTCATTTTAATACTGTTTGTATCGTACGACTTCAAAAATATTCGGTTTATCCTGATAAATTGTTGGAAATTAATAGTTGAAGTTCCAAAATTTGCTATATATTTGTAATCGTTAACAACTAACAAACAGAAATACCATGATGAACAAAATGTGCATGGCAGCTATAATAGCTGCTTCTTTGTATGCAGGGACTACTTTTGCCCAACCTGCCGCCGTAAAGAAAATCATTGAAACGGGCCAAACTGATAACCGGGTAATGCATCAGTTGGATATTCTCACCAATCGTTTTGGGGGAAGAGTTATTGGCTCGGATGCATATGAGAATGCAGCCGAGTGGATGATGCGTGAATATAAACGGTGGGGTATTGACGTACGCTTGGAAGAAGCTGGGGAACTGCCGGTAGGTTTTAACCGTGGTCCATGGTTCGGACGTTTAATCGGGGGAGATCAGGCGATGGATTTGCATTTTGTCACTCCATCCTACACTTCAGGTACTAAAGGTCTGCAACGCGGGCATGTTTTGATAGAGCCCCGTACTCAAGAAGAGCTGGACCGCATGAAACATCAGTTGAAAGGCGCTTGGGTGTTGATCTCAGGTGAAAATGTAGGTTGGCCTGTTGACCGTTCTGCTAAAGGAGATTCGTTGAGAGCTGCTATCAAAGCTGAAAATATAGAAATAGAAAAGCAGAATGCTGCCTTGATGGAAGAGAATTGGAGCAAAGGAACCAAACATGCCATGAAGCCTTTGCGTGAAATGCCGGGACTATTTTATAAAGAAATGTGTGAGGCAGGAGCACTTGGCTTTATTCAGTCGGCACCTGTACCTTTACGTGCTTTGTATGATCGTGCTTTATTAAATGATCCCCATACTACGTTTGATAATTTGCCCGAAGTCTGTGATATCAAGTTGGATGAACATCAATACAAGATTATTAAACAGATGGTGAAAGAACGACGGAACTTTTGGCTGGAATTTGATATTCGTAATCATTTCAAACTAGGTCCTGTGAAATATCATAATGTCGTAGCATCCATTAAGGGCACTAAATATCCGGATGAATATGTTATTATAAGCGGACATCTTGATTCTTATGATGTGGCAACCGGTGGTATAGACTGCGGCACAGGCATTGGTCCTATGATGGAGGCTGCCCGTATGATTGCACTTTCCGGTGCAAAACCTAAACGTACTATACTGTTTGTGGCTTTTGCTGGAGAGGAATTTGGATTATTGGGTGCAAAAGCATATGTCAAGACTCATGCAAAAGAATTGGGAAAGATTGCCAATCTGTTCAACCGGGACGGAGGGCCGACTCCACCGGTGGGAATCTCCGTTCCTCAGGCTATGTATGATGATTTTGTGGAAGTGTGCAAGCCTGTGAAAGAGATCCGTGCGGATTATCCGTTTGAAGTAAAGGTAGCGAAACCTTTTAAACGTCCTACTCAAAGCGGTGGTACGGATGCCAGTGTTTTTGCAGTGGAAGGAGTGCCTACTTTTGGTTTCAATACACAAGACATAAAAGGATATAATTTCTCTTATGGGGAAATATGGCATACGGAACGTGATCTTTATACGAAGAATATACCAGAATACCAAGAGCATGCAGCTACGGTAACAGCGGTGGTCGCCTTGGGAATTGCTAATTTAAGTAAACAGTTATCTCGTGAAGGAATGCACAAAAAGTAGCGCAAATGTTCTTTTTTTCTTCTTTTAGTGGAATTATGTCGTTTTGATGTGTAAAAAATGTTAGCTTAAGTTCAATCTACTGAGATAATCTTTACCTTTGCTGCGCATATAAAGCAAAATGTAGGTAAACAAAAAACCTGCGATATTTGTTAATATAGAAAAGGTAAATTATCAAATAAAAGTAAATAGAAGCTTATGTCACAGATTATTGGACATATTTCACAAGTTATCGGACCGGTAGTCGATGTGTATTTTGAGGGCAAAGGCATCGACACCGATCTGCTTCTTCCAAGCATTCATGATGCATTGACTATCAAACGCAATGACGGCAGAATTCTAGTCGTGGAAGTTCAACAACACATTGGTGAAGACACAGTGCGTACTGTAGCTATGGATAGTACGGACGGTTTGCAACGTGGTATGGAAGTAATTCCGACAGGACATCCTATTACTATGCCGGTTGGTAATCAGATTAAAGGCCGGTTGATGAACGTAGTAGGTGAGGCTGTGGACGGTATGCGCCCGTTGAGTAAGGAAGGGGCGTTTCCCATTCACCGTGAGCCCCCTAAGTTTGATGAATTGTCTACTGTGCAGGAAGTACTCTTCACAGGTATCAAGGTTATTGATTTGCTGGAACCTTATTCAAAGGGTGGTAAAATCGGATTGTTTGGGGGGGCCGGTGTAGGCAAGACCGTGCTTATTATGGAGCTGATTAACAACATTGCCAAGAAACATAACGGCTTTTCCGTTTTTGCCGGAGTCGGTGAACGTACACGTGAAGGTAACGACCTGTTGCGTGAAATGATTGAATCTGGTGTAATCCGCTACGGAGAAGAATTTAAGAAAAGTATGGAAGAAGGCCATTGGGACCTTTCCAAAGTAGACTATAATGAAGTTGAAAAGTCACAGGCTACATTGGTGTACGGACAGATGAACGAGCCTCCCGGCGCACGTTCTTCCATTGCTCTTTCGGGGTTGACCGTTGCCGAATCTTTCCGTGACCGCAAAAACGGTGACAGCAACGGACCACGTGATATTTTGTTCTTTATCGACAATATATTCCGTTTCACTCAGGCAGGTTCCGAGGTTTCGGCTTTATTGGGTCGTATGCCGTCAGCCGTGGGGTACCAACCAACACTGGCAACAGAAATGGGACAGATGCAGGAACGTATCACTTCTACCAAGAATGGTTCTATCACCTCGGTACAGGCTGTGTATGTACCTGCTGATGACTTGACAGACCCTGCGCCCGCTACTACATTTACTCACTTGGATGCAACGACCGTATTGAGCCGTAAAATTACCGAACTGGGTATTTATCCGGCTGTAGATCCGTTGGAATCAACCTCACGTATTCTTGATCCGCTGATTGTAGGGCAGGAGCACTATGATGTGGCTCAGCGTGTGAAGCAGATTTTGCAGCGCAACAAGGAGTTGCAAGATATCATTTCTATTTTGGGTATGGACGAATTGAGTGATGAAGATCGTCAGACTGTAAACCGTGCGCGTCGGGTGCAGCGGTTCCTTTCACAACCGTTTGCCGTAGCCGAACAGTTTACAGGTGTGCCGGGTGTCATGGTTTCTATCGAAGATACGATAAAAGGATTCAAGATGATTTTGGACGGTGAGGTGGATTACTTGCCGGAACAGGCATTCCTGAATGTAGGAACGATAGAGGAAGCAATAGAAAAGGGAAAGAAGTTGCTGGATGCTGCCAGCCATAAGAAATAAAAGTAAGTATGGAACATCATGAAGATCTTCATTTGATAGTGGTTTCTCCGGAAAGTACATTGTTTGACGGTAAAGTGGACATTGTGATATTACCGGGAGAATCAGGCTCTTTCTCTGTCCTGCATGACCATGCTCCGTTGATATCGTCATTGATAAAGGGGGAGATAAAATATACAGAGGATGGATTAGAGAAATCAATTGGAATATCGAGTGGGTTCGTTGAGGTGAGGGACAATATAGTTTCGGCCTGTGTGGAAATCTAATACATAATTATGTTTTTGTTAGCCGTAAAGAGAAAATTTATCATATCGTTGACCATATTAATGGTTGTATTGAGTTGGGGAGGAGCCTTGGTATTTCACACCTTGTTGCCTAGGTATTATTTTGCCTGGTATCCCTCCATACCGATATTTTTTTATCTTTTCGGCCTCTTTTACATATTTATGTTCGGATGCTGTTATCGGGTAAGTCCGCAAAAAATGGTGGCGGTTTACTTGGTGGCGAAAGTGACGAAGATGATGTTGAGCATCTTGATTATGTCCGTCTATGCAGTGGCGGTGGCACATCAAGTACTGTCATTTATAGGAACTTACATGGTATTCTATATTATCTTTCTGATTTTTGAAACCCGCTTCTTTTTTCATTTTGAGATAAAACATAAAAGTAATAGGTACAAGTATAAGTAATATGAGAAGTTTACGATATATAGGAACGGTTTTAATGTTGCTGATCGCTTTTCTGCAAGGAGCCAATGCCCGGGAAGAGTCGGATACTGACTATAAAGAGCAGCAGGTAGACGTAAATGAAATCGTTTTCGGACATATAGGTGATTCGTATGAATGGCATATCACTGACATAGGAGATACACCTATAGCTATACCACTGCCGGTAATCGTAAAAAGCAGTACAGGATGGCACGCTTTTCTTTCTTCTAAGTTTGAGGAAGGAAACGGAGAGTATGAAGGACTGTACATTGCTAAAGACGGTGAATATAAAGGTAAGATAGTGGAAAAGGATGCTAGCGGTAACGAAGTAAAACCTTTGGATATCTCTATTACAAAGAATGTTACCGGGTTGTTTGTCAATAGTGCCATTCTGGTGATTCTAGTGTTGAGTTGTGCCCGTTGGTACAAAAAACATCCAGTAGAAAAGGAAGCTCCTAAAGGAATGGTGGGCATGATGGAAGCTTGTATCCTGGCAATCAATGATGATGTGATAAAGGGTTGTATCGGTAAGGATTATAAGCGTTATGCACCTTATCTGCTGACGGCTTTCTTCTTTATCCTGATCAATAATCTGATGGGATTGATTCCTTTCTTCCCCGGCGGTGCGAATATTACAGGTAATATTGCCGTTACCTTTGTGCTGGCTATCTGTACGTTCCTGGCTGTGAATCTATGGGGGAACAAGGAATATTGGAAAGAGATTCTATGGCCTGATGTTCCTTGGTGGTTGAAGGCTCCGTTCCCGATGATGCCGATTATTGAGATTTTCGGAATCTTTACGAAGCCATTTGCATTGATGATCCGTTTGTTTGCCAATATGATGGCCGGTCATGCTGCTATTCTCAGTTTGATATCCATCATTTTTATTACGGCGAATATGGGACCTCTGATCAATGGTTCCATGGGATTTGTTGCTGTGGCATTCGGAATCTTTATGACTGCGCTGGAATTATTGGTCGCATTTATTCAAGCATACGTATTTACCATGTTGTCCGCGGTCTTTATCGGGTTGTCCCGTACAGAAGAGATGCGTGAAGAAAAAGAAATAAAATAAATTAAATAATTAATTCAAAAAACAAACTATTATGTTACTAGCAGTTTTATTACAGTCCGCTGCTGCGGCAGGTTTAGGGAAATTAGGTGCTGCACTTGGAGCAGCTATTGCAGTAATCGGTGCAGGTATCGGTATCGGTAAAATCGGTGGTTCTGCCATGGAGGCAATTGCCCGTCAGCCGGAGGCGGCAGGAGATATCCGTATGAATATGATTATTATCGCCGCGCTGGTAGAAGGTGTGGCGCTGATCGCCATTATTGTTTGTTTATTAACTTTGTTCTTATAATTAATTTAGCATGTCATTATTAACACCTGATAGCGGTCTGTTATTCTGGATGGTCATCGTTTTCGGTATCGTTTTTGTCATTCTGGCAAAATACGGTTTTCCGGTGATCACCAGAATGGTGGATGAGCGAAAACAATATATAGACAAGTCACTGCTTGCTGCACGTGAAGCCAATGAGCAATTGGCTAATATTAAAGCAGACAGTGAAATGATATTGGCTAAGGCTCACGAGGAGCAGGCGCGCATCCTGAATGAAGCGGTCGCAACCCGCGAACGTATTCTGAAGGAAGCCAAAACACAGGCTCAGGTTGAAGGACAGAAACTGCTGGATGAAGCGAAAAAGCAGATTCAGGCAGAAAAAGACAGCGCTATCAGCGACATTCGCCGCCAAGTAGCTGTGCTGTCTGTCGACATTGCTGAGAAGGTTTTGCGCAAGAACCTCGATGATGAGAAAGAACAAATGGAAATGATTGACCGTTTGCTGGATGAATTAACTGTTTCTAAAGACTGATTGTTATGTATATAGGAGTCATTTCAATGCGTTATGCTAAGGCTTTGCTGGCCTATGCCGACGAAAAGGGGACAGAGGATACTGTTTATGAGGAAGCCGGAATATTGGCAGATAGTTTCTCGAGAATCCCCGAACTTCGACAGGCATTGGATAATCCTGTATTGCCTGCTGAAACAAAGTTGAAACTGATTTGCGAAGCTGCCGGAGGAGGTAAGGTGAGCGAAGAATTGAAACGCTTTGTGGAATTGGTACTGGAGGAAAGAAGAGAGAAATTCTTGCAGTTTATGATTATGTCATACATTGACCTTTATCGGAAACAGAAGAATATCAGCGTCGGTAAAATCACGACTGTTTGTCCGGTAGCGGAAGAGGTAGTCAACCGCATACGGGCATTGGTCGTAGAGAAAACTCATGGAACTGTAGAGTTCAAAACCAAAATAGATCCGAAACTGGAAGGTGGTTTTATCTTTGAAATCGGAACTTACAGATTGGATGCGAGCGTAGCTAACCAGATAAAACGGGTAAAGCAACAGTTTATAGCTAAAAATAGAAGAATAGTATAAAATTAAAAATTATAAGTTAGAAAGTAAAAGTATATCAGTTTGTATCTTTTGGTTTTTAATTTAAGGTTAATACCTGGTCGGGCTTTAATTTTTAATTTTCAATTTTTAATGTAAAAAGATTATGTCTGAAAATATAAAACCCAGCGAAGTATCCGAAGTTTTACTTCAGCAACTGAAAGGCATCAACACCCACCTGCAATTTGATGAGGTAGGGAATGTGCTGCAGGTGAGCGATGGTGTGGCACGTATTTACGGTCTGCGCAACGCGGAAGCTAATGAGTTGCTGGAGTTTGAAAACGGTATCATGGCTATCGTGATGAACCTGGAGGAGGACAATGTAGGTGCGGTATTGCTAGGTCCTACTGATCAGATTAAGGAAGGAATGGTGGTGAAACGTACCAAACGCATTGCTTCTATTAATGTGGGCGAAGGTATGTTAGGGCGTGTCATCGATCCGTTAGGCGTACCATTGGATGGCCGTGGACAAATTGGCGGGGAACTGTGCGAAATGCCTTTGGAACGTAAAGCTCCCGGAGTGATCTTCCGTCAGCCTGTGAACCAGCCTTTGCAGACAGGGCTGAAGTCTGTGGATGCCATGATTCCTATCGGGCGTGGACAACGTGAGTTGATTATCGGGGACCGTCAGACCGGAAAAACCTCTATCGCTATAGATACGATTTTGAATCAGAAATCCAACTATGAAGCGGGAAAACCTGTATATTGTATTTATGTAGCCATTGGTCAGAAGGGTTCCACTGTAGCCAGTCTGGTGAATACGCTGCGTGAACGCGGTGCGATGGATTATACCATAGTGGTAGCTGCCACTGCTGCCGATCCGGCTGCATTGCAGTATTTTGCTCCGTTTGCCGGAGCGGCTATCGGAGAGTATTTCCGTGACACAGGCCGGGATGCCTTGGTTGTGTATGATGACTTGTCAAAGCAAGCCGTAGCCTATCGTGAAGTATCCTTGATTCTGCGTCGTCCCTCCGGTCGTGAGGCATATCCGGGTGATATCTTCTATCTGCATTCACGATTGTTGGAGCGTGCGGCGAAGATTATCAACCAGCAGGAAGTGGCCGAACAGATGAATGACCTTCCACCCAGTTTGAAAGGCAAGGTAAAGGCAGGTGGTTCACTGACTGCATTGCCTATTATCGAAACACAGGCAGGTGATGTTTCCGCGTATATTCCAACCAATGTCATTTCCATTACAGACGGTCAGATATTCCTTGAAACCGATTTGTTCAACCAGGGTTTCCGTCCGGCTATCAATGTGGGTATTTCCGTATCCCGTGTGGGAGGTAGTGCCCAGATCAAGAGCATGAAGAAGGTGGCAGGTACATTGAAGATCGATCAGGCACAATATCGCGAACTGGAGGCTTTCTCCAAGTTCAGCAGTGATATGGATCCTGTAACGGCAATGGCTATCGACCGGGGACGTAAGAACAACCAGTTGCTGATACAGCCGCAGTACAGTCCGATGCCTGTCGGAGAACAAATAGCCATTCTTTATTGTGGTACACATAGTTTGCTGCGTGATGTACCCTTGCATAAGGTGCAGGATTTCCAGAAATCATTCCTAGAAATGATGCGTGCCGACCATCAGAAAGATGTACTTGATGTATTGTCAAGCGGTGTGATAAATGATGATGTAACTGCAATTATAGAGAAAGTAGCAGCTGATACGGCTCAACCATTTAAAGTGAACGAATAGTCATGGCATCACTGAAAGAAGTAAAAGGAAGAATAGCCTCAGTAAATAATACGCGGAAAATTACTTCGGCTATGAAGATGGTAGCCTCTGCCAAGTTGCATAAGGCGCAGGCTGCCATAGAAAACATGCTTCCTTACGAACGAAGGCTGAATCACATCCTGACCAATTTTCTGAGTGCGGATAGTGAGGTGGAGTCTCCTTTCATTGTGAAACGTGAAGTGAAGCGTGTGGCTATCGTCGTGTTTGCCTCCAATACCAGTCTGTGTGGCGGGTTCAATGCAAATATCATCAGGCATCTGACGGTTATTTTGGATGAATACAAGTCCCTGGGTATGGAGAACGTGCTTTTATACCCGGTAGGCCGGAAGGTAGCGGAAGGTGTGAAGAAATTGGGATTCAAGGCCGAAGGCGATTTCCAGCATATGGCGGATAAACCTTCCTATCAGGAAGCTGCCGCCTTGGCAGAGGACTTGATGAGGCGCTTTCTGCATCGTGACATAGACAAGGTGGAGTTGCTGTACAACCATTTCCGTTCTACAGCAGTACAGGTCCTGACGCGTGAAACCTATCTTCCGATAGACTTGACACAAGAGAAGAAAGAGGAGGACAAAGGCAGGATACCCGATTATATTGTGGAACCGTCTGTAGATGTGGTGATGGAGGAATTGCTCCCGAAGATGTTCTGTATGAAGATGTTCACGGTATTACTGGATTCGAATGCTTCCGAACATGCCGCCCGTACTATGGCTATGCAGATTGCTACAGACAATGCGAATGATTTGTTGCAGGATCTGACGGTGATGTACAATAAGAGCCGCCAACAGGCAATTACCAATGAGCTGTTGGATATAGTAGGCGGTTCAATGGCCTGATTTTTTTTCTTGGGGCAAGATATGCAGCATCTTGCCCCAAGAATTTGAATATCATGCGACAAGTTTATCGGAATCTTTCTATAAGTGTCATCCCTTCCATCGAAGGCGGGTTAAATAATCATAGTGCTCCCCCTCTTTGATAAGCTCCGCCTCGAATCCATTCCCGGCAGCATACAGGCTGAGTGTCTGAAAATCGACATAAAGCCAGTCGAAAGAATCTCCTTTTATATTTTTGTATTGCATCCGGAAATCTATTTCACCATAATAATCTCCTGCCAGATCAATCAGGAAACTCCCGTCCTCATCTTCAAAAAGATAACGGAGATCACTGGAATCCATCAAGATACATCCCCCGGGGCGAAGCAGTTGTTTCATCTTTTGAAAGAAAGCTGCCATATTTTCCAACTTCCCGATAATGCCCGATCCGTTCATCAGCATGATGATTGTATCGAATGTTTCTAGAAAATGTGTATCGAAAAGATTTATCTGACGGACATTCTTTATCCCTCTTTTTTCCATCACCTCTACTGAAAGCGGGGAAATATCGATAGCGCATACCTCTTTTCCCATCTCTTGCAAGGCCAGTGCATGGCAGCCGCTTCCGGCTCCTACGTCCAGAATATTTCCTTCGGCTATTTGTAAGGCAATCTGTTCCAGTTCCGGCATTTCGTCATAAGGGCGGAATAATTGATTCATGGGTATTTCGTCTTCCTCGAACTGTGAGGAAAATACACGTAACTTATCTGCTTTGCGGTGGTTGAAATAATCGGCGATGGCAGCTCCCATCGGGTCTTTATCGGGTGAAAGCAAGTTTGTTTTCATTTGGAATCATTGTTTGTTGTTGAAGTTGCAAAGGTAGGCAATTTAGTGGAGAAAATACTACATGCTTGTGTAAGATATAAACCTTGTCACTGTAACTTATCCAATCTATCATGAAAAAACAGCAATTCTGCAAAAAGAAAAAATACATTCTAATGAGAAATACATCCTTTTTTCAGATATTTGCATAAGAAACAAGGAGTGATTGGTGGTTAATGCACCACTAGTTGATCATCATTAGTCGATAATTTTTATGAATACATTGAAACCTCGTATAGCATCTCTGTTACAACAACTGAATGAAAGGGTTTTTGAGAAAGAACATATTGTCGCTCTTGCTCTGCTTTCGGCTGTGGCAGGAGAAAGTATTTTCCTTTTAGGCCCTCCGGGAGTAGCAAAAAGTATGGTAGGGCGCCGGCTGAAACTGGCATTCCGCAACGCTTCCGCATTTGAATATCTGATGTCACGATTCAGTACGCCGGACGAAATATTCGGTCCTGTCTCCATTTCCAAACTGAAAGACGAAGATACGTATGAGCGTATTGTCGATGGCTATCTGCCTTCTGCCACCATTGCTTTCCTGGACGAGATATGGAAAGCTGGACCGGCCATTCAGAATGCATTGCTCACCATTATCAATGAAAAAATATACCGTAACGGACAGTTTTCCATCCGTGTTCCTCTGAAAGGGCTGATTGCCGCTTCCAATGAACTGCCTGCCCAGGGACAGGGACTGGAGGCCTTGTGGGACCGTTTCCTGCTTCGCTGTCTGGTGGGAGGCATTGAGGATATGGGAGAATTTGACCGGATGATTTCCTCTACGGATGAAACGGAACCGGTGGTGGACGAGCAACTGCAGATCACCGATGAGGAATACATCCGGTGGGAAAAGGAGATGGCTGCCATTAAAATCCATTACTCTATTTTCGAAGTGATTCATGCCTTGAAGGACCGGATAGAGCAATATAACCTCCAGATACAAAATGAGGGGGGTGTGTCGTCTCCTCTGTATGTGTCGGACCGCCGGTGGAAGAAAATGGTGAAGCTGCTGAAAGCTTCCGCTTTCCTGAACGGATCGGACACTATCCGCCTTTCGGACTGTACATTGCTGTCCTATTGCCTTTGGAGTGAGATGGATCAGATGGAGGCGGCAGAGGAGATGGTGAACGCTGCCATTCAGAAAAGTGCCGAAGGCTATCTGCTGAATATAAAAGGGCTGGAACAGGACATTGAAGAACTGAAAGACCGACAATCGTCCGAACACAGTTTGCGTGAAGTGAACGATCCGGGCATACAGGTCATCGATACTTACTATTACCAGGTAGAGGGCGTCCGGATGAAAGAGCGCCTCCTTATTTTTGCAGCCGACTATCAACATCTGGATCAGACCGGTAAATTATTTTATTTGCATAAGGATAAATATAAGGCCAACTGCTGTATTCTGAAGAAATATGATTCCATACTCCATGCCAAAGTTCCGCGTAATAAGATATATACGCTGAAAAAAGGGCTTCGTTCCATTTATATCAATAATTATGAATATCACTTGATGTGCTATGAGGATTGTCCTCCACCGCCACCCGAACCCGAGCAGGAGGATTTCGGAACCAAATATAAATCGGTGGCCGAAGCGTTGGACAGAGTGGAGAAGGATTGGTCCGGGCTGCTGGATGCGGAAACGGAATATTATGAGAAGCATTTATTTCTCAGCGAAAAGCAGCGGGCTTCCATGCGGAGGATGCTTCGCCACCAGAAGAATACCATAGACCGATATAAGAATGATTTGAACGAAATGGCAGATGCGTACCGAAAAGAGAACCAGGAATATAAGGTTGAGAGATCTGAAGATAATCTATTCTCAGGAACTGAAAGATAGGACATTCAAAGCATACGAGGAGGATGTGAGCAACGGGGTGGTGCGTCAACGCGAACTGGAAGAGAAAGTGTTGATGTACTATCGGCGTACCACACCTTCTTTGCAGGAATATTATTCCCGCTACACTCCGGAGTGGGAGGCTTTCTATTCTTCGGAACATCTGCCGGATATGGCATTTTTGCAATATTTGAAGCAGATGCGCGGTGCTTTCAAAAAGAGGTATGAACTGGCGGAACTGAATATTGACTATTATATCAGTTTGCTGGAGAATGCTTCTCTGCTGAGAGGAGAGGGGGCCCGGACCAAGGAGTTCTTTTTGGATAAATGGCATCAGTTGCTTACCCGCAAAGAGTATGACTATCAGTACATGCATATAAACAGTTTATGTGAAGGTTTTGATTTGTTGATCCGGAAACAAGGAAAGGAATCGGGTAACAAACTGTTGGGCTCGCGTATGGAGTGGCTGCTTCATAATTATCCTGATTTGTACCGGAGGATGCTTCCGTATGAAACAGTGATGAAGCGCAATCCGGCTATCCGGCAATTGGCGCGTCTGCTGGGCAAGAAGCACCGGGACCAACAAAAATACGATTCTTTGTCGGGCGTAGATAAAAAGAGGCTGATCAGGCACTCTCCGCATAGTGATATCACAGGGGTGACTTTGGGAAATGATTTGAACAGTTTGCTGCCCGTCGAGTATTGCTATCTGGCGGATGATGCGCTGCGTGCCGTATTTATGGAACGATATGCCGAAAAGAGATTGCAACTGTTCGATTACCAGTCCAAGGTAACGGAACAGGTAAAGGATGACAAGCATAAGGTTTCGGGGCTAGGACCCTATATTATCTGTGTGGATACTTCCGGCTCCATGCAGGGAAACAGAGAGATCTTGTCCAAATCGGCTATTCTGGCTATAGCGCAACTGACGGAGAAAACCCATCGGAAATGTTATGTCATCAATTTCTCGGATGAGGCTGTATCGTTGTTGATTGAAGATTTGGGGCGGGATATGCCCAGGTTGGCGGAGTTTCTGAATAAACGTTTTGACGGTGGAACGGATATAGAGCCGGCTCTTCGGGAAGCTGCGCATATCATCAACGGAAATGATTTCCGTGAATCGGATATCGTATTGATCTCAGATTTCGAGATGCCTCCTTTATCCCGCGATTTAATGGAACAGGTAAAAGTGATTAAGCGGAGGAAGACCTCTTTCTTCGGATTGGTGTTCGGCAACAAGCCTGAGATGGAATACTTGAATCTTTGTGAACGTTATTGGGAAATGTAAGTTACAATTCTGTTACATAAATATGAAATGAATATTACTTGCTTTCTGCGCGTAATAACTTCATCATCAAATTAATGGTTATTCATTTTTAGTATAGGTCATTCCTCTTACATTTGTTATAAAGTAAAAAACAAAAGAATACAATGGGAAGAATGACTTATGTTAAAGCATTGATGTGCCTGTTATTCCCCTCTGCTGCTTTAGTTGCCCGCGCGCAACACCCGGTTGCCGGGGATTTGAAGTGTAAACTGACCGGACGGATGCTTATGGATGGTGGCGTTTATTTAAAGAATGACAACCTGTTTGGTAACGGTGCGGAGTTTAATGACTTGCGGTTGGGGGTGAAAGCGACCTATCAGAACTGGAGTATGAAGATGGAGGTAGGTTATGTAGGGAATAAAGTTTCCATAAAGGATGCCTTTGCTGCTTATACTTCGGGCAAGCATATTATTCAGGTGGGACAATTCTATGAACCTTTTACATTGGACATGTTATGTAGTACGTACGACCTTCGTTTTCATCAGTCGCCGGGAATCGTGCTGGCTTTGACCAATAGCAGGAGGATGGGAACCTCCTATACCTACAATGGAAAACATTATTATGCTTCCGGCGGTTTCTTTACAGACAGTGACCTGGGTAATGTGAAAAATGTTTCACAAGGGTATGCCATAGACGGTCGTTTGGTATATCGCCCTGTAAACGAAGAGGGAAAATTGTTACACATAGGTGCGGCGGTGGTGTATCGTACTCCGGATAGCGCGTTGCCGGGAGATGAAGACGAGAATACGTTTATTTATAAATCTCCGGGGGTGAGCACTATTGATAACCGGAATCTTATTTACGCCAAGGTAGATCATGCAAAGTACCAGTTGAAACAAGGGGTGGAATTAATGATCGCTCATCAGAGGTTCTTTTTGCAAGGGGAGTATATACGGACTATGGTGAAGCGTGAACAGAATTTCACAAATTATACAGGACATGGCGGATATGTGCAATGCTCCTGGTTGTTGACAGGCAGGCAATATGGGTATGATGAAGCATTGGCTTGTCCGGGCAGACCTGTGGGGCGGGCATTGGAGCTGTGTGGAAGATTTAATATCCTTGATATGAATAATGAGGAAGCCGGTGTGTGGGGAGGGGCTCAAAAGGATTTTTCATTGGGCATGAATTATTACATGAATAAGCATATAGGGATGAAGCTGGCTTATAGCTGGGTGATGCCGGGAAAGCATATAAAGGAGATTAGTGATAAGAATTTCAGTGTCTTGCAGCTCCGGTTCCAAATGATCTTGTAATGGAAGAAGGGTAAAAACAAATTCGGGCGCAATCATTGCGCCCGAGTCATAAAGCTATATTTATTTTTTATTTTGCGACGGTCTTGATAGCTTCAATCAATCTGCTGAAATCTTCGGGGAACACATCACCGATGTTTCCGATGCGGAAAGTATCTGCCTGGGAAATCTTTCCCGGATAGATAACGAATCCTTTTTCCTTCAACTGATGATAGAATTCCTTGAAATCGAACTCCTTGTCAGGATAAAGGAAGGAAGTGATGATAGGGGATTGGACTTCATCTTTCAGTAAGGTCTTGAATCCCAGTGACCGCATACCTTCTACCAGTACATCGTGATTACGGCAGTAGCGTGCATGCCGGGCTTCCACACCGCCTTCGGCTGCCAGTTCGTCCATGGCTTGTTTAAAGGCACGCACTACATGTGTAGGAGAGGTGAAGCGCCATTTTCCATGTCCTTTCTCCATCGCATCCCATTGGTCGTAGATGTCCAAAGAAAGACTCTTTGATACTCCTTTACAATATTGTAATTCGGATTTACGTGCAATGATGAAACCAAAGCCGGGAACTCCCTGAATACATTTGTTGGCACTGCTGATCATAAAGTCGATGCCTAATTCCTCTACATCCAACGGCACGCCGCCAAAGCTGCTCATTGCATCCACTATCAGCTTTTTACCATGCATCTTTACCATGTGGGCTATTTCCTTTAACGGGTTCAGGATACCGGTTGTAGTTTCGCAATGTACCACTGCCACATGAGTGATTTCTGCATTGTGTGCCAGATAATCATCCACATACTCCACAGATACTTGTTCTGTTTCATCAAAGGCCAGCATATCATAGTTCATTCCATGATATTCTGCAATGTTTCCCATGCGGTCTCCGTATGCACCGTTGCTCAGAATCAATAATTTGTGTTTGGGCGTAATCACACTTCCCAAGGTCGCCTCTACGCAATAAGTACCGCTTCCCTGCATCAGGATGCTGGTGTACTCATCTGTTTTTCGTGTAGCCAGTTGTACCAATCCTTTACGTATTTCCTCTACGATGTGAACATTGTAGTCTTCATCCCATGTGCACCAGTCGGTCATCATGGCTGTTTTTACGCTTTCAGAAGTGGTTAAAGGGCCGGGGGTTAAAAGTAAGTATGGTCTCATAATCATTTAATTCATTTTATGGTTAATAATTTCAATAATTTCGGGAAGTTCGGCAATGGTGTTTACTACATAATGCGCACCTGCCATATACATACGTTTTCTGACTGCTGCCATGCGTCTGTTCAATTCTTCTGCAGGCAGTTTTCCGGTTTCCTCTTGGGTGAGTCCCATTTCGTTGCTGCCCAGAATCACACCGACAGTCCATACACCGGCATTCACACCTTCTTTGATATCGGCTATCGTATCCCCGTATTTTATTACGCTTTGAACGGAAGGTATGGCCAGATCAATCATGTTCTGGTAAATCATGTAGGGTTGCGGACGTCCTGCCGGAAGATTGTTGGAAGTCACACAGTTGTCTGTGGTATAGCCATGGGCGGCGGCACCGGGCAGCACAATGTCCATCATGGCAGTAGTATATCCGGTGGTGGAACCTATCTTGATACCGTCCCTTTTCAGTTTCTCGATTACTTCGATTACACCGGGAATAGGAGTCGTATATTCTTCCAGGGAGGCGAACAAGTGTTTCTCGAATTCTTTGTATATGGATACCACATCTTCCTCAGTCCAGTTGCGGTTATAGTTTTGTTTGAATTGCTCCGTCACACTTGGTAACTTGAATAATTCACGGATATGGTCTATTTTGGTCATACCCATGGGGCCTCGTGCTTCTTCCATTGTCACTGTCAGTCCTTTCTCGGCAAAAGCTTTCAGGAAAGCGGCTACCGGAGCGAAGCATCCATAGTCTACAGCCGTTCCGGCCCAATCCATAATAATACACTCAATTTTCTTCATCTTCTTGTTTGTTGTTTATTTAGTTATACTTTTATTTTTATGTTATGGGTTACAGATGTTTTCTGCTGTTTCCTTTAAGTTGGTTAACGCCATCGGTGAAACGATGATCTTTTTATTTTTTTCTTCTTTTCTCAGCTGTCTTTCCAATTTATACCGTTGCATCAGATAGATGGCCGAACCGATGAATGCAATGCTGCACACAATGCCTACCCATCCTGAGAACTGATTATAAAACTCCATCCAATTGATATCCGGGCTGCAAAATTCCTTGAACAGCAGTACACAGACAGTTCCTGTATATCCGATAAAGTCGATGGTGGCAATGAAGAATCCCACATTTCCTTTAATCTTGAAGCAGGCAATGAAGCGCTCGAAGAACAGAGTCTGGAAACTAAGATAAACGATGTACAGGCTCAGACTTTGGAGGAACAGCCAGTAAAGGGTAGGCAGTTGCAATGCATCATAATTAAAAGCCAGATAGCTGATAGTGCCCGCTCCACCAATAACCATAGCCAGAAGCACCTGCAATACTCTGTAGTTGCTGTTTATTAACGACATCATAGCAAAGATTCCCAAAATAATCAGCGTCACCATACCGTCCACTTGTGCGAACAACCAAGAAGAAATAGTGCTGATATCAATGATATTGACCAGAAAATCTTCTTTTATATCACGTAAAATAGTGATAAACAGATTGGCGAAGAACAGCATGATCAGCAAGGGCATATAACTTTTGAACAGTTGTCTGCGTTGCTCTCCGTTCAAAGTGACGCGTTCCGAACGGAGAGCGCGGTCTTCATCTGTGGGTTGTGGCAACTTGTTGAGCGACCACCCCATGAGGATAAGGAGCGGGAAGGCTAAACCACCTATCAGGGCGGGCATCCAGAATTCTGTGACACCAAATGTATTGACTACAAACAATCCCATAGATTTAGCCATTCCTGAGCTCACCGCCATACTTACCCCCAGCAAGCTGGCCAATATATCGGTAACTTTGCGTCCTTCTATGAAACTGAAGATGACTCCCCACATGCATCCCAATGCCAGTCCGTTGAAGAATAGGGCAAACACATTAAAGGGTTGGGGGAGTAATCCGAAGAAGACTAAAGCGAGTTCTGCAAGGGCCACGGAGAATATCATGAATTTCAACCGGTTTTCGCGTTTCAATTCTGAAACAATCTTGATGGCAAAGAACTTTGAAATAAGGTAGCCGAAAATCTGCATGATGGTAGTGGCTACTTTATAGTCCATCCCGAAGAAATCCATTCCGTCAAAGGTGGCAGCTGTAAAAGGTTTGCGCAGGGCATATACCAGTGAGTATGACAGTAGTGCCGCCCCTCCTGCCCACAGGATAAACAGGAAACTGGATATCTGTTTGTTTGTTTCGCTTTTTGCTTCCATTATACTAATTGATATTGACTAATTGTTTTGTTTCTTTTCTTTGTAGGAACCTCACTCCTCGTGTCCTTGGATTGCTGTTTCCGGAAGCAAAAGTAGGAGCCTTTCGAGAGAGAAAAAATGAATCTTTATGATTAATATTTTTCATATTCCACCTGTTGTATGATGTAACATTAATGTAATGTATATGTCATTGTATGTTCATATAAAAACTTGTATTTTGCAAATTCAATAAAGAAGAAGAGAACAATGAATGATTTGATAGAAATATACCGAAGAATAGAATATCTCCGTAACAATGGTTTGAAAATGAAGGAGATAGCAGATTATGTAGATATGGCTCCCAGTGTCTTGTCTGCTCTTTATTCCAGCGTTCTGCCCACTTATGTAACCTCATTGAAACAAGGACACTCTGAAGAAGATTCATTAGATTTGGCTTTGGCGCAGGTCAATAATGTGTCAAAAAAACGTCTGTTGGGCAATTTGGCAAGTATCAAAGAGTTGCTTTTCAGTTTGGAACCTGCCCATGGTGAGGCAAAGACCAATCCTTTTATGGAGATGATGACTGCCGAGATGCAACGTTCCGTGCAGGAAGTTTATAATTATAGCGGAAGTTATCTGAGCTATAGTCTTTCTTCTTCGTGCCAATGCCTTAAAGTGGAACCCTATCTGATAGAGGCTTCCGAAGATAATACGTATGTGAAGGTGACTCACATGAGTGCCTATAATACAACTCATCGGGGAGTGGGGTTATTCAATAATCATCAGAACGGGTATATTTTCTTTAATGAGCGTGAGTCACCGCAAATGGCTTTGTTCAGTATTTATCTGCAATTGCCGATGTATGATTTTCCGCCGTTCCTTAAAGGTTTGTATCTTAGTCTGGATTACAACAGGAATCCGATAGCGCGTCGTATCTTGTTTGTAAAGCAAGGGGATAGTACAGACATGGAGGAATTCTTGGAACTGAAAGGGGAGCTGGTTCCACTTGATAAGTTGACAGAATTACAAAAGAAGTATTATGACTATACTTGTCAGGAGGGAGATTGTATCCGTACCTGCATGGTTCCGTCTCCCCAACTGAATGAAAATGATTTGGAGAGGGAAAAAAAGATTTTGTCTTTATGATTCGTACATTGGAAGCGGCTTGTAATAACAACATATCGCATCCGTCGCTGTTACATAAGCCTTTTCTCTTCCTTGATCAAGCCTTTTTATACGGATGTATTCTATCTCCCAAGTCTTTGGAGTTATCTCCATAAGCTTTGGAGTTG
>OIUX01000267.1_pt1 | contig 17486 bp, 35 predicted proteins | sample 1587091 | NCBI WGS metagenome assembly OIUX01 (sample SAMN02675049, study PRJEB24791) | human gut metagenome, SKBSTL061 | isolation source: stool | host: Homo sapiens | place: USA
ACTCCCGAGGCTGGTCATAAATGCGCAGATCGACGATGTGCCAGCCGTAGCCGGTTCCCTTTATGTAGTTCACAATCTCTTCCCGTGTCAGGCAGGCTTGCGTTTCTACGTCATCCGGTGCATGGTTGAGGGGCGCAAGCTCATAAATCCGGTCACAGGTGAACTCGCCAATGACCTTGCCGTTTCCTTTATTTGCACCTTTTGGATTCTCTAAGTAAGCAGCTACCGCCATAAACGAGTATTTTTCTCTTGTTGGAGCGTCCAGAACCCAGAGCGCATCATACCCGGCCATTTCCACTGTGCAGTAGATATAGCACTTGAACGGTGTTTCCAGCTTTGGCCGCGTCTTGCGCACCTCAATGGTCTTTTCGCCGCTGGCGATCTTCTCCACCCACTTCGGGCGGATGCTCAGCATAACAGCTTTACTCATCCTTCATCACCTCCATCTGCACTCGTCACAGGCGCCCTCGTGTGCTTGTTTGTACTTCCCGCAGTATTGGCATAGTTCGTTGATAAGCGCCTTGCGATCTGACGCCAGATCCTCTATCAAGTCAGCGGCTTCCGCCAGGTCGTCGCACAGGGTAATGGGCGTTTCCCACTGGTTCCCCTCCGCCCATTCTGCGTGCTCACGCAGCGCATTCACGAGGTTTGTATCTCTCATAATTCCTCCCTTATGTCTCCGCCCCATTGCTCCGCCATAGCTTTGGCGATGCCAGGGAAGGTTTTGCTTCTTGCTTTTGCCGTACGCGGGTCATTCCATCGCATAATCTTACCAGTCTCGTCTTTTGCATAGTTTGCGCTTGCCCCCACACTGTATCCACCTGGCAAAATATCTCCTGCATCTACAATGTTTGTCGGTCGCAAAGCGGGTAAGCCTTTTAGCCATAGGCAAGTCTTTTTTCTTGCGTGGTGCCCGAATTCATACGGCTGGATAATACAGTCAGGCTTACGATAGTGTGTAGACATATATCCGACCGGATTTTCTACCGCGATTTTACAAACGTTGGCATTTACAAAGGCCAGGAAAAACGCCGCAGCTTCTTCCCGCAACTGCACCCGTCCGACCGCCTTTTCGCCATATCTTTCTGTGTTAAACCAGCGATTCCCTGTAACGGTTAGGTAAGTGCACGGCGGGTGCGCGATCAGCAGATCCCACATGCCGACGTCATGCGTCTCCCCGTCCATGGTAGTCACTTGCCCTCCATCGATAGCTTTGAGCGCATCGCCCAGAATATGCCACTCAGGGTGTCCGCCGGACGGCTCCTGAATGTCACAGGAATATGCCTCATGCCCCAATGCCCGGAATGCCTTGCAGACTTCTTGCGATTCCTCGCAGGCAACTAAAACCTTCATCTCAATACCTCACTCCGATATAATCCAGAACCCGACCGTATCCGAGCCCCTTTTCATTGGGCTTCCATAGCCCATCCGTGTCCCATTCCCCGCCGCCGATGCAAAAGTCGTAATGCTTCGGGTGCGTGTGCTTCATGCGCTCAAACCGGTTTTCTCCCTTTTCGAGATGAGCACCGAACGCGCAGAACATGCAGCCCGTGCGCTGGCAGCCCGTGCAATGCAGCGGCTTTTCGATGAACGTTGACGGATAATCATTTTCCCCGTCGCTCGCCACGATGTCGCCGTATACACTGCAATACGGGATGTTTTCGCCCTTTAGGAACGCAAGCACGTCCTGATCTGTCCAGAAGCTCATTGGCTTACTCATGGGGCGCTTGCCGTCAAAGGCGTTGCAGCCCGTGCGCTTCCACTCTTTTTCTCGCTGCTGGCTCTCGCTCGCCATCATCGCGGTAAACGGCACACATCCGCTCGTAGCTTCGTATCGCTTGGCGGGTGCTTTTTTCATCACGTCGCAGCATTGCTCGCTAATGCGGAACGGCGCATCCTTGAGATAATGCCACTTGTCCGCCAGTTTCATCGTCGAACAGTAAACGCCCTCCCGGTTGTATCCGGTCAGATACAGATTGACCGTTGCATCGTTTTGCCCGTGCGCGTTTTGCAAATCGCGGATAAAGCGCGCCTGTTTTTTGCCGATGACGGGATAACCGTACTTTGTCAACACCTGCCGGATATTCATCTTCGGCCTCAGCCGCACAAGCTGCACGTCGATCCGTGTGAACTGCCTTTGCAGCCACGCCACATAATCGTTGGCAAAGTGCTGGATTTCTGGATACTCAAGCCCCGTGTTGACAAATACCAGCGTCAGCTCCCACGGCGGCACCCTGAAGCTCGACAGGTAACGCGCCGCCAAGTATGCCAGTACCGTGCTATCCTTACCACCGGAAAATGACACATAGCACTTTCCATTCCATGCGGTGTACCACTGGTCGAGCTTTTCGTAAGTTAGGATTTCTTTGTCTTCCAAATCGAGGGCTAAAAGCTGTTTCGCCGCCTCTTTCGGAATTGGCTGATTCCCATACCCGTTCATGTCAATTTCTCCGGCCGCATCAGCGGCTTGAATACTGTCTGCACGCCCTGCATCTGCGGCGTCAGCCACACGCACCACATGACATCCATGAGCGGGCTCGCGCCCTTTTTGCCGTTCCGTTCCTTGAAGAGGAAGTCCGGCCGCCACGTCAGCGGCAGCACGTAGCTCGGCGGAATCTCGCGGAAGAGCTGTGCTCGCTTCGCCGCGTGCCAATACTGTGCCTTGAGCAGCATCGCAAACGGCTTGCCGATCTCCGCCGCGTGGCGGATAAACTCGTCCGCCAGCGAAAACGGCGGATTCGTGATAATCCAATCAGCCGCAGGCGCGTTTCCCGGCTGTCGAGCGGTCAGGAAGTCTATCCCGTCGCGGATATCCGTGCCGTAGACAGCCATCCCGCAGTTCGCCAGCGCTCGCACCATGTCTCCTTCCCCACGGGCCGGTTCCCATACGACCGTTTCTCCTGGCAGCTTGAGAAAGCGCATCAGCGCCACCGTCACCTCCGGCGGCGTCGGGTACAGGTCGGCCGCCTTGCGCGCCTTTGCCCCGTTCCCGCCCATGATCTGGCTCGCCTGAATACTATTCATCGCGCACCTCCTGCAAAAAGGCTCCCCTGCGAGGTATATTCATCAAAGCGCTTTTCCTGCACCTCGAAGTAGTACTTGTCGATTTCATACCCCACAAAGTCGAGCCCAAGCTCCAACGCGGCGATACGGCTGCTTCCGCTGCCGAGGTGTGTATCGAGTATCTTGTCTCCGGGCTTGGCGTACTTCTGCAGCAACCACACGTAAAGCGCCACAGGCTTCTGCGTCGGATGGATGCGCTGCTCGTTCAGCGCCTTATTCCCTTGCTGGATAAACCCCTCTGCGATGCTTTTGCCCTGCATCATGCCATTCCACATGTAGCGGAAAAGCCGCACGCTGTCATGGCAATTTGTAGCTGCGATCTCGCAATCGCTAAAAGGGCTGCCCTCGTTGCACTTGTCCCAAACAATGCGTCCCGGCGCAAAGTGATAGTCAAAATAGTTGCAGCCCCAAACGATATAGCGCTTTGCGACACGTTCCAACTCATCGAAATATTCACGTGTCGGAATATCCCACTTCGGCGATATGGGGTAGTCGCGGTGCACTCCAATTTTGCTGACCTTGCGGCCATAATATCCGCGCCGCTCCGGCCCGCTGAAATACGGCGGATCGACCACAGCGAGGTCAAAAGCCTTGTCCGGCAAATTCTTCATTGCCTTCAGGCAATCGATATTTTCAGCAATGTTCATGCGCGCGCCTCCCCGTAGATCAGGGCGTCAAGCGACACGTCCAGCGCTTCGGCGATGTACAGATACGTCGGCATTTTCGCATACCACAGTCCGGTTTCGAGGTTATGTATCGTGGTCAGCCCGACGCCCGCCTTGTCGGCAAGCTGCTGTAATGTCATTCCGCGTATCGTACGCCATGCCAAAATACGCTTGCCGATTTCCTGCTCAGTCGGAACGCCCTTCGGTGCTCCGCTCTCGAGCAGTAACGCGCTTACGGGTACGCCGAATACCCTCTCCAACTTCCCAAGCGATTCTAACTTCGGGTAACGCCGTCCCGTTTCCCACCAAGCAACGGTGCTTTGCGGCGCGTCAATATCCGCCGAAAAAGACAACTGTGAAAGGCCTTTCTTCTTGCGCAAATCGCGGATGCGATGGCCTAATTCCATTTCTGTGATCATCTTTTCTTGCTCCCTTTTATTTTTTCAAGTTCTGCATGCGCCGCGTTTTGAACTGGCGCGCTCCCAAATAATCCTCTTTTGCCTGCGTCTGCCGCTTCTCTTCGGCCTTCACCGCCCGGACCTTTGCAATATCCTCCGCGTAGTGCGGGCAATGGCCCTGACAGCCGGGATAGCGGACGGGCGGCTTGCAGAAGTGGCAATGCTCAAAGCTCATGGTCGACCTCCACGCTGCTGATCGTCACCACCGTAAACGGCTCGCCGTCCGTGTAAAACTTCCTCCCGCAAACGCTAAACACGGCAGAATCGTCCTTGTAGGCATATCCATTGAGCGCGTCCAATACCGCCTTGATGATGTTGTCGATATCGCCGCGCTTAAGGTACGGAGATAAATCCAATCTGCCCCTTTTTCTTTTTGGCGTTCCGGATGGGATGGGGAAATAAGCATTTACCATGACTTCCAGCGCTTCTCCGTCCTCAAACTGCTTTTCCCCCGCCTTAAGCCATGCTGTGCGAACTGCAGCCTCGAAAATCTGCGTGCTTTTCGGCGTATACGTCCCATGCCGCGTAACGCGTGGTCTTCCCTTCGGCACGGGTCTTCCCTCAACGGCAAATATGACTACTCGTCCCATGTGTCAACCTCCCATTTCGGCAGCCGCCGCTTCCCACGTCAGCCCATGTTCTCTCGCATAACGCGATACGCTCGGCATGAACGCCTCCTGTTCGGCTATCCGCTCGATGTATGGCTTCATCCACGCCACCGAGACACGCGGGGAATCTTTGTCCCTGATTTTTGCCAGCACTTGGCCGACCTTCGGGGGGAATCCCCTCGTATCCTCGGCAATCAGCGCATTCACTGCGTCCATCGCTTCGGCGGGGTCTTCATTGCCCAGCATGTCCGACCAGAGGGAAACCAGCTCTTCGGCTTCTGCGCGGGTCATCTTGGCGTAAGCCTGCGGATAAGCCTGTTTTAACCGCCCTAAAAGGCCAAGTACGTCAGCTCTTTCCACGGTTCTTTTCCTCCTCCAGCATCTCGGCGAATACATCGCCGCCGACAAACGGCCTATTCTGCGGTGCTTTGCCGCCCTTGTTCTGCTCTTCGGCGAGCCAATTAGTAATGAAACGCTTAACCCCCCCGCGCGTCTTTCGCTTGGTAGGGTTTGCATCGCACCACCCCGCCATGTGTCTGAGCTGTTGTAGAACGTCAACGTTCGGATAGAGCTGCGACCATTTGGCCCTGTCGTTCTCCGACACGTCGAAAAAAGTCCCGTCATTCAGCGGCAAAGAAATCACCGGCGGCGCGTCAGCCGCTTGCGGCTCAGCGCAATATTCTCCCTTGCTATCGTTAGATAGCTGGATATTGGTTTCGGTATTGGTATCGGTATTGGTTTCGGTATTGCCATTTTTGCCATTGGCAGGCATGGCTTTGCTATTTTTGCCATTAGCAAAAATGCGTTTGCCATTTTGCCATCTTGCGGCAGCCCCAGCCTTGCCAGCTTCGCTCCTCGTTGTAGCAATATCGTCATAGCTTGCCTTAAAGCGGTCTTCCTGCGCCATCATGCGTTTGACAAAGAATCTCTCATTGCCACAAAGCGCTATCTGCTCTCCCGTCATGCTGTAAACCAGCAATGCCCGCGTTAGCCGACCGAACTCTGCATCGTTGAGCGCATCCATCTCCTCTAAATAATCATAGGGGAGTGCTGCATAGTTTCTTGCCATGCCTCCACCGCCTTAAAACGGTAGATCGCCGTCGTCCTCACTGATCACCGCAAAGTCGCCTGCGGCGCTCTCTACGGTGAAATGCGGCTCGGTAGCATCGTTGCGCTTGCTGTCGCCGAAATAGATATTGTCGGAAATAATCTCGGCGTTGCGGCGGTTGTTGCCATCCTTGTCCGTCCAGTCGCGAACGGTGAGCTTTCCCTCGACCACGACCATGCGGCCCTTGCTCAAATACTGGCAAGCAAACTCTGCCTGCTGCCGCCACGCCACCACATCGAGGAAATAGGTTTTCTTTTCGCCGGTTGCCTTACTCTTGAAATCGTCATCGACGGCAACGGTGAAGCTCGTGACCGCCGTACCGTCCTGCGTGCGGCGCAGTTCCAGATCGCGCGTAATGCGCCCCATGATGCAAATTCTGTTCAGCATGATTCTTCCTCCAAATAGTTTTTCTTAAATACCGCCATGAACGTGTCATGGCCATAAAGTTCTTCGAAACGCTTCTGACACTCGCGTTTCAGCCGCATATCCAGTTCGTGACCGTCTTTCCCGTGCACGCCGTAGTCAGCCATATTGTGCCAGTCGGCGCGTAGCCATACCCAGCAACCCCAAATATCGGACAGCTGACGGCGCCCGCCGCCGTAAATGTGATGCCGTGCAAGGTTTGTCGAGAACCCTGAGATATAACATTCTCTCTTGTCCTGCATGATGCTTTTAGTCATCTGCCCCATTCCTCCTTTAGTGCGTCAAGCTGTTGCGGGGTCAATGTCTCAATGCCCAGCTCCTTGCAATCCTGCACGATGTTGTCAATCAGGCGAGACATTTGCCTTGTGTCAAAGGTGGACGAGCCGTAATACAGCACCACGTTTTTGCATCCGTCGATTTTGCTATCCATCACTTCCGTCTGCCAGCCGATACCATTCTTGTTCCAGCCGTCGCATAGCTTCTGTACGGCCTTCTCGCGCACACAGACGGTTTCTGTGTTGCCGCCAACGTCCCTGACCTCTCGGCGGTAAATCTCGCTCTTGGGCGTTCCTGTGGCTTCTGCGAGCTTGTCCAGCAACACCCATGAGTAAGCATTGGCATCGAGGCTCCGTTTCTCTCGGTGCTTTTTGACGGTCACGTCAACGTCTCCCTCGTGCAGCTCGTCAAACAGCGCACCGACATTCTCCCGCGTGGCAATGGTGAGCAGAAACCCACCATCGCGCGCAAGGGATAGATCATGCAGTCGGGCTTTCATTCGCTTTTCTCCTCGCCATCATGCACGCCCAGCAGAGCGGCGCTTTATAGGTCTTTCTCGCGTTCTCCGCGATCTCCGCAACGGAATACGACTTGCCGCCGTGCGTCACCGGGTAGATGGGCTTGCCGCAGTCCTTGCAGGTGTTTTTCTCAACCTCGCGCTTGTACTGCGCGTTAAACGCGTCCATCTCTTCCTTACTCGGCTTCTTATCCTGCTTAGGCGGTTTTTCTAATTTTCCATTGCTCGGGGTCCTGGTATCATCAACCGGGTCGCGGAACGAATCACTCTCCGCTTCGCTGTAAATGCCGGAATAAGCGAGCTTGGAAAGTTTCAGCACAACGCGGTCAAACATACGCTTAAACGCCATCGCATACGGATAATCGTTCTTGCAGTTTTTCTGTGTGACTTCGCCAACCTCATATAACCCCTGGTCTTTATCGCAATAGGTAAAAACCAGCGCGCCGCCGTATCCGCACTTATCTTCGGTAACGGACATCGGATTAAACGGCTTTTCCAATTTGTCGTTGATTTTCAAGCAGCCGTTGTGAGAGATAATCAGACCTGTATAACCCATCTTGCCGCTTTTCGTCTCGTTCATCAGAATCCAAAAATCTGCGGGGGAAAGTCCATACTTCCCGCTTTCGATGATCTCGCAAGCCTTTTTCTTGCTCTCTTTGTACTTGTCGGATTGCCAAACTGGGATTTTCTTCCCCTGCTTTTGGCTGTATTCCTCTTTGTTCTCGCCAAAGTTGTACTCCATCACTTCACCCCCATGCTCATGCCCTGTACAAGCGTCGCACCGTCGATTTCAGCGCCGTTTTTCAGCAGCGGGGCAAGGTCGGCCTTGCTCACCGTGGGGGCGTTGTAAGTAACCTCGCCGTCGTGACCGTTGGCGAGCATCCACGCCACCACTGCGCCCATGTCGGAGACCTCCACGCTGGTGGTCTTGCGGTAGCTGATGGAGCATCGCGGGGTCGAAAACTTCTCGCCGTTCAGCACAGAATCGAGATATTTTTTCTTGCTCTCTGCCGCGCGCTCTAAAGTCTGTCTGCGCGCCGCAAGGGTCTTCTCTTCTTCGCGAATCGCCTTTGCTTCGGCAACGTCGTTTTTAATCCAAAGCGCGATATTTTCGATCTTCTGCTCTCTTGCCATGTTCAGCTCCAAGAGCTTTTCAACGTCAAGGATTTCGCCAGTTTCGGCGTCTACGCACTCCGCAAGCGCGGAATCAATCTGATAAAGGTTCATCTTTTACCTCCGTAATATTGTCTGTGCCACAGTAAGGGCACACGGTTTGAGTGGTGATTGCCCAGCTCTCATCGTCCAGATTTTCGCGGTACGCATAAAGCGCAGGCTCTCGGAAATCCGCGCCGCAAGCCCAGCAGTGCATCATTCCTCCGCCTCCAAATACACCATTGCGCTCTGCACGCCGAACACGCGCGCCGCCTGATGGTCGTCAAAAAACACGTCGATGTGGTTGCTGTTTACGCCGCCGCCGCAGTCCTCCGCAACATAACTGTGCTGCGTGCCGTCCGGCCAGATCAGCAGGACGAGCGTCCCGTAAGGGATCACCTTGGGGTCAACCGCAATCGTGCGTCCCTCGGTTGCCAGCGTGCCGGTCGCGGTGTAGCCGTTTGCCCACTTGCCACAGCAGCAGTGCCCGGGGCAATAGGCTGTCAGCGTAAACTCGCCGAGAAAAACGTCGTTGCACACCGCGCTTTCGGTCGCGGGAATGTCCCACGCGGGCTCATACTCCTCTACGATGGGCGCTTCTTCCGGTTCCGCATCGACCGCCTGCGCGCTGGTGGCGAGGATTGAGATCGCGATTAAGAGGATCGTCGCGCCCAAACACGCCGCCGCGAACAGTGCCGATTCATCTGCCTTGCGCTGCTCTCTCGTGCGCTTGTCGTGCTTTCTCATCGTCTGCACCCCCTGTCGATAATCGGCAGCAGCTCATACAGCGCCTTGCACACCGCGCACGCGCCGATGACGGCGAGCCCCGTCGTAAAGTCGCAGCCGTTGAGCGCGATCACCGCAGCGGCGATACCGCCGAAAAACAGCGTGTCAATCATTTCGCGCCTCCGATCAGCATGAGCTTTTCCGCGTCCGTAAATTGCAAAACTCGGTCAAGCTCCCAAATTTCATCTAAAGTCCAGCGGGAACGCCCCGCCATGCGATTGCAGATTTGCGTTTCCGATAGGCCGATTTCCTCGCCCAGCTCCTTGCCGGTACGAATTAACGCCCGTCCCATCGCGCTGCGCACGGCTCGCTCAAGGTCATTTCGCCGGCGCGTTAACTGTTGTGGCTTTAGCATCTTGCCTTTTCCTTTCTTCCGTGCTACAATAAGCACGGACACAATATCTTGTGGTGAGATTTGTCCCACCCGCCCCGCTCGATGCTGCAACATTGGGCGGGGCATTTTTTACTGCCTTTCGTTTCGAATCAGTACCATGCCGAGGCAAAACGTCGCAATTCCTCTGCGGTTCTTTGCGTTTCTCTTCCCTTCTCTTCCACTGCTGTACATCTCCTTGCTATGCCTTGCTATGCCTTGCTATGCCTTGCTATTCCATCGCTAGTCTCTGCTTTTCGCTACCATGCCGCCGCGAAACACCGCCTTGCCAAACCATTGCGTTACCTTTCAATGCTATACAGTTCACATCATTGCTGTGCCAATGCGCCGTTGCCATGCCCTGCCATGCCCGACTAAGCGTTTCCATTGCTGCTCACGGCGAATCTGAGCGATTCCGTTGCTGTTCGGTTCCGCGCTTCACATATCCTTTGCTGTGCCGGTCTCGTCATTGCTATGCAATGCTTTTCCATTGCAACACGTTACCAAGCCAAGCCTTACCATCGCAATGCCGTGCAAGGCTCGCCCATGCCACTCCATCGCGTTACTCGATTTCCTCCCAGCGGAATCTGCCTTTCCCACTGTTTCGCCACTGGCCGATGCCGGAGAAACGTCCATAATCCAGCCAGTCGCGCACAACGTCGATATGGTCGTCGCACAGGCATACCACCGTAAACTCGCACGTTGCCCCAGCGGGAATCTCCTCGCTCATTGCAAGGCTGACGCGCTCGCCCTGCGCCGTCTGCGCTCTCAGCGGGCGCTGGCACTCGCCGACCTCTCCGTCAAAAAGAATGGGGATAGTGCGCGGCTCGGGGAAAATCAGCTTGTCGATTTCCTTCTTGTAAGCCTTGATTTTGCTGCTGGACGAATCCTTGACCTTGCGCAGACCGCCGCACGTGTCCTTGAAAAAGCCCTTGATCTGGTAGTCGTACAAAAACGGCGTGCCGTCGTCCAGTCGCGGGAAAATGGTCATGGACTTTTCGGCAACCGCATCCGCTCCCAGCGCTGCCACCTCGTCCTCCACGCTCGCCGCATCCGGTGCGTGACTGCCGATAAACTCGCGGTAGATATCAGGGTTCGCGGGGCTGGTGCCGAGAATCGGCTCGATAAACGTTAATTTAACTTTGAGTTCTTTCATCTTTCATTTCCTCCTGTTGTGTGTTAGTTCTCTTCGCTGGATTTCAGCAGTGCGTCCACGGTAACGCCGAAGTAGTCGGCGACCATAGATAGCTTTTCGACCGTGGGACTGCAATCAGCCCACTTTGCAATAGTGCTGTTTCCAAACCCGAGCGCCTTTTCAAGCGCCGATACGGAAACGCCGTTGCTTGCGCAGAGTTTTTTAATGTTCTCTAAAACCATTTTCTCCCTCCTTCTTATTGACAAAGTTTCGAAAATGTTCTAAACTAATGTTGCCGACAAAAGTTAACATTTTCGCCGCAAACAGGATTTGTTTGGGGTCAGCTTTTTGCACCCGTTTACACTTCCTATTATACGAATATTTTCGTAATTGTCAACCCCATTTTACGAAATTCTTCGTAATCTTTTAAGGGAGCTAAATTATGACGTTGCTCGAAAGAATTGCCGTTCTCCGCGAAGAACACGGGGGCATGTCAATCAATCGATTGGAAAAAGAATCTGGCGTAACCAGAGGTTCTATTGCAAAATGGGACGATCATGCGCCGAGCTACGATAAGCTAAAAAAAGTTGCCGATTATTTCGGCGTAACGGTAGATTTTTTGCTGCATGGCAATACCGCAGAAAACGAAGAAAAGCCCTCCGCAATGAGCGGAGAGCTTGGTTCTGGTATGCCGAACGGGTATGACCAACTTACGCCCGCGAATCAGGCGATTGTTGATCGGCTGATTGCTGACTTAGTAAAGTCGCAATTAGATTCTTGACCTTTTCTTTGTTCTCGGCATTTAGCGTGTGGTAAAGTTCCGTTGTGGTTTTAGTCTGTGCGTCCATGTTGCGCCCTCCTTATGGCCTGTTTTTATCCGCGCAAAAGCGCGCGCTATGGTTCAGTGTAATATAATGGGATGATAATACAAAAAAGCTGAAAGAGGTGTTGTAAATGGGCATCTTAGGGTCACTTTTCGGAAAAAAGAAAATGTCCGCTTCTGAAATCGCTTTTGTGAAGCGGCAGTCGCAAATATTTGCCGACTGCATCCGCATCATTGCCGATACGGATAACATCGAAACATACTTTTCTCGGTACAAGCTTGCAGAGCAAACCATAGCGCAGATCGCAGAGGTCGCAGGTGGCGATACTAAGTGTATGGCTGGCGGAAAGGTTTCGCCGAACGAATGTGCCGAAATGCTGCAAAACGAAAAGGCTTCCCATACAAACAGTTTTCTTTCTCGGTACATCCAAAAAGAAACCGTGCATATCTTCGGCCTATCTCGCGGACAGGTAAAAAAGGCTCACGGCATCGCGGCTATCGTTGACGAGTATTCCGGCCAAATGCCGGAAGAAAGTCTGAAGCATGGACGCGATCTATGTGCTAAGATGATTGAAAAAGTTGAAAAGGTGGCGAATCAATAATGAAGATCCCCGGTCTATCCTTTAGCTGGAAACGTGCGCTCGGAATCACGAAGATGAAAAGGAAAATTTCAAAAGCAACAGGGATCCCAACGACCAAAACAGGGCGGCAAAGAAAACTTGGCAAGCTCCTTGGTATGAAGTAAGTGATAAGGCCCCGCCGCCCTCTGCAACAAACGGCGGGGCCTTTTTGCAGCCAGCGGGGAGCGGTCGCCGCTGCTTGTCTTCACCGTACTCCGCTTTACCTTGGCAATTCAACACCGAAACATTGCAATAAGACAGCGCTCGACGCAGTTCGACAAGCCCTCATCTTGCGACTTCGCGGCGCAAAAATCGGAGAAATTAAGGTAGCATAAATGAACATTCAAGAAGTGTGCAGAATCCGTAAAGAAGAACTAAAGCTAACATATCAGGACATTTCCGATGCTTCCGGCGTGCCGCTGTCCACCGTGCAGAATTTCTTTTCTAAGTTTTCCAAGTCTCCGTCGATCTACACCGTCGCGCCGATCTGCAAAGCGCTTGGAATATCGCTTGATGAAGCGTTCGGAATTTCCGAACACTTGACGCCAACCGAGGAAACCTTGCAAGCGCGGAATGACGAGCTGGAACGCCATGTTGACGCGAAAGCCGACATGATCGAGATCATGCGGCGTGGAGTGCGTATTCGCAACGGCGTAATTGCTATAATGTTCCTCATCATCGCCTTTCTCACTGTGTGGTGCGTGTACATTGATTTTCATTGTATAGATTATGGATTTTGGAGGGGGATTTGATGAAAATACCAAAAGCAAAACTATTACCGTCCGGCAATTGGAATGTCAGCGTCATGGTAGACGGAAAACGCGTGTCCGTCACAGCTCCTACCAAACGGCAAGCGGAGAATGAAGCCGCCGCGTTGAAGTCCGGCGCGAAGTCTGCCGCGCGTGCGTCTGAGCGCACAGTCGGAGACGCTATCGACCGATACATCGACAGCAAGGACGCGATACTCTCCCCCTCCACCGTCAACGGATACAGAAAACTCCGCAAGGTGGTTTTCCCGGAGCTGATGAGCGTTAAGTGCTCCGCGTTGACGCAGGATCGCGTGCAGCGTGCCGTGAATAAGATGGCACGTGAAAAGTCCCCTAAGTACGTCCGCAACGCTTACGGCTTATTTACGGCGGCAATGGCAGAGGAATGCCCGGATAAAGTGTTCCGTGTATCTTTGCCGCAAAAGGAAGCGCCTAAAATCAAAATACCTACCATGGAAGAAATCAGAACCTTACACGAAGACTGCAAAAGCACAACGTTTGAATTGCCTTTTCTTCTGGCTGTCTGGCTCGGCCTCCGTACATCGGAGATCAGAGGGCTGACATGGGATTGCATTGATGGCGATATATTAACGATCAAGCAAGCAATGGTAGACGGCGAGAACGGCCCGCAGCTCAAGCAGCCAAAGACTTACAGCGGCAACAGAAAACTAAAAGTGCCGCCGTATATTATGGGGCTGCTTGACGCAACGCCACGCACAGATGAATACATTGTGCACGCAACACGGAACGTGCTATATAAGCATCTGCAACGCGCGTGTGCCCGTTGCGGAGTTCAGCCGTTCCGCTTCCACGACCTCCGCCATGTAAATGCGTCGGTCATGCTTAGGCTCAATGTTCCCGATAAATACGCAATGGAGCGCATGGGGCACTCTACAAACAATATGCTTAAAAACGTATATCAGCACACCATGGATGATAAAGCCGTAGCAGTGGCAAATGCCGTTGACGGCTTTTTTGAATCCGAATTTCATCTGTAATTTCATCTGCAATTCATCTGCAAAAACGCTGTTTTAAGCGCACTTAACTTGCAAATATCGCAAGTAATGCGTAAACAAGTAAGCCAGAAAACCCTTGCAAATACAAGAAAAACCCCGCAGCCGTTGAAACTGCGAGGTTTTTTCATTGGTGGAGGCGGCGGGAGTCGAACCCGCAACCGAAACAGCAAAAGCATTGATATTGCAAGGTTTTTTGTAACTCATCTGCAATTCCATCTGCAATTTACTTTTCCAGTTTCCGCATAACGCTATTATAGACGCGCTCGTTTACAATTTTCAAACTGTCCATCAGCTCGTCCATGATCTCCCACGCCTTGTCCGGCGGAATATCTGCCACTGCGCGCAGGAAGTCGCTGTCGCCGTATGTTTCGACGCTAACCGGCGCGGGTGCTGCGGAGTATGCCATTGGCAAAGCCCTCTCCCTGCTGCTGCTTTGCTGGTCACGGATGGCATACAGCACGGCAAGGCGCTCATAGTTTGTCCAACTCGATTCCTCTGTTTCAAGGCGAGCTATCCAGCGATTGACCTCATTCTCGTCGACCATAGGGGCGCACCCACTTTAGCCCTCAATCGTGTCCATGCAGCGCTGGATGGCTCTGCGGATGCTTTCGTCGTCGGCGTTGTCCAGCATTTCCTGCAACTGGCGTTTCATGTTGTCGATACCACCATCACGGGAATAGTGGCCGCGCACATAATGCGTGCCGCGTCTCGCATTGGACATATCACGGTCATAAGCGCCGCGCATACCAGACTGCCAGTCTCCGTCGCGGGAATAGCGGCGAGAATAGTCTTCATCGCGGGAATAGCCGTCGTCCTCCAACATCTCAATCTTATCGATGTTCTTGATGGTGTCCGTCAGCTTGTGCGCAATTTCGAGATCGCACGCGCCAAGCTCGCCCTTACGTGCCAGCTCGTCGAGTTCGTTGCACAGCATATTGCGCAGATCATACATTGCTTTCTTGCTCATGTCCATTCTCCTTTCACGCGATTCTCTCAACCGTCAGATTCGAGTTGGCGAAGTTGACGGCCTGAGTGCTGGTGTTTTCCATTGCGACCGTCAGGTAGCAGCCTTTCGGGACGCAGACCTGTGCGGAAACATAAATGTTAAAGTAATTTTCTACCGCCGCAGGCGTGACGGTAGCTGTTGCGCTGGTCAACGGCTCTCCGTTAATGGCAAGCGCCGCCGTGATGGCCTCAACCGTGCCTCCGGTAGGAATAGCGATGTTGCCGCCATAGGAGACCCGAAACAGAGCGCGGTTTTGATTGGTGAGGCCGCGCAGCGTGACAATGCCTGCGCCCTGGCGATGCAAGATACAGGGCTTGCTATTGACCGCCGTTTCGGTCAAGGGAACGTTCTGCCCAGCGGCTACGCTCACAATATTTGCATTTGTGTACTCTGCCAAAATAATCAGTCCTTTCTAAAGGGGTCGATTTCGACCCGGTTAAAATACAGCGGCAGGGCTATTGCCCCGCCGCGTTGTTTCCAGTGTCGGCACGGGGCCGACCATCTCGGTAACGTCACCGATATGGTGCCCGAGAAGCTATGCTATGCAGTTGTCAGCAGCCGCAACCGGCAAACTGGTTGCAGCAATAGGGGTTCTGCACCGTGTAGGCCGGAATGGGGGAGGGCCGCAGCTGCGAGACCAGATAGCTGTTCTGCGCCGCCTGGCTTGCCGCCAGCTTCAAGCCTTGGTTCTCGGCCTGAAGGTCAGAGAGCTTGCTCTGCGTCAGGAAGTCGAGGATCGCGCGGCTGTTGCTGTTAGCGTTGTCGATGATGTCGCGCGTGGCGTTCTGCACGGTGTTGCGCGTGTCGCACGCCTGCGTCGCCATGTCATAGCGCACCTGCGCGATAGCCGCGCGATTCTCGCAGCAGCAATTAGCAGCCTGCATCTGCATGGCGTTGAGCTGCTGCATGAGAGCCGCCTGCTGGTTTGCGCGGGACAGCTCGGCATTGCCGAAGCCGCTGTTGATGGCCTGTGCGGTCGTAGCAAAGCCACCAGTAATGGCATTGTTCAACGCGAAGGTGGAATCGCAAATGCCATTCGAAATGCTGTCGAGCTTACGCTCAACGCTCGCAAAGTCAGAGGTCAGAACGTAGCCGTCCATCACACCGCCGCCGTTACCGTTGCCAAATCCGTTGCGGCCCCAGCCGAAGAGGAAAAGAACGATAATCCAGATCCAGTTGTCGCCCCACATACCCATACCGCCGCCGTAATTGTTCGCGGGCGCGACCGGCATAGTCATCATGGGAGCACCGTCGGAAAGAGACATATTATCTCCCCTTTCATAAATTTTATTTATCAAATCGTGGCCACGATAAGATCAATGGAATAAATGCTCAAACTGTTTTGCCATAGATTGCAGTTGGTTTAACTCCTGCTGGCTCATCGCACCAGATTGCAGGAGCTTATTGACTTCTTCTTTTGGGTTTCCCTGAAAGCCGCTTTGGAACTGCTGGAATTTCTGCTTGAGCTGCATCAGCTCACCCATCGGCCCCGGCATCTGCCCACCGCCCAGCGCGGACATGAATGGATTATTCATCGTCTTCGTCCTCCTCAACCTTGCGCTTTTTCTTGCCTTTTATTTCGCCCACAAGCGCTGCCAGAGCGTCAAACTCTTTGCGGGTGACAAATTCCACGCCCTTTTCCTGCGGCGCTGTACGGGGCGTTTCTGCGCGTTCTACAAGGTCATAAATCTTTAGCGTCGGCTTGCCGCTTGCATCCGCCTGCTTGAGATACACAGTCGGCGCGGTAGAATCCCACAGCGCCACAGCGGAGTTCGGCGCGATGAGATACCCTCTCGCCTCCTGCTCGCCGCTTACCCACTGCACGCCGCCCTGTGCAATGGGGTTCTGTTGCACTGGCTGCGACATAGGCTGCTGCATGGGCTGCATCTGTGGCTGCTGCATCTGCCGCATCTGCATGAGGTTGTCCGGCATTGGCTGCGGATAATAGGGATTGAAATAGGGATATGCCATGTTCATTCCTCCGTTTCTTTGACCCAATAATAAAGCGGGATTTCGTTCTCGCTGTTCCAGCTGTCGTAAATTACACCATCCTGCACGCAGACCACATGACCAGAAAGCGCGAGAATATACGTCCCGCGCGGGTGCTCATCAGCAAATCTGCCGACCGTGTAGCAGTCCGGGCAAGTGTCCGGCATGATATAGCGCCGATAGCCGAGCGACCGCAGATATGCGCCCCAACAGGCGTTTGCATTGGGCAAGTCGCCGTCCAAGTATCCCTGTATGCACAGAGACAAATAAACTTCGCCCCAGTCCTTTCCCGTCGCCTTGCAGATCGCGCGCACGGTGCAGTCGCTGACGTTGCGCCCGTTTGGATTCGGGTTGAAATAGCTATACATGGAAAAGCTCCGCGAAATAGACGTAAGTGCGCAGCTCGTCAGGGTCAGGAAAAAGCGCGAGAATGTCCATCGCCATCTGCTCGGTAAATCCCAAAGCTAAAAGTCGGTCGTACATCGCGCGCACCTCCTTTTGTTGCCCCTATCGTACCGCGATTTTGCCGCGGGAAATTGCCCGCAAAATGCCCGCGTTTTGCCCTCAAAAATTTCTTCAAAACTCTGTGATTTTTTCTTGACAATATGCTAATATTAGCGTATAATAAGCATGTAAACAAGAGAGGGGAACACCCCGGGAGGAAACAAAAATGAAGTACACTTACAGTATCTACGAGGATAACG
>OIUX01000287.1_pt1 | contig 16822 bp, 14 predicted proteins | sample 1587091 | NCBI WGS metagenome assembly OIUX01 (sample SAMN02675049, study PRJEB24791) | human gut metagenome, SKBSTL061 | isolation source: stool | host: Homo sapiens | place: USA
ATCTACCTCAATGAATTTGATTGGGAGATGTACCGCAGAGGGGTAAAACTGGTTCGGTATGCAGATGACATTGTGGTGTTTGCCAAGAGCAAACGCGCAGCAGAGCGTCTGTTGGAATCCGGCCGGAAGTATCTGGAAGGCAGGCTGAAGCTGAAAATGAACGCGGAAAAGAGCAAGGTGACCAGCATCTTTGCACAGAAGAATTTCAAGTTTCTTGGATTCTGTCTGGGTAAGAACGGAAACGGCATCTTTATCCGTGCGCACCGAAAGTCACTTGCCAAGGCAAAGAAAACGCTGAAGCTTCTTACAAAGCGAAACCGCGGGCGCAATGTCCGCAGAGTGATGCAGGAAGTGAAGATATTTATCCGTGGTTGGATCGGCTATTTTCGAGTAGCCGATATGAAGCGGACGCTGATGTCTTGGGATGAATGGATGCGGCGCAGGTTCCGAATGTACATCTGGAAGCAGTGGAAGAAGCCCAGAACGAAGGTAGACAATTTGAAAAAGCTGGGCATCCCGGCTGACAAGGCTTACCAGTGGGGTAATTCCAGACTGGGCTATTGGCGTATCGCCGGTAGTCCTGTATTAAAGTGTTCCATTACAAACGAAAGACTCGCAGCAGCGGGATACTTTAGTATCCTCAACTACTACGAGTCCTTGCACTCATGCGGTTGAACCGCCGTGTACCGGTCGGTACGCACGGTGGTGTGAGAGGTCGGCTCTCTGATTACGAGGACCTCCTACTCGATTGCGTTGGCTTCCCCCACGGGGGAAGCTGTCAGTGGCTCCGACCACTGACTGATGAGGGCAAAGCTTGTGGCAATGACCCGTTTTTGAGTAGTCAGATACACCTTGCCCTCATCCGGCCCTGCGGGGCCACCTTCCCCCGAGGGGGGAAGGCTTTTGAGAGTTTCACTTTTTCTTTTTATGCTTCGGCCAGGGCCACCATTTACCCTCTTTTTCGTGCATCCAATGGGCGAGCGGATAGAAGATCATGGCCAGACCGCCCAGCAGGATCAGGATATACAGCCAGCCCGCAAAGTCAAAAATCACATCCAGTGCGGCCAGCGCAGCCAGAAAGAACCCGGCGTACATCATGAACTGGCCGTTGTGCACCACATAGCCGTTCCAGTTTTCTGGTTCGATCTCATCGCGGCCCTGGTCGCCCCAGACATTTGGGTTCTTCATTGCGGAGTAGCCGTAAAACGCCAGCACGATACCGATAACAAAAAGGAATTCAAACAATGGGGTATCCTCCCGGAATTATTTTTTGAAGAAGGGGCTGAAATCAAACGTTGCAAAGTAGTCCTCCGGCGTCTCGGCGCGGCGGATGAGCTGGTGGGAGCCGTCCTCCTTCAGCAGGACCTCGGCACTGCGCAGTTTGCCGTTGTAGTTGTAGCCCATCGAGAAGCCGTGTGCGCCGGTGTCATGGATGTAGACAATGTCGCCGATGTCGATTTCCGGCAGCATACGGTCAATGGCGAACTTGTCATTGTTCTCACACAGACCGCCGGTGACGTCGTACTTGTGGTCGCGGGGGGTGTCCTCCTTGCCCAGCACCGTGATGTGATGGTAGGAGCCGTACATGGCAGGGCGCATCAGGTTGGCCGCGCAGGCGTCAACGCCGATGTACTCCTTGTAAATATGCTTCTGGTGCAGCACGGTGGTGACAAGTGCGCCGTAGGGTGCCAGCATGAAACGGCCCATCTCGGTGAAGATGGCGACATCACCCATGCCGGCGGGCACCAGAATCTCCTCAAACTTCTTGCGCACGCCCTCGCCGATGGCGGCAATGTCGTTGCTGCGCTGGTCGGGGCGGTAGGCAATGCCGACGCCGCCCGAAAGGTTGATGAACTTGATTTTTGCGCCGGTGCGCTTGTGCAGGCGGACGGCCAGCTCAAACAGGATACCGGCCAGCTTCGGGTAATAGTCGTCAGTCACGGTGTTGCTGGCCAGGAAGGAGTGGATGCCGAACTGCTCGGCACCGGCAGCCATCAGCCTGGTGTAAGCCTCGGCCATCTGATCCTCGCTCATACCGTACTTGGCGTCGCCGGGGTTGTCCATGATACCGTTGCCCAGCTCGAACACACCGCCCGGGTTGAAGCGGCAGCAGACGGTTTTGGGCACGCCCGCGACCTTTTCAAGGAACGCAACGTGGGTCAGGTCGTCCAGATTGATGTACGCGCCGAGGTCGTAGGCTTTCTTCATGTCCTGCGCGGGCGTGTCGTTGGAGGAAAACATAATGTCGCTGCCCTTGAAGCCGCAGGCCTCACTCATGAGCAGCTCAGTATAGCTGGAGCAGTCAACGCCGCAGCCCTCCTCCTGCAGAATCTTCAGCAGGTAGGGGTTGGGCGTGGCCTTGACGGCAAAGTATTCCTTGAAGCCCTTGTTCCAGCTGAACGCAGCGTTGACCCTGCGGGCATTTTCCCGGATACCCTTTTCGTCATAGAGGTGGAACGGGGTGGGAATATCGGCGGCGATCTCCTTCGCCTGGGCAAGGGTAATAAACGGCTTTTTCTGCGGCATGATTGTCTTTCCTTTCCCTTTATATACTTCGTATAGGCTTATTATATACGGTTTGTAAGGCGACGGCAAGAGACTTTGGGAAAAATAGCGCTGTAGGGGCCGGACATGTCCGGCCCGCGGCTGTATGGCAAGCATATGCTACTGGGAAGGCTGCGGGCGGGGCATGCCCCGCCCCTACTGCGCAGCCACAATGAAAAAGACCGTTCCAGCACCGGAACGGTCTTTTATCCTATTTACAGCACAGTCTCCGCGTGGTCGCCCTGAATGTGGAGCCTGGCGGTCAGCAGGCGGTTGTCCAGTTGGCGGCAGGTCCAGCGGTATGCAGGGTACAGGAACAGGCAGGCCGCGATCCATGCGGCGGGATTGGACAGCTCCGCGCCGAAGTATCCCAGAACCGGGACCAGTACAATTGCCACCGCCGTGCGGGCGACCATCTCGGCCACACCGGCCAGCATAGCGAGTGACGAGAAGCCGAGCCCCTGGATGGAGTAGCGCCAGACGATCAGCGCACCCAGCGGCACAAAAAACACACTGTTCCAGAACAGATACTCGCGGCCCATGGCAACGATATCGACCTCCTTGGCTGTGTCAAGAAACAGCGACATGATCTGCACGTCGGTAAAGTGCAGGATCAGCGCCGAGCCGACGCCGTAGACCAAAATGATCAGCATGGCGCTGTTCACACCCTGGCGGACGCGGTCCATGCGAGACGCGCCGAGATTCTGACCTGCATAAGTCGCCATGGCCGTGCCGACGCTCTCCATCGGAACGGTCAGCAGACTCTGGGTCTTGCCTGCTGCGGTGACGGCGGCAACGGCGGTGCTGCCCAGCACATTGACGGCCCACTGCATGATAACACTGCCGATGGCTGTGATGCTGCACTGCAGACCCATCGGCACACCGATGCCCAGCAGACGTATGCTGGCCTTTTTCGAGAAGGCCAGATCGTCCTTCTCCATTTTCAGCACGTCGAACTTGCGGCGGAGATATATAAAGCTCAACACGCCGGAGATGACCTGCGAAATGTCGGTTGCCAGCGCTGCGCCGAACACGCCGAAATGGAACGGCACGATAAACAGAAGGTCAAAGCCGATGTTCAGTGCGCTGGTCAAAATCAGAAAGTAAAGCGGCGTCTTGCTGTCGCCCAGTGCGCGCATGATGGCCGCCACCATATTGTACAGAAAGATGAACGGGATGCCTGCAAAGATCCAGCCAATGTAGATGACCGCGCCGTCAATGATGTCGTCGGGCGTCTGCATCAGCTGCATCATCGGGCGGGTCAGCGCAACGGTGCTGATGGTCAGCACCACACTGGCCGCCATGCAGAGCCAGGCGGCGTTGGCGACATGGCGGCGCAGATCCTTATAGTCCCGCGCGCCGAACAGCTGTGCAATGGGAATTGCAAAGCCGTTGCAGACGCCGATGACGAAACCCAAAATCAGATAGTTGACCGAGCCGGTAGCGCCGACAGAGGCCAGCGCACTGACACCGCAGAACCTGCCCACGATGATGGTATCCGCCAGCGCATAGAATTGCTGGAACAGGTTGCCCAGCACCAGCGGCAAGGTGAACAGGAGAATAACTTTGAGCGGACTGCCGCTCGTAAGGTCTTTTGTCATGATTTTCCCTACCCTATTATATACATGCAAAATTTCGTGCGGATTGTATTATAGCACGCACGCCTGTAAATGCAAGAGAATAAATTATGCAAATTTTGCGATTTTTGGGGCAAATAAACCTAAAGCCTTCCCATTCGGGAGACGGTGGCCCCGCAGGGCCGGCTGAGGTGCGAGTCTGCGCAACCGCTCATAAGCGGACGGCATAAGCAAGTACCGCCCTCATAAGTCAGCGGGCGGGGCCGCTGACAGCTTCCCCCTCAGGAGAAGCCTCTCTGCCCCAGAACCGTTCCAGCTCCCCGGCCAGCGTCTCGGCGCTTTCCACGACCCGCAGCTGCTCCCAGTGCGGCGGCATCAGGCGGCGGGTGTCGGGGGCCAGAAACCGATCATCAATGAGCAGGACAACGCCGCGGTCCTCCGGCGTGCGGATGACCCGGCCTGCCGCCTGCAAAACCTTGTTCATGCCGAGGAAACGGTAGGCATAGTCAAAGCCGGAGCCGCGCGTCTGCTCAAAGTAATCGCGCAGCTGCTCCTGCCGCGGGCCGACCTGCGGCAGGCCCGGGCTGACGATGGCTGCACCGATGAGGCTCTCTCCCGTCAGATCGACGCCCTCGCCAAAAACGCCGCCCAGCACCGCAAAGCCCAACAGCGGTCTGCCGTCGGATTTCTGAAACTGTGCCAGAAACTCCGCGCGTTTTCCCTCGTCCATGGCGCTTTCCTGGCAGAGGGTCGGCTGGTCCGGGTAGCGGGCGGTAAAATCCTCCCACACCTGCTGTAAATAGCTGTAGCTCGGGAAAAACGCCAGATAGTGTCCGGCCCTCGCCCCGGACATCACGGCCAGCAGGTCGGCGACCTTGGCAATGCTGTCCGCGCGGTCCTTGTAGCGGGTGCTGACGTGGCGGGCGCACCACAGGCCCAGATGCTCCGTATCAAACGGGCTGCGCAGCGCTACAGCGCGGGCATCGGCCAGACCGCACAGATCTCTGTAATAGCCTGCCGGGGCCAGCGTCGCGCTGAACAGCACCGCCGCGCGGCCCTTGGCAAAGTCCGCCGCCAGAAAGTCACTCGGGTCCAGGCAGAGCATTGCGGCACGGACCTCATTGCCGTGGGCAGAGATTTGCAGTACAAAGTGATCGTCGAACGTGTCCGCCACGCGCAGCCAGGCGCGGATGTCAAAGTATAATTGCAGCAGTGCCTCGTGGGTCTCGTCGGGGTCGCGGTGCTCGTCAAGCCAGATCTCCAGCGGCTCGCAGAGCCTTGTCAGCGCACGGTCAAGCGCATCGGCGCGGGACTTTTCAAAGAACGTGCGGCCAAAGCGGCTGTCGCCGGGCGCTTCCTCGCAGCGGTGCCGCCACTTGATGAAGATGTCGTTGACCTTTGTCAGTGCGTTTTTCAGGCTGCTTTTGCCCTTGCCCAGCCGCTTTTTGGCGTCGTAGAAGGCGCTTTTGGCAAGGACGGCACTGTGCATGCCCCGGGCGCGGTCCGGAAGATTATGTGCCTCATCGAGCAGAAACAGATAGTCCCCCGCTGTGTCAAAAAAGCGTTCCAAGTGCACGACGGGGTCAAACAGGTAGTTGTAGTCCCCGATGACTACATCACACCACAGGCTTAGATCCAGCCCCAGCTCAAACGGACAGACCTTATGTCTGCGAGCCAGCATCTGCAGGGCGTCAGCGGTCAGAGCGTGGGTGTCCAGCGCATCCCACAGCGCCGTCCTGACGCGATCATAGTAGCCTTTGGCATAGGGGCATGCCTCGGGCGTACACTCGCGCCGATCCTGCATACAGATTTTGTCCTTGGCCGTCAGCGTTACGCTGCGCAGCTTTAAATCGGCGTCGGACGCCCGCAGCAGCGCCAGCGCGTTCTCCGCTGCCGCACGGGTCGTGCCGCGGGCTGTCAGGTAAAAGACGGGGCCGCCCTGCCCCATAGACTTTAACGCCGGGAACAGCACGCTCATCGTCTTGCCGATGCCGGTGGGTGCCTGGCAGAGCAGCTGCCCGCCCTCGGTGCAAATCTTGTGCACCGCGCCGATCATGGCCCGCTGGCCCGGACGATAGCCGGGAAACGGAAATTGCAGCGCCGCCAGTGACGCGCGGCTGATGCGCTGCCACTCGGCGGCACGCTTGGCCCACGGCGCGTACTGCGTCAGCAGGTCGGTCACAACAGCGTCCAGCGCGTCGGCGGTGTAGTCATGACTGAAACGAAATTCCAGTTCCTCATCGACCTGAAAATAGGTCAGCCGCACCCGCATAGCGGGCAGGCCGTTCTGCCGCGCGTAGATGGCCGCATAGATCTGCGCCTGTGCCCAGTGCTCCGGGCTTTGCTCACCGGTGATGAGCTCGGGCGGCAGAGTTGTGGTTTTGATCTCATCAATGGTCGGCATGCCGTCAGTATCGGTAAAAATACCGTCGGCACGGCCCTCCAGCGTGTAGGTGATTTGGGCACAGGCGTAGTCCTGCTTCAACGCCACCTCGGCCTGGTAGTCCGGGTACTCTTTTACGGCGGCACGCTGCAATTTGCGGTGCAGGCGTGCACCCTCCAGCGCGCGGTCAAAGCCGGTAAAGCGGCTGTCAATGCTGCCGGTGCGCAATAAAAACTCCACCAGACGCCGTATGGGCAGCGTCAATGCCAACGCTTCAGGCTCCATGCCGCTTTCCTCCTTGCATCTGGTGGTATCTTTTTAATAGGTATGTTCGCAGACCTCTGTAATTTTCTGCCGCAGGGCCACAAAGTCGCCAAAGACAGCGGGCTTGTTGTCTGGATAGCGCAGCAGCGCTGCGGGGTGGTAGGTCGCCATGAACAGTGTGCCCTGCTTGTCGAAAAATTTACCGTGGTCGCGGGAAATCGAGAAGGTCGGGTCGAGCATCCGCTGCGCGGCCACGCGGCCCAGACAGACAACGATTTTGGGACGGATCAGCTGAAATTGCTGGCGCAGCCAAGGCATGCACGCGGCGGATTCTTCCGGCAGCGGGTCGCGGTTCTGCGGCGGGCGGCATTTGACGATATTGGCAATATAGACGTTTTTGTCACGGCTCAAATCGATGGCCTCCAGATAGTGGTCCAGCAGCTGGCCGCTCTTGCCCACAAAGGGAAGCCCCTGCTCGTCCTCGTTGGCACCGGGGCCCTCGCCTACGAGCATGACCTCGGCGTGTGCGGCACCCTGGCCAAAGACGACGCTGTGGCGCGTCTCGCACAGGCCGCAGCGGCGGCAGGCCAGGCATTCCTGTTGCAATGCTTGCAGTTCCATAATATACTTCCTCTGACATGGTTAAATCGGGCGCGGGCACCCATACTGTAAGGAAAAGGAGGGGCAGGCGTATGGCACTATTTTTGCGGGGACTCTGCCTGCTGGCGGGGTATCTGTTCGGCGGCTTTTTGACAGCGGAGGTCGTGGCGCGGTGCACGGCGGGCGTCAGTGCGCGGGATATTGGCACCGGCAACCCCGGCATGGCGAATATCGCGACACATCTTGGTAAAAAGGCCGGGCTGCTGGTTCTGGCGGGCGACGTCATCAAGACTGCGGCGGCCTGCTGGTTCTGCCACCAGCTTGCGCCGGAGCTGGGGCCTACCGCTCTGCTGTACGGCGGGCTTGGCGCGGTGCTCGGGCACAACTGGCCGATTTGGTACAAGGGCCGGGGCGGCAAGGGCGTAGCCGTCACCTGCGCGTGGCTCATGCTGTACCTGCCCGTCACCGGTGTGCTGTGCTGTCTGGCGGGCGGCGTGGCTGTGCTGCTGACCGGCTATCTGCCGGTAGGCGCAGTGCTGATTGCCGCGCTGGCTGTACCGGTGGGCTGGCTGCAATACGGCACCGAGGCCGGTGCTGTACTGGCCCTGAATGCCGTTATCATGGTCACGCGGCACTGGGCCGGTCTGCAGCGGATACATCGCGGCGAGGAGCTGCAGTTCTTCCGCCCGAAGCTCTGATATAATCTATCATACCACGCCCTGCCCCGGAATGCAATGTTCTTTAGGTTTTTACGCAGCTGCGCTGTATTTTATCGAAGCCGAAAAAATCGATAAAAAATATCAAAAAAAGTGTTGACATTTTGCGTGTCAGCCGCTATAATTATCAACGTTGCAGCTGCCACGGCAGCGCACAAAGCTGGGTATGGCCCGGTAGTTCAGTTGGTTAGAACGCTAGCCTGTCACGCTAGAGGTCGTCAGTTCGAGCCTGATTCGGGTCGCCATACGCTGCTATAGCTCAGTTGGTAGAGCGCATCCTTGGTAAGGATGAGGTCAGCAGTTCAAATCTGCTTAGCAGCTCCAGCGCTGATGCCCACAGTGCAAGATACGCATTGTGGGCATCATTAGTATAGGGGCATAGCTCAGTTGGTAGAGCAGCGGTCTCCAAAACCGCGTGCCGAGGGTTCGAATCCTTCTACCCCTGCCAAAAGCCGCTTATCTCGTTTGAGGTAAGCGGCTTTTCGTTTTTTGCTGCGTCGTAGGGGCCGGGCATGCCCGGCCCGCGGGTTGGCGGGAGCGACCCGAGCACACGACTGACATCTGGAATGCTAAACAGGCGTTTACTTACGATGCGCCGAAAAAAGAGGATGTGGACTGATCCACATCCTCTAAAACAAAAACAAATCCGAAACAATGCTTCACAAAGAAGATTGAGTTCGGATTTGCACAATATGGTGGAGCTGACGGGAGTCGAACCCGTGTCCGAAAAGAAATCAGTTAGAGTATCTCCGGGCGCAGTGTGTTTATTAAATTTCCCTTGGTGCGGGCGAGCACACACGCACTACACCTTGGTAGCTTCATAAGTTCATGCCGGGCCGCAAAGCTTAAGCCCGTTCACGTTCAGTACCTAATCGACGCCCTGACCCCATGCGGTACTAACACGGGCAGGACGGCAGCGCCTAATTAGGCAGCTACGGCAACAGGATAATTGTTGTCAGTTAATTTAAGTTGGCGCTTTTATCGTGGGTCACCGCCACGGCCCGCTGCTCACGCCTCTCTCTCCCCGTCGAAACCATTACAGCCCCGTATATTCGGCAGACAAGCCCGCCGGGAAAGTGAAGTAGAAACAACTTATCGCTGCGTTTTGAGTGCGCGGTCAATGTCGCGCTTGGCGTCGCGCGCCGCAGCAGACGCACGCTTGTCATACAGCTTTTTGCCCTTGCACAGGCCCAGCTCCAGCTTGACGCGCCCCTTTTTAAAGTAAAGAGAGAGCGGCACCAGCGTGTAGCCCTGCAGCTTGATCTGCTGCCCCAGACGGCGGATCTCCGCCTTGTGTGCCAGCAAACGCCGCGGACGGCGCGGGTCCTTGTTGAAGATGTTGCCCTGCTCATAGGGGCTGATGTGGATGCCCTTGGCGATCAGCTCGCCGTCATCGATGTCTGTCCAGGAATCCTTCAGGTTGACCCCTCCGGCGCGCAGACTCTTGACCTCGGTGCCTACCAGCTCGATGCCTGTTTCCAGTGCCTCGATGACAAAGTATTCGTGGCGCGCCTCACGGTTGACGGCAATCATTTTTTTTCCACACTTGTCCTCTGCCATGGGGCACACCTCCTTTGCTATTGTGGTAGGATATTAAGTATAGCGCACCTGCGCGGGAAAGTCAAGCATCCGCCGTCGGATTTATGCAGCGCTTTGCGCGGAAAAATGCAAAAATTATATTTTTTGCAAAATCCTGTTGACATTCTCCTTCAAATCCGCTATAATAATAAAGCTGATTCGAGACAGCCCGGTTGACCGGGTGTAGCGCAGTTTGGTAGCGCGCTTGAATGGGGTTCAAGAGGCCGTGAGTTCGACTCTCGCTACTCGGACCAAAGATGGCTGTCAAGGTCAGCAGGAGCGTCAAATCCGAAAGGATTTGGCGCATTTTTGTTTTTTACGCCTTCAAACGCGGCAGCGCCTGCTCTAAGCCGTTGGCAATGGAACGCTTGCGGCGTATGTCAAGATGACCGTAGATGTTTGCGGTCATCTTGATGTCCGAGTGTCCCAGCCACTCCTGCACGTCTTTCAGGCCGTAGCCCTCCGACAGCAGCATGCTGGCGCAGGTGTGGCGCAGGTCGTGAAACCGGATATGGGGCAGGTCGTACTTCTTCAGCAGCTTGTGGAAGGTGTGGCTCACATAGTCGGGGGAGTAGGGGTGCCCGTCCTCCCAGGTGAACACATAGTCGTTGTCTATGTAGTCCTTGCCGAAGTGGTTTCGCTAAATTTGTTCCTGCTGAAGCAGGATCTTGAACAGCCGCATCGCATCATCTGTCAGGGGAAAGCTGCGGAAGCTGGATGCGTTCTTCGTCTTGTTCTTCTCCACGACCTTCGTGACCCGGGCCACGGTGTGCCGTATGGTCAGCGTTTGCATCGCAAAGTTGATGCTGTCCCATTTCAGGCCCAGTACCTCGCTGCAGCGCAGGCCGTACAGCGCGGTGACGTAGATGATGGGGTAGAGGCGCTCGTTCTTGACGGCGGTCAGCAGGTCTCGCATCTGTGCTTCGGTGTAGAACGTGCCGGTAAACTGCGCCGCGTGCGGCATGACGACCAGATCGGCTGGGTTTGTCTTGATCAGACCGTCCCTCTGCGCCAATTTGAGCGTCTGATTGAGCACGTTCTTGTGCTGACGCAAGCTAACCGCGGATAGGCCGCCGTGGCCGTCAGAGCGCCCGAATTTAGCCTTTACGTTGATGTAGGTCTGCAGCGTCTCACCGTCAACATCGCACAACCGGATTTGCAGATCATCGAAGTAGGGGAGGATGTGTGCCCGGGCCTGAACCTCGTAGCCTTGGTAGGTGACCTCGTCCACGCGATGCCGGACGTCCTCCAGCCAGCGGCGCACGGCGTCACTGAAAAGCATATCGGGCGGGGCAGCCTGCTCAGGTTTTTCGCCGAGCATGTCAAGCATGATCTCCCTGGCTTTGCCCTCGTTTCCTGTTACTGACAGACCTGTGGAAACCCAGGTCTGATTTTTTTTGCCATCTGTCGTATGTGTGAGCACAACATAGTGATTGCTTGACATTTTCTACGGTCATACATTTCACTACTTGCAGTTAGGTGTCACAGTGGACACTTTCTAACTACAAGGGCCTCTTTGCTTACCGAAGTAAGCAAAGAGGCCGCACATTCTGAGCTTATTGTCAAGTATTTAGAAGAAAAAATCCCTCTATACCAATTTCTGTGTTGGTGTAGAGGGATTGCCTATTTAACTAGGTGACATTGCCGACAGTCAGGGCTCTTTTTGTTTGAAAGATGTGTCTTGCATTGCGGTAACTATGCACTCAATGGATAAGAACAAAAGAGCAAATGGCATTCACATGGCACGGATAAAGTTCAAATCCCGCTGTGCGGCGGAGAGGATCACCTCGTCCCGTAGCAGGGCAGCATCAGGGTGCTCTCGATGCAGCCAGTCTCGCAAAATGGTATAGTCCATCTGCCCCTCGCCAAGCGGGGTAGGGATACGCGGGGCGTTGGGAACAAATAGGGCATCTTTCATGTGGATGCAGGCCAAATCTTTGCCTATGACCTCGCACCAGGCGGGCCAAAATTCGGCCTGATGCGCGGCAGTATCAGCCGTCAGTACATTGACTGGGTCAAAAATGATATGGAAATGCTGGGGATCTGCCACAGTTTCCTTCAGCTTTTGCAACGCTTCTAGCGTGCCCAGCGTGTGGGTATAGACAGGCTCCAGTGCAAAGCAACCACCGATTTGTGCAGCCTGCTCAACAATACGCAGGATGCTGTCGGTCAGCAGCGGTAGGGTAGCCGCCTTTTCCTCAGGGGAAAGATCACGGCAGGCACTCTCACTGCCAACCTGCCCAGCGCCGAGTGCGACTTGGCATTTCAGGGCTGAAAATACACTGGATACAGCGCTTCTACGCATCTCTGCATTTGGGTTGCTGAGATCCTGATAGCAACTCAGCACTGTGATTTCAATGTTGGCGGCAGCAAATGCGCTGCGGACCTCTTCAAGTTGCTCCGGGGTGACAGCAACAAGACTTTTAATGCCCTGTATAGCCTTGGGCATGGCCAACTGCGCTGCGTTGTAACCGTTGTTAGCTAAAACTTTGGCGAGTTCCTGTGCAGTAAAGCAACCGTAATCGTGGGCGCGGCAACCGTATTTCATAGAAAGACCTCCTTGAAAAAATGCCCTCCGGTTAGCCGGAGGGCATCTGTTGACAAGCAGCTTGAAGATTAGCCCTTGACGCCGCCGGCGGAGACACCGCCGACAATGTATTTTTGCAGGATAACGAAGAGGATGACGATGGGCAGGATGGACAGAACCGATGCCGCCAGGATCGAGCTCCAGTCCACGCCGGTGTTGCCGATGAAGTTCTTGATGGCAATCTGGATCGTGTACTTCTTCTGGTCAGACAAAACCAGCAGCGGCAGGATGTAGTCGTTCCAGCGCCACATGAAGCTGAAGATCGTCAGCGTGATGGTGACGTTGGAGCCCAGAGGCAGCATGATGTTGGAGAAGATCTTCCACTCGCTGGCACCGTCGATACGCGCGGCCTCGACCAGAGACAGCGGCAACGACATATAGTGCTGGCGGTACATGAAGATACCGGTCGTAGTGGTGACAACAGGCAGGATGACGCCCCAGATGTTGTTGTACAGGCCCATGGCGCTGATTACGCTGAACTGGGGGACGGTCAGCGTCTCGCCGGGAATCAGGGTGCCCAGCAGGAACACGCCGAACACGAGGTTGACGTACTTGATCTCAAAGCGGTAGATAGCCAGCGCATAGCCGCACATGGCACTGATGAGCAGTGTGATGAGGGTGCCGACCACAGCCAGGAACAGGCTGTTCTTCACATAGCCTATGAAGCCGCCGTCCAGAACGGACTTGTAATGCTCCGTCGTCGGGGCGGAGGGGAACATATGTAGCGGGTAGGTGAACAGCTCGCCGGACGGCTTAAAGGAGCTGAGCACCAGCCAGATAATGGGGAAAATCACGATGATGCCGATTGCCAGAGAAAGGATCGTCATTGGAATGCTGACGTGCTTGTCTTTCATCAGGTTTCACCTCCGTTATTGACCTTGAACTGGGCAAAGGCAATCAGGGCAAAGATGATCATGACAACGGTGGAAATAGCCGAAGCATAACCATACTGCATCTGGTTGAAGCCCTTGTCGAAGATGTACTGGATGATAAAGGTGGTGCTCAGGCCAGGGCCGCCCTGCGTGATACCTTGGACCAGAGCGTACTCTTTGAGCAGGTTGACGGTGGACAGCAGAACGACCATGAATGTCGTGGGGGCCAGCATCGGAACTGTGATGCGGAAGAAGGCCTGCACACCGCTGGCACCGTCGATGGTAGCAGCCTCATACAGATCATTGGAAATGCTGTTGATACCGCCGATGTAGAGGATCATGTTGAAGCCGATGGACGCCCAAACCGATGCGAACGCGATGACAAAGGTGGCAAGACGCGGGTTCAGCGACCATTCCAGCGCGGTGCCGCCCAGCGAACGGATGATAAAGTTCACGAAGCCGTACTCTTGGCTGAACATCCAGTTGATGGTGATACCAACGACCAGCGCACTCATCAGAACGGGGATATAGACCATCGTGCGGGTCAGGCTCTTGGCAGCAACGCGATTGGAGCATAGCAGCACCGCCACCAGTAGTGGGATGATGACGCGGAACGGCAGCGTGCAGATCGTGTACAGCAGCGTCCGACCCAGGGACAGATAGAACTTGGAGTCTTTAAACAATGTAATGTAGTTTGTCAGACCCACAAAGTCAATGGTTTTCCAACCATCATAGTTGGTGAAGGAAAAAGCGATGCTGAGCACAAGCGGCACAAGGAAAAAGACACCGAACAAAATGCAGCAGGGCGCACAGAACGCCCAGAATGCGCCGGTGTGCTTCAGCGACGATTTCTTCTTCATATTCATTCCTCCTTTATTCTCTTTGGCCGGGATTCCAGCGCCCGGTCTCTTTGATGTGCTTAGTATAGCATTGCAAAAGACGCAAATACCACCGCTTTTTTGCTTGCTTACCCCAAAATGCATTGCATTTCTTGCGCGATTTTGGTAGGCGGCGCAAAATCAGACCGTCGTCTTGGCAAAAACGTACAAATGCAATGCGGCGAAATTGTGCAAACCGTAAAATCGTGCATCCACAGTGAATGTCACTGCGCAAATTGTACATGGATTGTGCAAATTTCAAAGGGATGCAGCGTCAGCGGCAGGCTATGCTGCACGGCTTCTTCTCCGGGCAAGGGCTGTTCCATCGGCGTGCAGCGCACGGCAGCGGCACCGTCCGGCAGGGCCAGCGCCGCGCGGGTGCGGGGGGTAACGATCTTTTCGTCATTGGTCAGGGTGCCGTCCAAGTCCAGAGCCAGCACCCGGATATTCGATCTTGCCATGATTTTTATTCCTCGTTCTCAGGTAGGGGCTTCCCGCCGGATATTTTATTACTTACCCATCTATTTTACAATGCTTTCCCTTTTCTGTAAAGCAGGAAACCTGTTCCCCGCCCAGAGACAAGCAAAAAAGCCGCCCGGCGAGCAAAACCGGACGGCTGAGAAGGAAGAAAACGCGGTATTACAGGATGTCGATGTATTCCCCGGCCAGTGCCTTGTTCATGCTGCGGACGGCGCAGAACTTGCCGCACATGGAGCAGGTGTCGCTGTGGTCATCCTCGGGCAGGCGGGCATCCCGGATGGCCTTGGCGGTCTCGGGGTCGAGAGCGCAGGCGAACTGGGCATCCCAGTCCAGCACGCGGCGGGCATCGCCCATCTTGTCGTCGATATCCCGGGCATGGGGGATGCCCTTGGCGATATCAGCCGCATGGGCGGCGATCTTGGAGGCCACGATGCCCTGCTTCACATCGTCCACATTGGGCAGAGCCAGATGCTCGGCGGGGGTGACATAGCACAGGAAGGCTGCACCGCTCATGGCGGCAACGGCACCGCCGATGGCAGCCGTGATGTGGTCATAGCCGGGGGCAATGTCGGTAACGAGGGGTCCCAGCACATAGAAGGGAGCGCCCATGCAGATGCTCTTCTGCACCTCCATGTTGGCGGCCACCTGATTCAGGGGCACATGGCCGGGACCTTCTACCATCACCTGTACGTTGTGCGCCCATGCACGCTTGGTCAGCTCGCCCAGACGCACCAGTTCCTCGATCTGGCACACATCGGTGGCGTCAGCCAGACAGCCGGGACGGCAGGCATCGCCCAGCGAGATGGTCACGTCGTGCTCGGCGCAGATCTCGCAGATCTCGTCAAAGTGCTCGTAGAAGGGGTTCTCGTTGCCGGTCATGCTCATCCACGCAAACACCAGAGAGCCGCCGCGGCTGACGATGTTCATCTTCCGCTTGTGGGTGCGGATCTGGTCAATGGTCTTGCGGGTGATGCCGCAGTGCAGGGTGACAAAGTCCACGCCGTCCTCAGCGTGCAGGCGCACCACGTCGATGAAGTCCTGCGCGGTCAGGGTAGCAAGGTCGCGCTGATAGTGGATGACGGAATCGTACACGGGCACAGTGCCGATCATCACGGGGCACTCGTGGGTCAGCTTCTGGCGGAAGGGCTGGGTGTTGCCGTGGCTGGACAGATCCATAATGGCTTCTGCGCCCATGTTCACGGCGCTCATCACCTTCTGCATCTCAATGTTGTAGTCCTTGCAGTCGCGGGAGACGCCAAGGTTCACGTTGATCTTGGTGCGCAGCATGGAGCCGATGCCCTCGGGGTTCAGGCAGGTGTGGTGCTTGTTGGCGGGAATGGCCACCTTGCCCTCAGCCACCAGCTGACGGATCTCCTCCGTGGTGCGGTATTCCTTTTTGGCCACGATCTCCATTTCCGGCGTGACGATGCCCTTGCGGGCAGCGTCCATCTGTGTGGTGTAGTTCTGCATGGTACTTTCCTCCAAATGTTTCTTTTATCTTGAACAGCGCTTTGCGCGCTGAACGTACCGGAAATAGGTTTTTGCGCAGCCTTTCCTCTGTGCGCAATTGGCTCCCCCTTTGGGGGAGCTGGCATCGCGCCAGCGATGACTGAGAGGGTTTCGAGAAAGGAGGTTTTTCCATGTACGAAGCCTTACTCAAAGCCACACCGGAATATCAGAAGGTCGCCGCAAGCTTTGGCTCGGCAGGGCCGGCGGCGCTGTTCGGTCTGCCGCCCGCAGGCCGGGCGCTGCTGTATGCCGCCCTGCAAAAAGACCTTGACCGGGTGCTCTGCATCGTGACACCCGGCGAGGCCGAAGCCACCCACTTTGCGGACGACCTCAAGGCGCTGGGGCTTACTGCTGCAGTGTTCCCGCCCCGGGACTTTATGCTGCGCCCGGTGGAGGGTGCAGGCCGCGAATACGAGTACCGCCGCCTTTCGGTGCTGGGCGCACTGGCAGGCGGGCGGCTGCAGGCCGTCTGCGTGCCCGCCGAAGCGCTTTTGCAGTACACCGTGCCCCGGGCAGAATTCATCCAGAACACCCTTACCTTAAAGCCCGGCATGGTGTATAACCGCGAAGCGCTGGTGGCGCGTCTGTTTGCCGCCGGGTATGTGCGGCGCAGTCAGGTGGACGGCCCGGGGCAGTTCAGCGTGCGCGGCGATATCGTGGATATCTACGCACCGGATATGCGTCAGCCCGCCCGCGTGGAGTACTGGGACAACGAGATCGACTCCATGTCCTCCTTTGACCTGCTGACCCAGCGGCGGGACGGCGCACTGGAAAAAATATACCTCTCCCCCGCCCGCGAGGTGCTGTTCGGCAGCACCGCCGAGACGGCTGAGG
>OIUX01000288.1_pt1 | contig 16807 bp, 16 predicted proteins | sample 1587091 | NCBI WGS metagenome assembly OIUX01 (sample SAMN02675049, study PRJEB24791) | human gut metagenome, SKBSTL061 | isolation source: stool | host: Homo sapiens | place: USA
TCCAAATTTTCTTACTACTACCGCCTTGCCCCCCTGTGTGAGCACCTTGCCGCCTTGTGTCAGCGCCACGTAAGGGCCTCTGTCCTCCACCTCCAGCTTTAACATCATGTCGTTGCTGAAAGGTATCCTGGGAGAGTATCCGTCGGCAACCTTGGCATATCCGGCATCTCCGCTCTTCTTGACGTACCAGTGGCAGTTAAACATGGCGGATGGATTCGGGATAACCCCCATGGTATCCCGAATGACGGGTCTGGGAAAGATGGCGTAAGTCCCATCCGGAACACCCGTAGGTACGCCCTCCCAGTCGGCTTCAATCTTCGGAATCCTGCGGCGTATCACCGTAGAGACTGCCGGGTCCGATGTGCCCGGGGTTGATGCCGGAGTCCCGGAAGCCGCATAGGTGGCTTTGCAGACAATCGTGATGTCATCACCTATATAATTGCGGTCAATCTTATATACATTCTTGTTCAGTGATACAAACTCCCAGTCGTTGTCACCCGCTCCTGTGGTTATCGCCTCCAGCGCTCCCGTAGACAACAGACGGTACCAGAAGAACTTGCATTTGCCCGTAGCCGTCACGTCCGTGTCGCCTACCATCAGTTTAGCCGTGATGGTCTGTGCGGTGATGTCACGCACCGGGTTCCAGTCCAGCGTGGACGGGCTGTCTATCGTCAATACGGGGATCGCATCCGTACCGTCAACCGCGCGGACAAGACGGCTCATCTGAAAAGTAAACAGCTGTCCGGTACGTGTGTCGGCATATTCCGCGTAAAACTCCAGCGTGACGGGTTTTAGGACGGTGACATTTTTTTTCATTGTGATCTGTCCCTTGCTGTCACCGGACTCCGTAATGCTGTAGCCTGTGTTTGTCGATGTGATAAGTGTGCGTGTGGTTCCGATGCGCTCGTACCACTTCATGTTGGTCAGCCTGGAGTTGACCGCCCCGATTTTAGTCACCGCTTCCGGATCGGTGGCGTTGCACCGCGGAAACAGGACCAGCGGTGTCAGCGTATAGTCCGGAGTGTATTCAGCTTTGTCAGCCTGGTAGACCTGCATGTCCGGCACGCTGCCCACCACCTCGATGTTACAACTGGTTTGTAACAGCCGGTAGTTGATTTCTATTTTTCGTTGCTTTGTTGCCATTGTATAAAACCATTTTAAAATGTTACAAAATTCTCCGCCACTTCAAACTGCTGCCCGTCACGCAATAACGCCTGTGCTTTAAACGTACACACCCGCATGTTGGTATAATTCGGTCCGAGATCATCTATCGTCAGAGGAAGATTTTTCCCAGCGCCGGCACGCTTCACCGCCCATGCGTTATCTTCTGATACATTCCCGGTATCACGCGTCCAGCTCACATCAGCGTCAAGTATATGATCTGTCACGTCACGGTTGTACAGCTTGCCGGTAATATATAACGTTGTGGAAAAAGTCTCGATATCAAAATACCACCCCTTTGTGCTGCCGATCTCTATCGTAAATTCCGGGTTCCCTTCCAGCATCGCCCATCCGGCCGCCGCATATTGCGGTTCGTCGGCTGTTCCCGTCATCAGGCACTTCCATTTGCAGCCGTAGTGCCAAACCGTGTCCGCCCGCTCCTGCGTATTGGTGTAAGGATTGTCAGAGGACGCGACTTCGGCCGACCAAAAGCCACGGTCCACCAGTTCCTGTACGGGCAGTCCCTGCCAGTCCACCCGGTAAAGTTCACCGAAGATGCCGGCACGGGCGAATATGTACGAGTGCTTATAGTTGACGGGGAGATTGTCAAACAAATCCAAATTGGGCAAACGCCCCAATATCATGTAATAGTTGTTCTGTTCCAGGACAGGTTTCGTTACTCCTTCCAGCCAGACAAGACATTTATCCGTGGTGGCGGACAAATACCAGTAGCTTTGCCTGTCCTCATTGAAGGCGTTTCCTCTTCTGGTAATGATCGTCAACTCTGTGGGAGGATAGTTTTTACCGCCCGGCACCTCACTGTCCGGGTATGACAACACCGAGATGGAGTTGGCCGGGACATTCTTGGACAGCACGCGCATCCACGAGGCGTAATACTCCCCCGTTGAAAAGAGGTTGTTTACAATCCCGTACACTATATCACCCTCCTGGAATGCGGTGAAGTCATTCTCCCAGCGCTTGCGCAATTTCAGGGTATAAGTTCCGTCGCTCTCTAAAGCCACGGACTCAATGACTCCGTTCTCGGAATATGAGGTGTCGCCTTCCTGTGCGTTCAGACGGTTATAGATGATTTCCTTGAACACTGCGGAGCCGCGTACCTCAAGACGCTCGAACTGACCGCGCCCGTCAGGATAGATACCGGCACCTTTACCGGCAATCATGGAGTCGATGAACTTGCCGAACTTCAATAAGAAATTTGTTCCGTCCGCTTGATCCTTACGAAGGAACATTACTAAGGAGCGCAATGCGGAATACACGTTATGGTCTGTCGCAGGGGTGGAGTCGTGGTTTCCGATCACATACACACCGCTGCCACCACCGCCCGTATAGGTCTGTCCCTTCAGGGTAAGGCTCTCAACCTTTTCCTCCAGCTCCCCGATACGGGAATAGGCGGTGGTTTCCCCGACAGTATAAACAGGTGAGTCAAAGGAATAGTCAAGATTGAATTCAAATCCGATAACCCTTGACTGTCTTCCGTTCTCGAAATAAGCCTTGTTGATAAGGTTGACCTTTTGACCGATGCCATAGAAATTATGAACGCCATCCTCACGGTATGCGTCATTTGACATCATCGTGCAGCCATAGGTACTCGGGTCTATCTTGGATTTGGCAGCGTACTTTTCAGTCTTTTCCTTCAACTCCTGCTCGGCGGCACCCACAAGCCCCAGCTCGGTTATTTTCGTACTGTCCCAGCCGGAAAGCACATATTCATCTCCATCCTGGGGAAAGAGCACATCACCGGGAAGCGGTCTGCCATAGTCCTCATTCCTGACTATCTCCCAAAGCTGTGCCTCAGGGTTCCATCCGCCATCCTCCAATTTCTCCGGCTTTCCCTCAGGATTGAACTTCACGGCAAACTCCAAACCGTTGAGAAGTCCGGACGCGAAACGTATCCTCAGCTCCTGACCGGGGAGGATATATTTCTCGGAAAAGTTAACACCCGTGTCCCTAAAGCGGTAGGCATTCCATTTTTCCTCGGTGGTTGTGCCGTCCTCATTCTCCACCTTGTCCGTCACTTCGATAGTGGTGACATCCGACATGATGCCCGTTCTTCGGGGATAGACTTCATCGAAGATAACCACCTGCTCGACGGCTTCCTCGGTAGTCATATCAGGATAAGCGTCAATGTAAGGAGTGCCTTCGGGCAACATCAGCCTGCGCTGCACCACACCGTTCACAACCACGGTCTCGTCAATGGGGCGGTAGTCTGCCGGTATGTTACGGGTGGAACCAAAAGCGTAGATACGGGTGGCATAGGTGGACTGGGATTCTGACTGTGACATTTCCTGCACGTTTTTCCCGATCTCGAAATCCACCGCGTCACCGGACTCACAACGCCCGAAATGGATGATGTTTTCAGTCACCCAACATTCGCAATCCCATTTCTTCGCCATCTCAAAACAAGCGTCAAGGATGTTGATGTTGTCGTAACTCATCAACTGGGACTTGTTTTCGACTGTGGAATCAATGGAGAAAACAAAATCCTGTCCTTTGTATGTGTAACCAAGAGCTTTCAGATTTCTAAGGACTATACCGACTTGTACGTCAAGCGGAGCGGTCAGGTTCCAGGACGCTTCCTGTCCGGCCGTCTCCGGGGTATATTTGAAGATTTTGTTTTTCCATTTCCAGTAGTAAGCGTCAAGCTGAAGCTCATAGTCGTATGCCCCGGTTTTCCTGTTGTACTTGGGTTTGTACAGATCGCATAGTTCGAACCGCCCGAAACGTGTGTCCTCTGTCCAGTCGCCCAGCTTGAAAAAGACAGGAGATTTCAGGGAGAACTTCAAAAGTATAAAGTCCTCCTTCATCAGAGTGAACTTACGTTTGCTGCCTTTTCTGACAACATCCTGGTAACATGGTGTACCAGCTGAATTTCTGATCTCAATTTTCATACAATATCTTCCCTGTCGCCCGGATTGGGTTCTTTGAGTTTGACCATAAACTTACCCCGGCATTTTCCGTAACTTCCATACTTGCCGCAAGACAGATAGTACAGATTGTAAATCTTTCCCAGTGCCGGGATTTTCAGTGCAATTTTACCCTTTACCAGTTCGGATACAAAGGACGAATATTTATCCAGATAGTCACTTTGCGAGTTTCCCGTAATAAAAAAAGGCAGGCTGAGCTCCCTAGAATCCATCTTGCAGATCTCAGGCGATGAAGTAATCTGTATGCCATGTTCCAACCTGCTGTCATTTTCGATATAGTCCTTCACAGGAGGGGGTGTCAGTATAGCCTCCAAAGCTCCGTCCATCAATTCCGCACCCCATGTACTCCAGATATTCCTGCCATTAATAAAAGCATTCCTCTCCATAATCACATTCCTTTTGTGTTTTTTTCTATCTCGGCAAGAGTGTCGTCCATGCCGCTCAATATGCCGGTATATTTTTCAATTTTCTCCAAATGATCGTTGCATTCATGCAATACATCGCGCATTTCCGTGACACACACCGAATGAGCAGCAAGTTCCTTTGCCATATTCAATGCTGCCGTGGAAATAATAAGCATATTCGCATTCATTTCCGTTCCTTTGGTTTCCAAACGTACATTAGACTCATACATGGCTGTCAGCCGTCCGCTGATCTCCTCACCTGTTTCTTGGTTCATGGTGGTGGAATATCCTTTGGAAGAGGATTGGGAATAAGAGTTTCCGGATGCGTCCCACCCGAAGATATCCGCCAGACTGTCTCTCTCGGCCAGCACTGCTTCAGACAACTGTTCCTGCATCTCACGCAATGCATCAACCTCATCTTTCGTATAACCATCCTCACCATATTCTGCCCAGATTTCATATAGTTTTCTGACCTGTTCCTTGTACTTGTCGGCCATCATGGCTCTGATAATGGATTTGCGGAGCTGTTCCTCCAGATTCTCGGCCAGTTCTTCATTTCCGTTCTCCAGATCGGATATCATCTCCCAGTAAGAATCCTCAAAACTGTCAAAGGATATACCGGTAACCTGTTCCTTCACCGCCTCCAGTATTTCCTTTTCCGTTTCGCCATATTTGATGATATTTTCCAGATGGTTCCTGAACTCTCCGTCCATAACAGACCAGAGGCCGGCATAATTCTCCCTGATGGACTGCAAGACTTCCGGGGACATATTGATCATATCTTTCATCTCGTTGAACGTCACACCGTACTCCCTGGATATCTCCCCAGCGACATCACGCCAGTTCTGTCCTTCCCATTTGTAGGAGCCTTTCCACATCCTGTAGCCCTGGCTATGACTTCCGATACTGCTGCCGGCACTCAGACGTGCCTCGGCAAGTTTCTTTTGTACATCCAGCTCGTTTTTTGCAATATTCAAAGCTTCCTCTCCGGCTTTGGATGCTTCCGCACCGTAACTTTCATTTATATATGCCTTTTTTTTGTCAAGCAGCTCGTCCCAGATATCCAGTAGATTATCATACTGCGCCACCATCTCATTATAACCGGAATAATCAGCGCCATGGAAAATACCACCGGCCCCCTTGATTCCAAAAATGGACCCCACCGTATCGAAAATTCCTCCTACGGCATTGCTCACAGTTTCCAGTATATTTCCCACGAATTTGTCAAGCCCCTGGTCACCGATCTGGTCAAGTATGGCCAGGATGGCAGCAATAATCCCGCCTATCTTCGATCCGGATTCCGAGAGTACGTCAACCAATGACCCGACACTATCCCCGAATGAGGAAAGACTTACATCCGCCTCCCCGAGCTGTGCAATGGCATTGGTGACTCCGGTTATATTGTCTATAGCCTTCTTTGATGATTTGTCCACATTCGTTTTCGCATTCGTGACATTCTGGGATGCTGTATTAAGCTTTTTCTTCGCCACCTCCTGCTCGGCATGTGTTCCACTTTCCAAGGACATATTATATTCATCCTGAGCCTTGGTCAGTTCCTCCTGAGCTTTTCTCAGATTGTCCAACTGGTCTGGAAGATCACCAAGCAGTCCGCCTTTGTCAATAATGGCGGATTGTATCCCGTCTAAAGCTTCGTCAACAACCTTTTTTTGCTCCACAGCCATATTCTTATACTCATCGGATTCACGGAACAGTTTCAACTGTGCCCTGACTTTGTCAAGCTCTTTTTTAGACACCTTACTTAAATCTCCGAATATCAACTCCCAATTGATCTCCTGCTTCAACTTCTCAACATCCAGGGCCGACAGAGCTTCCTCAAACTCCTTTTGCAGGGATGCGATCCTGCCTGCATCAGACTCACTATCCATCAAATTCCTGTATTTGCGCGTCAACGCCTCCTTTTTCCCTTGGAAGGTGCCGTATTTGATCAGATATTCGTCCCATGCACTTTCCTGCTCACGCAAACCCTCTTTCCTCTGACGTCTGGTGGTGTTGCTGATGATCGTGTCAAATGCCGACGTATCCACGGACACCGAGTACGAGTCAAAGGATTTTTTCACATAACGCTTGTCCTTCTTCGCCTTCAGTTCCTCCTCGGCCTCGAACTTTTCTTTCTCAAATCGGATTACAGCCTGGATATAGTCATCCTTCTGCCGCCGCAGAAGCGATATCTCCCTGCGGTTGTCAAGTTCCCGCTGTGCCAGTTCCTTTTCAGCCCCGGCCTCCATAGCATCAATACGGGTTTGGGCTATCCGGTATTCCAGTTCCTCCTCCTGACGCTGACGCTCCTGCAAATGTTTCTTCTGCAAGTCCTCCAGTTTCACACTCTGCGCATTAACCGCATTGGCTTTCTGAGGATCCACCTGGATATCCGTCTTGCCGGAAAGAATGGTGCGGGCCATGTCCCTGTACTCGCTGTCCGCATTTTTTTCGTCTGCAAGCCATGTTTCCAGCTGTTTCTTGTTCATCTTGATGAACTCATCCCGCATCTTGATCCTCTTCTCGTTGTCCTCCAGGGACTTCTCCAGACTCTCACCCCGCAGTTCCCGGATTCGGAGCTCAGCACCCTTGATCATGTCGCCATACTTCCTGACATCATCATCAATACGTGCCAGTGTGCCCGGAGTATTATCGAACCAGGAGGTGGAATATCCGGTATTGCTCATGGAAGAAGTCACATACACCCCTCCGGCCTGCTGCGCCTTCAGCGCGTTCTGGTATTTCTTCCTGTATTCCTCCAGATTATTCTCCTCTTCCTTGATGGCTTCCCGGTTCATATATTCCAACAGTACCTTCTGCTGCCGCACGAACTCCCTGGCTTTGCCGCTGGAAATATCCAGTGCCTGTCCGTATTCCCCCACTTTGGTTATCACTCCGGGAATATTGTCCGTGATTTTGGTGATGATGGAATTAAGTTCAGCCTGCTCATCCGAGGATAGTCTGGTCTTGGTCTTCAGCTCATCATACCGGTCCAGCAACGGCATATACTCGGAATAAAGGCTTATAACCCGTTCCTTCTGTTCATAAAACTTTTCATTGGCGGTGGATACTGTTGTATTGACAGTTTCAGCCATTCTGTTTTTCAGGCTGATCCATAAATCTCCAAGCCAGGACAACCGTCTTCCTAGTTTCAATTTGGCATTTTCCAGCCTTGCATCAGCCTGAGCAGCCTTGTCAGATGCGGATACATACAATTCGGATTGTGTTAGCTGGCGGTCTATGATATTGGACACCCCTTTCATGAAATCACCAGTTTTGGCAACCTCCTCATTGATTTCTGCGGCGGAAAGTCCCAGGTTGTCCAGTATAAGAAGCGACTTGCGCCCCAGACCGGTCACAATAGAGTCTGTCATATATTCCACACTTTGGCCGGTCTGCTGCGCCTTCAACTGGGCGAATGCCAGATATTTTCCCATATCATCAACCGGGATCCGGAAATCCTTTGCCTTGACCGTTGCTTTCATCAGCTCAAGATCCGACAAGGTTCCCTTAGTGGCAGTACGAAGGTTTGCAAGAAGATCAGGGCGGTCCAACTTCTCAAATGCATGAAGAACTCCGTCAGCCTGAATGGCCACCTCCACACTTTCCCTGACAAATTCCTTTGCCTTGGACATGCCGTCTTTGAAAAAATCAAGGGCAGCCGCTCCGGCGGATGCAAAAAATCCCACCACCATAGCTTTCATATTCCCCAGTTTCAGGAATGACCCGGAAGTTTCATTGGTTCCGCCACGCAGACGGGCCATCGCCTCTCGTGTTTCCTCCAGCTGCTTTTCCAAACGGGCATATTCTTCCGGATGAAGGGACTTGACAGTATTGTCCAGCTGTTTTTGAAGCCCGCGGGCCTCTTTGGCCAATTCCGAATAAGTTTTCTCGGTGCTCTTCATGGATGAGCGGAGAATCTTCACTTTCGCATTATTATCGGATATGGCTTTGGAATTGGATTTCAGCTCTGCCTCCAGACGTTTGTACTCATCGCTGCCTTTCTTGCCGGAGGCTACCAGTTCTGTCATCGAATTGCGCAAACCCTCATTCGTCCGTTGCAGCTCACGGGAGGACGCGTTTAGACGGTTCAGTTCCTCACGGGCCTCACTGGTATTCAGGGAGAGGGTGAACTTTATATAATCATCTTTCAGTTTTTTGTTCATACGGTTACTTTTCAGCAAAACTAGTAACCGGCAAGGAAGGGGCAAAGGACGGGAGAAACATGAGAAGCCCCGCATATCCATGGACAACGGGGCAAAATATCAATGAGGACGGTATCCGGGACGATGCGCACTGTCATTCCCGTCCGGCCAGGGAAACAACTTCTCCAGCCGGTTGCGGATCTCCTTGCGGAGCGAATCGGACATGCCCGCTCTCAGATCAGGCAATGCGTTGTTGTACACTATCCCCCATATCTGACGGTTATAGATACGGAGATCGCGTTTCTCCCGCATGTCAAGAAAACGTATATAAAGAGGGTAGCCCGTTTCCAGCATTATCGGATCCACCCCCGTTATCTGGAACTCGGCTGCCGCAAGACGGTCACGCAGATGCCCTGTACGGCCAGGCACAATTTTATCCGGGCGGAATCTCACCTTAAGCTGTCTTCCTTCCCGGTAAATACCTCTTTCCGCAATATCCAACTGCCGTTGATAAATGGTCTTGAAGTCACGGGACAGGGTTCTTTTGAAGAACTCCTCCCTCACAGGGTTCCATCCGTCACTCATTCCGTACCAAGTTTAAACGACACACTCCAACCGCTGTAATCCGTATAGAATCCTGTTTCCGGGGTAGTGGTCATCCGGTCAAGATTACGCATAAGACAGCACCCCCTGTTCCTGTCACCACGCATCACATTCTTGATGCTCTCGACAAGGGGCTGTGTATCTTCCAGCACCCGAACCGGACCACGGCGCTGCATATCCATACGGTCCATCAGAAATATAAGGCACAGGTTATCCTCCTCCACATTGTCCGGATCCGTACCTGTCTCCTGTGCGGACGGTACGACCACGAACAGAACCGGAAGCTCGTCAGAACTGATACTTTTCAGACAGTCGCTCATGTCCTGGTCCACATTCACTACTCTGACGGAATGTATGCCAGGTACACGCCGCATGACATCCTCATAATACTCACGATAGGTTTTCAAACTGATCATAGGCTCTATCTTTTGGAATGTAATTTCTCAAACTTCTTTCTGTAAAGGAAAATAAGGATATCCCAGAACGGTGTCGCCCTCACCTCTGCATAGTTCCCGAATGCCCCGTTCTCAGCGATATCCATCCCAATGCCCGTCCAGCCGGTATGGTCATCCGCTTCCGGCTTCTCATCTTTTCGGAAAAGAATCCGCAAGTCAACCGTTTCACCATCAATCTCCAAAGGCTCTTCCCGGATGATGGCGAACACATTCATAAAAAACAGATAAGCATGAAGACAGAGTAGAATTGGCGGTTCCGCACCTTCCCTTCCCGTATAAAGAGCTTTTCCGAACTCCCGTAATATCATGTCCCTGTCGCCGTCACCCTCATCACCCATCCGTCTTACCAGTGCCATGCACTTGCAGAAGGTGTCAAACGATACTCCGTTGAGCATGTCTTCCGGTCCGTGAAAGCCGCCCCATTCCGGAAGGAGGTTGATTCCGGTACTCAGGTCCAGCCGGAAAGATTTTCCCTCACGAATAATGAACGGATCCGTCAGGGACAACAGTGCCAGCGTTTCTTTCCATGTGGATGGAGGAAGATGCCCCATATCAACTGGGAGTGCCAGAAAAAGAGACAGAATTTTCAAACGTATCCCGGGTTCCGACAATATATGCTGGTTAGCCATGGTGGCGATCTCCAGATAACGGTAATACTGGGCAGGTGTCAGTTCCTCAAGCGTTTCCGGCACACTCACTTGTCTGTTCTGATAATATATTACACGCATAAAAATCAAAAGGTTATCCCCTTGCTTTGAAGCGTGGGGCCTGAAACATAGAAATCAACCTCCTCAGGCGCGGCGTCCAAAGCCGCCACCGTATCCTGCAATTCCTGAAGATACCGGTCGGCATCGGCCTGAAGACTGTCCGCCACACTTTTTCGCGCCTCTTTCTCTGCCCGTAACTTTTCCTTTACAGTTCCGGTCTGCTGCACCTGTACGATACCTTCCGGAATAACCTCTACAGGCAGGCGATCAACCGCTTTCTTGATGGCCAACAGTGCCAGAGGTCGCTGGCATTCCTCCAAAAGAGTGTCACATACGTCCGGATCCCTTCTGACAAGCCAATCAAACCGCTCCTTTCCGACAACAGGCAGAATGTCTGTACGCTGTATTTCACGCAGGATGGGAACCAGTATGAGAAATAGACGGTGGCTGCCGATATGATAGAACTCGTCAAACTCGTCCTTGGTACGGATGAGCAATCCGTCCATCTGTCTTTTAGCCAGGCTTTTTTCCCAGAAGTCAAACTGCTTCTCCTCCAAGAATCCTACCAGAGCATCCACCGACTCATACGCCAAATTGAGTATGTTCATTTCATCCTTATATTCCTGAAGGGCAGTCAGCCCCTTCTCATTCTCTCCCAGTTTCCTCTGCCTTCCGCTACCGCCATGCTGTGCATCTAACGTGGGAACAACCTTTACCCATGCGAAATATGCTACGGCACGCTGCGCCATGAATACAAGTTCCTCTTTCTCTGGGTCCAGGTCTTCATCCCAATAAAGGTCGACTATCGCCGAAAGCACGTCCGCCCCGATAATACAGGTCAGCTGGCGTGCGGCCAAAGGCAGTACCGGCTTCCACTTGGAATAGTCTAGACTGTCGGAAATCATTCCCAGCGCCGCAACAAGCTCCTGGCGCCCTTCTCCGTTTCTGTCGAATATCATTTTCATAACTTATATATTTTCTTTCATACGGTTTCCCGGCGACACGTTCTCTTCCTGACTCACCACATTCCTGTACAGTCCGATACGTATATCTGTTCCCGGCCAGTTAGCGTTGATATACTCCTGCACCGGCTTGCAGAGTATCATGTCCGGAATAGCCGTTTCAGACGCATTGTAGACCTTGATGGAATACAGTTTCTCGCTTCCACTGCTCAGTTTGTTTTCCAAAATGAGGTTCGCCAGCACCGGATCAATTCCGAACCCGGAGGTGGCAGCAGCGTCAGCCTTGTTGCTGATTCTAATCTGTGCCTCGATGTAATCCTTCACCTTCTTATCAATAGGAGTCACCTTCCATCCCTCAAAATCGTTGGCTTCATCGCTCCAGAACCGGGTGGTGTGCATATATTTTCCCACATTCTTCATCCCGGTAATACCTCCGGCAAATTTCTCCATGCATTCATCCTTGTAATCCTCCAGCATCTTGGCCGTATAGGTTTCCCCACGCTTGCGGCATACGGATTTCAAACGTTCCTCCGCCTTGTCCCAATACCCTTGTGGAGATTCTATATGCAGACTGAGCGCGCTGGAATTCAGATTATAGTTATGCAGTAATGGTGCCAAGGTACCGGCTATTTCCAGCCAGTCAAAGGCTCCCAGAAAACGCGGGGTACTAACAAAATCCTTACAGAAGGAATAGATGTTGTAATATCTGGCCGACACCGGATATCGGAAAGGATCTGCCGGATCAAACATGGGATACCTCTCCATATATTCAGGATCCGGGAAAGGGAAATCTCCCACGACAATGCCTTCCGGATCATTTTTCCCAGGGGGAGGGTACAACAGTCTGGCACGCTGATAAGGGATATGCTCCAACCTTAGTAGCTTCCCCCGCCCGCCAATACGGGGCGCACGGTTGCGGACAAACTTGATAAAGAAGCCCTGCATGTGGGTGAGATCAACCAGACAACGGTGCATACAAATCCGATAATCCCAGGAAGACATGTCCGACTCAATATCAGGTGCAAGCACCCATTTTTTGTAGAAACGGTTGTCCGTATCATCAATTGCATCCTCATAGAACCGGGGACCGTCCCCCCATTGCAGACCGGCAATCTTGCCAAGAATACCCTCGCCGGCATAGAACCGGTCAAGCAGGCGCATGACCTCTCCGGGCATGTCATTGTTATCCCCCATCGGAACGATATCATATCCGGCCACACTCATTTTCCTCGTGAAACAGGTGTTACGGTTATGGTTCAGCATGATACTGGAAGGTTCCCATCCCTTACCACGTCCTGAAATGTCAAAGGAATAAAGCGATCCATTGCCGGGGTCCACAAAGCCGAAATTTCCGCTACGTCTTACCTCCATATTACAAAACTGTTTTCTGTCCGTTAAATTCCACTACCAGAATCTGCCAGCAGTTCAATGCGTTGCCTGTTTCCGTATCGACAAGAAACAGTTTATGACTGGCATTCTCTATTTTTTCATCAGAAGCCTTGGAACGAAGCCTGGCCGCTTTCAAAAACACCAGATCACCGCCAGACTGTTTCTGACGGTTGTATTTCCGGAATTTGATACTGAATGTCCCTTCAGCTTTGCTCACCGCTTTCATCTCCTCGACTGCGGTATATAAATTAATTTGTCCCATATTCGCTATTTTTCAAGCAAATATGGGACAAATGCAATATGGGATAAAGGACAGGACTACTTGCTTTGTGGATGCAATTTCTCTATCAGTCCTGCATAGAACCGAAAGAATTGCACCAAATCCAGATTTCTTTTCAAATTGTCCGGTTCCATCAACTCAAAGTCATCCAACAGAATATCCGTCAATTTCTCCGTATGCTCCCGAAAGGAACCGGGCTCATGATCCTGTATATTAGCCAGCGCATCTATCACTTGATCTGTTATGACAGCATTCGGGTTAAATCCTTCTTCTTTCATTTCAGGCCTCCTTTCTTGCAAAGATGTAACGACACAACAAACCAAGCCAGGCAAAGCAATGCAGGAACAGCCGACACAAAACCGGCACATACCAATGCAGAAAAAGCTAAGGAAGCATGAGCCATAAGGCACACCTGACGGTTAGACACTGATTCTTCAAGTACGGAAGAAAATAATTGATTTTCACGGTTCAGCCACATAGTTAGGGCTGACGATTTGCTCACGACATTTATGTCGGTAGCAGGAATTGAAACTGTTTGTTTCATACGGTTTGATGTTTGACATTTTAGGCAGAAAAAGAACGGCTGCCATCTCCCGTGTCGTCAAACATCAAACCGTGTCACTCCGTAGAGCAATTAAGTTTTGGGAAAGGCAGCCGTAGACTTTGCACAACAAGTTGCGACTTCTACAATATCCTTTATATGTATTATCATTTTCGTGACTTTACGAAAATGGTTCTGTATAGGCATAAAAAAAAACCATTAAAATATGAGCATTAACCGCGCTCTACGTACTTGACGAACAAGTTTGATGTTTGACTCTGCAAATATGAGGATTATTTTTTAATCCACAAACTTTTTGGAAAAGTTTCTTGAAAGCAGAACCTGCCAGTGCCATGAAAGCCAAGGAAGCATGAGCCATAAGGCACACTTGACGGTTGGTAACTACGGATTCAAGAACACATGAGAACAGTTGGTTCTCCTTTTCACACCACGTAACAAGTGCGGATTCCTTTGCCCCTGATACTGGCAAAGTAACTGTTTGATTTTGTTTCATACGATGATGTTTATTTGGCATTTTAGGCAGAAAAAAAGAACGGCTGCCATTTCCCGTGTCGCCAAACAAACATCATCGTAAACTCCGAAGAGCTAAGATAAATGTGGGAAAGACAGCCGTAGCTTTTGCACAACAAGTTGCAACCTCTACAATATCTTTTATATATCATTTTCGTAACTTCACAAAAATGATTCGATATGGACATAAAAAAAAGCCCATAAAATTGAGCTATATCCGTAACTCATCGGTATTGTTCACAATAATGTTTATTTGGCATTGCCAATATAATGATAATATTCAATAGCCCAACATTTACTAATGGATTTTTTTACTAGTTTTGTAACAACTTAAAAAGTAACCATCCATGGAACGATTAAATGACGAACAACTAAATGTACTGGATAAAGAAATTCTGGAGTTCTACTGTCAAGAAGCAGCAAAACGTTTGGAAGACTATATACGGGTGGAATCGACCATAACAGAGCGCTGTTATATCCTGTTCGGCATCTATTATGCCATTATTGCTGCCTCTATGGGATACGTACTCTCAAACTTAGACAAACAAAATGATCTTCCTGTCACGTATGGATGCCTTGCCTTATTCACATTCTCTTTCATATCCTTGATATATGTCACAAAAGCCATGAAGCCACACGATTTCTATGCTAAAGGAAGAGATCCGGAAGAATTCAGAATACCGGAATATGTAAAATATTTCCAAAAATGTCCGAAAGCGGATAAGAAAAAGAATGTATTGGCAGATGAGCTGGTCATGCTTCAAGAGAGCATCAGCAAACAACGTGCATTAAATGAGAAAAGAGCCAAGCAGATAAGCGCATCACTTTCTTTCCTCGCTACCGGCTCCTGTATAACTGCGATCCTTTTCATTATCACTTATATTATTTTGTGGTAAGAGGAATCTGGTCTGCTCCAGTGGATGTCTTTACTACCGGAATAGGAGGAGGAGCTGGCTTATTTGGTTTACTTTTGCCCATAATATAAAATGGCGAATCCTCATCCAATGCGCGCCGACCGGTGATAAATCCGGAACCCGATTCTACAGGTTACACATCGAATGAGGAGTCATTTTTACAAAAATGTTTTTTATCAAGATTCGGCATCGCAAATATAGGGATAATATTCAACATCCCGAATTTTCTAGCGGATTTTTATTACCTTTGCTGATGCATCAAAAATATAAACCATGACAAAAGAACAGGAAGATATCAAGCAGTTACAAAAAGAAGTAAGCCTTATTTGTATGCACCTTTATCAGCTCAAAAAGCTGATAATAAACAGTTTAATATTCCTTTTGCTTGGCCTGATAACAGGACTTCTGTTATAAATGCACATCCTGTTCACAGATTTCAATATCAGGCAGCCAAATCCGAAACATCTTTTTTACCTTGTTTACACAGCATTATATCAGTATAACAGCTACTGTAATTCACACAGGCATTGAATTCCACTTTCACACAATCCTTAAAAGGATTACCAATTGAGGGATTATCCCCAATCCAACTGCATAATTCAAGAATGGAAGATTTATTGGATGTAAAATACACAAACGAATGCTCCTTCAGAACATGCAGGACATTCAGATAATCAGCCAGATGCCAGTACATTTTATATGTTCCGACTTCTGTACTTAAATAAGGGGGATCAACCAGGAAAACCACCCCCGGAACATCCTTGTAACGTTTGAACACTTCCTTATAATCCTCACTGACAATGGTTAGTCCTTCCAGATAATCCTTCGCATCGGAATAGTCAGTCCGGTGGATAGTGTTATAAAACGTTTCTTTCCTCATATTATCCAGATTCAGCACATATTTCATGGAAAACAACAGGGATGACGACAATGTGATATAATCAACGTAGCCATGTTCCTTTTCCTCCTTTTCAATACGAGCCAATATTCTTTCACGGGCTTCACCGGTTATACGTTTCTTTCTGGGGAGTTCCGCTGTTATCCTTCGCAAATCTGCCAGCAACTGATTGGTATTCGGTATATTGTCAAGCCGTTGCCGGTAGTTGTCGAAATCATTATATACCACAACAGCATCAGGTCTTACCCGTTTGGTGATGTGGGACAGCAGCCCCGATCCGCCAAAAAGATCCACAAAAACGGTACTGTCTGGGAATTGGTCCAATACTTTGATGAATTCTTTGGCAAACATACGTTTCTGCCCCACAAACGGAAGCGGGGCAGACAGATACATATTTCTCATGTTACTTTCCATTTAAAAAAACGCCGCAAAGATCTTCTGAATTTATGAGAAACAGGCAGGATCAGGAGCGTTACTCACTGCACGACACATGCAGCAGATCAGACATTCAGTTCGAAACGGACAGTCTCGTCACCGGCAAGCAGTGCACGGGTACCTGGGATATTGTTCTCGTAAATATGTACATTTCCCAGGTAGAGGGTGATCGACTTCAGGGGAAGTTCTATCTGCCGTGCCATCAGGTACAGATGATAAATGTCAGCAGGCAATCCGAGATTTGCATCACTGCTGCGCTGGTATGCGGACAACACCAGTTCTCCATTGTCAATCTGAAACTGCACCAAGCTCAGGCAGGGCGTCTGGTTGCTTTCCACACCGGTCTCACCCAGGAAAAGCACATAATTCTTACTGTTACGTTTCTCCCTGTTGATTTTGTCTATGAGTGGCGGCAGCTTCTCAAAATAGGTGGGATAAGA
>OIUX01000292.1_pt1 | contig 16595 bp, 10 predicted proteins | sample 1587091 | NCBI WGS metagenome assembly OIUX01 (sample SAMN02675049, study PRJEB24791) | human gut metagenome, SKBSTL061 | isolation source: stool | host: Homo sapiens | place: USA
TGGAGTTCAGACGTGTGCTCTTCCGATCTGTAACCTGTTTTTTCTGCCATATTTCAGTGCGTTTTTCAATTTCAAATGCAACGAAACGACAATCCGCCGGGCCGGGAGAAAGCCGTAGATACCGAATGGTTCCATTCCTACAAAAACGCCCCCGCCCGGCTTCCTGCGGACAGTAGCGGCGTATGCCGGAAATGGAGCGAAGCCTTCCGGCCGTGCAGACTGCATTTCGTGCAAAGATACGAATAAGCCGGGTGCAAAAACAAATTTATTTGCGTTTTACCGGCGCGGAGTGTCCAAGACGAAGTTAAAGATAATAACAAGAAGAGCGGAGAACCAAATTCAACTTTTGTTTTCGGCTCCCCCGCGTAACGAAGCTCGTAGAGGGGCTTTCTCGTTTCGATCGTCCGTACTTGCAGGGGCCTCGCCTCCAAGACGGGGATGCTCCCTGCCGGTCCGACCTTCGGTAGGTTTCAGCCGGGTTGCCCGTCCGATCTCCGGTTCGAGGAAAGTCCGGAAAATTCCGCTCCGTATTCAGGCGCGAAACATCATTCGTTATATTTATTATGTTTTTATCGAAAAACGATAAAAATTATTTGTTTTGCAGAAGTTCTTTACTATCTTTGCCTCACCGGAGGTTAAAAACAGGTCGAACACCTCGCATTACGTATTCAGCAAACCGAAAATGGACAAAAAACAGAAAAAATCTCTGCGGCGCCATCTGCTGGTCATTTACATCTTTTATTTCCTGGCTCTGGCCGCAGGATTCATCCACAGCTTCGTGCCCCACGTGTCGTCGAGTCTGGCGACAGGTTGGCAGGCTGCGTCCGAAGACATTCGGATGCAGGAAAAACACGGTATCGCGCAACATACCTACTTTTTGGCGGCCCGGTTGCAAAACGACCAGAGCAATGAAATTCTTTTCCCGATAGAAACCGGACACGCATCGATCTCCACCGAAGCCGAATATACGGGGGTTAATATCTACGTCAAAACGGACGAAAACAGCGATCCGACAGTAGTCCGGGCACTGAACAAAATCAACTACACCCTGTTGCTGTTCATCCCGGCCCTGCTGGCCAAACTCTCTATTCTGATCCTGGTAGCGCTGATTATCAACATCCTGCGCAAATCGGTACGGGACGAACAACCCCTGCCGGGACGTATCATCATCTACACGCGTGCCGTAGGATTTCTGCTGATTCTGGCCGAAGTCTGCGCCGGATTCGGCGTTTATATTTACCACTGCACGGCCCGGACGCTTCTCGAAGGTTCGCCCCTGCAAGTCGCCGCCTCGTTCCCGCTCAATTACTGGAACATCGTCATGGCGATTCTGGTACTCTTCTCGGCCGAGGTCTTCTCGATCGGATCCCGGTTGAGCGAAGAGCAAAAACTCACGATCTAAAGAAAAAATAAATGTCGATATACAATATATACACGGGGGGGGGACGCAAGACATGGCGATAATCATCAACATAGATGTCATGATGGCGAAACGAAAGATGTCACTCGGCGAGCTCGCCGAGCGGGTCGATATCACCCCGGCCAACCTTTCCATTCTCAAGAACGGCAAGGCCAAGGCGATCCGCTTTTCAACGCTGGAAGCCATTTGCCGCGAACTGAACTGCCAGCCGGGCGACATCATCGAATACCGACCGGAAGAAACGACCGAATGACAAAGCAATACAAATAATTTCACCCAAAATCAATTAACAATCATTTTATGAAAAGGTTCATTCTTTTACTTGTCACGCTGTTCGCAATGACGAATGTCGTGGCGCAACTGCGGCCCGACATGCCGATTCCTGCAGACAAAGAGGTGCGTGTCGGACAGCTCGAAAACGGCATGACGTACTACATCCGTCACAACGAAAAACCCAAGGGGCAGGCATCCTTCTACATTTTCCACCACGTAGGAGCTGTCCAGGAGGAAGATTCCCAACAGGGCCTCGCCCACTTCCTCGAACACATGGCCTTCAACGGCACCAAGAACCTGCCGGGCAAAAAGATGATAGAATATCTGGAGCGTAACGGCGTCAAATTCGGTGCGGACCTGAATGCCTACACCTCTTACGATGAAACATGCTACAACCTGGACAATGTGCCCACAGCAAACCCTGCGACGATCGACACCGCACTGCTGATCCTGCACGACTGGTCGCAGTTCATCAGTCTGGAGCCTCAGGAGATCAACAACGAACGCGGCGTAATCATGGAGGAGCTGCGCACCCGCGACGGAGCTGGATGGCGCGCCATGGTACGACGCAACGCCGCCGTCAACAGAGGCTCGAAATACGAGCACCGCAACGTAATCGGCTATCTGGACGGTCTGAAGAGTTTCGACCATAAAGCCTTGTACGACTTCTACAAAACGTGGTATCGCCCGGAATACCAGGCGATCGTCATAGTCGGCGATATCGACGTCGATCGGATCGAAAACAAGATCAAAACCCTGATGGCGGATATTCCGGTTTCCCCTGCAGATGCCCCGCAGAAAGAGGCTTACCTAGTTCCTGAAAACGAAGAACCCATCGTCAGCATCTTTTCCGATCCCGAAATGACGGCTTCGGTCATGCAGCTCTTCATCAAACGACCCGCTCTCCCCAAGCAATACAACAACCTGATAATTAGCCAAATGTACGATGTACTCAACTCCTACACAAGTGCCATGGCGAACGATCGCATGAATGAAATCGCCATGCAGCCCGATGCTCCGTTCCTGAGTGCCGGGATGGATTCAGGCAACATACTGGGAGTGAATCCGACCCAAGATCTCACGATGGTCGCCGTACAAACTCGAGACGGAGAGTTGCTCTGCGGTTACAAAGCTATCCTCGAAGAGATGGAAAAGATGAAGCGTTACGGCTTTACACAGAGCGAATTCGATCGTACGAAAGCTGAATTCCTGCGTCAGGCCGAGGCTACCTATGCCAATCGGAACGACCTTACGAACGGACAATATGTTCAAACCTACCTGGCGAATTACAAGAAAAATACCGCTATGGCAGATGCCGAAACGCAGTACAACCTCGACAAACAATACCTCGAAGCATTGACCCTCGACGATGTGAATGCTTGGGTAAAACAACTTCTGACACCTGAAAACCAGGTTATCACCGTCGAAGTACCGAAGAAAGAGGGACTGACCGAGCCGACCGAAGCCGAACTTCTGGCCATCCGCAGCGAGGTCATGGCATCCGACGTCGAGGCTTACCAGGACAATACCGTCAGCGAGCCTCTGATCCCCGCAGATATCAAGCTGAAAGGCTCGCCCGTGAAAAAGACCGCATACAACGAGGATCTCGGAACGACCGAATGGATTCTCAAGAACGGTGTGAAGATCATCGTCAAACCGACCCAACTCAAGGCGGACGAAGTCCTGCTGCAGGTACAGGCTGACGGCGGGATGTCGCAGCTTGCCGATACTGAGGTGAAGGAGGGTGAATTCCTTCCGGTCATCGCGGCCCAGTCGGGGGTGGGCAAATTCTCTGCAATCGAACTGAACAAGCAGCTCGCAGGCAAGAAAGCCGGAATCAACCTGTACGTCAATAACTACAGCAACGGTATGAGCGGTTACTGCTCGCCCAAAGACATCGAAACGATGCTCCAACTGCTCTACCAGAACTTCACAAGTCCCCGCTTCTCGGAGGAGGATTTCAACACGACGATGGACAGCTACAAGGCATACGTCCAGAACCTGACCTCGAATCCCGACTACATCATGCAGATAGAAACGATCAAAACGCTTTACAGCGACAATCCGCGTCAGCAGCCGCTGACGATCGAGGCCCTGGAAAGCATCTCGTTCGAAAATCTGCCGAAAACCTTCAAAACGCTCTACCCGGGTGCGAACAGCTTTACGTTCACCTTCGTAGGCAACGTGGATTTGGAAACGTTGAAGCCGTTGGTCGAGAAATATATCGGTTCGATTCCCACCTCGAAACACGTGCTTAAGTTCACGGACGACAAACTCCGCACAGCCAAAGGCAAGGTCGTGAACGACTTCCGCACCCCGATGCTGCAGCCGAAAGTTTCGGAGTTCCTGCTCTTCTCGAGCGATGCGGACTACACGCTGCGCAACAAGCAAACCATGTTGCTGCTTAACATGGCCCTGAACAACCGTTACCTGAAATCCATCCGCGAGGAGAAAGGCGGCACGTACGGAGTACAGGTAAGCTATACTCTCTCGTATCGTCCCGAAAAACAGGCCCTCCTGCAAATACAGTTCGACACCAACGAGGAGATGGCCGACGAACTCGTGCCGATCGTTTTCGATGAAATCGAGAAAATCGCGACTGAAGGACCGGAAGCCAAAGACATCAACGACTCCCGCGAATACTTGGTCAAGCAATTCAAGAATACGCTCGAAAATAACGGCACCTGGTTCGGGTTGATCGACGACTACAACCGTCACAAGCAGAATCTGCTCGCCGACTACGAAAAGACCCTGAACAGCATCACTTACGACGAGATCCGCGACCTGGCGAAGAAGCTCCTCGACAGCGGCAACGTAATACAGGTCACCATGCGTCCCGAAGCTCAACCCGAAGCAGATGAATAATCATCAATAACAGGTTTTATTCACTACTACCCCCGAACTCTCACCGGTTCGGGGGTTTTCTTTGGTTTCGGACTCCTGTTCACGGATGTTTCCTTTTCCGCTCCTATCTGCAATGCAGGAAGATCGTCCACGCACAGGAATCGTATCCGTTTCCGGAAAACAGACGCGGAACCAAACTCCACGAACGACGTTATGTCATACCCCGCCATGCTTTCCGATTCCGCACTTCGCATCGAATTCTCCGTTTCGGCGACGCTCTTCCGTTTGCGGACAGCTCTCTGCCGATCACGTTGCCCCTTCCCGGCAGTCGGAATCGCATTATGCGGACAGCAGGTCCCCCGGTGCGACAGCCTGCCAACTTGCAGCAAAAGAACGATCCGAACAATGTCTTGCTTTTTTCGGACATACGGCAACCGGCTCCCCGGCAGGCAGGAAAAACAGTAACGGGACAAGATCATGCGCTCCGACTTCCGCGCACTGCTCTTCCCTGAAATTTATGCCTCATAAGACCGGAGGCAGCTCCTTCGCGGACAATACGAGCGGAATCGCAACCGCATAAAGAATAAAAAACGGGCCTCATCAAAAAGATGAGGCCCGGCGATTTCAACTGCAAACTGCGGCTATTTCGAAGTCACGACCACGTCGGACGCCTTGTTCAGCAACAACTGATAGGCCGCCGTCGCATCGCTGCCCTGCGAAAACTTGGTATAGATCGCGGTAATGTTCACCACGGAACCGTCCGCAGGTATTTTCTCGTCACGGAAACGGCAATAACCGCTCGAACGTACGACATAATTGCCTGCGAGGGTGTTGATGTCGCCATAGGTGAACCAGGCAGAGCCATAATAGAACGTACTCTCGTGCGTAAGCTCATCGACCCGCTTCGTCGCCCAGGTAGCCCAATCGTTGATATCGGTCCAACCCGGAGAATTCACATCGTAGGAGGTACTGTTGGCGAAGTAGTTGGGGAATGTATTTTTATACCCCCAGCCGGCCTTGCCGAACTTGCTTTCCAACCCTTCGAAACGGATCAAACGCCCCAGCGACTCATCCGTCAGCGTCGAATAGGAAGCGGGAGTAACCACCAAAGTATCGGCCGCCGTCAAGCCGATCAATTCGCCGAGCTTGACATGCTCTTCCAAGGTATTGCGGTCCTCCATATTGCCGTTGGCATAATTAGAATTGGTCGATGCGACACCCACGCTGAGCATCGTGCGGTAATTTCCCAGCACCAGACCCTGCAAACGGATATAAACCAGGCGACCGGGAGCATAGGTAATGTAATATCCCGAAGTCACTTTGATTTCGATGGCCGACTGGCAGCTTTCATCGTACAGGTACATCGACTTATAGACGTTACCGGCCTGGTCGCTGGAAATGACTTTGCCCCGAATCACCAAGTCGTCGGTAATGGTCAGCGACTGGCCGATACCGCTGGTCCCGGGATAAGCCTCCTCGAAAATATCCTTCAGCTCCTTGATCGAAATGATTTTACTGTCGCTGAAGTCCGCATCCGTCCATACCTTCGCAGGAGCCGGCGTATCGAAATCGTTATAACAGCCGACGAAGAACAAACTTGCTGTCACCGCCAGAAATATGGTTGCTATTCTATTCATATTCTTCACAATATTAATTCGTTAAGCCGTTAGAAACGGAAATAGACATTCAGGTAGTAAGTGGTGCCGAACAGGTAGAAATACTTGGGAGCGAACTTCTGGTAGGAAGTGATCTCCTTGCCGGTCTTAATGCCCTGCACACGCATCTGCTCGTAACCGCCGGTCTTGATATTCTGGTTGTTCAGGATGTTATTCACCTGCAAACTGAAGCCGAGCGTATAACGACGCTGAATGTAGAAATTCTTACCGATGCTCGCACTCAAGGTGTAAGCCGAATCGAACTTCTCCTGACTGCGCAGCTCCCGGATCTGTTCGTCCGTCATCGTAGGCAACAGCACCTCGTCCGTACGGTAAAGCGGGTTCATCGACAGATACATATTGTTGTAATAGTTCAGATCGATCGATGCGTAGATGTTATGAGGACCGCGGTACGACAAACCGATATTCATGGCCGTTTGCGGGGTGCTCTCCACACGCATGTCCTTCCAGTAAACCGTACCGGAACTCAACGGCTCGGCGCTGTTATCGGCAATCTGCACGTAATTGGGGTTCGACGTGTAAGTGTACTGACCCCAACTGATCGCACCGTTCAAAGACAAACCGTTGTAGATCGGAATCGAAGCGGCGACCTCCAGACCGAAATACTGCTCGTCGATACCGCTCATCGCAAAGTTGGTGTAGGTCTTCAGCACATCGTCGTAGAAGGAGATCACCTTCGAGCGGTCATATACTTTCGTGTAGTAGCCCGAAACACGGAGTTTGTAGTCACCGTAACGCAGGTTGTACGAAGCGTCGATGCCGTAAACCTTCTCGGTCGTCAGACCCGGAGTTACCGAATTACGCGTACGGGGCGAAACGAATGCCGACTGGAAGGTAGGAGCATTCTGCATCGCCACGGCATTGAGTTCAAAAGTATGGTTGGCATTGATGACATAGTCGAAATTACCTTTGGCCTTATATACGAAATATTCCAACTTCTCCGATTTGCCCTTCGAATTGTCCAGGAAGAGACCCTTGCGCCAGAGACCGTCACGCCACATCGAGACTCCGCCGAGCTCGGCGCCCAGCTTCATGCCGAACCCGCCGAAACGAGCGGCATAAGTGGCCCACACACCGCCGGAGCGCAGATGCGCCTTGTAGTTGTAGCTGAACTTGTCGCCCTCCCGCACGGCTCTTGCATGACCGTACTGGTTATAATAATCCATATCGTTCTGCGCCATGATCGGATCGCCGAAGTCACGCTGTGCGAATTTATCGACATCCACATAGTAGTCGCCGCCGAGCAGGTCCTTCACCTCGTCGTAGTACCACGTGCGGTTGATGCGGACGTTGGCTCCGGCCGTCAGACGGGAGTTATCCTTATAGATTCGGCTGATCTGCGCGGCGAGGTTCCAGTCCAACTGGTCGGTATGGCGCTCCTCGATGATATAGTTCGAACGGGCGCCGGGACCGTATATCGCTTCATCCTCGGCATTGCGGAAATTCATGTTGGTCTGGTACATTTCGTCCCAGTCGAAGTGGCGGATATTACCCACGTTGCGCATCCACTGATCCGCCAGACTGGCGGCAGCCATCGAAGCGGCCTCCAGGTCGGTAGCGTTCAGCAACTTGTAGCTCGGCATATAGCGGTAATAATCGGGACGGGGGTCTGCACCGTCGTACCACGTCAGCGCCGAATAACCGTTCTTACCGAAACGGAACGAAGTGGCCAGGTTGAACTGGGTATGCTCATTGGGATCGAACGTATAGTTGATCATAGCGATCGGCTCGTGGCTGTTACGCACGCGCGCATTACGCATCTTGCCGTCCTGGTAGCCCCAGTTGGGGTTGTAATAGTTGTTGCCGACCAGATCGTAAGCCTCCTGCGTGGAAGCCTGCTGCGCACCGCGCTCGGTGGGAGCACCCATAATCGTGAAGCCCAACCGGTGACGCGAATTGAAAATCTTCTCGGCCGAAGCGAAATATCCGTAGGAGTTGTAATAGACGCCGTCCACGTAGGAGTTGCCGCCCTGACGGGTAGATACCGACAACGCATAGGACCAGCCGTTGTCCAGCAGACCCGAACCATAGGTCACCATGGCACGGAAGCGATACATCGAATTGGCGTTCACCAGACTCACGCGAAGTCCCTGGCGCACCTGCGAAGCACGGGCGTTGATGTTGGTCGTACCGCCGATGCTACCCACGCCGTAATCCGACATGACCGAACCGTTGGTGATCTCCTGGTTGCGCGTAGCGTCGTTCAGACCGCTCCACAACGACCAGGGCGTATAGCCCGTCATAGCGTCGTTGAAGCGAATACCGTTCAGGTAAACGTCCGAATACTGCGAATCGTAACCACGCACGTTGAAACGCATCTCGCTGAACCGGTAGGAAGCGATGTTGTTAAAAACGTCCTTCGAAGCCGAAAGGGACGAAGGCAGCGACTGCGCATCGTTGCCGCTCTCGGTGTCGAACTCTGCGAAGATCGAATCGTCCATTACGGTCGAAAGCACTTCGGGGACCAGAATCACCGTATTGATGTCGCGCACCATCTTGTCCACGCGCACCACGAGCGTCAAAGGCTCGAATTCGGGAGCCTCGAACTGCAACGTATATTCGCCGGGCTCGACATTCTCGATCACGAAACCACCTCGGCCGTCGGTCGTGGCAGTCATTTCACCGGGAGTGACCGAAACCTTCACCCCGTCCACCGCGACACGTCCCTCGCGGGAAACGACCTTACCCTTGATACCGCCGCTCTGAGCGAACGCGGTCAGCGACATCAGGGTAAATACAAAAATTAGTAAACTTTTTATTTTCATATCCTTTCAAGTTAAGGTATTTATTTACCGATGTAGATATAAACGGGGAAGTGGTCGCTGTAACCGCCCTGGAAATTGTTTCCGACGTACGTGCGCAAAGGATAGCCTTTGAACTGCCCCTCTCGCTGGATCATATAGTTACGCTTGAAGACATTCCCGTAGTACTTCGATCCCGGAGCCCGCACCAGACGCAACTCGCCGGGCTTCGCATTGACCAGGTTTTCCGACACTACGATATTGTCGAAGAGATTCCAGGCGTCGCCATAAGCCAGCGTTCCCATACCGGCACGCAGCACGGCGTGGAACGGACTGAAGAAATCACCCGGCTGAAGATCCTTGACCTTGGGTTTGGCATTCAGCCCCTCCAACATGCTCGGATCGGTCGGATCGTCGTTGAAGTCGCCCATCGCCACGATCTTGGTCGCAGGATTGACCTTCAGGACAGAGTCGGCGATTCGACGCATCTGTTCGCCGACGGCGATACGCTTGAACTCCGAAGCGTCCTTGCCGCCCAGACGCGAAGGCCAGTGAGCCACCATGAAGAAGAACGGTTCGCCGTCGATCGTACCCCACATGGTCGAAATATCGCGGGTTTTGAAATTCGGAAGCGAAGGAATCTGCGTGCGGATCGGTGCGCTGCCCTCCAGCTTGAAGACATCGGGACGGTACATAAAAGCGACGTCCACACCGCGAGCTTCGGGAGAGTCGTAGTGCGAAATCCGGTAATTGCCCGGAGCCATCTTCGGCGTAGCGATGATATCTTCGAGCACCGAGCGGTTCTCCACCTCCGATACGCCGATCACGATCGGATAATCCTTATCGATACCGGCAATGTCGAAAAGCACCTTTTCGGTATTGCCCAACTTCTTCGCATACTTGACAGAATTCCATTTTTTAGGTCCTTCCGGCGTGAATTCGTCGTCATTGACCTCGGGATCGTTGATCGTATCGAAAAAGTTCTCCAAGTTGTAAAAGACCACCTTGTACGGTTTCTGCGCGAAACAGCAGGCTGCGAACAGTAAGGCCAGTAGTCCTGTAAAAATCAGTCGTTTTTTCATAAGTCAAATTAGTTTTGGATTCCCCATTGGCTCGGAGAGTTTTGTGCCTTTACGGATTCCGCAGCCGACTCGGGAATATTGGGAAAGAACGTAAAGCCGGTCTTCTTTTCAATCTCCGCCACGCTCATGCAAATGGACGCAGGCGGCTGAATATCGCCGTAGCTCTTCTGATCCACCCAAAATCCGATCGCCTTCAATTCATCGGCCGAACAATCCGCGATACGTTTGCCGGTCGTACCGGTGCGCGTGCGAAGCAATACCTTGAAATAATTCGTCGGGACCGGACAAACTTTCCCGTCACGGTCGGTCGTCGTCGTATTGGTATTGGCATAATAGCAACCGGTCACCACATAAAGCGTGTCGTTGCATATCTGCGCACGCACCTTGGCTTCGAGATTGGCCCACATATCCTGGTTGAGCCGGTTGAGCTGCGGCGTCATATTGGTCGCATAGAACGTCTGGAGATTCAACTCCCGCGTAGCCGTACGGTCCGCCGAAGGGAGCTGATGTCCCCGGTCGTAACTGCCCCGATAGGAACCGGCCGCGAGGTTGGGCTGCCAGGAATAATCGACCTTCGGATCGTACTGAAAATCGTCGGTACGGTCTATCGACCCCCTATATACCGAATGCAGCGGATAAGCCACCCAATGCGCCACATGGAGCGTTTTGTCGTAGCAGAACGAATAGTTGCGCACGGTGCGGTTATTGAGCGAAGCGAAGTGGCTGACGTAAACGAAATTCTCATCGACTCGCTTTTCCGGCAATTCGGCCCAGGCCTTCGCATGACCTTCATCGTAGGGATCGTTGGTCGAAGAGGCCGAAAACTGCGTCAGCACGAGCACCTGCGGCTCACCGCCGAAAAATTCGAATTCGATGGTCGCCGAACGTTCCCCGCTCCCGGTATTCCGCGTATAATAAACGTCCAGGATATTGCTGATGTTCGAACTCTGTACGGTGCCCTCCTTCACGAGGACCGTCGGATCGTTGAGCCTGAACGAGCACCAAGCACCTCCGTCCTTGATTTCGGCACGCCATCCGGCGCCGACAGGTCCCTCAATCTGTATGGCGGCCGAACCCTCCGCAGCTCCGACCGTCGAAGAGGTCCGCCATACGGCAGAACCCCAAAAATCGTCCGTATCGTCGCCGCAAGCTACGACAGAGAGCGCAATCATCGTCAGGAACAGCCATTTCCATCCCTTCTCACAATATCTGAACATCGACATCATCGGTAAACTATAAAAAACTATCCGAGAAACCAAACTCTTGGAGGGGATGATCCCTCCAAGAGTCGGTATCCAGCATATTAAAAACTATTTGGTAATCTCGAACGATTCGATATACAAGGCTCCGACCTTATTATTGTCGAGCACAAAGGAATCAGCACCCAAACCGGCCAGATCGTACTCATGTACATACTCTCTGTAACCGCTCTTATCCGTGTATGTTTCCACAGGAGTTTGAGCAGCCCCGGCAACGGTCATCGTATATCCCGGGTTGTAGTAGCTGCCACTCTTATTCGGATACGACCGGAAAACGATCTTGATCTTCGACATCCCGTCGATCGGCGTCACGTTTTGCAGCTTCGCCTGTTTAGCCGCATCGGAGTCATTACCCTGCATCTGAATGATCGAGCCGTTGGAAGCGGGCGATTCACAGATTTTCACACCCGTGAACTCGATACCGCCAACGGTCCAACTAACCCAAGTACTGGGCGTAGCGACAACCTGCGAACCGTAACCATTGGTCGGGAGATCCGCATTATCCGCCTTAATATCCGTGATCGAGAACGCAACGACCTCACCGGTTCCTCCGCCGCCGGCACCGAGCAATGTAACAGGCACATCCTTGCTGTTACCGTTAGCCAACGTGATGGTCAGCGTCTGATTAACGGGCTGCGTACCGGTATTCGGATCGGCTTTGACCGTCACGGTCAGGCCATCGACCGTAGCGCTCAGGGGGGGGGTCAGTCCGCTTACGCTAAGTTGGTTGTCACCCTGGTTGATAACAGAAACCGTGAGCGTCTTCTCGCCTCCCGCTGCCTCGAAGGAGAGGCTGGCCGGAGTTACCCCCGTAATCATCGGGGTCGAGCTGTCGCTGAAAGCGGCCACGTCGTCCAGATTGCGCGGAACGAGCTGGGAATTATTCTTATATACGGCAGCCAGACCGGAGATATTACCCGTAGCGGCCTTGTAAGGAACATCGAGGAACACGCTCGGGTTCTTTTCATCGCTCTGCTTGCAGAATACGGTGAAATTGGCTCCATCGGCAGTGAAAGTATGCGAAGAGAGTGCGCTGGCGCTCGCCCAAACACCTGCCTGGGCAACCGACGCATTGGCGATCGTCACGGCCATACCCTGATATTTCGCCAGATCCGCAGCAGCGATCGTCGCCGTGGGAATCGAAGTCACCGTACCGGTCTTCTCGACCTTGCACCAGGTCGCGTTCTTGTCGCCGGTCACTTCGTACATACCGTTGTAATTCTCCACCTTAGCAAGCCCTTTATAGAGGGTTACGCGCACCTTGTCGCCTTTGTTCAGACCAAGTGTCGAAGGTTCTACCTGACTGCCGTAGAGCGTGATGCCGTTACCGGCCTCCGTCGCATTCTCGGTAGCGAGGATCAGGTTGTTGAAGGTATAATTGGCACCGGCCACATCGTTCATCACCACAGCGTCCAGATAGCGATCTGCATTGGCATCCACCGGAGCCTCCGTATCAGTCATCTGTGCGATCAGCTCGGGAATGGTAATGGCCGTAGCCTCACCCGGATCGGGCGGCACCACACCGCCTTCGAGATCGACCTCCTGACCGCCGTTGCCCTCGACGAGTTGTACGTCATCGATTGCGAATACCGACGCCAGATCAGCCGTGAAACGGATCGAAAGCTGGCTGACAGCCTCCTTGAGCGTGAAATCTACGGCGAACTGGACCCAGTAAGGATCGGTCGTATCGCTGCCGCCGATCTTCTCGTAAGTCAGATTGCCCGACCAGTCGGTTCCGTTACCTACGGCAACGTGGAACGATTCGGGTTTGAAAATGTTGTCGTAAGTACCGCCGTTACTCTGCGAATAAGCACCGCCGAAGATGATCCGGTAGTTGGTCTTGCCCGCAGGCATCGTAATAGTGTTGATGTCGAAAGTCGCAGGTGCCGAACCGAAGAAAATCTTGTTCGAACCCGAAGCACCGTCGTAACCGCCGCTGAGCTTACCGGAAGTACGCACCGATACGTTCGCAGAGGTATAGGTCACCGTCGAATTACCCGTACCGGAAGCATTCTGCCATGCATCGGTCTGATCGAGGAACGGCCATTTATTATCAACCTTCTCGGCAGGCGTCTTGTCGAAATTGTTCTCGTAAATCGCATCGCCGCTCGGATCGGGAGGCACGACACCGCCGCCCGCCAGGTCGATCTCCTCGCCGCCGTTACCGGTCATCAGCGTGATATCGTCCAGACGGAACTTCGAAGATGCTTTCGCCTCGAACTTGATGTAAAGCGTCGAAGTCGCATTCTTGAGCGTAAAGTTCTTGGTTGCAAATACCCAGTAAGGATCGACCTGATCACCGTCGTTTACCTCGTAAGACAGCGGAGTATAGTCCGTTCCGTTCGCACTGAGATAAACCACGAAGTTGTCCTTGTTGAAATTATTGTCATTGTTATCACCGTCGTAATACTGTCCGCCGAAAGTCAGCTTCAGATTGGTCTGGTCGGAGGCGAGCGTTATGTCTTTAACCGTAAAGGTTGCCGGAGCCGAGCCGAAGAAGATCACGTTCGGGCCCGAAGCACCGTCATAAGCACCCGCGCTGCTCTTACCGGAAGCGCGGATCGAAGTATTCACGCCCTCGTAGGAAACCTTCGAAGCCCCCTCGCCGGTGGTGTTCCAACCCGTATAGTCGGCAACCAACGGATACGGGTTCGCAACGGACTCGCTACCTGCGGTTTCGTTGAAGATGAGCGTCGGCGGCACCACTTCGCCCTGAAGCACATTGACATCCTTCTGAATCAATGCGCCGTAGGAGTTGTAAACCTCGAAAGTCACCTTGGCCGATTGACCGATGTTCGAAGCGGGTACCGTAACGGTCACGGCAGCGTCGCCCTCGCCTTCGGTAGCCGAAAGGCGCACCCAAGTCTGTTCGTCCTCGACGATAGCACGCCAGGGACGGTTCGTTTCAACGATAAAAGTACCGTTGTACTCATCTGCGGGCTGTCCCTCCGCATCGAACGTCAGGTTCTCCGGCGTGACGTTCAGATAGGGAGCACCCATGTCGTCATTGTCGTCGGTACATCCCGCGAACACCGCCACGGCGAACACGGTCAATGCACTGAAGAGCAATTTCCAAATGCTACTCTTTTTCATAAACAATTAAATTTTAGAGTGATATAAAAATAGGTTAAAAATAACTTCATCGTCTTGCATATTTACTCAGGCCACTTATTCTTAAACTTTTTGTAAAAATACTATTTTTTCCTGTTTCGACAATAATTCGAACACTATTTTCGTATTACAATCCCGTTAAATCAAATATAACGACACACCGGATTTTTATTTCGTATCAAAAACCCCACCAAACCGTATTCTTTCCCGGCAAAATAAACACAAAAGGCGTGCAGTTTTGACCGCACGCCTTTTTTCCGAGAAATACGTCCGGTCAGCGAATCCGGTCGAGCGACCGCACCAGCTTTTCGTCCCGGAAGATCGCCCGCAAAGCCAGCAAGTCGAAAACCAGGCAGACCAACGGGAAAACGAGCGAAATTTTAAGGGTATGGGAGTAAAATTCACTGTCCGCGAAGTAACGGTTGCAAAGGTAGAAATAGATTCCCATCATCGCCCCGGCACCGATGAGGAGCACCAACTCGACGGCACATAACCGGATCTGCACCAGACGGCGCTTGAAAAGGAAAATCGTCACCAGCGACACCAGACAGGCGGCAACCAGAACAACCCCCAGATACACCGTCGGCAGCAACGTGATGCCGGCGGCATCCTTCAGGCCGAAAGCGGTCAGCGTACAAGTGTCCGCCCCAACGGTGAAATCGACCAGCGGCAGCCACAAGGCCAATCCCGTCAGTACGACGACCAGCAACAGATACAGAGTCTGAATACGTTGAATCATATAACTTCTATTTTGTTTATGCGAACCTCTTCGAATCCTGCCGAAAATCGCAGGCTCTGCAAGGTTTATTGATTATCCAATGTTTTTTCGATCAGGTATTTATTACGGTCTGCGGCATTCCGGTCGATCAACTCGCCCAGGAATCCCGCCAGGAATAACTGCACGCCGAGCACGACAGCCAGCAGTGAAAGATAGAAAAGCGGCTGGTCCGTTACGGCCCGCACAGGCAGATCGTGGCACTGTTTATACAACTTGGCACCGATCACCCACGCCGTCGTACAGCCGCCGAAAAGGAACATCAACGTTCCCAGGCTGCCGAAAAAGTACATCGGCGAACGGCCGAAACGCGAGAGAAACGAAACCGTAATGAGGTCCAGATACCCTTTCACCATCCGCTCCATACCGAATTTCGAATGACCGTACTTGCGGGCGCGATGCTCGACGACCTTCTCGCCGATCCGCTTGAATCCGGCCTGTTTGGCCAGAATCGGGATATAACGGTGCATCTCGCCATAGACTTCGATCGCCTTGACCACCCGGCGGCGGTAGGCCTTCAGTCCGCAATTGAAATCATGCAGCCGGATTCCCGAAACGGTGCGGGCCGTCCAGTTGAAAAACTTGCTCGGCCACCGCTTTCCGGCCGGGTCGTGGCGCTTCTTTTTCCAGCCCGACACCAGGTCGTACCCTTCGTCGAGGACCATACGCCGCAGAGCCGGAATCTCATCCGGCGAGTCCTGCAAGTCGGCGTCCATCGTGAAAACCACCTCGCCGCGCGCTTCAGCGAAACCGCAATACAAGGCGGCGGATTTGCCGTAGTTGCGAGCGAACTTGATCCCCCGCACCGCCGCAAACCGCTCGTGCAGATTTTCGATCACGCGCCACGAACCATCGCCGGAACCGTCGTCCACCAGGATTACCTCGTAAGACAAACCCTCGCCGCGAGCCACGCGATCGATCCATTCGACCAGCTCCGGCAGGGACTCCTCCTCGTTATAGAGAGGAACGACGACCGATATGTCGAGCGTAGCATCCATCGTTCTCTTACTCTTCGGATTGAGGACCGAAAGGCCGGGGTGCACGCGCCAGGATGCCGGCCAAAATAAGCCCCAGGACGAGGCCGACGATCAGGTTGCCCCAGATCGAAGCTCCTACGGTAGCCTGAATGGAAGGCTCCGACGCCTCCTGTATGGTTTTCAGCATTTCGGCGAATACGCCCTCCATCGACGCAGGGAACTTTCCCTCCTCAGCGAACCGGATCAATGCGGAAGTGTATCGGTCGATATACTCCGAATATCCGATGAAAACACTGCGGTAAAGGTATTCTACCACCCCCTTGATCATGGCCGACGCCAGGATCAGAGCCAGAATAAAACCCAAGCCGTGGCCGAAAGGAAATCCCTGCTCCTGACCGTACTGCTCGCGGCGACGCTTGGCGAAACGATAAAGCAAC
>OIUX01000302.1_pt1 | contig 16302 bp, 14 predicted proteins | sample 1587091 | NCBI WGS metagenome assembly OIUX01 (sample SAMN02675049, study PRJEB24791) | human gut metagenome, SKBSTL061 | isolation source: stool | host: Homo sapiens | place: USA
GGCTCGGAGCGATCCTCGGAGGGGTGAGAGTCCCATGATACCGATTGACCATTGGTAGTCCGCAGCATTCCCGGAACTGCAAAGTTCTTCTGGCAGGGGCGCGAGCTGCAAATATGCCGGACAATGAAACAAACCCAAAAGAAACTTACTATATAGTTTCAGGATGAAAACTATGTGGCAGAGTGTCTTCACAAGATGCTCTGCCATATCCTTTTGTCCTGAATAATTCCACGAAACAGGAGGTGCTTAGAATATGATGGGCATTGAAACAATGAAAAACGTCAGCCCGAAAACGGTTGACCGTAGCACACTCGTTCAGAGAAGCAGCATCCGGCTTAATCCTGCGGCACCGCGAGAGGACAGGCTGAGGGAGTTCATCAAGCAGATCAGAAATCCCTATTGTTATCTGGACGGGAAAACTGTGGTGAAGATCAGCTTCGCCGCGACGGACACGACAATGGAAGATTGTCTGGAACACTATCTGAGAGGTCTCTGATTTATGAACAGTCTGAATCTTTTCACCCGGTTCTATGGACAAGCGATTGAGCCTGTGGTATAATGAAATCGGTCAAAAAAGAAGAATACGGATTAAGCCGCTTGCCCTGATGGTCATGTGGCGTTTTCGTGTTTCTCTTCATAAGAGTTGAAGCAAGCCTTCGTCTTTCTGATTTGATGTACCACACCAAACAGAAAAACGGAGGTTATTTTTATGCCAGACAAGGTTTACCGCACGGCGATCTACTGCCGTCTGTCCCGTGAAGATGGAGACAAAGTAGAAAGCAACTCCATCGCCAGCCAGAGAGCCATCTGCGAGGACTATATCGCAAGGCATGAGGATTTGGAGCTTGTCTGTGAGCCGTTTGTGGATGACGGTTACAGCGGCGTTTCCTTCAATCGTCCTCAGTTCAAAAAGCTGGAAGAGGCAATCCGCAAGGGTGCGCTTGACTGCATCGTGGTCAAGGATCTCAGCCGCTTCTCAAGAAACTACATCGACGGCGGGCGCTACATTGAAAAGATTTTCCCGCAGCTTGGCATTCGCTTCATCGCAATCAATGATGCGTATGACAGTCTGACCGGTGATCCGCAGTCCGACTCCTTTGTTATCCCGTTCAAAAACCTGATTAACGATTCTTACTGCAAGGACATCTCCATGAAAATCCGAAGCAGTTTGGAAGTCAAACAGAAAAGTGGTGAGTTCGTCGGCTCGTTCGCGCCTTACGGCTACATGAAATCGCCGGAGAACAAAAACCAGCTCATCGTGGATGAAGCGGTCAGCGAATATGTGCAGATGATCTTCTCCATGTACAAGGACGGGTTCTCCATTGGGCGCATTGCAAAGCGTCTGAACCAGATGGGCGTCCTGTCCCCAATGGAATACAAGCATTCCGCCGGTGTGAAGTTTGATACCGTCTTCAAAACCGGCGATACCGCAAAATGGACGTACAAAGCCGTCCAGCGTATTCTCACCAACGAGGTTTATATCGGCGTTCTGGCTCAAGGCAAGCGCGGCACTCCCAACTACAAAGTCCGCATCGTGAAGAGCAAGGATGAATCCGAGTGGGTCAAGGTTGAGAACGCGCATGAACCTCTTGTGTCCTACGAGGACTTCATGGCAGTCAAGGTCATGATGCAGCGGGATATGCGCTGCTCACCCGATCAAAACGAAGCACACCTGTTTTCCGGCTTCTTGTTCTGCGGAGACTGTCAGCAGCCAATGATCCGCAAGACCGTCCCGTCGAAGACGAAAAAGTATATCTACTACGTCTGCTCCACCAATAAGCACACCCGGACGTGCAGCCCGCACAGCATCGCCGCAAAAGAGGTTGAAGAGAAGGTCTTCCGTGCCATTCATGACCAGATCGAGCTTGTCATCAATCTGGAACACGCGCTTGCGATGATAGAACGGCTTCCGTCTCAGAGCCGTAAGGCTTTCAATTACGAAGCTCAGATCGCCAAAATCGAGGAAGAGATTGAACGGTACCAAAAGCTCAAGCTGGGGCTTTACGAGAACTTCATCGGCGGCGTCATTGATAAATCGGAATACTTCGAGTTCCGCAGCAGCTACACCAAAATCATTGAGGACAAACAGGAGGCACTTCTGCGGGTCAAAAAAGAAATGAAGCAGACGGTGACAACCGGCACGACCGAACGGAACTGGGTAACGCTTTTCAAGCAGTATGAAAACGTCGAAGAACTGAACCGCCGTGTGCTGATGTCCCTTGTTGACCGCATTCTGATTCACGAAAACCATGCAATCGAAATCGTCTTCAAATACAGGGACGAATACCAGCAGACGCTTGAATACGTTCTCGGCTATGCCGATGAACTGGATATTGCCGTATAAAGGAGGGATGAGCAAATGGCAAGAAAAAGCAGAAAGCAAATTGCAGTCGAAGAGCCGGTTATCGAATCTGTCTCTTCCGAGGCCTTCTCAACAGCCATCTATGCCCGTCTTTCCGTTGAAAACAGCGGCAAGTCCGAAAAGGTGGATGTCATCGCAAATCAGATTGAGATTTGCAAGTCGTACATTGCAGAGCGTCCCTACCTGAATCTGATAGATACCTATGTGGACAACGGACGAACGGGTACGGTTTTTGACAGACCGGAGTTCAACCGTCTGATGAACGACATCCGCACCGGCAGGATCAAGTGCCTTGTGGTTCGTGATCTCAGCCGGTTCGGGCGTGACTATATTGAAGCAGGAACCTATCTGGAACGGATCTTTCCGCAGATCGGGCTTCGGTTTATCGCTATCAAAGAGAACTACGACAACTTTGATACGGACGGCTCCGGCGAAAGCCTCATTATCCCTCTGCAAAACATGATCAACACGCTCTACTCGAAAGACATCTCCCGCAAGGTTTCCACTGCGCTCAAGGCACAGATGGAAAGTGGCGAGTTCAAGAAACGCAATCTCCCGTATGGTTATCGCTGGGATGAGGAACATAGCAATATGGTCTTCGATGAGAAAACCGCGCCGATTGTCCAGAAGATTTTCCAATGGAAGATTGAAGGGCTGTCTCTTCCGGCGATTGCAGATCGGCTTGATGCAATGAACGCACCCAATCCGGAGTTTCAAAAGTATCAAGTCGGCGTCCGCACAGGCAATGCTACGGCAAAGAAGATTTGGAATAAGTCCTCACTCACTACCATTCTGGATAATCCCCATTACGTCGGAGATACCGTTCTCGGACGGACGCTGAACGCCATCTACAAGGGCGTCAAGAATCAGCATATCGACCGCGAGGAATGGATTGTTTTTCCTAATACTCACGAGGCGATTATCTCCCGTGAGGACTTCCAGAAGGTACGAGAGCTGCGCGACGCTGCTGCAAGGACAAGAGTTGAGAAGATGGAGCGCACGGAGGAAATCCGCGCTACGCTGATCAATCTCTTTGAAGACAAAATCGTCTGTGCAGATTGCGGCAGAAAACTCTATTTCCATCGCAAGCGCGTTGACAAGCGTAAGGACGGCGCATGGTACGCCTTCTATGAGTGCAGTTCATCCGTCAAGCGCGGCAATCTCTGTACGCCGCACTATACGCGGCAAGACAAACTCGAAGCCGATGTGCTTGCGGCGATCCAGCTTCAAGTCAAGGCGGCTCTCAATTACGACAAGCTGCTTGCCAAGCTGAGAAACAGCGAAGGTGAACGCAGCATCCGCGATCAGCAGAATGCGCTCATTACAAGCCTGAATCTGAAACTCAGCGGTATTTCCAAGAAGCGTACCCGTCTCTATGAGGACTTCACGGAAGGCATTCTCGATGAAGAGGAATACGCCTTTGCCAAGAAAGCCTACGATGAGCAGTATGCCGACCTTTCCCGGCGGTTGGATGAAGCGGTTCAGCGGAAGGTGAAGTTTGCCGAGGCAATGTCCGAGGACAACAAGTGGCTCACGCTGATGAAATCCGTCAGCGGTGCAGAAAAGCTCTCTCAGGATTTGGTTGACGAGTCCGTAGAGCTTGTGAAAGTCCATAATGACGGATCAATCGAGTTGGTCATGAAATACGGCGATATTTACGCTCTGACCGTACAGAGTGTCAAGGAAGTTCAGGAGGCGATGTAAATGAGCAAGGAATACAACATCGGCATCTACATCCGCCTCTCAATGGCTGATGAAGATACCGGCTATGGCAGCAAGGCGGAAAGTGACAGCATCGGCAACCAGCGTATGCTCATCAATCGCTTTCTCGACAATCATCCGGAGCTGTCTCACTGTCAGCGGTCTGAGTTTGCGGATGACGGTTATACCGGCACGAACTTTCACCGTCCTCAGTTCACGCAGATGATGGAGAAGGTCAAGCGCGGCGAGATTGATCTAATCTGCGTCAAAGACTTTTCCCGCTTTTCTCGTGACTACATTGAAACGGGAAACTATCTGGAATGCACTTTTCCATTCATGGGCGTCCGCTTTATTTCCATCAACGACGGCTATGACAGTGACGATTACAAAGGCACAACGGGCGGTCTGGAAGTGGTTATGCGCAGCATCATCTACGCCGCATACAGCAAAGACCTTTCCGTAAAGACCACATCGGCAAAAATCCAGATGATGAAGCAGGGCAAGTATGTCGGTGGCTACGCCCCATACGGCTACGTCCTGCATCCCACCATTCGGAACAAACTTGCCGTAGACCCGGAGGCGGCTGATGTGATCCGTCGTATTTTCCGCGAGGCGCTGGAAGGCAGCAACACCTCTCAGATCGCCCGCAGCCTGAATGATGACGGCATCCCGACGCCGGGGCAATACTTCAAGAGCAAGCATCCCGACAAGAAGAAGTTCAGTAACATGAGCGAGAAAATCAGTTGGGAAACCGTGATGGTCTATAACATCCTCAAAAACCTTGTTTACACCGGAACACTGGTCAGCCGCAAAATGAAGTCCTGCGGTGTCGGCTCAAAAAAGCGTGTTGTCAATGAGCCGATTATCGTAGAAGGTACGCATGAAGCGATTATCAGCAAGGAAGACTTTGAGCTTGCTCAGAAGGTCATTCGAGGCGGAGGACGGAATCCCACGCGCAAGCAGCATGACTATCCGCTCAAGGGACTCGTCCGCTGCGGTAACTGTAAACGTGCTATGACACGCCGAAAGAACAAGGCTGGCATTCGATACTTCCAGTGCATTCACTCGGTCAACAACGGAAACACAGACTGTCCGGTTGGCAGGAGCTTTCCGGAAATGGATATTGAGAAGGTTGTCTTCCATGCCCTTACTCAGTTTCTTGCTTTGGCACAGAAGGAAGCAATACAGAACCGCGAAGTCGGTGATCTGCGGAAATCTGCCATCAAGGAATGTGCTGATAAAATCCGCACTCTGCAAAAGCAGAACGAGCAGCACAAGGCGTCCAAGCTGAGGCTCTACGAGAAGTATGCAGCCGGAAGCATCACGAAGGAGGCGTACATTCAGCAGAAGGCGGCAGCGGATGTGAAGATTGCTGAAAACGATGGAGCAATCCAGCGCAGTCACGAGCGGATGAAGGAGCTTGACTCCGAGACCGCCTGTTCAGATGAAAAGCTGGATGCGGTCTGCGAACAGTACGCCGACTGCAAAGCTCTGACCTATGAGCTGACCCACGCATTCATTTCTGCGGTCTACATTTACGATCTTGACAACATAGAAATCGTCTGGAAGTTCAAGGACTTCCTCACTACATCAGAAGGAGAAGCCAAATGAAAGTATTTCTTTATATCCGCGTTGCCTGTGCGGATCAGCTTGCGGCAGCAGACCAGCGGGAAGAGCTGGAACGCTATGCGAAGGATAGAGGTTATGAGGTGGCTGCTGCTGTGGCGGCAGACGGCATCTCCGGCGTCCATACGGAAGGCATCATGAACTTCTTGCTGAACGAAGCCAAATGTCAAGGCATCGGCACGATCCTCGCCCGCGACACCTCGCGGATTAGCCGGGACACTTCCTCTTTCATAAGGTTTGAGCGAAAGTTCAGAGAGAACAGCATCCGGTTTGAGTATCTGTCCAAGCCTGACACCGGGATTCCGGTCACTCCAATGATAGAGACGTTTGAGACGGCATATAAGAAACGTCGCACAAAGAACGGCAAAAGAGCATAGAGAAAACGCAAGCCGTTCACGGGTGGTTGTCCACCTATGAACGGCTTGTAAATTCTCAAAATTTTTTTAGTCCCTACTTGACACAAGAAGATATGTCCCGCTTGGGTCGCGAGTACCTGAAGGTCGGTGAGCTGACGGAGCTCTACTTTCCGTCCAAGGGCGTCCGCTTCATCGCGGTCAACGATGGCGTGGATTCACTGGTGGAGAGCAGCAGTGACTTCAACCCCATCCGCAACTGGGCCAACGAACTCCACGCCAAGGACACCAGCCGCAAGGTACGTTCCGTGAAACGGATGCAGGCGGAGAACGGAGAACGCTTAGGTGGCAAGCCGCCCTACGGCTATCGCAAGCGAGACAATGACAGCAAGCGACTCGTACCGGACGAGGAGACAAAGGGCGTCGTCCTGCGTATCTTCAAGCTCTGCGCCGAAGGGAAGGGGCCGAACCAGATCGCCCGCATACTGCGGGATGACCATGTGCTGAATCCCACTAATCAGTACTACCAACAGACCGGTGTGGCCTGCACACGGCTGGATACCACGCGCCCGTATAACTGGTGCGGCGCAACGGTGGCGAACATCTTATCCAACCCTGTGTACCTTGGTCACACACTGAATATGCAGAGCAGCACCCTGTCCTATAAGAACAAGCAGATATTCCACCGTCCGCCGGAGGAACAGGTGTTGGTGAAGAACACCCATGAGGCCATCATAGACCAAGAGCTGTGGGACACGGTACAGCGCGTTCGGGAACACAAACGCCGTCCGCCCAAGCACATGGATGCGCCGGGGCTGTTCGCTGGGCTGGTCTACTGCGCCGACTGTGGCGGGTACATGGTGCTGTGCCGCACGGGTAAGATGAAGCTGGAACAGTACTACTTCCGCTGCTCCACCTACGGCAAGCGAGGCAAGGATGCCTGCACGGCTCACCATATCACGGAAGCCAACCTGAATGCTATCGTACTGGATGACCTGCGGCGGGTGACGCACTTCGCGAGAACAAAGAAGCACCGGTTCGCTGCTTACATCAACCGCAAGAACACGGCACAGCTCCGCAAGGAGATGACCGCCACCCAGCGGGAGCTGGACAAAATGGTGAAGCGAAACTCGGATTTGTCCGTCCTATTCAAGAGGCTCTATGAGGACAATGTGCTGGGCAAGATCAGCAACGAGCAGTTCCGAATGCTGTCTGCCGACTACAATGCCGAGCAGAAACAGTTGGCAGCGTCCATCCCGGAGAAGCAAGTGAAACTGGAAAAGCTGAAAGCCTCCGCCGCCAATGTGGACGCTTTCATTGAGAAAGCCAGCCGGTACACGAATATAACCGAGCTGACGCCGGAGCTGTTGTGGCTGTTTATTGAACGCATCGACATCGGCGAGAGGCCCGGACGCTACAACCGCAATGGTATGCAGGAGGTGCGGATCATCTACCGCGACATCGATGTCGTAGACAGCACCATGTCCGCAGAAGATGCCGAGAGTGCCGAAGTCCACTTCATTCCCTCTCTGGAAATGGTCGTGCAGCAGATGGCAGCGCAGACGCAGGTGTCGTAAGCGCAGAACAGATAAAATCAAGACAGAAAAAGAACAGGCAGGCAGCGGCTTGCGCCACTGCCTGCCCATACAAAAGGTCAGGTCACTTTGTGTACCTGTGAGAAACACCCCGAGGGGTGCTCATTTTTTTATGCCTGAAACCAGCTCCACGGCGTCTCCTGCGGCGGCGCCAGCTCAAACGCCATGGCCTTTTCCGTCTCCGGGTGCCGGAACGCCACGCCTGCCGACCACAGCGCGATAGGCGTGTCCGCCTCCGCCGCGTCCCCGTACCGCCGGTCGCCCACCAGCGGCATCCCCCGTGACGCGAACTGTACCCGGATCTGGTGCGTTCGCCCCGTCAGCAGCCGGACCTGTATCAGCGCGTATCCCGCCCGCCGGTCCAGCACCCGGTACCGCAGCCGCGCTTCCCGCACGTCCTTTCCCGGCCCCTCGGCCACATAGGTCATCCGCCGCGTCTTGTCCCGGCCCAGCAGGTCCGTCAGCTCTCCCTCGTCCGCCTTCGGCATTCCCCGCACCACCGCCAGATACGTTTTCTCGAATTCCCCCTCCCGTATCTGCCGTGACAGCTCCCCAGCGGCGTAGGCGCTCCGTGCGAATACCATCAGTCCCGCCACCGGCGCGTCCAGCCGGTGTACCGTCCGTATGCACGCGGTGTGCAGCGTCTGCCGCAGCAGCTCGGGCATTCCGCCCGGTTGATCCACCGACACTACCCCCGCCGGCTTTACCACCACCACGATCCGCTTATCCTCATACACGATATCCATGCTGCGCCCCTTCCGTACCTGTTTTTGCTGTGCCTGACACATAGCTTACATGTTCCTATAACATCCTCTGCACTAAGGTATCATAAGCGTACAAGAAAAGTAAAGTAAAAGTAACACAAAAAGCAAGAAAAAAATACTTGACAGGACGGGTCTAATGCGTTAGACTAAAAACAGGTCTACTACATTCGACCAAGGAGGAAAACCCTGTGGAAACACCGAAAATTTTTGACAGCGAGCTGCGCTTCTGCGAGATACTGTGGTCCCATGAGCCTATAAAGAGCAGCGAGCTGGTCCGTCTCTGCGCCGAGGAGTTGGGCTGGAAAAAATCCACCACCTACACCGTGATCAAGCGTCTCGCCGAGCGCGGCGTGGTGCACACGGAGAACGCCGTGGTCACCGCGCTGGTACAGCGGGAGGACGTGCAGCGCGCCGAGAGCCGTGCCTTCGTGGCCCACAACTTTCACGGCAGCTTGCCGGCATTTCTGACGGCTTTCATGGGAAATTCAAAACTTTCCAAAGAGGATGCTGATGTGCTCCATGCCATGATCGACCGCTTCGAGCAGGAGAATTCCGGACGTAACTGAACCGCGCTGCGGCATACGATGTCATGCCCTGCGCCATAAAGGAGAAGAAAAAATGGATAGTCTGTTTACCTCCGTGCTGGAAATTTCCTGGCAGGCGGGCCTCATCGCGCTGGCGGTGATGGCGGTGCGGCCGCTGCTGCGCCGTGCGCCCCGCCGCGCCGTGTGTATGCTGTGGCTGCTGGTGGCCCTGCGGCTGCTGCTTCCAGCCCGATTGACAGTAGAGAGCCCCGTCAGTCTCCAGCAGCCCGAAAGCCCGCCCATCCAGGCCTATCAGGAGCTTCGCCAGCAGGAAAAGGTCTATGTTTCCGCCCCGCCGGAGCAGCGCCTGGAAATGGCAGGACCCGCTGCGGCACAAGGCTTTGCGCTGCTGGATCAGCTGCCCGCCATCTGGCTGACGGGCGTGGGCTGCATGGCGCTGTACATGGCCCTCAGCCTGCTGCGTATGCGCTGGCGGCTCCGCGCCGCCCCCCGCATACAGGACAATGTCTATCGCTGCACCGACTGGTCCACGCCCTTCGTGCTGGGCGTGCTCGCGCCCCGCATTTATGTGCCGGAAACCGTGTCGGAGCAGGACTTTCCCCAGGTGCTCGCCCACGAAAGGTGTCATATCCGCCGCTGGGACCATGTGTGGAAACCGTTGGCGTTTCTGCTGCTGGCGGTCAACTGGTTCAACCCGGTCCTCTGGGCGGCGTATGTCCTGCTGGGCCGCGACATGGAGCGCGCCTGTGATGAAATGGTGTTGAAAAACGCCACGCCCATCCAGCGGGCCGCCTATTCCCGGGCGCTGGTGGCCTGTGCCGCCCAGCCGAAAATGGCGGCGGTGTGCCCGCTGGCCTTTGGCGAAGTGGCTGTGAAAGAAAGGGTGAAGAACGTGCTCAACTATAAGAAGCCCGCCCTCTGGGCTGTCATCCTGCTGGTCGTCGCGGCGGCCATCATCGGCGTGTGCCTGCTGACGAAGCCCGGCTACAAGAACGTGGGGACGCTGGACGCGGAGAAGCTGTACGCCCTGCGGACGGAGTATATCGGTGACAATGCCGCCGTGGGCGCGATACTGGACGCGCTGGGCTTCCGGGCGGTCGGCGCTGCCGGCGATGGTCAGGCGTATACCTACTCCTTTGAGGTCGAAACGGCCAGCGAGCCCTACGGCGTTGTGGTGCGCTACGCCTTTGCAGGCGCGCTGCCGCAGCGCACCGCGGAGTGGAACCGGGAGATGGCCCGGCGGGGCTATCTGGCGCTGGCACTCATCGACAACGCGGAATGGCTGCGGTGGGAGGACATCGGTGCGGAAGGGGAGACTCCTGTGTCCGGCACGGTGTACGCCGGGGACTATGTGGCGGCGGACTACAACGCCGTGCGGGGGAGTGCCGCGGGCCTACAGGCACTGATGGATACTCTGCAGGCGTGTCTGGAGGATGGTTCTATCGTCTACTATGAGGGGGACGCGCAGCCGAGCTTCGAGGAAACCATGCCGTGGAGTTCTACCGGTGAGAACGACCCGTGCAGCGTCCGGGCGGAGGACTACGGCATCGTGTACGACACGGCGCAGCTGCCGGACTGGGAGACCGTGCCCCTGAGCTATCTGTGCGCGTACTACCTCAACGGTGACGGCGCGTATGCCGAGGGTGCCATGGACGTGCTGGCGCACCGCTACCAGCAAGCCCCCAACACGGTGAAGGCGTATCTCCGCCGGCTGGCGGGACAGCAGGTCCCCGACGGCCGGGGCGACGCATCGGAGGTGCTGCTGGCGGATATTTCCCGGTATGCCATGTCCCAGTTGACCGGCGGGCTGCCGGTGGCCGCCAGTTATGAGAGGGACCAGCTGAGCATCTCCGTGTCGGAGGTCTATTCCGTGACGTACCGCACGGTGACATACGACGAGAATTACAGCGAGGACATCCCGGTGTATGAGGTGGGCAGCGGCGCGCAGCTGTCCGTGATAAAGGGTGAGGGCTTCACCCTCTACGGACGGTACAATGAGGAGAACGTGGCGCTCCACAACGGAGATGTGGTAGAGCTGACGGAGCAGTTCGTGGGCCTGGGCATGGATGGACAGTACGCTGTACGGTTCCAGTACCGGAGCGCGGCGGAAACGGCGGAGCTGGAGGTCTATCAGATCACGTGGGAGGTGGGTGACTCCACAAAGCAGGTCGTACCGCTGACAGAGGAGCAGGTGCAGGCCATCCAGTCGGAGAAGGGGCTGGTGCAGCCGGAGTGGCATCAGGTGTGCGCCGAGCTGCACCGCAGCGGCGAGGACGATGTCCGCTATTGGGGCACTGCCGATTACCCCGTGCCGCCCACGGTGCTGAAAATACTGACGGAGCAGTGCGGCTATACCTTCGTCACGCCAGAGGATTTCCGGGGCAATATGACTTCCGCCAAGCTGGAGTTCTACGGCGGCGAGACGTACACCGCCGCCAAAGCCGACCTGCCCGCCCTGCAGAAGATGCTCACCAACGCCAGAGACTACGGCGGCGGAGCCGCCTGCTGGTTCACCGCCAAGCTGACGGTGACGTTCGACGACGGGCGGACAGTGTCGGTGCTGAAGGGGACGGACAGCTGCGCCAGCTTTACGTTCGGCTCGTGGAACTCCGCCATGGTGTCCGACAGCGAGAACCGGCAGTTCTGGCAGATGTTCGGCGTGCCCTTTGACGAATAAACAGAGCGGAAAAGCCACCCCGATGGGGTGGCTTTTCTATGCGTACACGGTATCTCAGCCGTGGTAATACCTCTTGGCGCAGAAGTCGCGCTCTACGCGTACCTTGCCGGTGTCGGTGAGCCAGTCGGTGAAGTTGGTGAAGTTCCGCTCCACGATGCTGAATTTCAGCTCCTGCCGGGTGCGGATGTTCTCCCGCTGGCAGAAGGCGTATATCCAGTCGGAGAACGTCATGCCGTCGGTGAGGTCGTCCAGCAGCTCCCGCTCCTTGCGGTGGATGAAGGCGATGTTGCTGTCGATGAGGGCAGACAGCTCCGCGCGGTCGGTGATGATCTGCTTGTGGGCGACGATATAGGCGGGGTAGTCGGTAGAACGGAGGGAGGCCTTGCTCTCCAGATCCCTGGCGACGAACATACTGGTGGGCAGCTTGGCACCGTCGATCAGCGCCTGGTCGATGAGGCAGTCACCCAGATAGGCCGCGCCGTCCGGCGTGACAAAGCCCAGCTGGCCTGCCGAATGGCCGGGGAGAGACAGTACGCCGAACCGGGCACCGTCTACGTCGATGTGGTCTTCCTGGGGGAAGATGACTCGATCTGCGGTGAAGCACTCCTCCAGAAACAGCTCACGGCTTTTGCCGTAGGTCAGGGCCACGTAGTTGGCGCGGTAGCTGTCCGGGTTCACAGAGATACCGGCTTCGATGAGGGAGATGGCGGCGGGCGCGCCGTATCGCTCCTGCAAATACCGGACGTTGCCGGTGTGGTCGAAGTGGGCGTGGGAGCAGAGAATGGCGCGCAGACGCCAGCCGCTGCCGTCGATGAGCGCGGTCAGGCCGGCTCTGTCCAGCTTGGCGTAGCCGGTGTCGATGAGCACCACATCCCTGTCATTGAGCTTATAAACGGGCAGCAGGGCGGTGGCGGCGACGGCCGCATATGTATTGCCCAGCACGTGCAGAAGTTCCATGAAAATCAGCCTCCGGAAAAGTGTTTTTTCCATTATACACCGCCAGTGGGAAAAAACAAAGCTTTTCGTTTTTGCGTTCCGCACCGCAGGCGCAGGGCACGCGGGAGAATGTGGAGGGATCTGCAAAAAAGAATTCAGAAAAATTTTCGATTTTCCCCCTATGCAAAACGGGAGAAATAAGGTAAAATACCTGATAGAAAATTAGGGAGGAACGGCGATGGAGCAACCAGTATTCAAGCGGGTGCTGCTGAAGATCAGCGGCGAAGCGCTGGCCGGCGATAAGCACTTCGGTCTGGACTTTCAGGTCATGGGCCGGGTGGCGGACGTTATCAAGCAGTGTGTGGACATGGGTGTGCAGGTGGGTATCGTCATCGGCGGCGGCAATTTCTGGCGCGGCGTGAAGGACGGCGAGGGACACATCGAGCGCACCCGGGCCGATCACATGGGTATGCTGGCCACGGCCATGAACTGCATGGCCATGGCGGACGTGCTGGAGCAGAAGGGTGTGGACGTGCGTGTGCAGACGGCGCTGGAGATCCGGGCCGTGGCGGAGCCGTATATCCGCGCCAGGGCCATTCGGCACCTGGAAAAGGGACGCGTGGTCATTTTTGGCTGCGGCATCGGTTGCCCGTTCTTCTCCACGGATACCGCGGCGGTGCTGCGGGCGGCGGAGATCGATGCGGACGTCATCCTGCTGGCCAAGAATATCGACGGCGTGTACGACAGCGACCCGGCCAAGAACGCCGATGCGGTGAAGTTTGACAGCATCACCTACGACGAGGTGCTCAAGCGCCACCTGGCTGTGATGGACTCTACCGCCACCAGCCTGTCCATGGACAACCATATCCCGGTGCTGGTATTTGCCCTGAAAGACCCGGAGAATATCATCCGCGCCCTGCGCGGCGAAAAAATCGGAACGATCGTGAAGGAGGACTGACCCCATGTTGAAGGACGAGTACAAGGTTTACGAGGAAAAAATGAAGAAGAGCATTGAATCCGTGATGAGCGACTTCGACACCGTGCGTGCCGGCCGCGCCAACGCTTCCGTGCTCAACCGCATCAGTGTGGACTACTACGGGACCCCCACGCCCATCCAGCAGATCGGCTCTATCGGCTCTCCTGACCCGCGGACGCTGGTCATTACCCCTTGGGATGCCAGTATTCTGAAGGGTATTGAAAAGGCCATTCAGGAGTCCGACTTGGGCATCAACCCCCAGAACGACGGTAAGTGCATTCGTCTGGCTTTCCCCCAGCTGACCGAGGAGCGCCGCAAGGAGCTGGTCAAGCAGATCCACAAGTACGCCGAGAACGGCAAGGTGGCTGTGCGGAATATCCGCCGGGATGCGATGGATAACTTCAAGAAGCAGCAGAAGGCGTCCGAGATCACCGAGGACGAGCTGAAGATCGCCGAGAAGGACCTGCAGAAGCTGACCGATGACAGCTGCAAGGAGATCGACAAGATCCTGGACAACAAGGAAAAGGAATTGATGTCTGTTTAATGGGACTGTTTACGAAGAAAACGCCCCATACGGCGGGGGAGGTGGACAGGAGCCGCCTTCCCCGCCATATCGCTGTTATTATGGACGGCAACGGCCGCTGGGCGAAAAAACGCGGCCTGCCCCGCACGGTGGGGCACAAGGCGGGGGCAGAGGTGTTCCGCGACATCGCCACCTACTGCAAGGAGCTGGGCGTGGAATACCTGACGGTATACGCCTTTTCCACAGAGAACTGGAAGCGGCCCGCCGATGAGGTGAATACCATCATGGGCCTGTTGGAGCAGTATCTGAGGGAAGCGATCGACACCATGGAAAAGGAGCACATCCGCCTGCGGTTCTTCGGCGACCTCAGCGCACTGTCCCCGGAGCTGCAGGCGCTGGCGCATGAGACGGATGACATCTCCGGCCGCTATGCGGGGTTCCAGGCCAATGTGTGTCTGAATTACGGCGGCAGGGCGGAGATACTGCGGGCGGCGCGGCTGTGCGCGGAGCAGGGGGTGGACTGGACGGAGGAGAACCTCTCCGCCAATATGTACTCTGCCGGTATCCCCGACCCAGAGCTGATCATCCGCCCCAGCGGCGAGATACGGCTGAGCAATTTCATGCTGTGGCAGTGTGCCTACAGCGAATTCTATTTCTGCGACACGCTGTGGCCGGATTTTACCCGGCAGGATATGGACAGAGCGATCATCGACTATCAGCGGCGGGATCGCCGGTTCGGCGGCGTAAAGTGAGGTGACGACCATGAAACAGAGAATACTGGTGGCGATCATCGGCGTGCCGGCATTGATCGGCGTGCTGTGCTTCGCACCGGATTGGGCCACGGCGGTGCTGGTGGCGGCGCTGTGCGTCATCGGCTGCCATGAGTTCATGGCGGCCGCCGCGCCGGAGAAAGCGGCGCGCTGGTGGGGGCTGGCGGCCACGCTGGCGGTGTTCACCGTGTTCACGGTGTATTTCAGCGGCGGTGACTTCACGGGTACCGCCATACATACGATCATGGTATGGCTGCTGGCGGCGCTGATCGTGGTGATGTTCATCGCGGCGGTGCAGGCCTTCGGCAAAGACGACGAGCTGGATTTTCCGGATATCAGCGCTATGGCGGTGTCCGGATTGGTGATCCCGCTGGCGCTGGGCTGCCTGGTGCGGCTGCGGATGCTGGAATACGGCGCCGGACTGGTGCTGATCCCGCTGGTGTCGGCGTTTATGAGCGACTCTCTGGCGCTGTTCGGCGGTATGCTGTTCGGGAAAACAAAGCTGGCACCCAGAGTCAGCCCGAAGAAGACCCGGGAGGGTGCGGTCAGCGGTCTGGTGGGCGGCATGGTGGGAATGATCCTGTTCCGGATATTCTTCTTCCTATGTACGGAGGTGCAGCTGCACATCGGCTGGTGTGTGCTGTTGGGCTTCGTGGGCGCGGTGCTGGGGCAGCTGGGCGACCTGAGCTTCTCCTGCGTGAAGCGGCAGTGCGGCATCAAGGACTACGGACGGCTGCTGCCGGGCCACGGCGGCGTGCTGGACCGGTTCGACAGTGTGATCTTCGCTGCACCGGTGACGTGGATGCTTATCAACGCTGTGACGCTGTATTGAGGAAGGACCTATGACGAAAACCATCGCCCTGTTGGGGGCTACCGGCTCCATCGGGCGGCAGACGCTGGAGGTGGCCGGGGAGCTGGGCCTCCGCGTGGCGGCGCTGACCGCCAATACACAGGTAGACCTGTTGGAGCAGCAGGCGCGGCAGTATATGCCGCGCCTTGCGGTGCTGTATGACGAAAATGCGGCGCTGGCGCTGAAAAAACGGCTGCGGGGGACCGGCATTGAGGTCATGGCAGGGGAGGAGGGCCTGTTGGCTGCCGCCGCTATGAGCGAGGCGGACACGGTGGTGACTGCCGTGATGGGCAGCGTGGGGCTGCGTCCCACACTGGCGGCAATCCAAAAAGGCAAGCGCATCGCGCTGGCCAATAAGGAAACGCTGGTGTGCGCCGGCGAGCTGGTGATGGACGCGGCGGAGAAATACGGCGCGGAGATCGTGCCGGTGGACAGTGAGCACAGCGCGGTGTTTCAGTGCTTGCAGGGCTGCCGGGACCGGGGTGAGGTGCGGCGTATCCTGCTGACCTGCTCCGGCGGGCCGTTCTACGGAAGGACCTTCGACGAGCTGGAGCACATGACGGCGGCGGATGCCCTGCGCCATCCCAACTGGCACATGGGACCGAAGATCACAGTGGACTCCGC
>OIUX01000307.1_pt1 | contig 16229 bp, 9 predicted proteins | sample 1587091 | NCBI WGS metagenome assembly OIUX01 (sample SAMN02675049, study PRJEB24791) | human gut metagenome, SKBSTL061 | isolation source: stool | host: Homo sapiens | place: USA
CTTATACAGACTTCATGGCTAATGGAAACGGTGAACCAATGGGATACTTGATGAACTCACTGAATGGTCCGGCTAAAACCCCATTTCTTTTTTTATTTTTAGCAGGCGTCATTATGGTATATGCGCTGATTACTTCAAAAAAAGCGCAAAATGTAGTGAAGACTTCGGTAGATCTCTCGCGTCAGGATGAAGGTGACGAAATGTTTGGTTCTTCCGCTGTAGCACGCAGTATTGTCCGTTCTACCATGAGCGCTTCGGAAAGTATAGCCAAAATATTGCCCGACAATCTGAAACGATGGGCCGACAGCCGTTTTAACAAAGATGTGATGATTATGGGGAACGGGGCAGCATTTGATTTGATACGCGCTTCTGTCAATTTGGTACTGGCCGGTCTGCTCATAGCTTTGGGAACCTCTTTGAAACTCCCTCTTTCTACCACTTACGTAACTTTCATGGTAGCTATGGGTAGTTCATTAGCCGACCGTGCCTGGAGCCGTGACAGTGCCGTATATCGTATCACCGGTGTGCTTTCTGTTATCGGTGGATGGTTCATCACTGCCGGAGCCGCTTTCACTATCTGTTTTGTGGTTACGCTCATCATGTATTATGGAGGCACATTCGCCATGTTGGCTCTTATTGCACTTGCCATCTTCCTATTGGTACGCAGCAACATACACTACAGCAAGAAACAGAAGGATAAAGGCAAAGACGACATATTCTCCCGCCTCATTGCCAGTAAAGACAAAGAAGAGCGTTGGACATTACTTCGCCAGCATGTAAATAACACATTGGTAGCCGAAATGGCATTCACCAATGAAACCTACCGGCAGATAACCGACGGTTTCATCAACGAAAATCTGAAAGCTCTGCGCAAGGCCGTGAACAATACCGACAATCAGAAAGAAATGTTAAAAAAGATACGCCGTAAAGAAATACTAGGTCTGCGCCGTATAGACAACTTTACTGCTATCGAGAAAAACACTTGGTTCCACTTGGGAAGCAACAGTTGTGAACAAATGCTTTACTGTCTGAAACGTATCTGCGATCCTTGTAAAGAACATGTGGACAATAAGTTCACCCCATTATCGGAACGTGCCACTAACGAGTTCATCCCTATCCGCGATGAGATGACCGCATTAATGACCAAGGCTACTGAAGTACTTGCCAACAAGGCCTACGATCAGACTGATGCCTTGCTACGTGAAGGCGCCATTCTGAAAGGCAAGATCTCTACCTTGCGCAAAGAACAGATGGACCGCATACAAGAACGGGATGTCAATGTAAAAGCTTCCATGGTGTACCTCAATGTATTGCAGGAATCACAAGAATTGGTTTCCTACTGGCGTCATCTGTTACGCGCTGACCGTATGTTCCAGACTGATTTAAAAAAATAAAAAGATTTATATTCCTATTATATGTTTTTTAAGATAACTTCTTTCCTCCAATTGAAGGAAAGAAGTTATCTTTGTTTCATATATAGACATTATTCAAACAAACCTATGGAAAACCTCAAAAAAATTATCAAACAGTTCCCCAAAGTGGGTGAAGTGAAAGAAATCAAAGCTTTGACATCCGGCCTCATCAATCAGACTTATCTGGTAAAATCGGTATCTCCTGAAGAGCCTGACTATGTATTGCAACGAATCAACCATTTAATATTTACCAATATTGAAATGCTGCAACACAATATAGAAGTAGTGACCAGACACATCCGCCAAAAGCTGGAAGCCAGACACGAAGAGGACATTGAACGTAAGGTACTCCATTTTCTACCTTCCACCAATGGCAAGACCTATTTCTATGATGGAGAAGGTTATTGGCGAATTTCAATATTTATTCCGCGTTCACAAACATTGGAAACAGTTACACCGGAATCTTCCTATCTGGCAGGACTGAAGTTTGGTGAATTCCAGGCCATGCTGGCTGATGTACCCGAACAACTCGGAGAAATCATCCCCGATTTCCACAATATGGAATTCCGCTTAAAACAATTACGTGAAGCCGTATCTGCCAACATGTCTGGCCGTTTGGCAGAAGTACAGGACATAGTGGACGCAATAGAAAAAGATGCTGATACGATGTGCAGCGCTGAACGTTTTTACCGTGAAGGCAAATTGCCCAAACGCATCTGCCACTGTGACACAAAAGTAAGCAACATGTTATTTGATGAAAACGGAAAAGTGTTGTGTGTCATTGACCTGGACACGGTAATGCCCAGTTTCATTTTCTCCGATTTCGGTGATTTCCTCCGTTCGGCAGCCAATACCGGCAAGGAGGATGAGGCTGATTTAAATAAGGTGAAGTTCAACATGGAAATCTTCAAAGCATTTACCAAAGGTTATATTGAGTCGGCCCGAGCTTTCCTGACCCCTCTTGAAATAGAAATGCTACCATACGCTGCAACTCTGTTCCCTTATATGCAAGCTGTACGCTTTTTAGCAGATTATATAAACGGAGACACGTATTATCAAACCCGGTATAAAGACCATAATCTGGTACGCACCAAAGCGCAGTATAAACTGTATCTGGAAGCAAAATCCGCTACACCGGACATGAAGGCTTATATCAACAGTCTGCTATAATATAAAAACAACAAGGAGCACAAAGGTATCTTAATGACACGAACCTCTGTGCTCCTTTCATATTCGTCCGGCAATGATCCTAAATCTACCGTTTCGGTATATCTACCGATTTTTCACTTTTCCCTTTCAGATGTTCGGAAAAGTAATCAACCAGTTTCCAATAGAAATATTCATTCATATCACCGAATCCATGACGCTGTTGAGGAAGAATCAGCATATCAAAACGCTTCCCGGCACGAATCAAAGCGTCAACTACCCGTAAGGTATTGCCCGGATGCACATTATTATCAATATCACCATGAATCAATAACAAATTTCCTTTCAATTGCTTCGCTATTTCAGGATTAGCAGCAATCTTATAAACGAAAGTTGTATCCCCTTTCTCACTCACCACCTCTTTTACGCCGTGATGCGTTTCACTCCACCAACGGTTATAGATATTGTTATCATGATTTCCGGCACAAGAAACAGCCACTTTGAAGAAATCCGGGTATTGGCACATAGCCGCCGTACTCATAAATCCACCTCCCGAATGTCCATGAATACCAACCTTATCTATATCTATAAAATGATGACGCTGCGCCAATTGCTCGATAGCATATTTATGATCGGCCAGCGGATAATCACGCATATTTCCATATCCATAATTATGATACCATTTAGAGCGGCTAGGATGCCCGCCGCGTTGTCCCACAGAAATAACAATAAATCCGGCCTGTGCCAAACGGTCGGTACGGGGGCTCATACGGGTAAACGGATAATAAACACCTTCCACCTGTGGCCCAGGATAAACATAATCCACAATAGGATAAACCTTAGTTGAGTCAAAATTAAAAGGTTTATACATCACACCATACAGATCTGTCACGCCATCAGCCGCCTTTACCTTAAATATTTCCGGAAATTTATAACCGGCAGCAAAAAGCTGTGAAAAATCACTCTCCTGAATATCCATTACCTTATTGCCATTAGTATCCAGCAGGATGGCGCAGGGCACCGTATTTACACGCGAATAGTTATCCACCACAAAACGAGCATCATCATCCACTTCCACACGATGGAAATAATCCCCTTTAGTCAGTAGTTTCAAACCGCTGCCATCCAAATTCACACGATACAAATGTTCATAATAAGGATGTTCTTTAGCATTCATTCCATTAGCAGTAAAATAAATCACACGCGCCTTATCATCTACTTTCAAGATTTCCTCCACGTGCCAGGGACCTTTTGTGATACGATTTTTCAAATTACCCTGATCATCATATAAATAAAGATGTGCCCAACCATCACGCTCACTCCATTGAATAATTTCTTTTCCACCATTCAAGACTCTTAAAGGACGAGTTTCCTGATAGGTATTCATCCGTTCTTTTATAACAGGTACAACGGAATCCTGTCCTATCGTATAGGAACAAACATCAATCCGATGTAAATCACGGCTGCTGCGAGTCAGAAAAAAACGGTTGTTATCACCCTGCCAAACGACAGCCTGATCTTCCATATCACGCTGTTTTTGCATCATTGGTTTGTATTCCAGGCCAATGCTTTGATCTTTATAAGCTGCTACTTTAATTTCCTTACGTTTATTATCAACCAAGTCAAACAAGTACAGGTGTTCTATGGGAGCTTCCTTTTCTCCCGGCATCTGGTATTTATAAGTTTCCAATGTGGGACGCGGATGGGCCATCGAATTTATTACCCATAATTCTTTCACAGCGCGATCGTCAGAAACTGTCATAGCAAAATAACGTGAATCCGGAGACCACACTCCACCTACACGACGACGCTTGCCATTACATAAAGTATCTGTATTAAGCATACTATAGGGAATACCATAGCCAAAATCCTTCATGCCATCTGTAGTAAGCTGGATTTCCACGATCGTACTATCCTTTTCATTTTTTTTCGCTTTTTCATAATCTTCACGACTCATGCGATACAAATTCAAATCCTTGGCATAAATCACCGTTTTACCATCAGGAGAAACTGATCCCCAATAGATTTTCTTCAGGTCGTCTTCTTTATCTTTCAAATGAGTCAATTTACGAGTAGGATAGTCATAAGAAAAATAAAAGATTTCCTTCTCATTCTTTTTGTCTTTCTTATCCTTACCTTCTGTCTTTGGTGTCGCATCTTTTGTTGATTTTACTTCAAAAGTAAAGGTACGCCCATCTTCTTCCGCTTTCAGATTTGTGATTGGCAAATGGCGTGCCTCAAAGGGATCTTTTACAATTTCGGTAAGCTGGGAAGCTAATTCATCCCTATCAAACAAAAGCTTCTTTGTCCGGGCAGCCGGATCAACCACATACCAAAAGGTTCCTTCACTTGTTTTGTACTCGAACCAGAAATTATTACCTTTCTGGAACCAATGCGGATCCACCACAGTAGAAAACAACATGGTGTTCAATTTTTCTTGTGTGTATTTCTCTGCCTGCAGATATTCCGGCAAGCGTTCCTGCGCTTTTGCAACAGAAACTGTCGTACACAGACCGCCCATTAAAAGGGTAATGAATAGCATTTTCCTCATAGATTGAACTTTTATCGTGTTTATAAAAAACAAACATACACAAAATTCTTCATTTAACAATCTTAAACAAAGAATTTTGTGTATGTTTGTTTCATTTATCCTTTTCTTATCAGAAACTATACCCTGAAGTAAAGCTAACCATATGATTCCGTATCCTTAAATCATTCTGTTCCTTATTATATTTTCCCCAAGCCAAATCATACCCGATAGTAAATGAAATCCGTTTAACAGCAATCCCGACAGAAGCCGTTCCTCCCCAATCCAAACGAGGGGACGCCTCAAAACCAAATTCCTCATTTACTGCTTTTCCTTTAAATGTGCCAAACCGGTAATAATCATTCCGATATTCATACTGTCCAACACCTGTTTCTTCATCTATATTATATTTTGAGGAAGAAACATAAGCATGAGTGCGTCCACCAATTCCTACAGCTACATAAGGCCCTACTGCTAATTTAAGACGCACATCATCACAAAGTTTAAAACCCCAATGAGCCATAACAGGCAATTGCAAATAATAACGCGTGGACTCAACATTCGTTTTTTCATAATCCATGCTAAATCCTCCCCCTGTTGATATGTTTCCCCAACTCATAGGATGATACCCACCTTTCTGCATTAAGATATAAACTCCGGACTTCAAGCCAAAAGAAGGCTTTTTTCCCACCCCTTCCTTTAACTGATACAATACACCGGCACCAGCTTTAAAACCTAATGTAACTGATGTCCCTTCATTTTCCTTATTCACTACCAAGCCGGCTTCCGGCGTAACACTCCAACGAGACTGAGCGTTCAACATCATACTCGCCAAAATACCTGCCATAAATAAAATTACTTTTTTCATCTTTTTCTTCTTTTTAGTTCATTATCTATGTAAAAGACTAAAAATTCAGAAAAACCCCCATTGCATATCCGGAAAAATAATAAAATAACATGAGCAACTCACTCACATAACAAAAGAAATACCCGACACTTAAACATACCCTTTAAGAAATCATTAAAAAATAAACGCTGCAAGAACTAACAAATAGCAGCAAAAGTTATCGCTTATTTTTCGCATTCTCTTTATATTCGGTAGGTGTCATACCAAAACGTTGTTTAAAACATTTGCTGAAATAACGAGGATCATTAATACCCACCATATAAGCAATCTGTGTCATATTATAATCACCACTCTCTATCAATTGTGCGGCACGTTTCACACGCATCTCTTTAATAAACTCAATGGGGGCAAGTCCTGTCAGGGTTTTCAGTTTCTTGAAAAAGACAGAACGACTCACCGCAAGTTCTTGTACCAAATCATCCACTATCAAATCGCCATTATCCATATTCTTCTCCATTAATTCCGTCAGTTTTTCCATAAATTTACGGTCATGCGAAGACATCTCAGGCTGTGTTTGCTGTTCTTCCTCCGGAACAGGCTGAATATTCATCAGATTCGCACAATACAACTGTTGTAACTTGACACGTTGTGTCAAAATATTCTCCACCCTAGCCTTCAGGTAAGTGGCACTAAACGGCTTCGTTATATAATCCTCAACTCCCAGCTCCATACCCTCCAACTTACTGTCCATATCCGTTTTAGCCGTCAGTAAAACGACTGGAATGTGACTGGTCGCCATATTAGCACGCAAATCTTCTGTCATGGTAATACCATCCTTTTCCGGCATCATGATATCACTAATAATAATATCCGGAACAAACTTCAAAGCCTTATCCAAACCTTCAGCCCCATTGACAGCCTCTATGACGTTGAAATTTGAGATGAAGATACTACGCAAAAAGAAACGAAGTTCCAAATTATCTTCAACCAGCAACATCGTTTTACTTTCATTCCTTTTCTCTTCATGTCCCTGAACTGGTTCTTCCACCTCTTCCGGCCTCATTTCGACAGAATCAGAGAGAATGAACTCCACATTCTCCGTATAGTGCTCTTTACCTTTCAAAAACTCAACCGTGAAACAGCTGCCCTCCCCCTCTTTACTATCCACACGGATAGTCGCTTTGTGCAGTTCCACCAATTCCTTAACCAAAGAAAGACCGATACCAGAACTTTGCTGATTAAACAAATTCTTGTCCAACAGATTTTCAAAACGGACAAAAAGGGAAGCTTTCTTGCTTTCAGAAATTCCTATACCTTGATCCTGCACACCAATCGCCACATTATGTTCATTTTCATGAATGAAAAGCGTAATCATCTTACCCTGTGGAGTATACTTGAAAGCATTGGAAAGCAGATTGAAGACAATCTTTTCCAACTTATCCGCATCTACCCACAGTTTCAAGGAAGGCATTTCACTTTCGAATACAAAATCAATATGATGCTCTTCGGCCAGCGATTCAAAATTATCCATGATATGGCGTACAAAAGGAACAATATCTATCTGCTCTATACGCAACTTCATCTTATTTTTCTGTATTTTGCGGAAATCAAGAATTTGGTTCACCAAGCGAAGCATACGGTCGGTATTACGTTCTACTACATGCAATTGCTCACGTACATCATCTGGCAAAGTCTTGTTTTTCAAAACATATTCTACAGGACCTGCAATCAACGTTAGCGGAGTGCGAAGTTCGTGAGAAATATTTGTAAAAAAACGAAGTTTTATATCAGAAACCTGCTGTTCCACAGACACTTCATGTTTCAGACGATAAATAGTAAACAATATATATACTCCTGAAAACAGAATCAACAGAAAAGCAAGAATATAAATTGCCATAGCCCAAGCTGTTTCCCAAAACGAAGGCTGAATGGTGATTCTCAAACTGCGCTCATTCTCTACCCAAACCCCATCACTATTGGTCGATTTAACCTGAAATACATAATCCCCTTTCGGCAGATTGGTGTATGTAGCGGTACGTTGTTTATCCACATAATTCCATTCCTTATCAAATCCATGCAAACGATAAGCATAACGGATATTTTCAGGATAAATCATATCCAAGGCTGCAAAGGACAAAGTTACAATATTCTCCTTGTGCGAAAGTACCAGGTGTTCTGTATTATCAAGAGACTGTCGCAACAAACTGCCTGATACACCCGGAATCACCTCCTGATTGGATATTTTCAACGTTCCGAAAACAATGGATGGAACATAATTGCTTTTCTTGATATGTTCCGGTTCAAAATAAAGCATACCACGACTGGTACCAAAGAGTAGGGTACTGGAACTAAGATTCAGCGATGTCCCCTCCTCAAAACGTATTTTGCCCCCAAAATCCCGTTCATTATAATTTTCAAAACGCTGTTCGGACGGAATAAATTTACTCAATCCGTTTTCCGTACTTATCCACAGATTCCCCGTGTCATCCTCTTCTACAGACAACAGGATATCTGAAGGCAGGCCATTCTTCACTGTATAAGATTTAAATACAGCTCCCCCTTCTCCGTTCATGGAAACAAGCCGGTTAAGACCACCCCCAAATGTAGCCAAATAAACTTCTCCTTGAGAAGTGGTTACAATCCGATATACGTTATTGTTGCTCAGACAATTCATATCATCGGGGATACGTGCATAAAGATGGAACACAATCGACTCCGGATCCTTAAAATCCTCTTTAAAACTAAGTGCGCCATCACTGCTCCCCACCCATATATTCCCCTTCTTGTCAGAAGTGATATGGCGTACACGGTAACAACGGTCATACGGAAAACCTTTCAGGTTATTTCTAGAACTAATAAACACATATTTCCCTTCAGGAGTTTTCTGAATATAATTCAACCCTCCACCGAAAGTTGCCACCCAAATGCGTCCATGCTTGTCTTCATGTAACCAGTAAACACTATTATGACTCAGGCTATAAATATCATCTTCATCATATTTGAATCGAGTAAACTTAAAATGGGTCCCCTCCTTTTCTGCCAGAATAATACCATCCCCTTTGGTCGCAATCCAAATGTTTCCGTGAGAATCTTGCATGATATGATAAGGAACTCCCCGTAACGGCCTGCCAGATTTGGCTATATCCCCCTCTTCAGTCAGAATACCCTGAAAATCTAAATCAGAAGAATAAATTTCAATCTGACCATCCCGTTTTCCCATCCAGATGCGATGTTCGCTATCTTCAAACAACGCACGTACCGTATTGGAATTCAAGTCATAACTGTGACCCATGCGGGGATAAATATGGAACTGGCTTCCTAAAAAAGTAATCTTCTCCAACCCCTTAGAATGAGTACATAACCAAAGATTGCCTTGTTTATCGGATAACATAGAATGTAATTTGTTAGAAAAGTGCCAATCAGGTGAATCGGGGTCATTGTAGAAAGGTAACAGCCGATTTGCCTCCCTGTCATACCAAGAAAGCCCTCCTCCTTGCGGATGTACCCACAAATTACCGTTCAAGTCTTCACAAATATGAAAACTGGGATAGGAACGATCGGCACCACGAGGCTCCACTTGCATCTTTTCTTGCTTAAATACTTCCGTCAAAGGATTGAAATGACAAACCTTTCCCCATTCGGTCATCTCAAACCATGCTTCCTGCTTACTGTCAACATAAACAGAACGGAAAGCGTCTGCCGGGAATTCGGGACAATTGGACTTATTATAGACTTTACACTCTTTTGTATCCGAATGGTACAATATCAATCCTTCATGGGCAGTTGTTATCAACAGTCCCATACCTTTTATTTCATTTATAGCAATCACTTTATCCTTTACCGGCAATTCCCAAAGACGAAAGATTTCATTCTGCAAAGAATAGCACCATATCCGTCCTCTGTCTGATCCAAAATAAAGTTCGTCACCATAACTGCAAAAAGAGTAGAAAGCCTGTACGGATTCATCTTTGCCTGATTGGATATTCACAAAATAAGAAACAGGCTCTTCTTTATCATTCGTAATCTTTAGCAGACCGTTATCAGTAAGTAACCACTCTTGATTATAAGCATCGCTAAAAACCTGATTAATATGAACGGCATTTCCTCCACGACTATGAGTAGCATATACTTGGGTAGTTATACTGTAATCTTTAGGGTTTGTTTTCACACGGACAGCCCCTCATTTTCAGAAAGTAGCCAAATGACACTGTCGGGCAATATTTTAATAGAAGAGAAACGCATGCCCTCCTCTTCACCTTCGGCAGGAATTTGTTCGAACTTCTCTGTTCTTTGGTCAAAACGATACACACGATAATCATACGTTTGCAGCCAAATATAATTATAAGGGTCTACTTCCAATAAGTCTACCCGGTTGTTAGTCATAGTAATTTTATTCCCTTGTCTGGCTTTATAAACTTTGAAGTCATAACCGTTGAACCGGTTGATTCCATCCCAAGTAGAGAACCATAAAACTCCATTATGGTCTTGTACCATGCTCATGATAGAGTTCTGAGACAAACCGTTTTCCGAAGAATAATGAGTAAAGATACAATTAGGCTGACTTTTTGCATAAAAAAAGAACAGCAAAGTAAGTATAAACAGAATGTGTCTTTTCATTTCGTAGATTTTCATATATAGTAGGCAAAAATACATAAAAAACGAGAGATACTGATATACAAGCTCCTAAAAAAACAAAAGGGGAAAAGTTAAATCCCCCCCTTTATCATTCTACTCTTCCCTGACACTTTCCATAGGAACAAATAGAATTCCTCCCTACAGTGACAAAGTATTATTACTGGTAGAAAGAACAGCTTATCTCTTTAAATTCTGCAACAATACATTTCCATTTTCCACCGGATTCCACCCGTCATCACCTGCCAAAATCTGTGCTTCATTATAATTACTGATATCGTTCAGCTGCTTTCCAAACGAAGCACGCGAAGCGGTAGCCGCCCCTTCTCCCGTATTCCGGTATTCAGCATAGAATACGGTTTCCTCATTTTCTTTTTTGCCCCAGTTGTTCCAACCCACCGGAAGAATATGCTTTCCCAAATCACAATGAATATAAACAGCCTGTGCATAAGGACGCCAAGGACGGGACAAATACACCTTCTGAGCCTCAGCCACACCCGTCAATTTACAGCCTATAAAAACATAGCCATATTTTTTGCCTTGATCTGTAGAAGGAGCGGTAACATAACCATCACCCAAGCTATGGATGGTGCAATCCTTAAACAATGCCGTAGACCAGCCAAAAATAAAATCCACCGTACCCTCTATATAACAATGGTCATAGAACTGACGACTGTCTTTGCCATAAGTATACAAAGTATCCTGATTTCCCAAAAAACGACAGTTTTTGAAATAAGCGCGATCTCCACTAACAAAACAGGCCACTGCCTGCCCCACTCTGCCGGCACTATTCTCGAAAGTGATATTCTCAGCATAGAAATCGGGAGCATAGATATAACAGGTTGATGAACCGGAGGTAGACATTTCTTCTCCGAAACAGTTCTTTTTAGAAGCAAAATCATCATTTGTCAGAATTGCTCCGTCCTCACCTATCAAAGAAATACTAATCTTACTTTCAGGAATAACCACTTTCTCTTTATATACCCCTTTACGGACTAGAATAGTAGTGCGTCCTGCTTTACGAAAATCGGGAACAGCATGGATCGCTTCCTGAATGGTAAAGAAATCACCACTGCCATCTTTTGCCACAACAAAATCATAATGACGTATAAAAGGCCCCAATACAGGAACCTCTTTAGCTATAGCATCCACTGTCAAACCTGCAATAGTACGCGCCCCATATACATTCAGGTGCGTATTATCCTCACGGCCTTTCGGACAAGCTGCACACACGCCTTCAGGAATCCACATGAACAATTTTTTTGAAGCCTCCGGCCCCATCTCCTGCACCAAATCATGCGTTATCTTGTTCATATCCACAAAAGGCACATCCAATTCTTTTGCCACATTGCGCGGAGAATCCAAATATTTTCCATGAGTGTCAATCAGCACTTCTCCATCTTGAGCCCCCCCCCCCTTTGACAAATCCTTGCGCACATCATCTTCGGCTACCGCATTTTTATTATTCCGGAAATTACGACGGACAATGGCATTGAACAACACGGGAATTCCCCCTTTAGCACGTGTTTCTTTTACAAAACGGCGTAGATTGGCATCAAAAGTAGATCCGGGATCAGTATGACGTTTCTCATCGGCCTTCTCATCATTATGCCCAAACTGAATAAAAACATAATCACCCGGCTTTACTTTATTAATTACTACCTCCCACAATCCTTCATCAATAAAACTTTTAGAACTCCGACCATTTCTAGCATGGTTTTCCACACGAATATTTTCACTGAAATATCCTCCCAGCACATGGCCCCATCCACGTTCCTGATTACCTCCCTCTAAGGGTTTGTTGGCCATAGTCGAGTCACCTATCATAAAGATAGTAATTGTGTGGTCTGCCGTAAAAGCAGAAAATAACAACAAGGCAACAAATGCCATCAACATCTTAATTTTCATCGCTTTTTATTTTAAATTTTGATTAAAGAACTCAAGTATATCATCCTGTATCTCCTTACTGCAAAAATGGGGCAAATCATAGAACTTGGTGGTCAACAGATTTTCTACCGATTGACTCTTCCATACATCCTGCATGGTAGAGAAAGCGCTTTCAACGCCCTTTACAGGAAAAAGTTTGTCCCGCAAGCCATTGATGAACAACATCGGTTTGGGACAGGCGATAGATGCCACATGAGGATAATCCATCCAATTCCGTATTCCGGGAATAATCATGGAATAAGCAGACCCACCTTTGTTCTGATTATTGGTAAGTGTCATTAAGCTATCTGTAGTATTCATCCAGCACACAGCAGCGCCTGCCTTCACCACATCTGTAGCGGCACTGACCATCCAGGCACGATGTGCTCCCATGGAAAAACCCATCGTTCCTATCTTGTCCTTATGAACCATGGGCAATGAGGCCAGAAATTCCGCGCTACGAATATCATCCCAGGCTATCAAGGCTCCCCAAGACATTCCCATCTGTAACATATTGGCCGCCAACGCTTGCTGTGAGTCATAGCGCACTCCTTCCTTACGTCCCCGTTCCCCCCAAAACAAGGCATCCACAGCAAGCACTACATATCCGTGACTTGCCAGATAATCACCTACATACTGTTTGTCATAACATTTTTCCGCCCAATCGTCCGCATCGGCCAGTACAGATGCTTCCACACCGAACGGACGTACCATCTTCTCTTTCCCTATCGAAAAATGCGCACCGTGATCGTGAAGCAGCAATACTGCCGGGAACGGGCCATTCCCGTCAGGAACCAACAGATAAGCAGGAACACGAGAATATTCCGAAACACTGAACAAAATCTTCTCCGCCCTATATCCATTCCGTTGCTCGGTATCTATCACTTCCTTATCAAAAGCCGTAGCAGGAGGAGCAGGCAACATGCAATCCAATAACGTTTTTCGAGCTTCCTCACGCCACTTTTCGAAATTTCGGATAGCAGAGTTCCCCCATGCCATAGGATAAGTCAGGTTTTCTTTCATCTTCTGATAGAACAGCGGCATATCATTCTGCGTTTCATAACGCATAGAGACTGTTTCCACCTTTTCCTGAGCAGAAGCCGTCAGACTTATCCCGAACAACAATAAACAAATTACAGTATTCTTCATAAACCTATACCTAACAAACTTTACTTTTCAAGGTAACTAATTAATTTTATCATATTATCAATATAATCCCCAACAGAGATGCACAATTCTCCGGTGGTACACGGATAAGGTGATGTATCGTGCTCGTCCCCTACAAAGGTAGCTATATATTTCGTTTCCTCACTAGGTCCTGAAACAGTATATGGCTTATACGGGTTCGAGGTTGACTTTAAAGGAGAGAGCCAGCAACCGTCCTTAGTCAGTGATTTCACCAATTTCCGGGCAACTTCTTCCGTAGCTTTTCCACGTAAACGAGTATAATATTTAGGTAAAGGAACCAAATGATCCTGTAGCAAAGGTGAATTCTTCGCCAACTCGGATACAGGAAGTTTCTTCACTTCCTCATAACGGCGACGCAGTTCACCAGGATTCACAAAAGTTGCCGAATTATAATGAGCTATTGTATTTTCTATATTCTGATCTATATAATAAGTACCGTTTTTCACATTACTTCCCTTACGATGGACATACAGTGGTTTACCAGTATCAGGATCTACAAAACGAGGAACCAAAATAGCTTCCGGATTAGTAGACTGACGCTTCCATTTCTTCACATCCGATTCCGGTAATTTCATTGATTCCAAAAAACGAATTGCAGCAGGAATCCCCGACAGGAAACGAGTATCAGCTGTAAGTTTATAGTAATCCATCATTAAATTGATAAGACGGACGGTAGTACCGGTATTCACACTGCGCGGTTCATAAGAACGGGCATGAGCCGGTTTCAAATCATCTACTGTATATTGGTCCGCCCAGCCTGCATAAGGTTCCCCTTGTTGAAGAGAAATCATCAAGTACATAGCACGCATAATAGGCTCCTTTACCCCTTGCAACCCCATTGCCTGATAGCATTGAATCAAAAACTCGGTCGCATCAGGAATCACATCATCATTCAGAGTAATAAAAGACGAATAATCTTTCTTACCTTGAAAAGGGTGATCATACATCAAAGGATAACGTTGAGGCCATCCACCCACCGGATATTGACTTTTCAAAACAAAATCAATGGTTTTCTCCAAAGCCGGACGGAAAGCAGGATCATTTTTTTCCACATACATACGAAGTAGAAATTTAGCAGCCTCCATAGTACCCGCATCATCATAAGTCGCATTTCCATAATAATGTTGAAATTCCTCCAGACGCCAGCCATTTTTACCAACGGTATCATACCAGGACTTTAAGGAGTTCTCTCCTGCAAAATCGAACACATAATTCCATCCGCCACATTCAAGCTGTCCCCAAATCAAGGTGTTAGCCACTTTTTTCGCAGCTTCATAATAATACTCATCTCCTGTAGCATGATAAGCGTCAAGCAACAAATGACCGACAGAAGGAGTTCCCGGCGGCTGAATCCATACCATTGTCCTCTTGGCTTCCATCTCTCCCCATGAACGGGACATATCCGGCAAATAATTCCATACGAAGCCACCATTATAACTCACTTTGTCCATCATAAACCGAGTGGCGGTTTTCATCGTATTTATAACTTGGTCATCTAATTTTTTATTAGTTTGGGCTATACCTATACAAGCAAAATTTGCCATGCACAGGCAAAGGACAATTCTTTCCCAGTTCTTCTTTAATGTGCTTTTCATTGTTGTTGTAGTGTTTTGATTCAAGTTTGAATATCATTATGAAGCAAAATAAGCCATTTTTTAGGGTATGGGATTGTAATATTTGGTCTTTTCCTCGTATATTTTAATCACGGTGAACCACTCTCCTTATATATTATATATATTTGAAGAAAAGTTTTAGTTATTCATTTTATATTAAATGCAAGATCATGAATCGTAAGGTAAGAACCGCATTGTATGCTTGCGCCTTGATGGCACCACTACTACTGCAGAGCTGCAATGCACAAAGTGAAAAAAAAGAGAGCAACAAAGAGTGTACTGAAGAAACAAACAAAAACACTGAAAAAAAGGTTATGAAAACAGGTAGTGAAAACTTCATTTTTGCAGAAGGCAAAGAATGGGAACCTGCAGGCGAAGGTGTAGTGCGCCAGATCATGGGTTACAATGATGACATCATGGTTGTTAAAGTAAAATTTGAAAAAGGTGCCGTAGGAGCTGTTCACCATCACGTTCATTCACAAGTAACATATGTGGAAAGCGGAAAATTTGAGTTTACCATCAATGGTGTGAAAAAAATTGTATCGGCCGGTGACTGTCTGTATAAGGAACCAGATGCAGTGCATGGTTGTGTATGCCTGGAGCCGGGTATGCTGATAGATTGCTTCAGTCCGATGCGTGCTGATTTCCTGGAAAAGAAATAAACAAGCCATATATTCCATCCACTGCAGGAGCAGATTGTTGTGCCTTCAGGACATTTAATATGCTCCTACAGTGGAGATGAATTCTGTTTTTTAATCTGCAAAACGGATGGGACGATTGCTTAACCTTATCAAATCCGGTAAATCATAATATTTCAAAGCACCATACAACACATTAGAATACATATCCCACTGCATAGGCTTCTCAATGTATTCCTTCCAAGTCTTCACACTATGTGTTATCTCCACACTGAGATCGGAAGAGCACACGTCTGAACT